>JGI24739J22299_10000166_pt1 | contig 21764 bp, 19 predicted proteins | sample KBSCornC5_FD_22299 | JGI IMG/M metagenome (IMG submission 22299)
GTGATAATTATCACGAATAAAAAATGGGAGCTTTTCAAAAAGAAAAGAGAGATTGATTAACCATTTCATTCTGAAAGTGAAGATGTGAGGCAGTTAACGGTGAATGGATGTTGAGAAACTCAACAGTTTTGCTGAGGACGTAGATCCGGGAAGATAAACACGGTTAACAAATACTTGTGATAAACATATCCACTTTTATAAATACCTCGTTCTTATTAAACACTATTTTAACAGAGTGCAATAGAGACGCTGTACATTATCAACCCGTCTCTTAGGGTAAGATCTCACCTTCAGTGTCAATAAATGCAAAACCTTTAATTACGTAAAAACACTTCGCTCATCTTTATTCTTTTATTAATGAAGTTATAAAAACCAGAGAATGCCAGAAAAAACAATTAACAAATAAGTCATAATAAGAACAAAAGAAAGAACCCATAAAAAACAACGGATAATTCAAAAAGTAGCAACAACGAAAATATAAAAAAAATAATTTTAAGACAAACAGAAAACACACCAGCCCTTCTATTTAGACGCAGATCATACAAACACAAACAAATCGAAATGGCAGGAAACTTATTATTGAATTCATACCGCATTGTCATTTAAAAATAGTGAGCCATTTAAGCGCGCCTCATCCATCAGTGGCTCTGGTTAATATAAAATAAAACTACAGGATTTCTCTCATGAAACTTAAATTAGTTGCAGTGGCAGTAACTACATTGTTAGCAGCAGGTGTAACAAATGCTGCAGAAATCTATAACAAAGACGGTAATAAATTAGATCTCTACGGTAAAATGCAGGGATTGCACTATTTCACCAGTGATAAAGGTGAGCGTGGTGACAATTCATATGCTCGCCTCGGTGTAAAAGGGGAAACGCAGATCACCGACCAACTGACCGGATTTGGTCAGTGGGAATACAACATGCAGGCGAACCGCGATGAAAAATCTGAGAGCCAGTCATGGACGCGCTTAGGCTTCGCGGGGCTCAAATACGGTGACTATGGTTCGTTCAACTACGGCCGTAACTACGGCGTGGTTTACGATGTCACCTCCTGGACCGACGTGTTGCCGGAGTTTGGCGGCGACACCTATGGCTCCGATAATTTTATGCAACAACGTGCCAATGGCCTGGCGACCTACCGTAATACCGACTTCTTTGGCCTGGTATCCGGACTTAACTTTGCCTTACAGTATCAAGGCAGAAACGGCGGTGCTGATGCTGAAGGCAACAGTGTGACGAATAATAACCGTAATGCTGCGAAGCAAAACGGCGACGGCTACGGTGCAGCAGTGACCTATGCCTCTCCTCTGGGCATCAATGCCGGTGTGGCCTATTCTCATTCCAAACGCACACTGGACCAGAACGGTCTGGCATTGGGTGAGGGTGATAATGCCGAAACGTATTCAGCCGCGCTGAAATACGATGCCAATGCCGTTTATCTGGCGGCACAATATACCCAAACCTACAATGCCACACGCGTTGGTAATGGCAACCCAGGTTTCGCCAACAAAGCACAGAATTTCGAAGTCGTTGCGCAGTATCAGTTCGACTTCGGTCTGCGCCCCAGCATCGCGTATCTGCAATCTAAAGGGAAAGATCTTGAAGGCTTTGGCGACCGGGATTTAGTGAAATATGTTGATTTAGGTGCGGCCTATTACTTCAACAAAAATATGTCAGCCATCATCGATTATAAAATCAACCTGCTGGATGAAACCGACTTCACTCAGGCAGCGGGCATTTCAACTGACAATATTCTGGCCGTCGGCCTGGTTTATCAATTCTAATTCCGACGCGCTCGTGTTAAGCCAGCTCTCAGAGCTGGCTTTTTTATCACCCGCATATTTACCGCTCTGGGGTACAAGGATGGTTTTGACAACATTTACCGGGCGTTGCCTTTGTGGTGAGTGTCAGTTCGCCGTCGAGATCGATGAACTGAACGTGCATGCCTGTCATTGCACGTTGTGTCAAAAATGGTCAGGCGGGATTGCCATGTACATGGAAGCGGCCAGTGCGCCAGCATTACTCAGGCAGTCAGCCTCGCCCTCATGTTTCACCTCGTCCTTACAGGGTAAACGCTATTTTTGCCCCGGCTGTGGTTCTCCAATGTGGTTGTTGTTGACTGACAGCCAACGGTATTTTATTCCCTGGACACAGCTTGACCTAACTGAAGATGTGCAGCGCCGTCTGGTGCTGGCCGCTGAAATCTACACCGAGACTCAGCCTGCCTTCTGGCGCCTTACAGGGCAATATGCCCGCTTTAATGGCAAAGCGTTCGAAGCCAGAATGCCGCACCGCTAATCGGTTCCCTCAGCCATCCCTCATGCACTGACACCAGCGGCGCAGTCACGCCTCGTCACAGCAGTAAAGATCATCACGCCATCTTAACGGCCTAATGCGCTATCTGACCCGACAACCGGAAGAATGGCTATGTTGCCCTCGCCCGGCCTGATTCAGAGGCGCTTAGCGCTGCTTCGGTTTTAGTTTTTCGACCGCCTTCATCACTGAAAAATAGAACAGGGGTACAAAGAATATGGCCAGCAGCGTGCCGCTGATCATCCCACCAAATACGCCACTGCCGATCGCCTGCTGCGTTCTGGCACTTGCTCCGCTAGCCAGCATCAAAGGTACCACGCCCAGGGTAAAGGCCAGCGACGTCATCAGGATCGGGCGTAAACGCATCCGCGAGGCTTCCAGCGTTGCCTCAAGCAGCCCTTTGCCGCCTTCGTGCATCTGTTTAGCAAATTCGACAATCAGAATGGCATTTTTTGCCGACAGTCCAATAATCGTAATCATGCCAACTTTGAAGAATACGTCGTTCTGCATATCCATCAGGCTGACGGCAATGACCGCGCCCAGCAGGCCAAGCGGCACGACCAGCATAACGGAGACCGGCACTGACCAGCTTTCATAAAGCGCCGCCAGCACCAGGAACACCACCAGCATGGACAGCACCATCAGCATAGGCGCTTCAGAGGCCGATTGCTGCTCCTGTAACGAGCCACCTGTCCACTCTATTGCAAAGCCTTCTGGCAGTTGTTTCGCCAGCCGGCTCATCTCGTTCAGCGCATCGCCACTTGAATAGCCGTGTGCGGGATTGCCGGTTATCTTGATTGACTGATAACCCTGATAACGAACCAGCTGCAACGGGGAGGTTTCCCACTCCGCATGAACAAACTCAGCGAGCGGTGCCATTCCGCCGGACGCATTGCGCACGTATAACCTGAGAATATCCTCGGGTTGCATACGATATTTCGCATCGGCCTGAATGATGACCTGCTGCATACGATCGCTGTTGGGAAAATCATTGACGTAAAGCGAACCTATCGCGCCGGAAAGCGTCTGGCTGATCTCATCAAAAGCCACGCCCATCGCAAAGGCTTTTTGTCGATCGATATTAAGCCGGATCATCTGCCCATCGGGTAAACCGTCAACGTACACATCCCGGACGACAGAACTTTTCGCCGCAAGCGCCAGCAACTGCTCCTCCGCCTTTTTCAGCGCCGCATAGCCTTTGCCGCCGCGATCCTGCAGGCGCAACGTAAAGCCCGATGAGTTCCCCAGCTCGTCAATAGCCGGGGGGATCAGATTAAAGGTTTCCGCTTCAGGATTCGCTGACATCACTTTCTGCGCGCGCGCGGCTTCAGAAAAGGCGGTGGCCCCCTGACGATCTTCCCATCCTTTTAAGGTGGTGAAAGCCATGGCGGAGTTAGGCCCGGAACCCGCAAAGCTGAACCCCATTATCGCGATAGTTGACTGCGTCGCCGGGCTTGAAAGCACCTGCTGTTCAAAAGCTTTTACCACGTTCAGCGTGCGTTCGCTGGTCGCGTCCGAGGGGAGCTGAATGGAGGTCATAAAGTAGCCCTGATCCTCCTCCGGCAGAAACGAAGACGGCAGGTTTTTTATCGCCAGGAAGAACAGCAGGCACAGCGCCGCATAAACCGCTAACGCACCGCCTACCCGTTTTAATAAACGGCTTACGCCCTGGCCGTAAAGGTAAGTCATTGCTGCAAACTTATGGTTGAACCAGCCAAAGAAGCCCTTTTTCTGATGAGCATGCCGATCAACAGGTTTTAACAGCGTGGCACACAGCGCCGGCGTCAGGCTGAGCGCCAGGAAGGCGGAGATCAGGATAGAAACCGCCATTGAGAGCGTAAACTGCCGGTATATCGCCCCAACGGAACCACTGGCCATCGCCATCGGGATAAAGACCGCGCTCAGCACCAGCGTAATCCCGATGACCGCACCGGTAATCTCCTTCATCGCCTTTTGCGTTGCCGCTTTCGGGCCCAGCCCCTCTTCCGTCATGATTCGTTCGACGTTTTCCACCACCACTATCGCATCGTCAACGATGATTCCAATCGCCAGCACCATACCGAACATGGTTAATACGTTGACCGAGAATCCCGCCAGCAGCATCACGGTAAAGGTGCCCAGCAGCGCAATCGGCGCAACAATCGCCGGGATAAAGGTATAGCGAACATTCTGTAAGAACAGATACATCACAAGGAAGACCAGTATCATGGCTTCGATAAAGGTATGAATGACCTTCTCAATCGAGATCTTCACGAAGGGCGTCGTATCAAACGGAATGCTGTAAGCCATTCCCTCTGGCATAGCCAGACGCAGCTCGTTCAGACGGAGTTTGATCCGCTCTGCGGTTTTAACCGCATTGGCGCCTGGCGAAAGCTGAATCGCTGCCGCGGTAGAGACGCGTCCGTTTTCACGGGTGGCAAAACTGTAGGTTTGCGATCCGAGCTCAACCCGCGCCACGTCGCTCAGCACCACGCGAGATCCATCCGGATTGGCGCGCAGGGTAATACTGGCGAATTCCTGGGGTGAACCAAGCTGGCCTTTGACCAGTAGCGGATAGCTGACCTGCTGGCCAGCAACCGCCGGTGCGTCACCGGTCCGTCCGGGCGCGATCTGGGTATTCTCCGTGTTGATTGCCCGACTGATATCGCTGACGGTCAGGCGATACTGGCTAAGCTTGACCGGATCGACCCAGACCCGCATTGCTTTCTCTGCGCCAAACAGCTGCACGCGGCCCACGCCTTCAATACGACGAAGCTCTTCCGTGATATTGCGTGAAAAGTAGTCGCTCAGATCGGCTTCAGTGAGTTTGCCATCTTTAGACGTCAGCCCGACGATCATCAAAAAGTTAGCGCCTGAGGCCTCAACGCTCAGGCCATTCTGCCGCACGACCTGGGGCAAGCGCGGCTCAATCACTTTGATACGGTTTTGCACATCAACCTGAGCCAGCTCAGGATCGGTGCCGGGCGCAAAAGTCACCGTAATGGATGCCATACCGCTGGTATCGCTGGACGATTCGTAATACAGCACGTGCTTTGCCGATGAAAGCTCACGCTCAATCAGCGCCACCACGCTGTTGTTCATGGTTTCCGGCGTTGATCCCGGATATGAGGCGGTGATGCTGATCGTCGGCGGTGCCACCGAGGGATAAAGCGCTACGGGTAATTTTGGAATGGAGAGCAGGCCAAACAAAATAATAAAAACGGCAATAACCCAGGCAAATACCGGTCGATTAATAAAAAACTGAGGCATGATTTACCCTGACTGAATATAAAAAAGATGAGGGCAGAAAACCATCACCTGTTACGCTGTAAGCCACACACGTGTGCGTGCTTTTTAGAGTGAGACGCCAGTCTGTCAATTCATCGTGGTGGTAACTGGCTTGTTTGCTGTGTGCATTTACGCCTCCTTTAGTCGGCGCAGCGCGGCCTTATACAGGAGCCGGGTCACGCGCCCGCCCCGGCAGGCCAGCGCATTGGTGGTGACCGCCTCCCAGAACGGCGTCTGGGCGGTTCGCTCATGGCGATTAATCTTTTTCACAGGCCGATACATCGTCGCGATCGCGCTTCTTCCCTTAACGCTTAACGCTTGCTGTAGCGGTGTGACGCCGGAAGGATGCAAACCGGTGGTGAACAGCAGCAAAAATAAAAAGCAAAAACCGGACCTCACTAAATTACGCGGCGTCATCACGAATACTCTCCAATAATGCGCATTATTCCGGAGTGTACCCGCCTGACAATGACCTATTATGTAAAGTTTATGGAGAGAGTATGGATAGGTAAAAATAAAAAAACGTCGCATATAGCGCAATATATTCGATAGACAATTTAAAAGCGCAGGACATAATATATGCTGAACTTTGACAGGGACAGAGATTATCAGGACAAAAAATTACAAGGTATTCTCCTTTATTTTATCCCGGGAAAGGGTTTGAGATGAAAATAGCTGAAAGTGAACGCGTCTTCATCAGGCGTTTTTTGCAACAGGATGCTCAGGGCCTGTTAAATTATTTATCCGCGCCTTATCCGGCCTGCTTTTTCGATGAGAAACTGGCCGATCTTGAGGCCGCCGTCAAGGAGGCGCGGAAAAGGAGCATTGACGCCACGCAGTTTGCCCTGTGTCTGCAACAGACAGGCGAATTAATCGGTCATCTTTTTGCCTGTGATGACGAAGAACCGGATGCCCGTACCCGGAACGTGGGATGGTATCTGAATCCTGCCTATCAAGGCCATGGCTATGCTCAGGAAGCCGCAATCTGCCTGTTTAATTATTTATTTCGGATAAAAAATGTCAGGCGGATTTATGCCTATGTCGCCGATGACAACGCGGGTTCGCAGCGATTATGTCAGCGTTTGGGGATGCGGCTGGAAGGATGCTTTAAAGAGCATGTGTCATTCACGGATCACAAAGGCATCGCGATTTATGAAAATACGCAGGTTTACGCCATCCTGCAAAGAGAGTGGTGCATCAGCTAACAGGCGTTCCATGCTTTCTGTCGCCGCGTGACGTTGCTTTTCTTTTGGCTAAGGTCTGATTGTGGGTTTCATGGTGTGCGCAGTGCTTTTGCTGGTCTGCCTGTCATGACAGGCGTAATGTTCCTGATGAAAGGACGCGCTTCTCCTCCGGCTGTGCTGCCCCATCATCCGCAACAGGTGTTTTTAATTTTGAGGGCGTTATGAGCAACGACAATCTAATCCTTGTGGCAGAGGATGACTTTGAAATCTCTGATATATTAATGAGTTATATCAAACGCGCCGGAATGAAAGCGGTACATGCGGCAGAGGGGGAAAGCGCTCTGGCCTTAATTAAAACCTTACAGCCTGACCTGGTGCTGCTGGATATCCAGTTGCCGCTAATCGATGGCTGGAATGTGCTTTCAACGTTGCGTAAAGAAAGCAACACGCCGGTGATCATGGTGACCGCGCTGGATCAGGATATTGATAAGCTGATGGGGCTTCGCCTGGGTGCCGATGACTATATCGTTAAACCCTTTAATCCTTCGGAAGTGGTCGCCCGTATTGAGGCCGTGCTGCGCAGAGCAAAAAATCAGGCTGTCCCTCAATCCCTGATCAGAACCCGCTTTATGACCATCTACACCGATGAGTTCTGTGTGGAGATCCACAGCGGTGGACAGACGTTTACGCCGGTGCTGACCACCACAGAATTCAAGCTTCTGACGCACATGGCAAAATATCCCCGTAAGGTCTTCAGCCGTGAAGAGCTGCTCAATGCCTGCCTGCCCGAAAGCGACACGCTCGACAGAACCGTAGACAGCCACATGAGTAAGTTGCGTAAAAAATTTGAAGGCTGTGGCTTAAACGGCGTACCGGAAAGCATTCGTGGGATAGGCTATCGGCTGGGTGAACAGAAGTGAATAAAGATAAAGCGCTCAGTCGGCAAATTCTTCTGTTTATGCTGTCCCTGACGTTCACCATCATTATTGTGGCCGTGGTCGGTTCCTATCTGTTTTACAGCTTCATTATTGAAAATTTCCCCGGCGGTTTGTCCGCCAGCAACAGTGAAAGCATGACGGTCTTTGACTGGGTCTGGATCGCTATCAGCTCGATAATCAGCTTCCTGATTGCCTTACTGTTTGCTTTCAAACTCTCCGCCAAAATACTGAATCCCCTGAGTTCCGTTGCCACCAGTTTGCGCCGGATTTCTCAGGGCGATTTGAGCGCCCGCGCCGCAAACAGTCAGAGCAGCCTGGGGGAGGTGAATACGTTAGTCAGGGACTTTAACGAAATGGCGGAAAAGCTGCAGACGCTGGACAACCAAAGAAAGTCCTGGAATGCGGCGATCGCCCATGAACTCAGAACGCCGGTCACGATTTTACGCGGCAGGCTGCAGGGGCTGGTTGAAGAGGTGTTTGAACCCGATCCGCCGTTGTTCAAAAGCCTGCTGCGGCAGACAGAAGGATTATCACGGCTTATCGACGATTTGCGCGTCGTGGGAGCGGCAGAAGGCGGATCCTTTACGCTGGATGTGAAAGCCGTGGCAATGAGCGACGTGCTGGAAAACGTTGGCGCATCGTTTGGTCACCCGTTTCAGGAGCAGGGATTTAACCTCATCATTGAGCAAAATAATGCCGTTACGCGGTGTGATCCGCTGCGCATTATCCAGTGCCTGACCATTTTATTTGATAACGCGCTTAATTACGCCACGCCGGGCATCGTCAGGGTCCGAAGCGGACATCGGGACAACCTGTTTTTTATTGAGGTGGAAGATACGGGGCCGGGCGTGCCTGACGATTTCCAGCGTCATATGTTTGAGCCGTTTCAACGCGGCGCCGCAGGTCGTGCGATAAACCCGGCGGGATGCGGGCTGGGTTTATCCGTTGCGAAGGCGATTATGCAGGCTCATGGGGGCGATATTCGTTACCGCACATCATCCCAGGGCGGCTCCCTTTTTTTACTGCGCTGGCCTGACGCTGACTAGCGCAAATCCACCTCTGGGCTTGAAGGCAGGCGGAAGGTTTTATGGTACGCCTGCTGTTGCCACATCGCGCCAAGTATCGCGTCCCATTCCTGGGGAATGATTTTGAGCTTACCGCGCTGTGGCGTAAGCGTGATCTCGCTGAAGTACAGGCTGTCGTCCTTCAGCATTAAATCGACCCGGCAATAGTCGATATCTTTTGCCAGCGCCTGCGCAGCAGAGAGGGCGCGATAAAACAGCGCCGGTTCCGGTATAAAAGCCGGATGATGGGGATAGGCTATCTGGAAGGGCTGCAGTTCCCATTTTCTGTTGTACACATTCACGTACTCCCTGCCCTGTTCATCAGTAAAGTCGGCTTCGATAATGCTCGCATTGCCATCGAAGCAGTGAATACGCAACATTTCGGGCGTAGTGCTTCTGTCCCTTCCCTCAAACAGTTCAATATATTCTTCACACAGAATGGTGGGCGTAATGTCTTTGTATTGCCACTCTCGCGTGCAGTAATACATGTTCTTTTTCAGGGCTAAATCCAGCGTTAATAAAGCAGACTGACTATCGAACGCCGTTTTGTCTTTGCAGATTATCGTGCTGCCACTGTCGTGATTGCACTTTAAAACGAAGGTATCGGGCAACGCGGCAAAATCAATCTCTTTAGTGCTTTTATAGGTCTTAATTAAGGGCGCGACCGTGACTTCATCCGTGCGGCTGGCAACGTAGTGACGGACAGCGAGCTTATCTGCCAGCAGCGTATAAAGCGGCTTCCTGTCATAGAGCAGCCTGTAGCACATTTTTTCATTCAACGTGACAGGATGAATCAGATCCGGCTCTCTGTTTAACAACGGGCGCAGTCGTTGCGTATGGAAAAGTACGTCGCTAATTAAAAAACACCTGATGATTTTGAGGTTATATTCAACATATTTAGCGATATAGTTCAGCGTCTTCATCTTATCCTCCCCGAAAGTGGCAGGATGATAAGCAGAATAGATTGCTGGAGTTTGTGTGAATGATGGAGCAGAGATGGAGCCGCCAGCCCTAGCCGAAAACGTCGCTGGCGCTGCCGACGCGCCGCGCCGGGGCAACGCAGACGCATTCCCGCGTAACGCGCCCGCAACCCAGTCAGTCAGTCAGTCAGTCAGTCAGTCAGTCAGTCAGTCAGTCAGTCAGTCAGTCAGTCAGTCAGTCAGTCAGTCAGTCAGTCAGTCAGTCAGTCAGTCAGGAACGCTAAACCGCGCATTGCCGTACTTCAGCCTCTTCCTATGGTTAATATTATTTCATCTATCATTACATTAACTATTACGCCTCTAATTGTAATGAAGGGTTTACTCATCTGTTTTAGCTCAGTGTTATTTATTTTAATAATGACCAGGCTGGCACGTTGATTTCTTTCACTCAAGTAATTTTTATACATTTCAGCTAAAAGCCAACTCATATAATAATGATTTCTATTTACATTTTAGGTCTGATAAAATCCGCCGCGCCAGAATGTTAAAAGCACGCAGTCTCATTTATTAATGGACANATACTAATGAAAAAAATGCTTAGCCTGTTAAGTTTTATTTTCCTGACAACGAGTTCCGCCTGGGCAACCACCTATCCTNTGACGATTGAAAACTGTGGTCAGAAAGAAACATTCACCAAGGCACCTGAACGCGTGGTGGCGCTTGGGCAGAATACCGCTGAAATTCTGCTGCTGCTGGGACTGCAGGACAAAATGGTGGCCAGCGCATTCTGGCCGACCAAAGTCTTACCGCAGTTAGCGGAACAAAATGCCAAAGTGCCGGTACTGACCGTCGAGATCCCAACGCTGGAATCCATTCTGGCGAAGAACCCCGATTTTGTTGCGGCACAGATCCAGCTGCTGATGGGGCCGAACAGCAAGGTCGCCAAACGCGAAGACTTTGAGTCAGTGGGCATCAACACCTATCTGTCTCCGGGCATGTGTGCCACAAAACAGAACACCGGCGATATCTACGGTAGCCGTGCCACGCTGTGGAATATGTCCTACGTTTATCAAGAGATCGCCGATTTTGCCAAAATCTTTAACGTAGAAGATCGCGGCCAGCAGGTGATCAACGACTTTAAAGCACGCGAAAGCGCCCTGAGAAAAGCCTTCCCGAAAGGTAAGAAAGATCTCTCCTTCCTGTTTTGGTTCTCCAGCTCCTCGCCCTCTGCCGACGCTTACGTCGGCGGTAAGAACGGCGCATCCGGTTTTATTGCCAATGTGTTAGGCGGCCATAATGCGATCACCACTGAAACTGAATGGCCCACCGTGAGCTGGGAAAGCATTATTGCCACCAATCCGGATGTGATCGTTGTAACCAGCCTTGACCGTAATCGCTGGAAACTGGATAACGCCGAAGAAAAGATTAAGTTCCTGAAAAGCGATCCGGCGGTCAGCCAGCTGGATGCGGTGAAGAAAGGCCATATCGTGGTGATGGACGGTCAGGCAATGAACCCGACGATTCGTACCCTTTACGGGGCAGAACAGGTTGGCGAACAGTTACGTAAGATGGGCCTGAATTAATGCGTGAAGGGGTTGTTCAGGCACGACGTGGCATGGGTTTTATTGCTGTCGCAATCATCGCCATCGTCGTGCTGTTTATGGTTATCGCGCTCGGCGTCAGCGTAGGCGAATTATCGATACCGTTGAAATCCGTGGTGTACACCGTGACCAATAAACTGGGTATGACGGATGTGCCCGTGAACCGTATTCACGAAAGCGTTATCTGGGACTTTCGTTTAAGCCGTGCGCTGGTTGCGGCGCTGAGCGGTGCCGGTCTGGCCATTTGCGGTGCTGTACTGCAAAGCCTGTTGAAAAATGCCCTTGCCGAACCTTACGTACTGGGCGTTTCTGCCGGCGCATCGACGGGTGCGGTGTTGATCGTGGTCTCGGGCGTCGGGGCCGGTGCGATTTCCCTGTCGCTGGGCGCCTTTACCGGCGCCTTTGCCGCCTTTGCCTTTGTTGCACTACTCACCAATGGCGCACGCGGTGGCACAGAGCGTACCATTCTGGCGGGCGTGGCAGCGTCGCAGCTTTTCAATGCGATTACCGCCTATACCATCAGTACCTCAGCCAATGCCCAACAGGCGCGTGACGTGATGTTCTGGTTGTTGGGTAGCTTTAGCGGCGTGCGCTGGCCTGAGTTTCAGCTGGTTTTGGTGATAGTGGTCATCGGTTTAGCGGTCTGCCTGTACTATTCCCGCGCGCTGGACGCATTTACCTTTGGTGACGACGCCGCCGCCTCGCTGGGGATTCCGGTCGGCGTGGTGCGTCTGGTGCTGTTCACGGCAACCGCCCTGATGACCGCCACGATTGTCAGTATGGCTGGCTCGATCGGTTTTGTCGGCCTGGTCGTTCCCCACGTGATGCGCTTCTTTTTCGGCCCGCTACACAGCCGCTTACTGATTGCCTGTGCCATCGCCGGCGCGATTCTGATGGTCCTGGCGGATATTGCTTCACGTATGTTGATTGCGCCGCAGAGCCTGCCGGTTGGCGTCGTGACCGCGCTGGTTGGCGTGCCTTTCTTTGCAATTATTATTTATCGCTCCAGGACGCAATAATGAGCATCAGCGCGGAAAATCTTACCTGGCGGGTAGGAAAAAAAGTCATCGTTAACGATGTATCCCTGGCGGTCTCGTCGGGCGAAACCGTGGGCTTACTGGGGCCGAACGGCTCCGGTAAATCGTCGCTGCTGCGCCTGCTGGCCGGTCTGCGTAAGCAACACACGGGCAAAGTGATGCTGGATGGCAAGGATCTGTCCCTGATTGCCAGAAAGCAGCTTGCCCGCCGTGTGGCTTTTGTTGAGCAACATGCGTTAACCAGCGCCAATATGACCGTACGTGACGTTGTAAAGCTTGGAAGGATTCCGCATCACTCCCCTTTTTCCAGCTGGACACATCACGATGATGAGATAGTCGAAGCCGCGCTGACGCGGGTGGATATGTGCTCACGCTGCGATCAGGGCTGGCAGAGCCTGTCCGGCGGTGAACGCCAGCGCGTACACATCGCCAGAGCATTAGCCCAGGCGCCCAATGAAATTCTGCTTGATGAGCCCACTAACCACCTGGATATTCACCATCAGNTCCAGNTGATGAANCTCATTAGCGAGCTTCCGGTCACCAGCATTGTCGCCATNCACGATCTGAATCATGCGGCGCTGTTTTGTGACCGGCTGATTGTGATGCTGGAGGGCGAACTGATTGCGCAGGGAACGCCTGATGAGATACTCACAGAGTCGCTTCTGTGGGACGTGTTCAAGGTCAGGACGAAAATCGAGACGTCGCCCGTCCATGGCAAGAAGCATATTCATTACTATGCCTGATTCAGTGCTGCGTTAAATGTTTAACGCGATGTCATCGTTTCCGCTGCGCCCGGCCAGCCGTTTGTGATCGCCTGTTCTGCCTGCCGGTTTGTGTTTACTCTCAGCTTTTATTCGGTCGTGCCCCTTCAGGCCTCTTTCTGTGCAAGGACGGGCTGCTTGTCGGGCTGCCAGACTGGTAGCGTGCTACGGCGCGCTTGAGACGAGGGCGTTTTTGCCGTGCTGGCCGAAATCTCATCATGGGCAGCCAGCTTGCTGCTGCGCTGCTCCCCTTTCCCCAGGCCATACTAAGCTGGTGCTTTTTCCTTTCATGCACGCCGTTGCCATGCTGATAATGTGTTGTCCCTTAAAAAAAGCGTAGCGTTCAGGGCTGGGCCTGTTATCACGACAGAAATAAGATAATTAAAATTCAGAGGATGAACCACTTGCAGGATTTACGCCCGGGTTCTTTTTTTAATAAACCACTGTTTTCCAGTTTCAATAACCAGTTTCGCGCAGCATAAATAGACATATCGCATTCATCCGCGACATCACGAGTCATGATGCCTTCCGCCTGGCGCTTTATCAGGCACATCATCACATCTTTCATTTTTGGTTTTTTTTCCGTTTCCTGAAGCTGATTCCATTTCGCCTCACACTGAATTTTATAAGCTAAATTTTTCATCGCTGGCTCCCCGTAAGGTAAAAATCCGACTTCATTTTCGAAATCAAACGCTTGTATAAGCGCGTATCGGCGACGGCTCTCTGCCACAACCGACCGCAATCTTAACCGAGGATGCAATTTAACAATTACCGCCCTCATGCAACCATAAACACTTACCCACGCTTGTTTTTAGATTTAATATTCTGAATTTATAAATAAATACAAAATAATAAACCAGACAAAGGCAGCGGTGAGGCAAGAAGAATGAGGACAGGCGAGCGGCAGGCAAGCTCGTGCCCGCCCGGTCAATCCGTTAGCGGGTATGACAGACAATCAATGGCAATACACGGCTACCGATAAGTACGGCATCGTTCATACCGGTTATTTTGCTGATATAAAGATAGGAGAAGTTGGTATTCAATACGCTGTCAGGAACATTATCCCGCAGACCCGAATGAAGGGTGAAATGATTGAGTTTATACAGAGACTGAATATAAGGTGAATAGTGGAATTCGGCATTACGCCTTAATACGTAATCCTTGCCATTTTTATGTACGATGCCATCAACGGAGACCATTGCGTCGCCAGAATAACGCAGCGTCAGCACAAAACTGGCGTCCAGATGAAAGTCTGTGGCGGCATCGCGCTGCTTTAAATTAGCCGCGCAGGTAAATTCAAACATGTCACTGTGCGATCGCACGTAATAATAGCTGGCATAAATGACCACGCCCGCCAGGGCAATGATGAGGCACAGCAATAAGGCGAGGCGTCGTTTAGGGTTTATCATTATCTGGCCTCCATCCCAGCTCGGTATAATTTGAGCACGCTATTTTTTCGTCTTTCGTTCTCACGCAGTACGAGACATAGACGTTGCCGCTGTGGCCTGCCGTGACATTTCTGTCCACATAAAACATATACTGACCGCCCTTCTGACACGCCATTCCGCTGTCTGTAATCAGCTTGTGCCACACGCGTTCAGCAGGAAAGGTCGATTCACCGGGGTGAACGGGAAGATAAAAGACGTCACAGCCATCAAGCCGGGCGACGCTGACGGGCGTGATGCTTTTCTCTTTCAGAAGCAGCGGAAGAAGAAGCACGCCGAGTAACAGCAAGATAAAACCGCCAGACAGCCAGTAGGCGCGCGGGCTGCGTCGCGTAACGGATGTGGAAGTGGAAGTGGACGCCGGTTCGCCCCCGGGATTTGGGGGCTGGAGGGCCGATTTTTGGATGCGAATGGCGGGATTGAAAACGAAGCCCACCTTGTACACCGTGGTAATCGCCTCCTGCTCTATGCCCAGTGAAGACAGCCCGCGTCGAATGGCGGAAACGTAGGCATTGAGGCTGTTGGAAGAAGGCGTTGCGCCCGTCTCTTGCCAGAAGTTATCCAGGATCTGCTCGCGGGCCAGCACGACGCCGGCGCTTTTCAGGAACATTTCCAGTAAATGGTTGCAGGCAGGCGATAGCGGCACGCTGGTCTCGCTGGAATCCACCAGGCATAGCAGGCCCTGAGCCGGTATAAACCGCACCAAATCGTCAATCACGTACTCCGTTTGTTGCATCCCGTTCTCCGGCAACAAACTGCGTGTTTAATCAATAAGCAACACATGCGTGGCAATAAACCCTTATCGGCATGGGACAAAAGCGCAATGGCTCGCGAAGGCACACTAACGGTGAATGCGGAATTCGCTACGGCAGGACCTAACCCTCGTCGAGGCGATCGCAGGTTCAGGTGGTTAACAACCTGCACCCGCGGCAGTGAACGCGGCCTGCCCCATACCGGCTCACCTCAAGATCCCCCGACGCTGGCGCGGTGAATAATGTGCAAATTGTATCAGAGAAATCTGGCGGGAGAGAGCGAATGACCAATAGCTTGCTTACATTTATGGCATCACTTTCGACGGATTGATCCAAAACAAAGTGCGCGATCGGCAGCAATGCGGGGAGAGTATGGCGGGCAGGTGGATGCGTTGCCAACGCGGTTTCGGCATCCACCTGTCGTTTATGACGTTATCGGTAAATTCCTGCAGGCAGATTAATACCAGCGGCCGAAACGTTTGATATAAAACATTTTCATTCCCTGCGCGACCAGGCAGTAGCTGAATAGCGTCAGCACCAGCCAGGGGAAATAGTGCCATGGCAGGGGCACTAACCCGACCATTGCGCCAAGCGACGAGAACGGCAGCAGAATACCGGCGGCGGAAATACCCAGCGTGGTCAGCAGCACTGGTAACCGGGCACAGCTCTGAACAAAGGGGATTTTCTGCGTCCGTAACATGTGCACCACCAGCGTCTGGGACAGTAAACCTTCAACAAACCAGCCGGACTGGAACAGCGACTGCGCACCGGCGTGATTGGCGCCAAACACATACCACATCAGCGCAAAGGTTGTGACATCGAAAATGGAAGACGTTGGCCCCATCCACAGCATAAAACGTTTGATGTTACCCGCATCCCATTTACGCGGTTTGCGCAGAAACTCGCGATCCATTTTATCCCAGGGCAACGCCAACTGAGAGACGTCATACATCAGGTTCTGAATCAGCAGCTGTACAGAGAGCATGGGCAGAAAAGGAATAAACGCACTCGCTATCAGCACGGAAAACACGTTGCCGAAATTCGAACTGGCCGTCATGTTCAGGTACTTGATGATATTGCCAAAGGTCTCACGCCCTTTCAGTACGCCTTCGCCCAGTACCGCTAAGTCTTTTTCCAGCAAAATAATGTCGGACGACTCTTTGGCGATATCTGTCGCGCTGTCGACCGAAATGCCGACATCCGCCTCGCGCAGCGCGGGCGCATCATTAATGCCATCGCCAAGAAAGCCAACGGTATGTCCATTCTGTTGCAGCAGTTTAAGCACGCGTGACTTCTGCTGAGGCGTAAGTTTGGTGAAGATCATGCAGCGCTCGACGTCCCGGCGCAGCTCGTCGTCACTCATGGCCTCGATTTCATTACCGGTCAGCATGGCTTCTGAAGCCAGCCCGATTTCCTGACAGACGCGCATCGTCACAAGGGGATTATCGCCGGTCAGCACTTTAACGCGAATTCCGCTGTCTTTCAGTGCCTGTATCGCCTTGCCCGCGCTCTCTTTAGGCGGATCAAGGAATGTCAGCAGGCCTTCAATCGTTAATTCGCACTCATCTTCACGGCTGAGCGGCACCGATATCCCGTGCTCACGCGTGGCCACCAGCAACACACGAAAACCCTGCTGGTTATAATGCCGTGTCAGCGCGAGCAGCTCTGCGCGCTTTTGCTCGCACAGTGGAAGAGTGGTATCGCCCTGACGTAGCGTGGTCGCCGCCGCCAGCATTTCTTCTACAGCGCCTTTGCAGATCAGCAACGGGCGGTGGCTTTGCAAATCCTCCACGATGACCGAGACACGACGACGAACGAAGTCGAAAGGAAGCTCATCCACTTTCTGAAACTGGCTGCACTGCGCTTTAGACAGCGTTTGCTCACCAAACTTCAGCACGGCGCGATCCATCAAATTTTTCGCACCGCTCTGGCTGCTGCTGTTAAGCCATGCCAGCAGCAGGACGCGGGCATCCTCTTCATCGTTAGCGTTGAGATGCGCCGACAGCAAAATATTGTCCTGTGTCAGCGTGCCGGTTTTATCAGTACAGAGCACATCCATTGCTCCCAGGTTCTGAATGGCGTTCAGGCGTTTAACAATCACTTTGCGGCGCGACATCGCAATGGCGCCTTTTGCCAGATTGGCGCTGACAATCATGGGCAGCATTTCCGGTGTCAGGCCCACCGCAACGGCCAGCGCGAACAGCATGGCATCCATCCAGTCGCCCTTGGTAAAGCCATTTAGCAGTAAGACAATCGGCACCATCACCAACATAAAACGGATGAGGAGTCTGGAAACGCTGTTCACGCCGCGGTCAAACGATGTCTGTGGACGGCGGCCGGACAGAGAGGCCGCTAGCGAACCAAACCAGGTCTCGCTGCCGGTGGCGACCACTAACGCTCTGGCCGTGCCGCTGGCAACATTGGTCCCCATCAGGCAGCTGTTTTTCAGCTCCAGCACGCTGCGACCGGGTTGCTCTTCAATCTCCACGCCTGCACTGAGATCGTTTTTTTCTACCGGCAGGGATTCCCCGGTCAGGATCGCCTGACTGATGAACAGATCGCGTGAGGTCAGCAGGCGCACATCGGCAGGCACCAGATCGCCCGCGCTCAGTAAAATGACATCCCCCGGCACCAGTTCGCGCATATCGATATCGTAGCGCCGGGAGATCGCACAGCCCTCTTCACGACGCAGCACGGTCACCTGAGTGCGCACCAGAGATTTCAGCGCCTGAGCGGCACGATTGGTGCGAAACTCCTGCCAGAAACGCAGCAGCCCGCTCAGCGTTACCATGGTAAGAATAATCGTCACGCCCGAGAGATCGGTGTCCTGACCAGCCCGCAACGGCAGCCAGTAATCCGTTATAAAGCTCACCAGTGCCAGAACCATCAGCACATAAATAAACGGATTATTGAATGCCGTAATCAGCTGGATAAACGCAGAGGGCGCCTTCTCATGCATGACTTCATTACGACCATAGTCATTGAGCCGCGCGCTGGCTTCCGCATGGGTCAGCCCCTCAAAGCTGCTGTGCAGATTCGTCAGCGTCACATCGGTGCGATAACGTGCTTCACGTTCAATGGCATAAGGGGTGTTTGATTTTTTTGCTGCACGATGCGCATGGTAAGCCATCGCGGCTTGTTCGAGTTTCATGTCGCTCATGTCGACATCTCCCTGATTTAAAGCAACAGATATCCTGCATGCCAAATAATGCATGCCTGGTTTTCCGGTGATTACCGGTTTATTGAATCAGCCCGTCTCTTAGAAAAAGTTATTTTCCCCACCCTGCGGCCGTAATATCAGGCCGACAGATGTCGGGCCTTGCGAAATAAACGCAAAGCAAAAGAAAGCTGAAAGTGAAAGGGTGCGCAGCCCGCAGCTACGCCTGTCGAGGCGGAGGAAAAAGTGCCAGAATATACATCAACATAGCGTGCTCTCGCGGTGACTACAGCGTTAATTTCAAGGAGAGCAATCGTGATCTAAAGAAGGGATTGCTGCCCGCCGTGTGGCAAGCAGCGAAATGCAGTTAGCTTGCCGGAGTTAAATCGCGTTTAGGGTGACTGTCCAATGTATGACTCCTGCAAATATTTTCACGTAGTATAAACGCCGGGCCCTTAGGGTAAAGGAAAATAACCGTTCAATCGCCATCTCGTTTATTAACCGTTTCTGTTTCGCACAGCCATTTTGTTTGCGTCTTATAACCGTGCTGCATTTGTTATAACTTTTTTGCATATCATTAGCCGATAATGGACTATTCTTTGCATGAGCCCTTTCGTACACTCGCGTTACTTTCTCAGGCAAGGATTTTCCATGAAAAAAATAATTCCATCACTACTGGCCTTGTCACTGGCCACCGCCTTTAGCGTCAATGCTGCCACACCAAAAGATACGTTAGTCGTGGTGCAGTCGACCGATGATGCCGACAGCTTCGATCCGGCGAAGGGATTTGAACTCACCAGCGTACAGGCGTTCACCAATATTTATCAGCGGCTGGTCCAGTCCGACCCGCAGAACCCAATTGATTTAAAACCCACGCTGGCAACGTCCTGGCAGCCAGGCAGTGACAATCGCAGCCTGACATTTGCGTTGCGTAAAGACGCTAAATTCTCCAGCGGCAATCCACTGCGTCCGGAAGATGTGATCTTCTCGCTGGGTCGCGTCGTGAAACTGAATCTGGATCCCTCCTTTATTCTTACCCAGCTCGGCTGGAATAAAGATAATGTGGATAGCTTCCTGAAAAAGGTCGATGACGACCATGTGCAAATCAGNTGGACGGCCGACGTCAGCCCGGCCTATGTGCTGAGCCTGCTGTCAGCACCGGTGTCCTCCATCGTCGATGAAAAAACCGTTAGCGCGAACGCCGAAAAAGGCGATTTGGGGAACGGCTGGCTGGCCACTCACTCCGCCGGTAGCGGCCCGTATCAGATTCGCAAGGTCGTGATGCACCAGGCCGTGATCCTGACCGCCAATCCGACCTCTCCAGCCGGGGCGCCAAAGATCAAAAATATTCTGATCAAGAACGTGCCGGAACCCGCGGCCCGCCGTCTGCTGCTTGAGCAAGGTGATGCAGACATCGCCCGTAACCTGGGGGCCGATCAGATCGCCTCGCTGCAGGGCAAAAGCGGTGTGAAAACCGAAGCCATTCCGATGGCCTCGCTGTATTACATTCAGTTCAACATCGGCAACAAAAACAACGCCGCCTTAAAAAATCCGGCCTTCTGGGAAGCCGCGCGCTACCTGTTTGACTACAAGGGCATTGCCGGACAGCTGCTGAAAGGCCAGTTCGATGTGCACCAGACGTTTCTGCCGAAAGGTTTTCTGGGTGCATTAAACGACAACCCCTATAGTTACGATCCTGAAAAAGCCAAAACGATTCTGAAAAAGGCCGGCCTGACTAACGTCAGCTTCACCCTGTCTACCAGCAATCAGCCTCCCTACCTGGATATCGCTCAGGCTCTGCAGGGCAGCTTTGCCAAGGGCGGCGTGAAAGTGGAAGTGTTACCGGGACTGAGCTCTGAAGTCTCGACCCGCGTCAAAGCGCATAATTACGAAGGCACGATCAACGCCTGGGGCGCAGACTACTTTGATCCGAACACCAACGCCGCGTCATTTGCCTATAACCCGGAAGATGGCAGCAAGACGATTGCTTACCGTTCCGACTGGCACATTCCAGAGCTGAACAAACAGGTGCTGGCGGCAACGGCTGAAAGCGATCCGAAAAAACGCGTTGAGCTGTATCAGGCCATGCAGCGTGAAGTGCTGAAAAGCTCGCCTTATGTGATTGGCCTGCAGGCGAAAAACCTTATCGCCCTGCGCGATAACCTCAAGGGCTATGTTCAGGGCATTAACCCGGACATGGTTTACTACTCGCAGGTAACGAAGTAATGGCACAGTCTGCCTCTTCTGCCGGGCCCGCCCGGCATGTCTGGCGGCGCGTTGGCCGCCTTTCATCAGGCTTGCTGTCGCTGGCGATCACCCTGCTGGGTTTGCTGGCGTTCACCTTTATGCTGTCGCATCTGTCCCCTATCGATCCGGTACAGCAAATCGCTGGCGATCATGCCAGCGAAGCGACCTATGCGCAGGTGCGTCACGATCTGGGATTAGATCAGCCGGTACTGATGCAGTTCTGGCACTACATTGAACACCTGCTGCGCGGCGATCTCGGCGTATCCCGCCTGACCAACCAGCCGGTGAGCAGCGACCTGCTTCAGACGTTTCCGGCCACTATCGAGCTGGCGACCTGCGCGATGATTTTTGCCGTCATCTTTGGCGTTTCACTGGCACTGATTGCCGCGTGGAAACCCGGCAGCTGGATTGATAACGTCGCACGCTTTATCTCCCTGCTGGGCTACTCTGTGCCGGTTTTCTGGCTGGGCCTGCTGGGCCTGTTGCTGTTTTATGCGGTTCTGCACTGGTCTGCCGGACCTGGGCGGCTGGATGATATCTGGGCCTATACGCTGGAGCCGAAAACCGGCTTCGTGCTGATTGACAGCTGGCTGTCGGGTGACCGGGAAATATTCTGGAATGCGGTGGCGCACTTATGGTTACCGGTGGTGATCCTGGGCCTGCTGGCGATGGCAGGCATCACCCGCCTGCTGCGCGCGGCGCTGCTGGAAGAGAGCAGCAAAGAGTATGTGGTGCTGGCACNAGCCAAAGGCGCGGGACGGGGGCGCATTCTGTTGCGCCATATTTTCCCTAACGTGCTCGGCACCCTGATTACCGTGATTGCGCTCTCTTACGCGACCTTGCTGGAAGGCTCGGTCCTGACGGAAACCGTATTTGCCTGGCCCGGCGTGGGGCGCTACATGACCAATGCGCTTTTCTCTGGCGATGTGCCGGCGATTTTAGGCGCCACCTTACTGATCGGCGGCTGCTTTATCCTGATTAACGCGCTGGCGGATGCCCTCACCTGGTTAACCGACCCGAGAACACGATGACGCAACAACTCACTGAACTTGAAACGGTGCGACCCCGTCGCCGC
>JGI24739J22299_10000168_pt1 | contig 21653 bp, 10 predicted proteins | sample KBSCornC5_FD_22299 | JGI IMG/M metagenome (IMG submission 22299)
AGGACCACGCCGATGCCCGCGCTAACGGCGGATATATCACTAAGGCAGAGCAGCATCAGCTCAACGCCGAGGAAAACGCTCAGAGCAAGACGATTGGCCAATAAGCTTTATCCGATCGTCGTCCACTTACGGGCCGATATTCAGGCATTTGCAGCACGCGACTATTTGATGAGCGGCACACCGCACCCACATACTGAGAAATACTCCCAGCGCTAGCTCGCTCGGGTTGCTCGCATCTGCTGGCTCGCACCCGACATGATCAGCGCCATTCTCGACGGCACCCAGCCGCCACAGCTCACCGGGCGCAGGCTCATCCGTGCCAATGCCATCCCGCTCGACTGGGCTTCGCAGCGCGCCATGTTCGGGTTCGCCTGAACCTACCCGCTCCCATTCCTGACAGCCAAAAATAGGCCTCTGAGATAACGGGGCATTCTGCCGCGATATCGCCACCGCCAATGCGTCTCTGGACGCAGAGCGCTGAAAAGGGCGGCCGGAAACTCGCGCAAAACTGCGACCTTGCCAGCAGCTATCGCGGCGGGCCAGAGAGATATTGAAAGCAGTGGACTGGGTGGTGCGCGACGCAGTCCGGACCGAACCAGTCTCGTACGGCTATATGGGAAAGTAGTGGGAAGAGAGGCTAGATTCGGCCTGTTTTGCCCATCTGGCTGATATGCAACCGGGCAAAGCCGACCGTTTGAGAGCCATTTTCCCATATCGCGTGTTCGTGGGAACGGTTTGGCCGGCTTGTGGCAAGCATCGCCTTCCGCATTGATCTCATGAACCCGAAGTGACGCGCAATCTCGGCTGGACATAAAGCGCCGGCAAACGTACCTAGTGAAGGCCCACCACGGAAAGCGATGTTCAACGTTTTCCTGGAGGCGATCATGCCCAAATTACAAAGCACGCTTATCGACCGGCTTCCGCCGGGCACCGAGTTGCGAACAATCGATTCGATCATCCCTTATGCCAACAACCCTAACCGGCACACCAGGAGGCAGATCCGCAAGCTCATGCGGAGCCTGGAGAAGTTTGGCTGGATCAACTTCATTATCATCGACCGCGCCGGTAACCTGATTTGCGGACATGGCCGACTTGAAGCCGCCAAGCTGCTGGGCGAGACGAGGATTCCAGTCCGCGTTCTCGACGACATGAGTGAGGCCGATCGGAAGGCGTACATCATTGCCGACAATCAGCTGGCAAGAGAGGCACAGTGGTCGAGAAGATTGCTGCGATCCGAACTCTGCGGCCTCTTGGAGCTTGGCTACGACATCGAACTGACTGGCTTCGACACGTTCGAGATCGATGGCATTCTCAACTTCGATGCGGGTGGCGACCAAGACGAGGATGATCGAGTTGATCTGAGCCCGACGAGCAAGATTCCGGTTTGTCGCTTAGACGACTGTTGGACCGTTGGTGTTCATCGGCTCGTGATTGCTGATTGCAGGGATCACGATGCCGTCAAACGTGCCACAAGTGGTGAGCAGGTCCGGGCCGTGAATACCGACCCGCCCTTCGGTAATCTGATAGAAAACAACGTCTCGGGCCATGGCCGGGTCAAGCACAAGAATTTCGTAATGGGCTCGGGCGAAGTTCCGCTTCCCGAATTCGCGATGACCATCCTGCGCCCGGCATTCGAGGCGATGGCGGCGCATTGCCTGCCAGGCGCCATCGCGCATGTGTTTTCCGACTGGCGGGCGGCACCGCATATGCTGAACGCCGCCGAGGGCGTGTTCCATGAACAGAAGAACTGGGCCGTATGGGCCAAGAATCCGGGGCTCGGAGGGTTTTATCGCTCCGCTCACGAGTTTTGTCTGATTTTCAAAATTAGCCCGGGCAGGCATGTTAGCAACATCGCGCTTGGGCAGCGCAATCGATCCAATCTGTGGCGATATCCATCGGCCAGCGTGTTCGGTGCCGATCGGCTGCAGGATCTTGCCGATCATCCGACCGTCAAGAACCGGTTCATGATCCGGGATGCGATCTTGGACGTGACCCGCCCCGGCGATCTCGTGCTCGACAGCTTCGCAGGATCCGGTACGACCGGCGTCGCGTGCGAGATGGCCGGCCGCCGCGCCGCTCTCATCGAACTCGATCCCGTGTTCGGCGATGTCATTCTGCGCCGGCTGGCCGAGGCCACCGGCTGTGAGCCCATGCTGGACGGAATCATGCCGCTGTCAGTCGTGCGCGCACAGCGCCTGGGAGAACTGGCATGAGCGGGTCTGGTGACGAGGGGGCAGGTGACGGCTCGGGTGAGGGCGGCCGCCGCAAGAATGGCAGCCCATACAAGTTCGGCAACACCCGCGAGGATGGCAGCTACCGGGTGGGCAAGAACCGCACCCCTCCGGAGACACGCTTTCAGGTCGGCGATGGCCGCAGGCGCGGCCGCCGTGCCAAGGGCGTCGAGAATGCTGACAGCTTCTTCGAACGCGAGCTCGCGCGTCCGATCACCGTCCGCGAAAATGGCAAGGACCGAAAGGTCACCAAGGGACAGAGCGTCGACCTGCGCCTGATCCACAATGCCGGCACGGGCGACAACAAGGCGATCGACATGGTCGACCAGCGGCGGCGCCGCATCGCGATCGAGAAGGAAGAAACCGCGCGGCGCTATCACCCGCTCAGCGACGTTGAGATTCTCGAACGCTACCTTCGGCAGCGCGCTGATGAGCTGAATATCGATCCAACCTCCTTTGGTGACCCCGCTCCCAACGATGAGGTGGAGCCGGAAAATGGCTGATGTCGACACCGACGACGCGATCTCGGCGCTGGTGCGGCTTGATTTCGGCTTTTTCCTGCAGATGGCCTTCCACGCGCTGGGCGGCGAAAGTCTTTACGTCCACAACTGGCATATCGATGCCATCATCCACCAGCTCGACCGAGTGCGAACCAGGGAGAACCGTCACCTGATCGTGACGATCCCACCCCGGCATCTCAAATCGCGGATCATCTCGATCGCGTGGGTTGCCTGGAGGCTCGGCCATGATCCGGGCCACAGCTTCATGTGCGTGACCTATGGCCAAAATCTGTCCGAGGATCATGCGCGAGATTGCCTCAAGATCATGCAAAGCCGCTGGTATCGTCGGGCGTTCCCGAGCCTAGTTCTGACCAGCCGTGCTGTGGCGCACATCAGAACCAGCGCCGGTGGAGGGCGGATTGCGACGTCGACTGAGGGCTCCATCACGGGCTTTGGCGCCGACACCATCATCGTCGACGATCCGCTCAAGGCGCAGGACGCACTCTCTGCGGTCGCGCGAGACGCGAACAATCGCATGTTCGACGATACGCTTGCGCAGCGCCCCAACAACCAGATGACCGGATCAGTGATCGTCGTGATGCAGCGCCTCCACGAAAATGACTTAGCCGGCCATCTGAAGAAACAGGGCAGCTTCCATGAACTGTGTCTGCCGGCAATCGCCACGCGCGATGAGGCAATCCCGCTCACGCGCGGGCGGGTGTACCAGCGCCGGGAGGGCTGCGCGCTCCATCCCGAACGGCAATCGCTGGAGTGGCTGGAAGCAAAGAAGGCCGCCAACCCCTATGTCTTCGCCGGCCAGTTTCAGCAGAATCCAATCCCTGAGATCGGCAATATCATCGAGACCTCATGGATCGGGAAATTCGATCTCTCCAATCTCGACCTGACCCATGGCCAGATCGTGATGTCGCTGGATACCGCATCCAAGGATAATCCGTTCAACGATTATTCGGCGGTCGTCGTTGCGCTGGTGTTGGGCAAATCGGTCTACATCGTTGACGTGTTCCGAAAGCGTCTGAAGTTTCCCGAACTGGAGGCAAAGACGATCGAACTCGCCCGGCTGCACGGAGCTCATGTGCTCCTGATCGAAGACGCCGCCTCGGGCCAGCAGCTGATCCAGCGACTTCGCGCCGAGGAACCCAAGGGCGTGCCCTCGCCGATCGCACGACAGCCCAAAGGCGACAAAACCTCACGGGTCATGGCGGCAAGCGCGCTGATCCAGTCGGGCCGGCTGTTCGTTCCGGAGACTGCTCATTGGGTCGCTGATTATGTGGGCGAGCTATGTGGGTTTCCGAGCGCGTCCTACGACGACCAGGTCGATGCCACCACGCAGCTGCTCCTCTGGGTGCAGGAGAAAGACATGTGGTACACGCCCATCAATACTGGGCCGGAGTTGATGGCTGACGGAGAAGATGATTGCTCGTCAGGACGGGGCGACGGTTCGGCCTGGGAATGGCCGGAGGACAAGGATCCCTGGGGAGCCTATTAGTCTAGAATCGAATGTGCCAGGCCGGGTACATGCCGCGCGCCCGGCCGAAGATTTGGTTGATGCCCATCTCCTGATGCTCGGCAGTGAGGGTGTTCACGAACACGAAACGGTAGCGCGCTCCAATGCTCTGGGCGGTTAGCAATTCGGCGGCGGTGATGTTGAAGAAATAGTTTTTGAGATCGGTTTTGATGCTGGCCTGGCCAGTCGACTTGACCTCGCAGATGGTGATCGCACCGATCGCGTCGGCAATGGCCTGCGGGTCCATCAGGTCAATGGACGCCTCAAGCCGAATGACGTCGAACGCAGCACCGTAGAGGATCTTGCGGTGCATCGCGAAGCCAACCAGCAGCGCGTCACGTTCCTTGCGGCTCGGACAATGGTAGCGGCTGTCGTTCGCAAGCAAAATGTCGACGGCTTTTCTGGCAGTGCGGTGGCCCGCGAAGGTTGCAGGCGGCTCATTGAGGATATCGGGCTCGATCATGGGAGACGGTGCTTCTGTTTGAAGGCATCGACCGCCAGCAACAGCCCTGCCACTTCGGCCGGCGCCATATCGTCGGTCCAGTCATCACCCTGTTCGGCCTTGAACCTGAACCGCCAAGGCCTGACCCGACGCTCGGCGGCGCGGGCTGCAACAGCGCGAAGAACCTCCTCAGGCACCTCGAATGCGAGATCCCGCCACCAAACGCATGTGCCATAGGGACAATTCACCTCGCCGCTGTTGATGGTCAGCGTGGCCGACACGGGCCCGTCTGGGGTCTCGTAATTGGCAAAGCTGAAGCGGCGCTCGTCCGTGTAGCTCAGATGCTGATAGAGCTGGTAGGTTGTCCGGCCAGTGGTTTTGTTGATGATGGCCCGGAGAAAATTGTCCGCCCGGGTGCGGTCGGTGAAGCTGCCCTTGAACTTGAAGGCGGTCTCGGTCGTGAGCCTCGCAACCGATTCCAGCTCATCGTCCTTGATCGTGACCTGGCTGGCGATCTGTTGCGGGTCGAGACTGGCGAACAGGATAGCCCGTTTGGCCTGCTGCTGTTCGGTCCAGCCGCTCACGGCTTGAGCATGAGCAATTGCGGGTTTCCCTGCCATCAGGGCAGCGACCAACCCAAGGTATCTTCGACTTCGCATCTGACGTCGCTCCTATGTCCTCTCGGGGCGACGGCCGAAGCCGGATATTCAGAACCTGATCAACGACCAAGCGCATGCGCCTTTAGGTCGAAACCCTGGACATGCGCGCATGCTACCCGGCCGATATCTCGACCGAGAGTTCGTTGATTGAGGTTCTGACGCCCCGCCTTCGGGCTTTCACCGAAGGCTTGGCGACCATTGAATAGTGTCCGCCAGAGTTCAAGCGGAAAGAGACGACGGAGATCTTGTAGGCAATTCGAAGCTAAGCTGGCAGCGCCCAATATGAAGCGAGAAGCCGTCTCAGTGCTTTCGCTGGGAGGCGGCAGCGTACAGCGCCTGCGCCCCATCCCACTACGTTCAGCGGCCGAAGATTGAGCCGAGGAACGACATCAAAGAACGCTTCTTTTTCCGACGCCTCACGGCCACATCCATATATCCGAAATTGCCCAGCGCCAGATATGCGAATTCCCAATCTTCATCGAGGCACAGTTCGTTGACGGCCTGAACGATGCCGTAGGGCATGCATTCGGTCGGCGACCAGAAGGTGTAATCATTGAAGACAAGATAGCCGTTCGGCCCAACCTTGCTTTTCGCCGCCGCGATGTCGCGCGCGACCCCCTCATAGCTGTGATCTGCATCGACGTAGATGAAGTCGAAATAGCCATCCGGGAAGCTGGCGATAGTATCGGCCGAATCGGCCTCGTGCAGCGTGACGCGACCCTCGGCAATGTCACGCGCGAACTTGTCCGCCACCGACCACTTTGTGAGATCCACATCGATGAGATGCAGCTCGGTTGGTGCGCAGGTTTCGAGGATAAAGCGGGAGAATTCTCCGGTCTGCACACCCAGTTCGGCAATCCTGCCGCCCCTAGGCAAATGTTCGATGATGTCGTCACGGAAGGGCACGACGGTGCAGCGGGCAAGGTGTTGGGACGAAAGATAGGGCTGCTGGGGGAATTCAACGACGTCCAGACGACCGAGATGGCCCGACATTGCAGCCATCCATGCCTCACGGGCATCTTCAAGAGCCTTCGTCAGCGTCCTGTCGGTTGCCGGGCGGCTTGGACCATTGAAACAATGCGCTTGCAAGCGCTGGGCGTCCGCAGAATGAGCTTCAGCCTCGGAAATGATCACCGAGTCTTTGGAATTTTCGTTTTGCAATGGCTGCACCTTCCCTTGCTCAAGCTTATAGGAGCCTGGCGCTCATGATTACAAAATCATGCTGGCCGTCAAAATTTGAGACTCCGCCCAGTGGGATTGGGTGCCGCATGCAATAACCCCTAGATCTCCGGCCTCGGTTTAGGTCCGCGCTTGCCGGCGGTCAGGGAGCGGCCGGTGCGCGCTTCCATGTCGGCGAGCCATTCGGGAGAGCCGACCGGGCGGCCGACGCTTTCGGCCTTGCGGAGGGCAGCATAGCTCAGGGCCTCGTCAAAGTCTTCGCCCAGGAAGGCGGCGAAATCGCCCACCCGATCGAGCGCCGGGGCGACCTTCACGACCGCATCGTCGCTTGCCGCCAGGTGCGCCCGCACGCTGGACCAGCACCAGTCCTCAGGCCGGTGGACCAGCCGCGCCCGCACCGGGTTCAGCGAGACGTAGCGGAGCGCGCTCACGAAATGAGGTTCGTCCATCGCCACCGAGCTGAACCGCCCCTGCCACAGATGCCCGGTCCAGCGTTGCCGCGCGTTGATGTAGCCGGTGTAGTGGCGATGCACATAGCGCATGGCTCGGCTCAGCCCGTCCTGGTCCTGCGGCACCGCGATGAGGTGGACATGGTTGGGCATCAGGCAATAGCCCCAGATCTCGACATGCGCTCGCCCGCAGGCTTCGGCCAGCAGGTCCAGATAGAGCTCATAGTCGCCATCCTCGAAGAATGTCTGCTCGCGGCGGTTGCCGCGCTGGGTCACATGGTGCGGGATGCCGGGCAGGACGAGGCGAGGAAGACGGGCCATGGCGGGCGTGTATCAGCCGATCGCGATGGGCGCAATTAAGGGGTTATTGCACGTGTCACCGTAATCCTATTTGCGCGCCTTCAAAGGTAACAGAAGCGACGCACCCTTCAGCGCGAGCGTGGCCGAGCACCATTCTGATCACCTTCTATCCACGGACTATCTCGTACATTTGCCGTAAGAACTCACGCGCATCTGCCTCACCCGAAAAGCCGAAGGGGGATCCCATTTCCTTCCATACCTCCATAAATGAGATACCATCATCATTAAGAATAGCATTCAAATCTCTCTCCAAATCTCCTCTTTTTGTTCCGATAAACGATTCCAAAACATCTTTAACGGCATCTTCAAATGAATGATGTATAGACAGAATGTCCTGATGAAAGAGAGATGAGAATTTTCTCAATGAGTCGTACATCTATCTCAATCCTATTGCTTAAATGGAGATATTTTATCTAAACCTATAGGATACGAAGTTTTGACATAAAATCCATTCTGCAGATATGGAGCGCGCTGTATAACAACTCCTACACCGTAAGTCGTCTCTGTTACAAAACTTCCGGGACTTCTATTCCTAGAAACAACTGGCGCCGTAGAGTACATTGTTCTCCCCGTCGGTGACGAAAAATAAGCCGTTATAAATTTAGAATTATCTGTACCGCGCAGGAAGTCGTCAACCTCGTATGCCTTCATAGACAATGTTGCATTTATCAGCCGATTCGCGGACGATAGCGAGGTAAAGGTGCTCGTCTCTGTAAGGAATATTTGAATACCGTTCGGGCTCGAGGCAAGTGGCGTGGATAACCTCCTCCTCATAAAGTCGTCACTTTTCCCAACGTGGAATTGATACGTGTGTCCGCCAACTTTATCCTCATTCAAGATATCTATAGAAAATCTTGTTTTGTATCCAACACTTAGATTCTCAACATCTAATGGATTACCGAATTGATCTACCGGGATTCCATCGATGGTTCGATACACCGCATCATTGAGAAAGTCACCATGAGGGGCAAAATTAGATAAAGTTGCCGCAGCTCTGAAGCCTTGGCTCGCGTCCAAGCTAATTGCAGAGTCCTCGAAGGTGTGCGACATTTGCGACAAATCCATCGGTGCAATGCCGCCAGCCTGCGATGTATAGCCACCTTGCGCCGCGAGGTCGGCGCGTACTTCGTCCATACGCGGATCACTACGTGCGGTCAGTGCACTGCCTATCGTGCTGCCGATCGTGGTCCCAATCACATCAGGCAGTACGGCCATGAGATTGTCGCCGAAGTCGGTGCCGTCGATAATGCTGCGCGTGGCTGCACCTGCGATGCCACCGGCCATGCCCTTGATCGCGCCTCCGATCGCATACTCGGTTGGGTTGAGCGGAGTGTCGTTGGAAAGGGTCCACGTGTTGAGGCCCTGACTGCGGGCAAATCGCTCGACGGCCCCGCCAACGCCACTCACCACACCAGCGGCCGCGACGCCAGTCCAGTCGAACTTGTGCTGAAGGCCGGTGGCCACCGACACGCCTTGGGTGGCTACATTGGCCAACGCGCCTCGCGCGAAATCGTTCGCGAACTTACCCGCACCGGAGATTAGATCGCCTGAAGGCATGGCTCCGCCTATGGCTCCACCGATGGCGGCCAAGGCCACGCCCTTCCAGCTAAATTTGTCCTGGATGCCAGTCGCCACACCGACGACTTGGCTAGCGATGCTCGCAACGGCGCCGGTGATTGCGCCGCCCACGACCGCAGCACCCGATGCTCCAAGCACGGCGGTAAGTCCGGTGGCGCCCGCGCCCGTCGCAGCGTTGGCTGCGACCCCGATGACTTCCGGCCCCACCACCGCCGCGACAGCAACCGCCACCGCGATCATCAGGATCGCCCCCAGCACCCCACATCCCTTATGATGGGGCGGTGCGGGTTCTGGCGGCAGTGTCGGCAGGGCATCGCCGATGGCCTCGCCGGGGTCGTAGACCTTGAAGGTCGTGCTGTTGTTGTGGAAGTTGGCGACCTTGTTGGGGATGATGAGCCGCTGTCCGGCCTGGAGGCTTTCCGAGCCGTTGAGGCCGTTGGCGTCCGCGATCAGATACCACATGGCACTGTCGCCCCAGGCGGCCTGGGCTATGCTCTGCAGCGTATCGCCGGCGTTCACCGTGTAGATGCTGGCGGCCTGGCCGGGATATTGATCGTTGATCGGCTGGTAGTTCTCGTCGAAGTCAGCCGAGGCCACTGGCTTGCCGTAGCGGAAGCTCGACTTGGGATCGGAGAGCTTCGCGCCGCTGAACGCCAGCACCTGGGCATAGTCGAACTGGGTCGGGCTCTGGCCGTTGTTGCCGACATCGCCGATACGATGGCCGTTGAAGTAGTAATAGAGCTGGCGCGGCCCGAGCGCTGAGCCCTGCCTGGTTTCGCTCACCAGCACTTGGCCATAGGCGTCGTTCTCGTAGGTGACGACGCGATCGTCGGTGGTGCCGACGGCACCGTCCGATCCATAGTCGGTGAGTTTGGTGATATGCCCGTTGACATCGTAAGCGAACACCGAGACGCCCTGTTTCCACGATCCCGAGTTGCGGTTGGTGGGATCACTGGCGTTGATCTTGATCGTGTCCTGCTTGGCCTCGTCCCACCAGCTGTAGAAATAGTTGGTGTTGGTGGTGATCGAGTTCTGGACGCTGCTGCTGTGGGTGATCACGCCTTGGTCAATGCCATTGTACGATGTGCCGTTCCACGCCTTGTAGTCGTTATGGGTAGTGGTGGTGGTCGAGCCCTGGGCCAGCGTCTCGTCGGTTATCCGGTTGTCATTGTCGTAGCTGTCGGTGCGGGTCTTGGTCGCGACGTGACTCGCATCATATTCGACATAGCCGGTCACCCGACCCATCGCGTCGTTGGTCCGCTGCGAACGCACCACGCCCGCGATCGTCACATTCTCGAGATAACCATCAGCGGTGTAGCTGTAGCTCTCGGTTGTGCCGTCGCGGCCGTAGGTCGCGGTCGCGCGATTGCCCGCTGCGTCATAGCTGATCAGCACGGCGTTGTTGTTCGCATTGGTCGCGCCAAGCACAATCGCGCCGCCGCTCAACTGTCCCATGGTCAACGTGAAACGGTTGGCCGCATCGTACATGTACCAGTAATCCTGCGGCGGAATTGCCGAGTTGCCTAGCCCATCGGTGTAGACGCTATGAACGTTGCGGCGATTGCCGACCGCATCATATTTGTATGTGATATCAGCCTTGGCATCGAGGAACTCTATCACCCGGTTTTGCCTATCGTATTTGATCACCGCGTTCTGATAGAATTTCGGATTGGCGTCCGTGCTGTTGTAGGTCTCCAATGTCCGGTTGCCGTCATTGTCATATTCGAAAGTGGACTTCATCTTGAGCGCGTTATCCGTAACGCTCGCTACATAGCCATTGACATAGTAGGTGTAGTCGATGTTCTGGCCGCCGGCGACCGGCACGAGATAGTTGCTGGTCGTTTGCACCTGATGGACAAGGTGGCCGGCGAGATCATATTGATAGGCTGTGTAGCGACCACTCATGTCGCAATTCCACACCTGCCTGCCGAAGACATCGATATTGTGGTAGTGAACCTCATCGCTGAGATTGGTTTCGCCGTTGCTGGTGACGTCGATCCGCCAGCCCCCGAAATTTCCGAGCCCCCAGGTGCCGATGATGGATCCGTTGTAATAGGTATATTTGTAATTGGTCGCCTGGCCCGCGAAGCTCTTGGTACTGATCACACGGCCTTCGATGTCATAGTCGGTCGTTTCAACGACGCCGGAGCCGAGCTGCGCATTCCAATGCTTGATACGCTGGCCGAGGCCATCGTAGGCGTAATAATCCTTGGCTTGGGTGCCATTCGAGTTGCCGCCGACGCGTGCCGCGTGATCGACCTCAATCAGGCGGTCGGCTGCGTCGTAGAAGTTGAGCGTAACCTTACCGAGCCCATCTGTGACCTTCCGCACGTCACCGAAGACGTCGACGGCATATTGCATGGAGGTAACAACCGACAGATTTCCAGGATTGATGCGATATTCCGCAAGCACGGTGGCATCGCTGCCACCATAACCGCTCCCTGCAAGCAGCGTGCGTATGGTCAGGTTCCCGTTGGCTTCAGCAGCCGTGGCATCGCGCTTCGCGATCTGGCGACCGGTCTTGTCGTAATAATAATATTCGCTCGTCGCGACATTGGTGCTGGTGACGCCGCTCTCGTCGGTGACATCCACAAGAGGGTTGCTCTTCCGAATGAGCTTGCCTTCGGTATTGTAGGTGAAGTTGGTCGTCCAGTTGCTCTTGGTATTATAGTAAGGATCGGTCGAATTGGGATCCCACCGCCCGCTGGTTTCGCTCGCTATTTCCCCAAACGCATTGAAGCTTTGCAGGCGATGGATCCAGAAGGTCGGATGCGGGCCGGAGCCGATCTGCCAGTACATCTCGGTATCGGTGGTGTTCGTGTACTGATCGCTCTGGATCGCGATTTTGCCCTGGACGTGATCGGTGCCGCTCATCGTCGGCATCAGATTGTTGCTGGCGTCGTACGCGTCGTAATAATATTCGAGATTGCGCGTGCCCGAACTCGGCCGCACGCCGGCCGCATCCACATCCCAATAGCCGACGCCGCCGGAGATGGTGATATCAGCCGGCTGAAACAGCCCCGTCGTCCCCTGATCGCGCCAGTAAACGCGGATTCTGGAAACAGCGCTACCCTGCTGCGGCGTGAATTTCACCTTGGCGGTAACGGATTGAGAATTCACGACGGTGCCCGGGCTTTGGGTACCATAGCCCAAAGTTATTGTAGTGTCGGCGTGCGAGACCAGCGTCGAGCCATTGTAGGTTTCATATTGTATCGCGTAGCTGTAACTGGCCAGTCGATCGGGTACGAGCCAATTTGCATCGTAGTTCCACACACCGCTGGCGGGGCCAGAAACCCAACTGCCGTTGATGAACATCCGCTGGCTGGTGATGGTTGCTCCGCTCGGCGGAGTGAGCACCACCGTCTCGGGCAGGTCGGAATATTGCGTCAACTGATAAGCTTGTCCACTTTCGCTCGAGGGCTGGCCACCTCCCATGAAGGTGCCTTTACTCTTGCTGATCAGAGCACCGTTGCCGTCGAAGGCTTCGACCCAAAACTCGTAAGGTCCGCCACTTGTCGGCGGCCGCCCAGTCCACCAACCATTTTGGCCGTATGCGCCCCCACGCGCGACTGTGTTGACCGGCAAAGATGTGAATGCCGCACCTGAACCCACCGCCCGATAAAATACACTCACATGCTGAGTGGCTATCGGAAATCCTGTGAATAATAATGTGTAATAAGTGGTATCCCAAGTCGCGATTGCCTGCCCAGGACCATTGACGGGCATAGCAGCAAAGGAAACCGAAGGATTGCCGGAGCCGTCGATCGTCAGCGTACCCTGTTTGGCGTCATAAAGGTTTCCTGTGGCATCTGCAGCCACATATTTGATGTCCCAGGAAGTCGACGCCTGGTTGCTGAACGGGGGTTGGCTGAGATCATAGCTGAACCAGCCTGAAACTGCCGAGCCGGAATAATTGTACAGCTGGGATGCCGTCACCTGGGTGTATGGGCCGCTGCTGCCCTGCGGTCGCACAAGCATCCGCAACGCAGTCGTACTTGCATTTTCGTTGTAGAATTTAATCTTGGCAGTAACCGCATAGGTTACCATATCCTCGCCTACTATGGTTTGAGAAGCTACAAATACCTGACTCGGTTGCCCGGGGATATTTTGCGTGACAGTAATGGAACATGGCATACTTACTGTTGATATGTCAGGTGCAAGGGTAGTATTGCCGCTACTGCTCGTTTGAGAGTAGGTCAGCTCTTGTGCTCCGTTGTAGACATGAAATGTACCACCATTGGAAATGGCGTCGGGAACGGATATGGAAAGAGAGCGTACCGTTCCCGTTATCTCAGACCAAAAGTTGATGTACGTAAATGATACTGTTCCAGATGGAGTCGCGAACGGCGTTGGTCCGGATAAATTCGTCGCATTGAGTCCTGTCGCCGAAATATTCGAGCTAGATACACTTATAGCACTATTAAAATATTGCACTCCGGCATTATTGATTGAGGACGCCAACACGGCATGAACGGGATTCGCGCCGGAATTGGTGGTCGTCGTCTGGATCGTGTCCGTGAGCTTATTGCGACCGTCATAGACGCTGATCGTAGCGGTCACTCCGCTGCCTACCGCGGCAATGATGGCGTTCTGGTTTACGGTAATGCTCGGATCTGTAAAACCGCTCTTGAGATCGGTTGAACCGAGCGTTTGCAGCAATAGCGTGGCATTCCCATTGGCATCGTAGAAATATGCCTTGCTTACGCCGTCGTTGAAATTGGTTCGCCACATCCGACCCGCAGCATCATATTCAGCATATTCCTGCGCGTTGGCGAGGACACCGCCGGAGTTCACACCGCGCGCGATCATGTCGCCATAAACGTTGTAGAACATCTCGCTGGTGTCGCCTGAGGATACCCAGGCGGTTCCATTCCAGGAGAAGCTACGCTGCGCCGTGATGCGCCCGGCTAAATCATAGCTCGTGCTCTTTGCCTCGGAGACGGAGGTTCCGTCCGACTTGAGCCGTGAATAGGTAGTCGCCGTCAAGCGACCATCAGCGTCATAATAGTAGCTCGTGGCAAACCCGGTAGGGTCGGTCATGGTCGTCAACCGACCGCCAGCACCGTAGCTGTACGTAGTAGCTCGAGTGCCATTCTGGACCGTGCGCGAAACATTGTTGAGCCCGTCATAAGAAGTGACAAGCTGCTGTTGCACGGTCGCATTGTTGAAGTCCGTGAACGATTGTCCCGTGACGCTCGTCTGGCGACCTGCGGCGTCATAGCCGTAGGTGGTGGTATCCCCGGTCGCCTCGGCTTTCGTCACCACTTCGCCTAGGCCGTTATAGGTGTAGACGATCTTGGCGTCGACCGTTGCCGTTGCAATGTTGTTGACTGTGACCGTGCCAACCTGGACATTTTTTCGAGTTTCGCTAACTCGCCGGCCTCCACGGTCGTACTCGAAGATCGTGACGCGATCGTTGACGCTGTCCGCCGCCACCGATGGAACGCTCGCGCTCGTGACCGTGCCTGTCACCGCGTTAGCGTAGCGGGTTTCGGTAAGGACATTGCCTTCGGTGTCGAGCAACCAGGTCGTCAGATATTTGCTCTGGTCGACCTGCGCGGTTTTGTGACCGTTCTTGTCATAGTAAGTGAACAGGCCGTTGCCATTGGCATCGATCTGCTGGATCAGGTTGCCTGCGGCGTCATAAAAGTTCTGGGTGGTGATACCCGCGGCGCTCTGTACCCAGTTGGTGCCGTTATAGCCGCCGATGATGGGCGCGTATTGGACCGTTCCGTTAAGGACCAAACCCCTGATGGTGCTTGTGCTCTGGCGGTTGTTTTTGTCGTAGCTAAAGATCGTTTCCCGATATACGCCCGACGCATAGCCGGCCGGTAGGGTGCCGCCGGCACTCGCCGGCAATGCAACTGCCGTCGCATAGACCTTCGCCGACGCCACGTTCCCGTTCAGATCATATGTCCAGGTACTAAGCGTCCCGACCGCACTGATCGATGCGGTCTTGCGGTCATTATCGTCATAATAGTTGTAGGTTTTGGCGCCCGCGGCGTCGACTGAGAGGATCAGGTTGCCGCGCAGATCATATGTGTAGCTTTCGCCAGGCGCCACCACCGTGGAGGTGGCCATGGTGGCCGGATTGAGCACGATAAGATTATCACCCGTCTTCGAAGTGAGGCGATTGTTCTTATCGTAGCCGTAATTTGTGGTCCGCTGCTCCGGGAGGCCGAGCGCCTCTATCATCTGCTTCCGATTTCCGCGTGCGTCATATTGGAAGGTGTTTATGATCGCGGTGGATATGACGTTGCCGTTCTTGTCCGTGGAACCAACCGGCAAGGTTTCCTGCTTCAGTAGGCCGCTCTTATAGAAGTCATTAATTGTAGTACCGCCCCAGCGATTGCGAACCTGCTCGCGATCACCGAACGCGTTCAGTTTATAGTCCTCATGCGCATATTCGACGACACCGTTTATGTTTTTATATTGTTCAGCGTCGGTCACACCTGTCACCCGATCGAGCTTGTCATAGCTAATGGTCGTGGTGGCGTCCTTGGGATCGGTCGTAAGCGTGGGCCGGGTGTTCATCTGGCCGAGATTGGTGGCTCTCTGGTAGTAGCGTGTGGTAGAGGCAGGCTTGTCGCCAATGGTGTAGGTCGTTGCGGTTGCGTAGCCTTCAGCATCGATCTGGAGTTCCAGCCGGCCGAGTTTGTCGTAGTAAAAATAACCGGCATTGAGTCGTGGGTCGGTTAGTCGCCACAGCTGCCCGAAGGCGTTGTAAGCTCGGGATGTCACGGCATTCGTAGACGCATCGAGCTGTACGCTCTCAGCGAGTATGTTGCCGGCAGCATCGTAGCTTCGCGTGGTCAAACCATTTTTTGGGTCAGTGATCGAGGTGATGTTGCCCAACGCGTCATAGCCGTAGTAGGTCGTCGCGGCTTCCGCGACGCCATAGGCCGTTGTTTTGCTCTGGACACGATTGGCCGTATCGAAAACGATCCGCGTCTCAGCAGCATCGGACGTGCCATATGCTTCGATAATCGAGTAGGCGCGCCCCAACGCGTCATAGGTATAATGGGTGACCACACCCTCGCCATCGGTAACGTCCGTCAGATTTCCAGCCTGATCGTAAGCATAGATTTTCGAAATCGATCCCGAGGGCGATCCGATAAGTGCGGCGATGGTCGTTTTGGTGTCGGCGTCAGAAATCGAAAGATAGGTACTTGCGTAGCGAATATCTTTGGTAAGGCGATCATTCAAATCATATTGGTGCTCGGTGACGTACCCTTCGGCGTCGACCTCATATGCCAGCCGCCCCAACACATCGAATATCTGGCGAGTGACTCGATCGTTGCCGTTTGCATTGCCCGTTGCCCAAGTCTGCATGTCGGAGAGTGAGGGATCTCCGGCGAGAGTATATGGGTTGTAATATCGGGTCTGCTTGACGATTTGCCCGGCATTGTTATAGCCATATGCGGTTACATAGCTTCCCCTGATATCGCCCGCGTTGATCTCGTACGCCTTACGTCCAGCGCCGTCGTAGACACAGCGAGTGACCCGCGTATCCACATTGTTCGCCAGGTTAAGCGTCGAAATCTGGCTTTGGAGATATGTCAGCGAATAGCTCGAGCTCGAGCCGATTGGTGCCCCGTAATCGATCGTCCGGATGACATTGTTGGCGCTGTCGTACACATATTCGGTCGGGCGTAGGTTGGCATCAAGAGTATAACGGATATCACCGCGCCCGTCGTAGACGATATAGCTGTGTCTGTCGGTCGAACTGGCGGTGACGGTGACAGAGCCACTGGAATAGGTCGCGAAGTTGGCGTGCGCGATTGTCTCGATGACACGGCCCGCCTGGTCATATTTGGTTTCAGTAAATGAGCCCACGCCGTCAAGTGTGCCGATCTTGCGGCCGCTATTGTCGTAAAAATAATGGGTTATCTGATCATGCGCTGCGTCGGCGGTCGGGGTCACGAGACCAGTCGGCGGGGTCGTCTTATAACCTGTTACCGTTGAAGCTGCGATGGCATTGAAATAGCGCGACGTCTGTACGAGCCGATCATCCCCATCATAGGCAAAGACCGTCGCCGAACCCTGACCATCGATGGTCTCGATCAGCCGGTTGGCGTAGTCATAGATGTTCCAGGTCCAGACGTCAGCGGCATCACTCGCCGGCCTGACGCTGGCAATGGTGGCGGTCGTAGGGTAGCCATTCGCGTCGTAAAGTGTGTTGACCGCGGTGCTGGTAAGCTTGGTAGCGTAAGTGACGGTGGCCACCAGCCGATTTTCGGCGTCGTATTTATATTCGGTCAAGTAGCCACGGCGATCGAGATAACCGACCTTGCGACCCGCATCGTCATAGAAAACAAAGTCCTTCTGAGCGAGCGCGTCGCTTGTTACCCTCAATCGTCCGAGCGCGTCATATTTATAAGTCTCCGTCTCCGTCGAAATATCGCTGCCGGATTCGGCGTAGCTGACGAGCTCGCCTTGAGCCGAATACACTGAGGTTTTGACCAAACCGTTGGCGAGCGTAACAGTCGTCGTGCGCGTGCCATCGGCGATATTGATCGTGGTCTGATTGCCGGCAAAATCCGTCGAGCTGATCAGCCTGCCTAAGCCGTCATAGCCATAAACCTGCGAGCCGGTGATGCCGCTCACCTGCTTGGACAGAAGCAAGCCATATTGATCATAAAAGTAGGTCGTCGTGGTATAAGGCGAGGTGGTGAGGCCATTTTCGGAGCTGTCGGTGGCGCTATATTGGGNCACCGTGTAGAGATTGCCGCGATAGTCATAGGTAGCATCGGCGCGCTGAACCGAGCTCTTGTCGCTTGCCGAAAGACCCGCGACCCAAGGATTCATGTCGCTCGTCTCTGACAGCGTTGCAGTCTTCGACATTAATGACACGTTAAATGCAGCAGTCGTATATTTAATGGTACTGACCAGCTGACCAGGCGCATTATATTGATATTCGGTTACATGCCCATCGCCATCAACGAGATAACGCAAATGCCGTTCGCCATCATAGACGCGGCGGATGACCACCGGATTGGACGCCACACCTGCCCCCGATCCATCGGGATCGGCCGTCAGATAGTGAATTTCGTTCAACAATTGATTATTGGTATCGTAAATATAATCGATCGTGTTTCCAGCCGCGTCGCGGCTTTGCGTCATATTGTGGTTGCTGTCATAGGTATAGGCCGTGACGTGACCGAGCGCATCGGTCGCGGAAGTCAGATCCTGGGTGGTTGTGTTATAGCCATATTGGAAGATCTGCTGGGCCACACCTGTGGCCGCCGGTGGATATTTAATCTGGGTAAGACATCCATTGCTGTCATAAGTCAGCTGGGTGACCTTTTGCAAAGGATCGGTGACCGAGGTGATTTTGTTGGTCGTGTCGTAGGAGATGTTGGTCGTACGGGTACCATTGGGGCCGGTCTCCTGCACCTGAGTTACCCGATATTTATCCATCGACGTATAAGTGAAACTGATAACGTTTCCCGTGCCACTCTCGGAAATTGACGCTACCCGCGTACTCGTGCCATCATAGGTATAGGTGTAGGTAACGGTGCTATTGTCGGAAGTATTGGTAGGAGTCAGGTCTATCGTGCAGGTCTGCAGACGATTGGACTGGTCATAGGTATAGCTGACACGCGAATCCAGCAGCGTGCCGTCCGACTTGCGCGTTATCAGCTGAGAGAGATTGCCGTTCGTGTCGTAGCTCAGATCGGTATAGTCGCCGCTTTGAGATGCGACGCGCGTGAGCTTCCCGCTTCCGTTATACGTATAGCTGAGCGCGTTGAGATCTGTATCCTTGCGGGACGTGATCCGACCGCTGTTCAAATAGTCGAAGGTTTCGGTGACCTGCCGGGCTTGATCGGTCCATGTCCAAACATTCGATGCGAAGGTGATCTTATCACCAACCCCGGGCCGCGTATATGCACTCACGGTCGCATTCCAGGTGTAGACCATCGCCGAGCCGTCCCAGTCGGTCCGAGTGATCGTGCTACCGGCTGTGTTGACGGTTCCAGTCAGGCCGTTGACCGTGCGCTGGCTGCCCTCGCGCCATTCGCCACCGGTCGTATAGACCTCGCTGTTGTCGATGCGGCTAAAGATGCTGTCGGGCCCCTTACCCGTCAGAATCTCATCCATATTCTGAATGACGAGATTGCCGTTCTTGGCATTGACGGATACTTTGCTGCCGAGCCAGCCGACATTCTCATCGCCCAGCACCGCGTCCGGACCGATGCGCACGCCGGATGCATTCTGCAGACCAAGGCCACTACCCGTGACAACCGCAACCATGATGTCCTCCGCTCAAACTGGCGGCGTCGCGTTCCCCGAGCGGGTGCCAACGCCTTCATGGATGGATCGGAAGATCGCAAAATCTTTTCAGTGATTTTTTCGGCGTGATCTTTTTTTTAAGGCGGGAGCTCGCCAAACAAATCAGCGTGTCCGCGCGCTTTACCTTAGCTCAACAGGCTTGGTTCAGGCTAAACAGCGATCTGAAGACATATCTTATTAAGCGAGGATGGAATGAGCATTGATATCCAATCAAGCGAACGCAGCCTGCGGCTCGAGCGCTTGCTCTCGTTCCTGTCCCAAGATCCCCACAATGACAATCTGCGCGCAGATGCGGCCAGCCTTGCGCTCGATGAGCGACAATTCGAACTTGCTCAAGACTTGCTCGGGAATGCCCAAGATTCTCCCATGCTCCTCAACCTCAAGGGGCTTGCCGCGCTTGGCGCCGGACAGTTCGAGCAAGCAGCGACGGTGTTCGAGAGTCTGAGGGGTGGTGGCGAGGACAGTCCGGCGATCCGCTTCAATCTGGCGTGGGCGAAGGCGATGCTAGGCAAATTTTCGGACGTGGAAGCGCTGCTCGACGACGAAGCCATTGCGACCTCGTCGCGTGCACCTGCCCTCAAGGTCGAAGCACTGCATCATCTCGATCGACATGACGAAGGCCTGAGCGAAGGAACGAGATTGGCCGAACTCTATCCAGATAATGAGCTGCTCATGGGTGCGCTGGCAACGCTGGCGATGGATGCCGGCGAGCTTCAATTGGCGCGCGACTATGCTGCCCGTGCGGGAGATGCGCCAGAGGGCCTCGTCGCGCGCGGCATGCTGCTGCTGGATGACGGCGACCCAGTCGAGGCGCTGGATCTCTTTGATCAGGTGCTGCTGAAAAAGCCGCAAAGCGCCCGCGCATGGATCGGGCGCGGGCTGGGCCTGCTGGCGTGCGAGCGCACGAATGAGGCTGCGGATGCCTTGGAAAAGGGTGCTCAGCACTTCGGCGATCACCTCGGCAGCTGGATTGCGGCCGGTTGGGCTTCTTTCACGAACCGAGATTATGCCAGGGCGAGAAGCTGCTTCGAGCGAGCGCGCGACCTCGATGCTAATTTCGCCGAGAGTCACGGCGGCCTTGCTGTGCTCGACATTCTCGAAGGTCAACTCGAAAGCGCAGCGCGGCAATGCGAGATTGCGCTGCGGCTTGATCGCATGTGCCTGGGGGGTGCTTTGGCGAAAAGCATGTTGCTCGAACATGAAGGCAAACCCGCCGCGGCACAGCGGATTCGCGAGCTTGCACTTTCATCGCCGATCGGTCCCGACGGCAAGACAATCGGGGCGGCATTAGCGCATTTTGCCGGCATTAAACGAAGATGAGCATTTCGGCGGTGGGGTCCAGGTGAATCGTGTTCGCGGTGCCCTGAACGAACCTTTAAAGCCAATGAATATCAGGAGACTGGATCGTCCAATCGATCGGCGCACTCGTAAGCGCGTGAGCGTCGTTGTTGACGAAGCCACCGTTGCTTTGCCCCAGCCAATCGCTGATCTGCCCGCTATCGCTGCGCCACAAGATGTCGGCCAAACCATCCCCGTTTTCATCACCGATGCCCGCGACGTGCCAGTTCAGCGGTGCATTGGTGAGAGCATGGGAATCATTCGGTTCGAAACCCCCATCTGCTTTGGCAAGCCAGTCACTCCATTGGCCTGTGACGCTGTTGCGCCACAATATATCGTCCCGACCGTCCCCGTTGAAATCGCCCGATCCAACCACCTTCCAGTCCAAACCGACGGTTGTAAGCGCATGTGCATCGTTCTGCTGGAAGCCCCCTCCCGCCCGGCCGAGCCAATCGCTTAGCTGACCCGTGCTGCTGTTCCTCCAGAGGACGTCAGCGAAACCGTCTCCGTTATAGTAGCCGACGCTGGCAATCTGCCAATTCTTGGCAACGGTGGTAAGGGCGTTCGCATCGTTCATTACGAAGCCGCCATTCGCTTGCCCTAGCCAATTGCTAAACTGACCCGTGCTGTTGTTCCGCCAAAGGACGTCAGCATGGCCATCGGCGTTGAAATCGCCGGTGCCGGCAACCTGCCAATTGGTCGAAACGGTAGAAAAGGCGTTGGTGTCGTTAGTGACAAAGCCGCCATTGGGTTTCGCGAGCCAATCGCTGAATTGACCATTGTCATTGCGCCAAATCACGTCGGCGCGGCCATCGCCGTCGACGTCGCCAATAGCGGCAACTTTCCAGCTGAGTGGAACCGAGGTTAAAGCATTTGCATCGTTGACGGCATAGACCCCGTTATCATGGCCGCCAGCTAGCCAATCGCTGAATTGCCCCGCAGAGCTTCGCCAGAAAACGTCGCTATGCCCATCTCCATTCGCATCATGGACGATCTGGGGCGGGAGGCGCGTCAATGCGACCCCGCCGCCGCTAGCCGCAGTGATGGAAAACCTCGTTCCGGCCGGAACACTGCCCAATGTGAGCTGCCCGCCTGCAAA
>JGI24739J22299_10000171_pt1 | contig 21554 bp, 21 predicted proteins | sample KBSCornC5_FD_22299 | JGI IMG/M metagenome (IMG submission 22299)
AATGTCTACGGCCCCTGGGCCTTTTACGGCGACAAGGGGAAGGGTGTCGACATCGCGAGCGGGCTGCGCGCCGCCATGCCCGATCCCGGCCGACTGCTGATTGCCCCGGGCAGCGGCATATTGACGCCGATCGACGGCGGGGTTGCGAAGGCGGTGGAGACCGCCAAAGCCGCCGATGTCGTCATTCTGGCCATAGGGGAATCGCAGGACATGTCGGGCGAGGCGCAGTCCCGCACCGCCATCGAGATTCCGGTCGTGCAGCAGGCGCTGGCCGATGCGGTGGCCGGGACGGGAAAGCCTGTCATCGTCCTGCTTCGCCACGGCCGGGCGCTGGCATTGCATGACGGGGTGGCGAATGCGCAGGCGATCCTCGCCACCTGGTTCCTGGGTTCAGAGTCCGGCCATGCCATTGCCGACATCCTGTTCGGCAAGGAGAATCCCTCCGCCAAGCTGCCGGTCAGCTTTCCCTGGGAATCGGGACAGGAGCCCTTTTTCTATGACCGCAAGTCGACCGGGCGCCCGGTGATCGACAATCGGACCGAATATCGATCGCGCTATGCCACGACCGACAACAGTGCACGCTATCCCTTCGGGCATGGGCTTGGCTACAGCGAGTTCGTGCTCGACAACCTCAAGCTCTCTGACACGGCGCTGCGCTGGGACCGGGCGATCGAGGTGACCGCCCGCATCACCAACAAGGGTGCGCGCAAGGGCGCCGAGGTGGTGCAGCTCTACATTCGCGACCGCGTCGCCAGCCGTACCCGCCCGATCCGCGAACTGAAACGCATTGCGCGCGTGACGCTGGACCCCGGCGAGAGCAGGACGGTTCGATTCTCCCTGTCCCGCATCGACCTGCAATTTGTCGGCGCGGGCAACCGGATCATCGCGGAGCCGGGCGCTTTCGACCTGTGGGTCGGGCAGTCGTCGATCAATGGCCTGCACGCCCAGTTCACGCTCTATGCCGCATAGCGCGCAGAGGAAAATCCTCCCCACGGATACCGTGGGGAGGATTTCACGTCGTCGTCCATATGCGCCCAGGGCGCGTTTCAGAAACGTCGATTAGCGGCAATCATTCTGTTCGATGGCGCGCCCGGCCAGCGCTCCGGCGCCCGCACCCAGGATCAGCCCGGTGGTGCTCGGCCGGTCCCAGCGCCCGCCGCGGCCGATCTCCCGGCCCAGAAGCCCGCCCAGCACGCCGCCGATCACCGTGCCGGTCGTTCCCGACGAGCAGCGGGCATAGCGCGGCCTGGCATGGTAGACGCGGGGGCCGCCGTCATAACCCTCGCGATAATAGCTGTCGCGATAATGGACGGGGGCACGGTCATATTCGCGATAGTCGCGGTCATAGCCGCCGCGATAGCCGTCGTCCTCCCGGTAGGTTTCGCTGCGATAATAGCTGCCGTCGTCGCCGTCATAGCGCTCGCTATAATGATAATTGCTCTGCGCCATCGCCGGTGAAGCGGCAATGCCGGCCAAGGCAGCACCGGCCATCGATAGTGACAGGATCATGGTCTTCAGCATGGCAACCTCGCAAAAAATTTCCGTGGCGGGATCTGACAAGGACGCTTTTGCACCCGTGCGGCTTGCGCCATGCTGAATATGGCTGTCGGCAATCGTTCAGAAACATTGCCGGAAACATCACCTCGCCGCCTTCTTCGTTCGACCGGCCGTTTTCCGACCGCTGACAATCGCGATCGGCTCTGCTAGGGGGCCGGCCATGCTGAATCTCAGGGACATCACCGTGCGCCTCGGTGGACGCACCATCCTCGATCGCGCCAGTGCCGCGCTGCCGCCGCGCAGCCGCGTCGGGTTGATCGGCCGCAACGGCGCGGGCAAGTCGACGCTGATGAAGGTGATGATCGGCCAGCTCGACCCGGACGGGGGGGCATGCGAGATGCCCCGCGACACGCGCCTTGGCTATATCGCGCAGGAGGCCCCCTCCGGCACGGCCACCCCTTTCGACACGGTGCTGGCCGCCGACAGTGAGCGCGCCGCGCTGATGGCGGAGGCGGAACATACCGAAGATCCCGACCGCCTGGGCCATATCTATGAGCGGCTGAACGCCATCGACGCCTATACCGCGCCGGCGCGCGCCGCCCGCATCCTTGTCGGCCTTGGCTTTGACGAGGAGATGCAGGGGCGTCCGCTTGACAGCTATTCGGGTGGCTGGAAGATGCGCGTGGCGCTTGCCTCGCTGCTCTTCTCCAACCCCGAACTGCTCCTGCTCGACGAGCCGTCGAACCATCTCGACCTGGAAGCGACGCTGTGGCTGGAGAATTTCCTCAAAGGCTATCGCGGCACCGTGGTCGTGATCAGCCATGAGCGCGACCTGCTCAACAATGTGGTCGACTATATCCTCCATCTGGAAGGGGGAAAGATCACCCTCTATCCCGGCGGCTACGACGCATTCGAGCGCCAGCGCGCCGAACGCCTGGCCCAGCAGGAGGCTGCCCGCGCCAAGCAGCAGGCCGAGCGCGAGAAATTGCAGGACTATGTCGCCCGCAACTCCGCCCGCGCGTCGACCGCGAAACAGGCGCAGTCCCGCGCCAAGGCGCTGGCGAAGATGCAGCCCATCGCCGCCGCTATCGAAGACCCGACGCTGCATTTCGGTTTCCCCAACCCGCCCGAACTGCGCCCGCCGCTCATCACCATGGACATGGCGGCGGTGGGCTATGACGACACGCCGGTGCTGCGCCGGGTCAACCTGCGCATCGATCCCGACGACCGGCTGGCGCTGCTGGGACGGAACGGCAATGGCAAGACCACGCTCGCCCGGCTGATCGCCGCGCAACTGAAGCCGATGGAAGGCGCGATGAACGCCTCTGCCAAGATGCAGGTCGGCTATTTCACCCAATATCAGGTGGAGGAACTGGACGTCACCGACACGCCGCTGGAACATATGAGCCGGGTGATGAAGGGGGCCACGCCTGCCGCCGTGCGTGCGCAGCTCGGCCGCTTCGGCTTTTCCGGCGAGCGCGCGACGCAGAAGGTCGGCTCCATGTCGGGCGGGGAGAGGGCGCGGCTGGCGCTGGCGCTCATCACCCGCGACGCGCCGCATCTGCTGATCCTCGATGAGCCGACCAACCACCTCGACGTCGACAGCCGCGAGGCGCTGGTGCAGGCGCTGAACGACTATTCGGGCGCGGTGGTGATCGTCTCGCACGACCGCCACATGATCGAGCTGGTGGCGGATCGCCTCGTGCTGGTCGACAATGGCACGGCCCAGCCGTTCGACGGCAGCCTGGAGGATTATACCGACATCATCCTGCGCAAGGCGGACGGAAATGGGAGCGGCGGAGACGCGCCCAAGGTGGACCGCAAGGCGGAAAAGCGCAACGCCGCAGAATGGCGCGAAAGGCAGAAGACGGCGAAGAACGCCGTTGCCAAAGCGGAAAAGGAAATGGCGACGCTGGCGGCCGAGCGCAGCCGCATCGACAAGGCGCTGTTCGACCCCAAGTCCGCCACCGGCGTCGAGGCGAAGATGACCATGACGCAACTGATGGTGAAGCGTTCCGAGGTCGAGAAGAAGCTGGAAGCCGCGGAAGAAGTCTGGATGGAAGCCAGCGCGGCGCTGGAGGAATTGTAGACGCCCGGTTCCGGTCGTGCTTCAGCCGCCCGGCGCTTCTTCCGTCAGTGGTCCTTCCAGCCCGTCGGCGCCGGTCCGCATCTTCGTCACGATATTCCACGTCGCGATGAACAGGGCCGCGATCACCGGCCCGATGACGATGCCGTTGAACCCGAACAGGTCGATCCCGCCCAGCGTGGTGATCAGCACCACATAATCGGGAATCCGCGTATCCCGGCCGACCAGGATCGGGCGCAGGATATTGTCGACCATGCCGATCACGAACATGCCGCAAAAGACGAGGATCAATCCCTTCACCACCGCTCCGGTCACGAAGAGATAAATGGCGACCGGCACCCAGATCAGCCCGGTTCCCACCGCGGGAATCAGCGAGAACGCACCCATCAATACGCCCCACAGCAGCGCGCCCGGCAGGCCCAGCGCCCAGAAGATGATTCCGCCGATCAGTCCCTGTACGATGGCGACGACGATGCTGCCCTTGATCGTGGCGCGGGTGACGAGGACGAACTGCGCCATCAGCGCGCGGCGATAGGCGATCCGCATCGGCGCTGCCCTGTCCACCATTGCCGACAGCCGTGGTCCGTCGCGCAGGAGGAAGAAGGTGAGGTACAGCATCACGCCCAGCGCCATCAGGAAGCTGAAAGCGCTTTGCCCGATCTGCAGCGCCTGCGTGGCGACCGTGCGGAAGCTTGACGAGATGCCGGCGCTCAGCATCTCGCGCGCGGCGGCGAAATTGGTGATGCCCAGCCGGTTGAGAAAGACCGCGGCCCAACGGGGCAGGCTGGCCTGGAACTGCGCGAACATCCGCGCGAAGTTGATCTCTCCGCTTTGCACCTTGGCGTAGAAGAGGGTCGCTTCCTGCACCAGCGCCATGGCCAGGATGATGGCGGGCACGATCACGAGCGCGATGATCAGAAGCAGCGTCAGCGCCGCCGCGCTGTTCCGGTGCCGCGGCATCATGCCGATCAGGCCCTGGTTGACCGGCGCGAACAGGATGGCGGCGATCACGCCCCACAATATGGCCGCGAAAAAGGGTTCGATCACCAGCGCGAAGGCGATCGAGACAATGAGGACGAAGCCGAGGAAGACCCCATCCTCTATTCGCGTGGCTGGCGGCTCTTTGCTGTCCATCATGCTGCTTTGGCAGAAGTCCCGATGCAAATCTATCCGCGGGTCATTCCGCCTTCGCACTGAAGGCGAAGTTGACCGACACCTTGGGGTCCAGACCGCTGCTGCTGGCGCCATTGCCGACGTCGAAGGCGGCGCGGGCTATGGTGGCCGACCCCGAAACCTTCCGCGACTTTCCGGTGCCGGAGAGGGTGAAGCGGATGCCCTGCGGCTTGCTCACGCCCTTGAGGTTCAGCGTGCCGGAGGCGCGATAGCTGTTGGCGCCGGTCTTCTGTGCGCCCCGCGCGGTGAAGATGGCCTTGGGATGCGCCGCCACGCCGAAAAATTCGTCCCCCGCCAGCATGCCGTCCTGATAGTTGTCGCCGACGCTGGCGCTCCCCAGGTCGATTTCCACGCGGATGTCGGCGCTGTCCGGATGATCCGGATCCATCACGATCTTCGCCGTCCATTTGGAAAAGCCGCCGCTGATCGTCGCGCCGCTGTTGCCGACGGAAAAGCCGATGGTCCCGCCCGGCTGCACCGCCCAGGAAGGCGGCGGGGCAACGGGTTCCTCAACCGCTGCGGCATTGTCGGCTTCGGCCGGTGCCGCGGCGTTGGCGGTGTTGTCGGCGACCTGCGCTGCATTGGCGGGCGCCTCTTCTCCACTGCCCCCACTGCCTCCGGCTTGGCCGGGGAGGCCGCCGCCTTTGGAGCGGGCTCCGGCAGAATGGCGCGTCCCAGGACGAACCCCAATGCGATCAGCGCGGGCAAGGCAAAGAGCAACAGCGGCGAACGCGCCGGCATCATCCGCCAGAGCAATCCGTCGCGCATCAGCACATGATGCCGCAGCGCGCCCGCGACATGCAGCGCGAACAGCGCGATGCCGAGCCAGGCGATCAACCCGTGGCCGCCCTCCGCCAGTTCATGCGTGCTCATGGGCAGGGGCAAATGGGGCAGGGGGACGATGCCGAAGATCAGGGTCGGCACCTTGACCTTCGCGGTCGACACCAGCGCCCAGCCGGTCAGCGGCGCGCCCAGCATGAACAGATAGAGGCCCGCATGCACCGCCTTGGCCAGAGCGCCCTGCCAGCCGCCCTCGACCGGGGCAGGACGCGGTTTCCAATAGCGTATGGCGATGCGGGCGAAGGTCAGCAGCAGGATCGAGATGCCGATCGACTTGTGCCATTGAAACAGCGCGAAGCCGCGGGCGCCAAGATCTTCCAGTGCCCATCCGACGGCGATCTGGAACGCCAGCAGGGCGGCGATTGCCCAATGCAGGAAAATGGCCAGCCGACTATAGCGTTGCATCAAGACTCCCATGCGCGACAAATCAGCCGGAAGCTATGCGGCGCCCGCGGCGAAGTCCATCGCCGTGACCGGAAACAATCCGTTACCGTCATGGGCCGATGATCCCCGCGCCTGTGTCATAAAGGTCGCAGTCCGATCAATTTCGACCCGGCGATTGCATCCCCGTCATCAGGGACTAAGACCAGAAAAAAACATAGGACAAGCAGGACATGGCCAAACCCGAATCCTGGCGGCTCCGCCCGGAAGCTTATCGTTTCGTCACCAGCATCGATACCCGCTTCCAGGACATCGATACCATGGGTCACATCAACAATGTGGCCATATCGGGCATTTTCGAAACGGCCCGCATAAGGTTCCACCATCATCTGGGCCGTCATCCGCAGGAACAGGGGGTGCGCTGGCTGGTCGCGAACGTGAACCTCAATTTCGTCGAGGAAGCCCATTTCCCCTATCCGTTCGAAGTGCACTGCGCGATCGGCCATATCGGTCGCACCAGCTGGACGATCAGTTCCGCCGGTTTTCAAAAAGGGGTGTGCGTCGCCACCGCCGACACCACCGTCGTCACCCATGGGTCGGAGGGACGTCGCACCATCGATGAAACCCTGCGCGAGGCCATGGAACGCAACTTCATCATCCGCCAGGATTGAAGGCCCTGCCCTTAGAGCGGGTTTCGATCTGATTGAATCAGATCGCCGCTCCGGTTTCCTTGTTTTCCGCGATTTCTTAACCAGCGATCGGTTCCGATCGCTTGGAAATCGCTCTAGCGGAAACCGTCCATGCGGCGGCTCCACTGGAAGGTGATGACCGCCGCCTTGGCCGGCTGGATCATCGCCAGTGCAAGCAGGATCGCCAAGCCGGGCCATAGCGCAGCCTGCACGCCCAGTGGAATGTCCAGAACCGCGTTCACCTCTATCATCAGCGGCACGAGCAGGTGGCCCAGCAGCAAGATGACGATATAGGCGGGGAAATCGTCCGCCCGCGAGCTGTCCCATGCCTGCCCGCAATGGCGGCAGGCGCCGCTGGGCTTCAGAAAGCGCGCGAACATCCGGCCTTCGCCGCAGGCGGGGCAACGTCCCCTCAGCGCCAGCGCCAGCGCCGGCCGCAGCGGTCGTGCCGCATCGTCATGGGGTGGTCCTTCGGGCATCGCATTCCCCTATGACCAAAGCGCGCGCCACGCAACATGCCGGCGCCCGGTTAAAGCTTCCGCCCCGCGCAAAGCCTGTTAAGAAGCGCCATGCGCCTTCCGGGACCGACCGAAACCTTTGTCCTGTTCGACGACGCCCGCCCGCGGGCTCCCGCCCCTGCGCGCCTCTATCGCGATCCGGTGTCGGTGATCGTCGCCCATCAATTGGCGGAGGTGCAGCCGGCGCTCGACCGGCTGGCCGAAGCGGCGGAGGCCGGGCTGCACGCGGCCGGGTTCATCGCCTATGAAGCCGGGCTGGCTCTGGAGGACCGCCTCCGTCCGCTGGCGGAGCGGCATCGGCAGGACCGGCCGAAGACGCCGCTGCTCTGGTTCGGCCTGTTCGAAGGGGTGCGCCTGATCGACCCGGCCGCCATGCCGGGCCTGTTGCCGGACCCGGCGGGCGCCAGGGTCGATCATGTCCGGCCGCTGATCGACGAGGCCGCCTATCGCGCGGCCTTTGCCCAGGTCTGTGACTATATCCGCGCCGGCGACATCTATCAGGTCAATCTGACCTTTCCCTGCGCGGCGCATTTCAAGGGCGATCCCATGGCGCTCTATGCCGCCATCCGTCCGCGCCAGCAGGCGGGCTATGGCGGCGTGCTCAGCACCGGGGAGCATAGCATCCTCTCCTTTTCCCCCGAGCTTTTCTTCACCCATGTCCGCGGCCAGTTGACGGCGCGGCCGATGAAGGGCACCGCCCCCCGCGATCCCGACCTCGCCAGCGATGCCGAACTCGTCCAATGGCTGGAGCGGGACGCCAAGCAGCGCGCCGAAAATCTGATGATCGTCGACCTGCTGCGCAATGATCTGTCCCGCGTTTCCAGCGCCGGCACGGTGACCGTGCCCGATCTGTTCAAGGTGGAGACCTATCCGACCGTCCACCAGATGGTGTCCACGGTCCGTGCCCGTCTGCTGCCCGGCCTGACGCCCGTCGATGTGTTGCGCGTCCTGTTCCCTTGCGGATCGATCACCGGCGCGCCCAAGGTCCGGGCGATGGAGATCATCGATGCGGTGGAGGCCGTCCCGCGCGGCGTCTATACCGGATCCATGGGTTGGATCGATCCGGCGGGCGATGCCGCGTTCAATGTTGCCATTCGCACCATTTGCGTCGAAGAAGGCAGCATGGAGGGTCGTCTGGGCCTGGGATCGGGCATTGTCGCGGATTCGGACGTCGCGTCCGAATGGGCGGAATGCCTGGCCAAGGGGCGCTTCCTCGCACCAGCCTGATTCATCGGCGCGATCAGTGATCGGCATAAGGGGTTTGCAGTTTTTCCATGGCATTGGCTGACGGACGGTTCGATCTGCTTGAAACCATGGCCTTCGATCCGGTCGAGGGCATCAGATTGCTGGAACTGCATCTGGAGCGGTTGAAGACCAGCGCGGAAGCGCTCGATTTCGCCTTCGACCGTCATGACGTGCGTAACGAGCTTCAGGCCGCCACCTTCCGCCTGCGGGAGCGCAGCCGCCTTCGCCTGCTGGTGTCGCGCCGGGGTTCCATCGCCATCGAAGTGCGCGAACATCGCACCTGGCCCCAGGCGATCATGCAGGTGGCGCTGGTCCCGCGCAATGCGCCCGCCGCCGACGCGCGGCTGGCGCACAAGACGACGGACCGATCAATCTACCGCGATGCCCTGCGGCGCGGGGGAAGCTATGAGGTGGTGATGACGGATGAGGCGGGCTTCGTGACGGAGGGGTGCTTCTCCTCCATTTTCGTCGAGCGCGGCGACAAGCTGCTGACGCCGCCCCTGTCCCGCGGCCTGCTTCCCGGCGTGCTGCGCCGCAGCCTGCTCGACATGGGCGAGGCGGTGGAAGCCGACCTGCGTCCCCGCGACCTTGAAAATGGCTTCTTCATCGGCAATGCGGCGCGCGGCATGGTGGCGGCCTCCCTGGCGCGATGAGGCGGCCGGGACTGATGCGCTGCAATCATCCGAACCGGCACCGCCCAACCCCATAATCTGCCGTTAGGGCCAGAGGAGGCCAACTGGCGGTTGCCCCTTCTTTCGTTGCGCACTAAGGAGCCTGCCGTCCGTATTATTGCGGGCCTTGGGGATTCTTCAGAAAGATTGTCACAATGAGCCAGACTTCCGCAGCCCTCGGTCGCATCCAGCCCTCCGCCACCCTGGCGATGAGCGCGCGCGTGAATGCCCTGAAAGCCGAAGGCGTGGACGTGATTGGCCTTTCCGCCGGCGAACCGGATTTCGACACGCCCGATTTCGTGAAGGAGGCCGGGATCGAGGCGATCCGCAAGAACCTGACCCGCTACACCGACGTCGACGGCACCGCCGACGTCAAGGAAGCCGTCGCCTTCAAGTTCAAGCGCGACAATGGCCTCATCTACAAGCGCAGCCAGATCAGCGTCAATTCGGGCGGCAAGCATACGCTGTTCAACGCGCTGGTCGCGACCGTGGATGTGGGCGACGAGGTCATCATTCCGGCGCCCTACTGGGTCAGCTATCCCGACATCGTGAACTTCGCCGGCGGCACGCCGGTGTTCATCGAGGCGCCGGCGCGCCAGGGGTACAAGATCACGCCCGCGCAGCTGGAAGCCGCGATCACGCCGAAGACCAAATGGGTCATGCTGAACTCGCCGTCCAACCCGTCGGGCGCGGCCTATTCGGCCGAGGAGCTGAAAGCGCTGGGCGAGGTGCTGCTGCGCCATCCGCATGTGCTGGTGATGACCGACGACATGTATGAACATGTCTGGTACGCGCCCACGCCCTTCGCCACCGTCGCGCAGGTGTGCCCCGAACTTTATGACCGTACCCTGACGGTCAACGGCTGTTCCAAGGCCTTCTCCATGACGGGCTGGCGCATCGGCTTTGCCGGCGGTCCGGAATGGATCATCAAGGCGATGGGCAAGCTCCAGTCGCAGTCGACGAGCAATCCCTGCTCGATCAGCCAGGCCGCGGCCGTGGCCGCGCTGACGGGCGACCAGGACTTTCTGGAGGAACGCAACGCGGCCTTCAAGAAGCGCCGCGACATGGTCGTCGCCATGCTGAACGATGCGCCGGGTCTTGATTGCCCGACGCCCGAAGGCGCCTTCTACGTCTATCCCGATGCCAGCGGCGTGATCGGCAAGACCACGCCAAAGGGTCAGGTCATCGACAGTGACGAAACGTTGATCGGCTATTTCCTCGATGAAGCGAAGGTTGCCGCCGTCCATGGCGCCGCTTTCGGCCTCTCTCCGGCTTTCCGCATCAGCTATGCCACGTCGGAAGAGGTGCTGCAAAAGGCCTGCACGCGTATCCAGGAAGCCTGCGCCGCCCTGAAATAAGGCGCCGCATGCTCCAGGGAACAGGGGGGAGGGCGCCCTTTTGCCCTCTCTCCGTCCCATCAGCCTCATTTCGGAAACGGAAAATTTCCCCCGTGCCGTCTTGCAGATGGAGAGCGGGGGTCTATATCCCGTTGCGAACCGAAACTGGCTTTCCCCGTTACCCATCGCGTCCTGTGGCGCGTTGGTCGAAACTGCCTGGCGCAGCTTTGATCGGGGGCTAGGCCGCGCGACATTCATTGCCGTCCACGGGACGGCTAAGACGACCGAAAGGAAGAACGCCATGTTGGCCTTCTTGAAATCCGACCTTTTCCTGCGCTTTCTGGGCGGGTTCGCGATCGGTGCGATCGGCGTCTTGGTGCTCCAGCCGAACAACGCGCCGCCGTTGACCGGCACGGCCATGGCGGCGTCCGCCTCGTCCGTCGATCATGCGGCGCGCTGACGGCCTGGCTCTCGCTGTTCTGGCGGCGATTGCCGTCGCTTCCCCCCTGCGCGCCGAACGCCCGGTCCTTGCGCCGGTGCCGGCGGTCGATGCCGTTCCGGGCAGCAAGCTCGAAACCGCTGTCTTCGCGGGTGGCTGCTATTGGGGCGTGGAGGGCGTCTTTTCCCATGTGAAGGGGGTTCATCTGGCCGTGTCCGGCTTCGCGGGCGGGCCGCGCGGCCGAAAGGTCGATTATGAGCAGGTGAGCCAGGGTGATACCGGCTTTGCCGAGTCCGTCCGCGTCACCTATGATCCCCGGCAGGTCAGCTACGGCACGCTGCTGCGCATTTTCTTCTCGGTCATAGCGGACCCGACCACGCTTAACTATCAGGGGCCTGACCACGGCACCCAATATCGCAGCGCGCTCTTCCCGCTCAATGCGGAGCAGGAGAAGGCGGCCAAGGCCTATCTGGTTCAGCTTGGCCAGTCCGGGCTCTGGGGCGATCCCATTGTCACCCGCGTCGAACGCTTTTCCGGTTTTCAGGATGCGGACGCCGATCATCAGGATTTCCTGACCAAAAACCCCCGTCATCCCTATATCCAGCGATGGGACATGCCCAAGCTGACGGCGCTCAAGGCGCTGTTTCCTACATTCTACAGCGACCGCCCCTCTGCCTGAAAGGGAGACCCATGCGCGAAGTCCATGGCCGCAAGCTGATCTCGACNCTGCATGAAGATGGCCGTCTGATCGTCGAACTGATCGAAGAAACGCTCCCGCCGCCCAAGGGAGACGAAGTGNTGGTCCGGGTGGAAGCCGCGCCGATCAATCCCTCCGACCTNGGCCTGCTTTTCGCGTCCGCCGATGTCGAGAATGCCGACTATGCCGAGGGACGGATCGTCGCCCGCATGNCGGAGCCGGCNCGTCGCGCGCTGGCGGGACGCNTCGGCCAGCCCATGACCATCGGCAATGAAGCCGCGGGCACCGTCATCGCCGCGGGCGAGGCGCCGGAAGCGCAGGCGCTGATGGGCAAGCGGGTAGCGATGATCGGCGGTGGCATGTATGCGGAATATCGCCTGCTGAGCGCCGCAGGCTGCATGGCCTTGCCCGACGACGTCACGGCCGAGCAGGGTGCGTCGGCCTTCGTCAATCCGCTGACGGCGCTGGGCTTTGTCGAAACCATGAGGCGGGAAGGGCACAAGGCGATCGTCCACACCGCCGCTGCCTCCAATCTGGGCCAGATGCTCGTGCGCATCTGTCAGGAGGACGGCATCCCGCTCGTCAACATCGTCCGCAACGATGCGCAGGTGGCGATATTGAGAGACCTGGGCGCAGACCATGTGCTGGACAGTTCGAAGGAGGATTTCACTGCACGGCTTCAGNATGCCGTTGCCGCCACCGGCGCCACCATTGTCTTCGACGCGATCGGCGGCGGCGATCTTGTCAGCCGGATTCTCCATGCCATGGAACAGGCGGCGAGCAAGGCGGCGCCCTATAGCCGCTATGGCTCCGACATTCTGAAGCAGGCCTATATCTATGGTGCTTTGGACCTGTCACCGACCATTTTAACGCGCAGCTTCGGCTTTGGCTGGAATGTTGGCGGCTGGCTGCTCTTCCCCTTCCTGCAGAAGATCGGTGGCGAATCGGCCGAACGTCTCCGCCGCCGGGTGCGCGATGGACTGACGACCACCTTCGCCAGCCACTACAAGGCCCGCATCTCGCTTGACCAGGCGCTGAGCCGGGACACGGTGCTGCGCTACAACGCCCGCCGGACGGGGGAGAAATATCTGATCGTCCCGAACGGCTGAACCGAGGAAGCGGGCGGTCTGCTGCCTCCATCGGTCCCGGATCGGGAGGCGCGATCTTATAAAAAGGTCGTCGCTGCCGCCATGGCGCCTGCGCCGGCCAGGCCGGCCAGCAGCGCCACCAGCATGTAGCGCCAGCCGCTGCCCACGCGGATCAGCCGTACCTCGGTCAGCGGCGGCGGCGGTGGTGCGCCGCCCTTTTCCGGAAAGGCTTCCTCGATCCGCTTCACCAGTCCGGGCAGACGCTGCAGGATCCGGACATTCTCGATCAGCGCGTCGGCGGCCTTCGCCTCCGGCCCCAGTTCGGCCCGCAGCCATTCCTTCACATAGGGACCGCTCGTCTCCCACAGGTTGATGTCGGGGTCGAGCGCGGTCGCGACGCCCTCCACCATCACCATCGTCTTCTGGAGCAGCAGCAGGTGCGGCTGGGTCTGCATGTCGAAATCGCGGGTGATGGCGAACAGGCCGTCCAGCATGCCGCCGACCGACAGTTCCCGCACCGGCTTGCCGCGCATCGGCTCGCCCACAGCCCTGAGGGCCGTGGCGAACTCCTCGACATTGTGGTGGCCGGGCACATATTGCGCCTCGAAATGGATTTCCGCCACGCGGCGGTAATTGCCGGTGATGAGGCCGTAGAGAATCTCCGCCAGCCACATCCGCGCCCGCCGGTCGATCCGGCCCATGATGCCGAAGTCGATCGCGACGATGTCGCCATTGGCGGTGACGAACAGATTTCCCTGATGCATGTCGGCATGGAAGAAACCTTCAGCGATTGCCTGGCGCAGGAAGGCGTTGACCAGCCGCGCCGCAATCTCCTTCACATCATGACCGGCGGCGACGAGCGCTTCCCGGTCGGAGATCTTGACCCCGTCGATCCACTCCATCGTCATGACCTTGCCGGTCGTGCGGTCCCAATCGATGGCGGGCACGCGATAACCGGGCATGGCCTCCATCGCTTCGCCCAGTTCCGACGCCGACGCGGCCTCGCGCCGCAGGTCCAGTTCGCGCGCCGTCCAGCGCTTCATGTTCGCGATGACGAGCCGGGGCCGCAGGCGCGCGATCTCGCCGCCCAGCATCTCGACATGGGCGGCGGCCCATTCATAGGTCTGGATGTCGCGGTTGAACTGGTCGATGACGCCGGGACGGATCACCTTCACCGCGACATCGCGCCCGTCCGTCGTCACGGCGCGGTGCACCTGCGCGATGGAGGCGGCGCCGACCGGCACCTCGTCGAAACGGCTGTAGAGCGTTTCCAGGGGCCGCCCGAAGCTTTGCTCCATCTGCGCCCGGATGGTGTCGAACGGTACCGGGGGCAGGGCGTCCTGGAGGCGCAGCAGGTCGTTCGCCGCATCCTCCCCCACCAGGTCGGGCCGCGTCGCCAGCGTCTGGCCCAGCTTGATCGCCGCCGGGCCGATCGACTGGAACGCGTCGGCATAGCGTGGTTGCCGGGGCACGCGCGCGCCCAGCCGCGCCACCCGCACCAGCCGCCGCACCGGCGTCGGCGTCAGCGGATCGCGCTCGATCCCCGTCAGCGCGCCATGCCGCGCCAAGGTGCGGCCCCATTTCAGCAGCCGCCAGATATGCGTGAGGTGGGACGGCATCGCTATTTACGCCCTTCCCCGGCGGGAGAAGGATCGGACAGGCGCCCCATCAGATTTTCCATCCGCTATGGATCGCCACCAATCCGCCCAATATCGGCTCCACCTTCGTCTGAACGAAGCCGGCCTCGCGGATCATCCGCTCGAATTCGGGCATGGGCGGGAAGCGGCGGATCGATTCGATCAGATAGCGATAGCTGTCCTCGTCGTCGGCCAACAGCTTGCCAAGCCGGGGCACCAGCCGGTGCGAATAGACGTCATAGACGTCGGAAAAACCGGGCCATGTCGTGGTGGAAAATTCCAGGCAGAAGAATCGCCCGCCGAACTTCAGCACCCGGTGCGCCTCGCGCAGCGCGCTGTCGATACGGGTCACGTTGCGGATGCCGAAGGCGATGGTATAGGCGTCGAACGTCCGATCCGCGAAGGTCAGCTCCTCGGCATTCTGTTCGGACCAGACCAGCCCCTCCAGTTCCTTTTTCTTCGCCCGGTCAATGCCCACGGCCAGCATTTCCGGATTGATGTCGGATATGGTCACCTGCGCGCCATGGCGATGCATGCGGAAGGCGATGTCCCCGGTGCCGCCGGCCATGTCCAATATCCGCTCGTCCCGGCGCGGTTTGACCCGGTTGACGAACTGATCCTTCCACAGCCGATGCGCGCCCGCCGACATGGCGTCGTTCATCAGGTCATATTTGGACGCCACATTGGAGAAGACGGCGCGACCATCCCCTGTTTTTCGGCGGCTTCGACATCGCGATAGCCAAAGGAAGCGGTTTCACTCATGGCGCACGCTCTAGAGCATTTTTCCGGGGAGAGGAAACATCTGAGATCGGGTAAAATGTCCATGGCGCGCCGCATGCGGCAACTGGCCTGTTGCCGGGCCGACCGGCGCATTACATAGAGGGCCATGCCCGAACTTCCTGAAGTCGAAACCACCGTGGCGGGCCTGCGCTCGGTCCTTCAAGGCGCGCTGCTCACGCGCGTGGAGGCGCGGCGCGCCGACCTGCGCTTCCCGATCCCGGTCGATCTGCGCCAGCGGTTGACCGGCGCCACCGTCACCGGCCTGTCCCGTCGCGCCAAATATGGCCTGATCGACACCGATCGCGGCGATACGCTGATCTTCCACCTCGGCATGTCGGGCCGCTGGCGAATCGATCCGGCGGAGATCGGGGCGCATGATCATCTGCTGATCGAAACCGGGGGCGGGCGGTTGCTCTCGCTCAACGACCCGCGCCGCTTCGGCTCGCTCGACCTGGTTCGCAGCGACGCCCGGGAAAGCTTCAACCCCTTCACCCGCATGGGTCCGGAACCGCTGGGACCGCATTTCACGGCAGATGTGCTGGCTGGCGCGCTCAAGGGGAAGGCGACGTCGATCAAGGCTGCGCTGCTCGACCAGCGCGTCGTCGCGGGCCTGGGCAACATCTATGTGTGCGAGGCGCTCAACATGGCGGGCATCGCCCCGACGCGCGAAGCGGGCCGGATCAGCCGCGCGCGCCTCGTCCTGCTGGTCGACGCGATTCGCGATGTTCTGGCCGCCGCGATCGCTGCGGGGGGCTCCACCCTGCGCGACTATGCGCGGCCCGATGGGGAACTGGGCTATTTTTCCAAGCAATGGCGGGTCTATGGGCGGGAAGGGGAATCCTGCGTCTGCGGCACGCCCATCAGGCGTCGTGTGGATGGGGGCAGATCGACCTTTTTCTGCCCGAAATGCCAGAAATAGCGGGACGCTGACCGGTTGACGCACCCCGCGTTCCCCTGTAAGGGGCGCACCTTCACGAGAGCTGGTTGGCGATTCCGACGGGCTCCTCCACGAGATTTGACGAGAACCGAGGACAATAAATGGCCAATACGCCGCAAGCCAAGAAGCGCATCCGCCGCAACGCCCGCCGCGCCGAGATCAACGGCGCCCGCATCAGCCGGATTCGCACCCTGGTGAAGAAGGTCGAAACCGCCCTCGCCGCCGGCGACAAGGCTGCCGCGACCACGGCGCTCCAGTCGGTCCAGCCGGAACTCGCGCGCGGCGTCGCGCGCGGCGTGCTGCACAAGAACACCGCGGCCCGCAAGTTCGGCCGCCTGACGAAGCGCGTCAGCGCGCTCGGCTGAAGCCGACACCCTTTACAGCTCGTCAAGCATAACAGGCCCGCTCCGCATTTCGATGCGGGGCGGGCTTTTCATGTTTCGTTCACGAAAGCGTCATTTCGGAGGAAGCCAGGATTTCCGGCGATTCCCCGTCGATTCGAGACGAGCGGCGCCATATCGCCTTTATCAATATACTGAAATATAACGATAATTTTTCAACTTGGCCTTTTCCGCGGGTTTGCCGAGTCAACGCCTTTATTTCACATTTTTGACGGGCAGCGGCCTTGATCAGGCGAAGCAGCCCTGTCTATTTTGGATCTCCGGCCGCCACTCGAATCGAATTCCGGCGGTCATCAGAAGGTTGGTTGATGCATGAGATCCAGGGAAGCGGGGCTTTCCCGGAACGGGTTTCTGCGTCGTATCGCTCCTGCCTATGGGGGCGCAGTTGATGGGGGTCGACTGTTTATGAAGGATATTGCGGCAGTGATTGGAAGTTTGAGCGGTCTCGACACGCAGCAGAATGCGCGCCTGGAGAACGCCTGGGCGACCATCCGTGCCGGCCTGCGCCGCGACATTGGTGCGCGCATGTTCGACCAATGGCTGAAGGCGGCGCAACTGGGCGATTATTGCCCGGAATCCCAGACGCTGGACCTGCTGTTCGCGTCGGACTTCAGCGCCAATTTCGTGTCGGGCCAGTTCGGCGACCGTTTGCGCATGGCATGGCGTTGCGCTGGCGCCGGCGTGCGCGAGGTGCGCCTGCGACGCGCACCCAATGCCGTTGGTCCCCGCGTTCTGGAACTGCCGCAGGCGGATGCCGACGCGATCGCGGAAGACGGATCGGCCTATGATCAGGCGCCCGCATCGAATTTCCAGCCGCGCCACAGCTTCGACCAGTTCGTGACCGGCGAGACCAACCATCTCGCCTTTTCGGCGGCGCAGGCGATGGCGGCCAGCAGCCGGCCGCGTTTCAGCCCGCTTTTCATCCATGGCGGTACCGGACAGGGCAAGACCCATCTGCTGCACGCCATTGCCCAGGCCTTTTCGGCGCATTCGCCCTCGGCGCCCGTGCTCTACATGTCGGCCGAGCGGTTCATGATGGAATTCGTCAACGCCATGCGGGCGAACGAAACCATGATGTTCAAGGCGCGGCTGCGGGCGGCGCAACTGCTGTTGATCGACGACGTCCAGTTCATCGCCGGCAAGGGTTCGACGCAGGAAGAGTTTCTGCACACGATCAACGACCTGATCGATTCGGGCGCCCGGATCGTCGTCACCGCTGACCGCGCGCCGCAGATGCTGGACGCGATCGATGCGCGCATCCTGTCGCGCCTGGCCGGCGGACTGGTCGCCGATATACGCCCCGCCGGCCTTGATCTGCGGCTCGCGATCCTGGAGGCCAAGCGGGCGATTGCGGGCGATCCGCCGGTGCCGGACGCGGTGGTCGATTTCCTCGCGCGTTCGATCCGTTCCAATGTGCGCGAGCTGGAAGGCGCGTTCAACAAGCTGATCGCCTATGGCCAGCTGACCGGGCGGTCCATCGACCTGGAATTCGCGCAGGCGATGCTGGCGGATGCGGTGCGCGCCAATGCCCGTCGCATCACCGTCGACGAGATCCAGAAGGCCTGCGCCGCGCATTACCGGATCGACCCGGCGGAAATGCGCTCCAAGCGCCGCGCGCGGGCGGTCGCCCGGCCGCGCCAGGTGGCGATGTATCTGGCCAAGAAGATGACGCCGCGTTCCCTGCCTGAAATCGGCCGCATCTTCGGCGGTCGCGATCATAGCACGGTGATCCACGCCGTGCGCACGATCGAGGAACTGCGCCAGAGCAATCCGGATATCGACGCCGATATTCGCGCCTTGCAGCGCCAGTTGGAAGGCTGACAGGCGAGGAGGCTTTGGATTAGGCTTTCGCCATGATCCGACAACTCGCCCTCTTCCTTGCCGCCTTCTTCTGCCTGGCCCCCGCCCTGGCTCAGGACGCGCCCGCAGCGCCGCCGGCCGATGTGCGGGTGGCGCTCGACACCAGCGCCGGCCGCATCCTGATCGCGGTGCATGTCGCAAGAGCGCCGGTGACGGCGGCCAATTTCCTGCATTATGTCGACCAGAAGCGGCTGGACGGCACCAGCTTCTACCGAAGCGTCGGCTCGGCCGATTATGGCTTCGTGCAAGGCGGGGCGCAAAATGATCCCAGGCGCCTGTTGCCGCCGATCAAGCATGAGCCCACCAGCCAGACGGGCCTCACCCATGACGATGGCGCTCTCTCCATGGCCCGCTACGCCCCTGGCAGCGCGACGGGGGATTTCTTCATCGTTCTGGGCAAGATGCCGGGGATGGACGCCCATCCGGAAGCGGCGGGCGACAATCAGGGCTTCGCCGTATTCGCCCATGTGGTCGAAGGAATGGATGTGGTGAAGGCGATCCTCGCTGCCCCCAAGTCGCCGACAGCGGGCGAGGGCGTGATGAAAGGGCAGATGCTGGAGCAGCCGGTGAAGATCCTGACGGCGCGGCGCATTCCCTGATGCTTGCAAGCCCATCAGCCTGAGGGTTCGGACGGAGCGCCACTTTCAGTCTTCCTCCGGCGCAAAGCTTGATGGCCTTCCTCGGAAGGGGAATCATGGATCGCTCGAGGCCAGACCGCCCAAGCCCAAAAAAGAAAGCCCGGCGATCCTCGACCGCCGGGCAAAGGGCATGGCTGGGAGCCGCCCTGAAGTGATTTTCGATCAGAATGGCAAACCGCTCATCCCTTCTTTTCGGGCGGCAGCGTGATCTTCACATTCTCGCCATTCTGGCCGGGGAAGCCCGTGAACATCGCGTCGATCAGGTTCGGCACCAGATAGGTCAGCTTGTTCGACAGCGACTGGGCCTGCGCCTTGCCCTCGAACAGGCGGCGATTGTCGGCGGCGCGGTCGATCTTCATGCTGAGGTCGCCGGTGTAGACGGTGTAGCTGGACACGTCATTATAGCCGCCCGGGCCGAACAGCCACGGATCATAGAAGCCATAGCCCCAGGGACGGCCCCAGCGGCCCCTCCAGCCCCAGCCGCCGTAGAAGAACGGGTCGGGGTTGCCAAAGCCGGTCGAGCGCACCTTTTCGCGCCCATTGTCGACGCCATAGGCCACTCGCACGATCAGGTCGGCCCGCGCCGGGTCGCCGGCGGCGACATAGCCGGTCTGGGTCAACCGCTGACCGACGAGGTCGGCATAATGCGAAAATTCGAGGCCACCTGCCAGGCGCGGATCGTCCGCGACGATCGTGAAGCTCTGGCCGGCAGGTGCCGGAAGCTGCTGAAAGCGGGCGACGTCAGCCTTGAACGATGTCGCGCAGCCGGACAGTGCCACAAGCGCCAGGGCGGGCGCTGCGAGGAGGCCGATCTTTTTGAAACGGGTCATTTTTCTTGCGTCCTGTATCAGGCACTACGCCTGCCAAACATCTTGCGTCCTGCCATAGCAAAACGCAACTGAACATCGTTTGAACGCACGTAACGGGCAAACGGGCGCAAACCATGTCCTGCCATCCCTACGACGGCGCGGCATGGATTATTCCGTCACGAACCGGAAGAGGCCGCCATTTTGACGGCCCCTGTGGCATCAGCGCATCAGCCCCATCGCGTCATAGGCCGCCCGCAATGTGGGGTCGGCAGCAGCCGCGGCTCTGGCCGCACCCTTTTCAAGGATGGCGTCCAGCGCGGCGTCATCGGTCCGCAGTTCCAGGAACCGGGTGCGAATGGGACGGAGCGTTTCCACCAGCAGTTCGCCCAGGGCCGGCTTGAACGCGCCAAAGCCCCTGCCAGCGAATTCGGCGCAGACCGCGTCCACATTCGTTCCTGACAGGGTCGCATAGATGCCGAGCAGATTGTTCGCTTCGGGACGCCCGGCCAGCCCGCCGGCATTGTCCGGCAGCGGTTCGGGATCGGTCTTGGCCTTCCTAACCTTCTGCATGATCGCATCATCATCGTCGGTCAGGTTGATGCGGCTCATGTCGGAGGGATCGGACTTCGACATCTTCGCGGTGCCGTCGCGCAGCGACATGATGCGCGCTGATTCCCTGGGGATGATCGGATCGGGCAGGGTGAAAAGCTCCACGCCGAAATCGGTGTTGAACTTCGTGGCGATGTCGCGCGCCAGTTCCAGATGCTGCTTCTGGTCCTCGCCCACCGGCACATGGGTGGCGTTGTAGACGAGTATGTCCGCCGCCTGGAGCACCGGATAGACGAACAGGCCGATCGAGGCGCCCTCGCGATCCTTGCCCACCTTGTCCTTGAACTGGGTCATGCGGTTGAGCCAGCCGATCCGCGCCGTGCCGTTCAGCAGCCAGCACAGTTCCGCATGGGCGGGCACCCGCGCCTGGTTGAAGAGCACGGAGCGGTCGGGGTCGATCCCGGCGGCGACCAGCGCCGCGGCCATGTCGCGGACGTTGCGGATGCGCTGTTCGCGCCCCTCATGCACGGTGATCGAATGCATGTCGGCCAGGAAGAAGAAGCACTGGCTGCCCGCATCCATCTCGTCCTGCATCCGCACCCAGTTGCGGATCGCGCCCAGATAATTGCCCAGGTGCAGATTGCCGGTCGGCTGGATGCCGGAAAGGACGCGCATTCTTCTATCCGTTCTCTGTCTTGGTTGCACTTTTGCGCCGCATCAGCGCCTTCAGGTCCGAGAGCCGATAGGCGCCCGTCAGGAAGCAGGCCACCCCGTACAGCGCGATTCCCACGCCGACAAGCACCGCCAGCGCCACATAGCGCTGGACCATCATCCCGCCGAGCCACGGATCGAGCAGTCCCTCGCCCGCATAGAGCGCCCCGCCCATGGCCACCGCCGCTATCGCGAGGCGGGGCAGGCGCCGCCGCAACTGACCGTCGGCGGCGAAATGGCCGCGCTTCACAAGTGTAGAATAGAGCATGGCGACATTGACGGTGGAGGAGAGCGCCGTCGCCAGCGGCGGCCCGACATGACCCAGCAGCGGGATCAGGACGATGTTGCCGACGATGTTGATGAGGATCGACAACATCGCATAGCGGACCGGCGTCCTGGTGTCCCCGCGCGCATAATAGCCGGGCGTCAGCACCTTCACTAGAACATAGGAGGGCAGGCCAAGGGAGAAGGCGGACAGGGCCCAGCCGCAGCGCTGCGCATCCAGCGCGGTGAAGCGGCCATATTGGAAGAGCCCCCGCACGATCGGTTCCGCCACGGTGATGAAGGCGAC
>JGI24739J22299_10000173_pt1 | contig 21470 bp, 16 predicted proteins | sample KBSCornC5_FD_22299 | JGI IMG/M metagenome (IMG submission 22299)
ATAAATATCGCAAAGAGATCCTGCACGCGCGGCTCCTGATGGTAGAAGGGGTGGTTGAACGTACTGAGGTAACCCATATCATCGTGAGGCGGATTTTCGATATCACCAAGCTATTGGGCGACCTGACTGCTATCAGGAATGAAAAGCAACCGGTATTGACCTTATCGAGGGCTGATGAAAAAGCAAGCCCGTTCATCCCTATGGAAAAGCCACTCAAGCCTGCCGATACTGAAGCGGCAAATTATTTACATAAAGGGAGGAATTTTAAATAAGAAAGATCAACTGAAAAGGTCACCCTGTTCCGCCATGCCAGGCGGATAGTAAGTCCTGACTGTACTTTCAACCAGGATACCTTCAGGCTGTAGTATACCTGTAACAGGCTCAAGATCATCCGGCCAGGCATTGAACTCCAGTTCTTCGGCGACATCCAGGTAAGTCATATTCAGAGATGCGAGCTCGGGAAATTCTCTTGGCGTCGCTTCATTCGCCGAACGGTAGTTCGGATCGATCGTACAAAACTCCATCAAGCGGGACGGAATCTGGGTTCTGGCGATGGTACCCAAGCGATCTTTCTCCGGCTTTCCTAATAACCATTCATAAGCCAGGTCTTCGGTAAGAATCGTGGGCATTCGCATCTTGGAATTGTGAATTTGCCGCATAAGCGCGTTAGCCTGGGTGATTCCGATAGCCACCGTATTTACAAACTGACTCGTTTCAGGATCTAACCATTCATTATAAAGTCCGGGCATATAAAAATATTCCTGGCCTTTCACTGTAATATAATATGGGTACTTAATGGTTTCTTTTAATTGCTGGCCTTTCTTACCGATCTTTGGAACGTGACGGCTTTCGACAATGCCGGTAGAAAGCACCAGGCAACGACGGTTTTTTGCGGCGTCGGCCCACATAGAACGTTTACCGTCTTCCTTTACAAAAAGATTTTCTGATTTGAAATTGAGCGTAGTGAATTTTGCTCTGAATATGTTAGCTTCTGCCCTTGTTTTAACAAAGCCTGGTACATAGCCCCATTCGGCCTGCACGATATCGAAATCCTTGCTGTCTTCAGTAGCGACAAGAATGGCGCAGGGCGCGTAGTTGAAACCGTTGTGAACACCTGTAGTAAGGAAATTATATCTTCTTACTTCTTTTTCCAGGTTCTTCAGTCGAATAAACTCAGAACGGGTGACTTTTTGGCCGTTGTAGTAACACATATTTCTTTTTTCTTGTTTCTGATATAAGCAGCAACGAGCTTGCCGACCTGTTCTGCCATTTCCTGGCGACCTTCGGGCACTGATGTCCAGAACTTTTTATCATCAGCGTCGTAAGCAACGGTTATGATCAAAGGCTTAATACCTCGTTCTGCAAAGTCAATATGAAATACCCTGCCGTTTTTGAAGCTATGCTCAGCCACGTTCGCTGCTGAACCTAAATAGGTGATTTCAAATTCCTGTATTGCCGCCATGTTAAAATTACTGATTAACGCGAAAAAAAACAACAATGCTAAATTAATTAGTATTGTTGTATATTCAAAGCGTTGTCGCGAAATTTATGTTGATTTCGTAACTAATGTTAGCAGATTCTATATGTAGTAAAACAGTTTAAAATGAAAATGAAGCCTAATCCAGAAATAAACATAACAGCGAAGCCCCGTTGCCCAGGCTGTGGCATGTCACTTGTTTATGAAGTAAAATTAGGTTGGTTTCACAGGCTGATCAATGGAATTTACCCTATCCGCAAATTTTTTTGTGTAAGCTGCATGTCTGGTAAATATATCTGGGGCCAACAATTCAAAAAATATTCGTGACCATTTAAAAGCTGCTCAATTCGGCATCGATCTGTTCTCCTATTGCGTCGATGTCATCCCTGGTCAGATCAGATTGACCAATTACAATATAAATTCCTTCGACTGTTTTACAGATTTTTCCTAAAACGGTATTATCCTGTACTAGTTCAAAACAGGGACCTTTATGCTCGGAGCATTCTATTTCGATGGCTTCTATATCGCATTGTTGCGACCCTACCTGGCAATTAATCTTAATCGGATCCATAATTAATCGTGACTTGCTTCAACCTTTGATATAATTTTAGCGAACAGCTCATCGCCTAAAGGTTTACCCTCGGTCTGCTGCCAATCTTCGAGATGTTCGATAACTGCAATAAATATCCCATCCTTTTCAATCCCAAAATGTCCTTCGTTGTCTGTGATCCGGAAATGGCTCGTTACCCCATTTATTGTTTCTGTGAACGTAATGGAATCAAACGGTTCTTTTTCTCTGATGAAGTTAACGATCTGTTCTTGTTCTTCCATGCTAAATATGTCGCCTGTAAACTCCCAAATCTGGTTGTCATCCAGGTTGAAGGCGACTTCTCCAATTTCCTCTCCGCTCATATCAGTTTCCAGTATACGGTAAACACCTGAAAAGAAACGGGCTTCGGGCCGGCTAATAAAGATGGGTTCCAGCGTGACGTTAATCCGGGTGCCGTCATCCTTGGATAACGTAAGCGATGAAATATCGATCATAACAGCTTTTTAAAATGTAAAGGTTTGAGCATCCAAAATGTTTCACTACAGCCGTTTGCCGTTCAAGCCCGCATCGACAGGAGATTATGATAATACATCTTAAACAATGATGCCGATCCGGTTCAGAATATCCATATTTGTCTGCGATAACATTCAAAACGCCATTTGAGCTGCCTATGCATTTTGGAAGAAACGAAACAGATATATCAAATTTTGATTATCATTTGCCGGTTGATGCTCCCATGACTAAATCTATCCTGCGAGGCAGCCGGCCAGCAAATGAGTTTCAAGCATATGTAGGTGCACCAAAATGGGGGTACAAAAGCTGGATTGGTAAATTATTTCCCACGGGTACCAAAGAAGCAAACTTCTTAGGCAAATATGCCAGCCATTTTAACTCAGTTGAGTTCAATGCGACATTTTATCAAATCCATTCTCCGGAACGGATGTTTGCCTGGAAACAAATGGTGCAAGAAGTTCCAGATTTTAAATTCTGTCCGAAATTTCCGCAAAGCATTTCTCATATACGAAGGTTGCGAAATGCGGAAACCCAGACGAACGAATTTTATACCAGCATATCAGTTCTTGGTACACATCTCGGGCCTTTATTCCTGCAATTGCCGGATAATTTTTCGCCCAAAGGTTTTTCCGACCTAAAGGCTTACTTAATTACATTGCCGACAGAGGTCCCGGTATTTGTAGAAGCACGGCACAAGAATTGGTTTGCCGATAAAGCGGAACGCGACGGCCTGTTTAATTGTCTCCGAGAATTAAACATCGGCGCAGTTATCTCCGATACTTCCGGTCGCAGAGATTGTCTTCATATGGAATTGACGATACCACATGCCTTTATCCGCTTCGTCGATTGCGGCAATGAGCAAATGGACTTGTTGAGGTTGGGAGAGTGGGTAAAACGACTCAAGGAGTGGAAGGAGCATGGCCTGCAATCGTTATACTTTTTTATCCATGCCGGGGACGCCCCCTCGTTATCATTGTATAGTTATTTCATAGCTAACCTTAATCAGGAACTTGAATTAAATATTCAGATCCCCGGAGAAACACTTAATTAATCCATTATGGAAGACCAAAATCCGGCATTTAGTTTTGAAATGGAATATGCAGGCAATATCGTAATTTGTAAGATTATTATGCAGGCGCAATCCTATGATATACTGTTTGATAATCGATTTATGGCCTCGATAGCCCATACCGGAGAATGGACATGGATCCAAGAGTCCGGTGTCATACTTCCGGATTCGACAATTGAAGAAATCGGCTGCCGGATAGAAAGTGAATACAGATAACCTAAAGATTTAAAAAGATGCCAGAAATTCCAGACCTCAATATATTCAGCGGTAACCTTGCCAACAAGTTAGTCGGGAAGCCATTAGCTGCTATCAATATTCTCATTACCCGGCAACTCAAAGTCCCGGAGAATGCAATACAATCGGCGCTGGAGGGTCAGACATTAATGTCGATCACCAGAGTAGGCAAAGAATTGCATTTTTTGTTTCAAAACGGGCATGTGTTGAGCGTTCACCTGATGCTTCACGGAACAATGTACTGGTATGAAAGTAAAAATGAAAGCAGGTTTACCATCGCGGAGTTGTTGTTTACCGATGGTACGGGTCTCGCGATTACTGATTGGCAAAAAGCTGTTATTTTAACACTGGATCCGGCACCGTCTGCCGTACCAGATGCCATAAATATGCCCGCAGGCTACCTACTGAACGCATTGAAAAAACTTAACAAACCGATTAAGACCGTATTAACTGCCGGGAAGGTCGTGCAGGGTATCGGAAATGCCTATGTGGATGAAATCCTTTACGCCGCAAAAATATCGCCGCTATCCATAGCAAACAAAATCCCTGAAGCCAATATTGATATCCTGGCTAATGCTATAATTACTGTGTTAATAGATGCAGAAAATCATATCCGTCAGCATTTTCCGGATACGATCACTGAAAAGGAAAGGGATTTTCTGCTGGTGCACCGTCCAAAACAATCCTTAACCCTTCAGGGTGAACCAATCCTCAAAACGGAAATAGATAAACGTAAAACTTACTATGTAAAAAGCCAGCAGCTGTTTGAATAAATTTGAAAGGGGGGGATTGCGTATACAGGGAAAAATTGCCGTTAGAATTTATTCGACTTCAACGCGGCTTTTATAGAAATTTCCGGTACTTTATGTTTACGTAAAGACTTTTAATGACAGAGTGGCAATATGATTAACACAGTTGCTGATTTCCTGCATCGGTTGCAGACTGAGCACGAGAACATCGCCGAAGCTAAAGGTATTAAGCACCGGGTTACAATAGGCGAAATGTATGAGAATATTACTGCGGGCTTATTAAAGCTTGCGCTATTTGACGAAATCAATCTCAATATAATCTCACAATCTTTTGTAGTAGATGGCAAAGGTAATCGTAGCCAGGAAATGGATATAATGATTATAGAAGGGGAGGGTCGACCAATAGAATTTACCAATCGGTTTGATGTAGATTTTGATCAGGTAGTAGCAGTTATCCAGGTTAAAAAAACATTGAATTATCAGCAATTGGAAGAGGGTTACCTCAACCTATATAGTGTTTATGAAATAGCACCGGAAGAAATCCAACAGTATCAAATTAATATGTTTAACGACATGTACCGCTCAATTTGCAGGGAAAGCCCTGCTGTGAATGGTAAAATACGAAAAGAATTTACTACCGGTACCTCGGAGGCTTTGTATGAAGTTTTAAAATGGGAAGCGATAATGCCTGCACGAATCCTTTTCGCCTTTACTGGTTACCGTTCTGAAAAAAGCCTCCGTGATTCCTTTTATAATTTTCTTGGACAACACCGCAGTGAGTCTGAAAAGCCTATTCCTGGTTTTGGGCCGCTCAATTTCCCAAATCTTATTGTTAACGATGACTATATGTTAACAAAAAATAACGGTATGCCTTTCGTTATGCCGCTGAAAGGTTCGGATTGGGATTTTTATACTTCATCGCGCGGCAATCCATTTTTAGCATTATTAGAAATTGTTTGGTCAAGACTGAGTTACCGGTACAAATTGAGCGCGGCTATCTTTGGGGAAGATTTGAAATTGGCGGGTGGAAACAAATATCTGACTGCAAATCCAGTTTGGATCAATGGTTTCCGTGGTTGGAATTACCAATACACTGCTTATGTCAAAAAAGAGCTTGAAAAACAGGTTATTGAGCAGCGTGATTGGGCCCCGGTGCAACTCACGCGCGAACAACACTTCATTGTCGTCCATCTTTGTAAGTATGAAGCAATTGGCCTGCATAAGCTAAAAAGAATTATTCAAAGCATTGTAGACATAAGCGAAATCGAAATAGACAAATTTCTCACCGATTTGGTAGCCACTGATCTGGTTTATATTTACAATAAAAGGGAGTTGCGTTTGCTTACAAAGCGATGCAGGACCATCATAACCCCAGATGGTAAATACTATGCAGCAGATGATAAAACCGGAAGGCTAAGTCGCTGGTCCGAACGCTTTTTTAAAACCTAGGTTTCTTAATTTTTTCTACGAATTCATGCTTATAAATTGCTAACAAGATGAGGACTTAAAAAGGCTGATAAAATGCAATTGATTCAGAGAAGAAAGGTCTTAATAATTAATTTTACCTTTTAACTTTGATAGCTAACTAAAGGTGCCTTATCATGTCAACATTCAAGACCGCCAGTGACCTTGGGACTTTTGTATACCAGAAACTTCTGGTTTCAAAAGTTAAAGGAGAAAAACCAAGTGAAAATATTTTAAAAGAACTCTTTAATGTCCTTTTCTATGCGAGCCTTTCCACTGAGGAGAGCGACTTTGTCAAAGTAACGGTTACTTTATTGTCAAAAGAGTTTCGAAAGTCACCTTCTGCGAATTCAACTTATGACGAAGCACGGTTTTTTCCATTTATTGAACCTATAGTGCTTACGGAAAAAAGCCTTATTAAACTTTCAAAAGCGGCAGATCCCTGGAGTTCTTCCCTCGCCATTGATTACAATGAAAATAATGAGCTCTATATCTACGGCATGATAGATCAGGCCCTTCATTTTCAAAGTTTTTTGAATTATGAACGGGAAGAAAAGCCAAATGCACCTGGAATTATACAAGTCATGGTAGAAGATGTTGGCGTATTGAATGTTATTTTCGACTTCGAGCCCATTGCTACCTTAAATAAAAACGAGTTAACGCGAAGTTATATTGACGTATTTAAGTATGGGCCAATTGCCTCATTTGTCAGAAATAATACAAGCCATCTTAAGCGATTCACAGAAGATCTGATCAAGAATGGTAAGTATAAAGAATTTAAAATTGCTGATTGGGAGGATACGATTGAAACCTTATACATTCAATCCATTTGCCGAATCTTACTCAAAATAAAAAATTATCATCACGGGGGGGCCATCGTGATCACCAATGATTTCATTAATGATTTTGTGCTTAAGTATAAGTTGACTTATGACAGATTGCAGGTAGCACAGGAAAACTTTTTATCGAGTTCCATCTTATTCGATTCTGTAACAATGGATCTGGATCGCGCAGAAAAATCCAAGAAGCAGTTTGTTCCAATGGAAGATTATATTGATTACGCGGAAAGTGTGGATGAGATTTTAGAAATAGATGAGGAATTAAAAGGCGCAGTACGATTTATTTCATCGTTATCCTGCGTTGATGGTCTCGTCGTCCTCTCATACCAACTCAATGTTCAAAATTTTGGCACAGTGATCGAGCAAAAATTCCCTCCGGATGAGGTTTGGGTTTCGACAACAGCAAGGATCGGAGAAAGCATCAAAGCCATGGACCCCAAGCATCTCGGCNCCCGCCATAGGTCGATGTTCGCCTATTGCAACGGCAACCCAGACGCCTTAGGTTTTGTTATTTCTCAGGATGGTGAGATCCGCGCAGTAATGAAAGTTGGCGAAAAAGTCGTAGTATGGGAACATATCAAAGTACATCAATACCTTAAAAGTAAAAAAATACTACCCTTTCCTCCCGCAAAATCGTAACTCAACTAATACTGATTAGTCAACTCTTGTTGATAAAAATAATCACCACAGATATTTTCGATTGTTAATGATTTTGACTGACGTATAATTCCTTAGCGAATTCCAGACCGGATTTACTTAAACGGTTGCACAGTGTATCAGCTACGGTTTTCTGACCGTTTGCATATAAAAATTGCAACAATTCTTTGAAAATAACCTGGTCACTTTCCATCATGTACTGCCGTTCCTGAATCGGCATCGCCTCCAATATAAATGCTAAGTGTTCCGCAGATTTATTTGCGTCGCTTTCGTTCTTTAGTTCATTTAGCCGCTCAAACAGGTCATGGTTGTGATAATTACGTGATGCCAGTGAAACTCCACGTTGAATGATTCGGCTGTTGGCCTCGTTCAGCGCGGGTATCAGATAAACGATATTTACTGTGGAACGTAACATCTCCAATACATCGGGCTGTGCAGAGTTTAGATAATGAGTGTTAACAAGATTAACAAGTTCGATCATCTTACGTTCCAGCTCATCCATTTCATCCTCTTTAAGCGATTTTATATACTCCGTGCTGAAGAAACAAGTGTGCAGCAACGATTCAATTGCTGAAGGTCGCATATTTCTGAGGTAGCCGGTAAGAACACTATTTTCAGACAGGTCAACCAATCCCCAGAAATAAAGCGAAACCATATGATTAGCCAGTCCATTTGTGCCGGAAGTTTTGATTTCCAGCTGTTCATCAACGGCGCGGTGGTAATTTGGAAGGAACAGAGCTAAAAATCGCTTGTTAGGAGGTGCCGCTGCAAATAAGAACCCGCCCATAAATGCTTTCCAGAATAATTCATCAACTCTTGTCAGATCTTTGATTTTGGATGTGAACCATTTATGGTCGATGTAGTTAAAATGTCTCCAATACCAGCCCAATAAAATAAAAGCATCCATTGCGCCATTGGCGAAGGCATTATCGAAAATAGCTTTAAGAAAAGGATCGAATTTAAATTCCTTTCCTTTATTAAGACGTTTATCACATAGGCAGTAATCCATGCTGGCGCGCAAAAATTTTCCATTATCAGCATTCACAACGTGTGAAAGGTAATCCTGATGCTGTGGCGGCTTAGGTTCCGAAACTTTGAAATGAAGGTTCATCAACCTTATTAATTCCTTGCATACGGAAAGGAGGTCAAACTTTCGCAGATAGTTATCTTGCTTGCAGGTTTCACTAACAATATTCGCCACGACACCCAATACCCAATCGCTGTTGGCTTCCCAACTATCGTTCTTTAATACGCGATTACTTTCTCCAAAATCTTTTTGTGATATATAGTCGCGACAAAAAACAACTAAAATCTTCCAATCAAAATTCAAAGGCTTTTTTTGCGCGCTTTCTGACAAAGCGTACAGAAGGTTATAGACATAAATATAAGGTAGCCCTAGGCAACGGGGAAGTAGCTTCACGAAACGGTCAGGTTCACTTTTTGCGGCAGCTTTCAGGATATCTGCAAGTCCTGAAATGTTGGGTTCTTCCCATCTGTCTTTAGGGTTAAATGTTTGTAAATAGTTAATTATAGCCTCGTCATGTAATTCGCAGAGTTGCTCTGCGGTCATCGGCGGAACTGTGCCACTTCGAAAGCGCATCTTTTGGGTTGGGTCGGCATCAGTGTCTTTTAGCCCGAGATTTTCGCTGATCTCCTTATATCTTTCCGCAATTGACGGCACCTGTTTTAGAGCGAGATACCAACGGAATTGCCAATTTAACTTTTCTTTTGCGTCCATAAGCCCTTTATCTGACGGGCCTGCGTTGATAATTTTAAGCAAGCGTTTTGCTTCTGTCTTATTGATATTTACTTGATTGTTGCGAAGCAGAATAAAAAGGTCTGACTGGTAGGCATAATCATTAAATAAATTATGCGGGTCATCCTGTTTTAGGAAATCAAATAAAAGCGAGCGTAGTTTTTTAAAATGTAGCGAAATATTATGAAGGGCAATGCGCCGGAAAAACGGAAGACGGTATCTTTGGTCGTAAAATAATCGCAGAGAAATGTCTTGTCCGACTGTCAGGTTGTGTTCCGTAATTGCAGTAAGGTATTTAGATAAAATTATTCCATAACCAACTCTGAAGTGCTTGGAATGCGCATGATTTACGTCCATTTCGCCAATAGATTCGGCACCCGCCCTTGATAGCCTGTCCACGGTAAGAGCGTAAACAAGCCCCTTTAAATAATCCTCATTTTCCTTGATCGGTTCGTATCTGATTCCAAGTTTACTTAAGATGCTTATAATTGCGTCCTTTAATTCGTTTTTTTCAAACTTGCCGAAATTAGGCAAGGTTTCACGTGAAAACTCCTTAAGAGTGCCGGGGAGCGTCAACGAAAATAGAAGATCGTCTGATTCAAGAGCGATTTTTATTTCCATCTTTATATTGGATTGGATAACCGGTAAATTCAACCCGGATGGATAATCCAGTAACACTTTCTTTAAAGTGTCAGCAAGGTGGTAAAATATATCTGTCGAACACCTTTTTGCAATGATTGCTAAAAGTTCTTTCTTGACAAGAGCGTCGATAACTGCCCAGGGATAAGCATTGGCGAAATATCCGGTATCTGTCTTCTCTTCAGTATTGTCAATTTCGACACCATTTTTTGAAGTACCCAACAGGAATAAAAGGATATACTCCGCCTTCCTGATTTCCTCATCTGTAGCTCCAGGATAAAGGAACTTCGGAAGTAGATGGTTACAAACAGCCGAACTTGGGAACATTTTGTTAGTGCGTGAACTGAACCATGCCGGCAGAAGTTCGAGCGTCTCCGACGCGATAAATTCATTTGGCAAATTACTGATGATCCGGATTAGCGCTGTATGTGTCAAATCGTTATCGATCCCATACAACGATAATTTCTGGACAACATCAAGCAACGCGGGAAGGATTTCTTCATTCACCCCATTCTTGATTTGCTCAGATAGTCGCTCCAAATAGCCGATAGGTTCCCAGCGCGAAGTATAGGACCCATTTGGCCCGTCAATTGGGCCGGGGTGGTTTGCCGGATCAAAAAATCCCTGTTGATCCATGAAATTAAACCAAACAGGCCGTGAAACTTTTTCAAAAAAATATTTACGGCAGTTCGGATCATTATCAATCAGATCGGCAATTATCTTAAACTGAACCTGGGTCGGTCGTGACAGGGAGAGGATCTGGTCGATCATAATAGAATTTCCTATGAAATCCTCGTCCGAGTTTGATAGTTGTTCCTTTTGTTGCTTCGTGGCTAAATTTTTGGCTTCCTCATCGGCCTGTTTTCTCTTTGCAAGGTAGGAAGCGAAAGAAGGCAGCTGTGGCCGCAATATTTTATTAAACAAGTAGTCAGTGTCGTGAACATAATCCATAGCCACCTCTTCGAAAAACCGGGCTAATTCCGGGTGGATTTTGAGTTTATCCTTAGGGTCTGAATAATCTTTGTAATTTTTAGTGGTGAAAATTACTGGTGATAACGCCTGCTGGCGTACTTGCGATAGAATGGTAAGGATATTTACGGTATCACTGAAACTATCTTTCGCGTGGTTCGGCGCGAGCCGGCTTAACGTTCTATCGGCTGCTTCAAGTTTAATAGCATCTGTGATAGTAGCAATGTCGGTGCACTTTTCAAATATTTCTTCAACTTTATTGATACGGGTCCGGCCAAGAGATTCAAAATTATCGGCATTATAAACTGAGCTAAATAAAGCTTCGTTTTTTATCGATGCAGTTTTTCTGAGCTGGCTTGTTTTGAGTAACTCGGTTTTTACGTAACCAATTTTTTGTTCTTTATTTCGTTGCCATTCAATAAGTATCTGTTCCGGGATAATGCATCTTATCTGGCCTGATTCTAACCAGTAGCAGAATTCATCAAAATAGTTGTCCTCGGCGTCGATACCGTGTATAATAAGCCATAACCAGACATCAGTATCTATAGCCAAATAGATCATAATACAGAGAAGTTTATTTATTATAGGGGGTCGAAAATAGAAAAAAAATTATCGAATTGATTTTCTCTAGCAGGGCTAATTGACATCAGATCACAGAATTTCCTATTGGAAATATAACGTTTTAGGTGAAATCTGATCCATATTTTTGCTCAGAAGCCTTAGCGTGTAATCATGATGCTTCATTTATTTATAGATATAAATCAAATGCCAAATTATGAGGGCTTGTCATAAGTGTAATTTAATCTGGCTAAAGGACCACTTATTTGATATGGATCGCCGCGCCGGGTCATGTGCCCCTGCTCGGAAATTAAATGTAAATTATTCTTTGCTCGTGAAGATATGACATATAGCAGTTTTTGGGCAGCGAGAGGATCGGGTTCTTTCCAGTTCGGCAGATAGCCATGAAGGAGGCCAAAAGCTATTACTACCTCGTATTCCTCGCCTTTGACGCCGTGGCAAGTGCTGATGACAACACCTTTTCTATTGTTAAAAACCCGTTTAAGGGTATTGATATTTCTGGCAAATTGGAAATTATTATTATCCAATTCATCCTGAAACCCTTTCATAAATGAAAGCTGGGCGTTATTTAGTTCGGGATAATTATTTAACTGGATTTTCAAACTGGAAGTGAAATGTTTCATACAACCAATAATCGCTTTTTTAGAGTCTTCATCATCACATTGGTGTTCACGGATCAATCTTAACAAAAATCTTTTTTCATTTTCAATTCCCTGAAGGAAGTCTGGCATAAAGTGATGTAAAGTTTCAACGAGTTCCCTGATCCATTGATAGCGCAGCAGATAATTGGAATTGCCGGGCGTCGTAAGGTAAAGTCGAAGGACTTTGTACCAGATATTCTCCCGGACCCGACGGAACGGGCTAAGACCAAAAGCGTCAAAATCAATATGAGGTAAAGTGGTCTGAAGTTTTCTTCCCATCGGAATGATCATCCACCATTGAGGTGCTACTACGCAAATTTCATGTGGGGGGATGCCATTGCCAATGTAACTTGCTATTAGTTCTGAAATATGCTCATGAATCGTATCGCGATGAAGAGAAAAGTCATGGTGAATAAATCCCTTATTGTTGGCATATTTACCTTTTGCAGCAATCGTAAAATCTGTGATTTGATAGTTCGCATAATAATTAATCACACGTTGATTGCTTCGGTAATTTCCAGAAAGAGTTAATTCGTGGAGTTGTCGCAATTTGAACTGCGCTTTAATTTCAGTTCCCGATTTTGCAACACCTCCAATAGAACTGTAAATAGCCTGTGAAATATCGCCGACAAAAAACACTCTTGTTTTATTAGAGCCAGCTTTGACAATGGCTGCTAGTATGGCATACTGCAATTCCTGTGTGTCTTGATATTCATCTATTGCTATAAAGGGAAATATGTTGGCCAGCCGGGAAGCAATCAGTGAGTACTTGTCAATGAGTTTCCACGCAAAGTAAAGTATGTCATCGAAGTCAATCGCTTGCATATCCCTGAGAATTGATTTATACTCATAGATAAGTGGGAGATGTGTTAATTCATTTACTTCGAATTCGCCGTTTAACCTATAAATTTTCTTAATAGAGTCAAAAGCTCGAATACCGTATTTGGGCTTTAAATCGTTGATCAGCTTTTCTGTTTCGTATTCATCGATAATCGTAAATCCATCATTCACTTCTCTGCAAAAACCAATGTACGGCTTAAGGATCCATTCCAGACAAAATGAGTGGATCGTTCCAGTCCACAGTTTATCGTCTTCGATGTCGAAATTGCAGGTCCTCTTTTTGAGTTCGTCGGCCGCACGATTTGTATAGGTAAGCGCAACGAAGACATGTTTAGGTCGTGTCGACAAGTTGATTTCATAAGCGAGCTTATGCGTCAGTACTCTTGTCTTACCGCTTCCCGGACAGGCTGTAATCAAAACATTTCCATTCGCTTTGACCGCATCCTTTTGCTCATCATTCAAGTCTTTTAAAAATCTCTCCATTTCTATACTCCATTGATTAATTGAGTAAACTGGTCGTGAGGATCTGTTTTTAAAATGTAGGCCTTTAGTTCTTCTAATTTTGTAAAGCTTTTGAGCGCGGTGATGATAGCTGCATAATCTGTTATATCATCCGCATAGGGGTTATTAAGCAGAAGCATGTAGCGTTTCAATGCAATGGCGCGCCATGTATTTAAGGTTAAGTGTGAGCAACTAAAATTCAGAGCCTGTAAAATATAAGAAGGCAAATAAGATAGATGGTTGATATGATCACCAAGCATGATTGCAAACCATCCTTTCTTGTATTTATGCGCCAATCGCAATATTTCGAATCCACTTATATTGAGATCCGAATTAGCCAGTTTCTTATTGATTTCTTCGGCGACCAGCGCATCTTTAGTATGTTTTAGAACTAATTGTTGTACCTCATGCGTATTTCCTGACTTTAGTAGCTGTACTTCGAAGGTATTAGTTGCATAATGTGCACTTAGATAGGGGTTATCCTTAACAAACGCATTAAGTGCCTTTTGTCGGTGTTGACCTTTAACCTCTGAATTCCGACAGTTGCGTTGTATCTTATTATCATCCTTCATATTCTCTGGTAAAGTAATAACACTTTCATCAAGGTCCGTCAGGATGGCACAACGTTTTCTGACCCGGTCTTCGTGAAACAACCTGGCGATATTTTTAAAACCTGTGCTACCTATGTTGACAAGACTTATGCCAATCTCATCCAGAGAGATACCAAATATTTTTTTAAATAATATAGGAATAAGTATTTGCTCCGCATCGCCTTCTACCAATACAACACTTTTGGCAAACAATAAGTTTCCACGAACCGCGTCAAGATATCGTTCGATACGGGTTATTTCGTCTGATTTTATTCCCTTTGCTGGTGTGTGAACTATTGCAAAGTTCGAATGTTTGCTAATGATATTTACTGAACTGATTTTACTAACCGACGATATTTGCGCAGAGTGCGTGCTGATAATTACTTGCGTGCGGCCCTCGGGAATCTTTTCAAATAATGTTTTTTGAATGTGCGTATGAATATGCGCCTCTGGTTCTTCAATCAATAGAAAATTTGCAATGCGGTCTTGAGCTTTTACTTTTTCGTATTCCAGTAACTTTGTTGATAAATAAATAAGATTAGCGCCGCCGAGACTCAATTCACTAATCCTGCCGAGGTAGGGCTCATCAACTGAATCTCCAACCCAGAGTTTCAACGATTGCATCAATTTCTCCATATCATCCGGCAGTTCCGAGCGAATACTGATGCCTGGTGCATAAGTTTCTCCTACAGATGTCCTAATATTCTGTGCTACACCATCCGAAACCTCAATGACTTCTGTCAGTGACGAAATTTGCTTGTTAAGATCTTTGACTTTGGAGATAATATCACCTTTAGTTTTAACCTTGATGCTTTTTTCTTTGCCCCTTAACAAATTAACTAATGGATTATCGCGGTAGGAGCGCAGATCGGCCTCAACATCGCGTAAAGCCTTGACAAAGGTACAAGAGACTTCTTTCGTGAAATTTCCTATATAAAGCTTGTTTCCGTAAATAAAGTGATTCTGCTCTGATGGATTGGGGAACTTGATTTTTTTGAAATCACCTACATGTTTGTTGTAAATTTTATCATCTGAAAAGTCCGCGTTACTTCGCGCGGTGTAAACAAGCTCATAATCGTCAAGAGATATGCCATTTAATGCTTCCGACAATTGTCCCTCGTCTTTATCTGCTTTTTGCGAAAGCTCGTATAAAATATTTCTAATTTCATATTTAGGACGAAAAATGACTGCACAACTTCCATGTGTACTATCATATTCCTCAGGTGATCCAACTGTATGTAAAGCAAGGGCCTGCGCTTCGTCTCCATGGTCCAGTTCTTCAAAATAAAGTTGGATAATGATCCAATGGCCTCTCCAGTTACCAATACTCCGATTAAAATCGGTATCATAAAACCGATAAGTACGTGGTAGCGACTCATCAAGCAAAATTCGGATAGCGGTCATTACATTTGTCTTACCACAGCCGTTCTCGCCAATCAACGTATTTATGCCTTTATTAAAATCCAATGAGGCATTGCGGAAATTTCTATAATTACGTAGTGATAGTTTAGATATAAACATCGGTTTAAATTGAAGCAATAAATTTACCAGTTTTCTAGTGGTCAGTAGTATGTATTGAAAAAAATAATTGTTATATAATACTTTGGATATTTGATATATTTTAACTGGCTTTAGTATAATGAAACTCAATGTTTCTTGCTGTGGAAGCAAACCGAACTAATAAGAGACACAAGGAGTTAAAGTCCCTGATATTTGTAATTAGAATCGATAACGCTAAATTTTCGACTTAGGAAACTATAATAATTTCAATAGTTGGTACAAATATGCTACAGAAATTTTCGGCGGATTAAAAAAAATCGTAAACTGCTCTCAGTAAAGATGATACGATGAATTTCTCAAGGTAGCCTACAGATTTCTAATCTGTAGGTTTAGTGTGATGAAAATGGTCGTATTATTTTTTTCTCGGCGTTTTACCTTGGTGACTTAAAATAAAAAACCGAGCCGATTCCCGGTTCGCTTTCAGCCCAGATCCTGCCATCATGGCGGCCAATAATCTCGGCACAAAGGTATAAGCCAATACCGAAACCCGAAATATGCTGTGTTTCTTTATTGTAAACCCGGTAGTAACGATCAAACAGTTTTTCGAGGTCTTGAGTTTTGATGCCCATGCCTTCGTCTCTGATACTAATTGTGACCTGGCTGTTATCAGCAATTGCACTCACCTTAATCTGTTTACCTTTTAGCGAATATTTAACAGCGTTGCTTAACAGGTTGGACAACACGGTGCCAATTTTATCCCGATCAGCATTCAGCGTAATTGTCTCCAGTGAATTAAATATGATATCGAGCGGGCCGTAATTTATTTCCGTTTCTTCAATGATCTCTCTAATCAGATTATCCAAGTCAAAGTCACTTTTCTGTAGTACTATCTTGCCCGACTCCAGCCTCGATACATTCAAAAAACCATTGATCATTGTGGTCATTTTTTTTACCTGGATGCCGATCTTCTCCGATTTTTCCTTTACAAAATCATCAGATATGCTCCCTGCATGTCTCACCAGCATTTGCGCGTAGGCTTTGAGCGATGTTAACGGCGTTGTCATTTCATGGCTTACCATGCCTATAAAATCATTTTTGCGGAGGTCGTCTTCTTTGGATTCGGTGATATCCAGGATTGTGCCGATGACGCCCGTCACTTCACCATTAATCGCTAATTCAACCTTGCCGGTAGAATTCAGCCATTTTCTTTTACCGCCGTCAAAGGGCTGTATCTGGTAATCTTCGCTAAAGCGGCCCTTGGTCTCCACCGCATTTTGAACTGCCTGAACAAAGCGTTCGCGATGTTCGGGCACCACAACGCTGAGTGTTTCACTGAAGGATAATTCTGCATCGAAAGGTATCCCATGTATTCTCCGGGCAATATTAGAAACGATCAGGTTATCCGTACCCCAATCTGTTCGCCAGGTTCCTAAGCTGGCAGCTTCCATCGATAATTTTAACGTATCGGTTACTTTTTCAAGTTCGATGCGGGAAGTTACCTGCTCGGTTACATCCGCGGCTACCGCAATCATGCCGGTGATCTGCTGGTTCTCATCACGTAAGGCCTCGATGGTTAAGTGAATAAAAGTGTTAGCGGATTTACCATTTTTCGTCAGCGATACCGGAATTTCGCTGGTCAGGAAACGTTCGCCTGTACGGTAAACGAGGTCCATCACATCACCAAAACCCTGTCCCTTTAAATCAGGTACAACCTCCAGCAGCGGACGGCCAAATGACTCATCCGCAGTTACTCCCCAATATTCCAGCATTCGTTTGTTGGCAAATTCAATCATGTGCCATGGAGTACGATAGATTGCGATAGCAACAGGGGCTTCTGTTAACAGATCTCTTAACTGCTGTTCGGCATGGGATCGGGTCTTACTGATCTTAATCTGCGCCCTCACTTTGGTCAGCAATTCGGCTGCCGAAAACGGCTTAACCAGGTAATCATCTGCACCTGCTTCCAAACCATCAATGCGTGCTTCTTCACCAGCACGGGCCGAAAGGAAGATAACCGGTAAGCGCATTGTTTCCGGTGCTTTACGCAATATTTCCAGCATCGCTTTTCCATCCATTACCGGCATCATGATATCACTTAATACCAGATCTGGCTTAATTTCATGGATTTTTTGCAGCGCATCTGCACCATTAACAGCCGTATGTACTGTAAAATAGGGGTTTAGCAATCGGTTCAAGTAACCGCGCATATCCGGATTATCATCTACAATGAGAAGTTGAGTGTCTTTAGTTACCGAAAAATCCTGGTGCGCCTTAATATCGCCTGCAGCAGTAATATTATTTTCGGGCGAGCTGGCTTGCGTTTCATCCTGTAGTAAGCTGAATGCTTCCTGGATAAAAGCACCTTTTAAGGCCGTGGAATCAATTTCCCTGCTTATTTCCAATACATGCTCTTGCGGCAAATGGGTTTTGCCTAAAGGTAATTTTACGGTGAAAGTACTTCCTATACCTTCAACACTTTCCACGTTGATTTCGCCGCCATGCAAATGCACTAGTTCGTGTACCAATGATAATCCAATGCCTGTACCTTCATGCGTTCGCCCGGCGGTGTTTTCCACCCGGTGAAAGCGTTCGAACATGTGCGGTAATTCTTTTTCAGGTATACCCACACCTGTATCAGTAACACGTAGAACAGCCTCCTTAGCTTCCTGTACCACCGAAACTGTAATGCTGCCCTTCAAAGTATATTTGAAGGCATTAGACAATAAATTTAAAACGATCTTTTCCCACATCTGGCGGTCAACATAAGCCGGGTGTGCCAGCCGCTCTGTTTTTACGATCAATTGCATACCTGCCTTTTCGATGATCGAGCGGAAGCTGCTGGCCAGGTCGGCAGTTAATTCGGGAAGATCAAGCTTTTGGTAAGAGGCCTGCGTGCGTCCGGCCTCCACGCGGCTATAATCTAACAGGTTGTTGACCAGTTTGAGCAAACGTAAAGCGTTTCTATGTGTAGCATCAATGGGTTCTTTCAAATGTTCCGGTACAGCGTCTTTACTGATCATGTCTTCCAGCGGCCCGAGCATTAAGGTAAGCGGCGTGCGGAATTCGTGACTTACGTTGCTGAAGAAAGCAGTCTTCGAACGGTCGATAGCCGCTAATGCTTCCGCACGTTTTTGCTCCTGTTCATAAGCGTATACATTTGACACAGCCGTGTTATAGGTATTGGCCAGCTGATCATAAAAATTCAAATAGTCCCGATCCAAAGCCCGGCATGCGCTAACCCCTGCAATCATGAAACCGTATGGCTCTTCCTGTCCTGAAAGTTTAACAGGCAATATAACGGCAGTATGGGGAGCGATATCATAAGGCGCGCAGACAAAATATCCAAAGCGTTCCTGCAAGCCTGTAACTACTTCAAGCTCGCCGGAAGCTATGCTGGCGGCCAGTGGCCAGCCAAGACTATCATCTGCTAAAATAGTTTCAGGTGCTAACGGGTTACCAACACCTGCTGCGCTGACCAGTTTAGCCCGGCCATCGTTGTATTGATAAAACAAAAGGAAAGGAATATCCAGGTTATATCCGGATACTTATCTATGGTCATACTGCCGATTTCTTCAACTGATTGTGCTTTGTTGATCACTGCTCCCAGGTCGCGCAAGGCCTGCGTGCGTCTGCCGCTCAGCATTTTCACCGTGGTTTCGGTAATCGGGTGAAATATACCGCCCACACCGCCGGATTCGTCCCTGATCGGTGCAAAAGAGAATGTCATCCACGATTCTTCCAAGTAACCATACCTATCCAGGAACATGCGCTGGTCATTAATGTAAGTCCCTTCACCATGCTGGCCGCGGGTGAAAGCATCACCCACTACCTCCAATGCGGTTTCCCAGCAAATGCGAAAGTTCATGCCCATGGATTCCGGATGCTTGGCACCACAGATGGGGCGGTAACTATCATTATATATCTGAATGGTTTCCGGTCCCCAGGCAATCAGGATGGGGAAGGTGGAGGAAAGGCAAAGACTGACAGAGGTTCGTAAACTTTGCGGCCATTCCTCTATTGGTCCTAAAGCTGTTTTCGACCAATCCATAGAGCGGATCAATTTGCCCATTTCGCCGCCGCCCGAGAGGAATTGCTCGGTACTTTCCTGTGCCCTTAAATTCATTTTAAATACTTATTCAGCAGTAAATATAAAATACTTTTATAGAATAAACCGGACTACGAAAGTCGGTTGTTTTTAAATACAAGCTCATTGGGTAAACTAAGATCGAATCACCTAATGGCCGATAGTTCTCAAATAAATTATTCCTTCAGTTAATCCCAGGTGCAACTTGTATTTAACTGAAGGAATTTGAAATATTACGCAGGTATACTAATTTGTTTATACCTACGCAAAAGGCGATTGTTGATTAGAAACTCAATCATACTATACTGTATCAAATCGATAATTTCCCAACTTCTTTCTAAGTATATATCAGTGACTTTGTTTGCGTAGTTTACGTGATTCAACGCTTCGGCAACGTCATCTTTGTCGAAATATAGCACGTTCCTTGCGATATCGCCAAATGCATGGCGCAAGTCATAAAAATCCAGATCTTTTATTCTGGTGATCTTTCTTAATCCAGCCATTCCCATAAAAATTGCCTGATCCAAGGCGTGAGGTGTTGAATAGCGGTTCTGCAGCGTGCCCGCATATTTTTTAATAAGTGGGACCGCCGCATCAGGAATGTTTACGCTCATAAAAGCTTCATCCTCCCGCCGGGTCATTGTTTTTTTTCGATTGTAATTAAATCGAGTTTTCGTAAGCATGAGGTTAGCCGGCGGCAATCTGTACAAATCAGCCGCGTTCATGCCGCATAAGTAAAAGCTCAACATAGCCAAATCACGTGCCAGCTCAATTCTGCTGCCTTGCGGTACTTCACAAGTCATGATTTTTCGAACTTGCTTTATGTTTAATTTAGCCTTCGAATTCTTAGCGGGCTTGCCAATTTTGTGCTTTTTGAAAGGATTATGCTTGACCACAAGAATTTCCATGTCCTCATCATTGTAAAAATCACATACATCGTTGAAAAGTATTCTAAGGTCCCGCATGTGGTTGTGAAGACCGGTTTTTCCTAATCCCTTCACTTTTCTTGTTGCTGGTTTTCCTTGATTAATCCTGGTCATCATTCTCGGAGCCGTCAGGAAAGATTCATATTCAGCTAAAAATCCAGCTCTGATATGAGTAATAGGTATCTGGTCGGTTTTGAAAAAATCCACCAGGCTGTTAACTACCCTTCTCATATCGTCGGCGCTTCCATTCCTGTCAGCCAATCTAAGCTCTTTAATTTGCTCTCGTCCGAATTCAATGATGTTGATGTCCTCCGCTCTGACTTGACCTCCGCTAAGTAAATAATGCGCAAGCGTTTTGCAATTATAAAAGGTGAGTTTGGATCCTAATTCGCTAATCTTAGTCCGGTATTCGATTAGTAACGGATAAATCAGATCAAGAATGAATTGATCTTTAATTCTGAAATCTTTCTTGAGCTGCTTCGCTCCGACATAGTGTTGTGTGTCAATATATGTACTCTTCCTGTTGTGAGTAACTCTTATTTTGACATTCCATGTGCCGTCTTCTTTTTTGTGGTGAGGCAATACCACTTCCCTTACGGTAGCCATCGCTAAAATTTTGGGGCCGAATTTTTACGTTGTAAAACATTTGTAAAACATTTTCGGCGAATTCAACAAAAAAACCTGTTAAACTGCTAAATCCCTTGATCAAGCAACATAGAAAAGTCGAAAGAGAAAATATGCCTTTAAACGCTAAAAAGGTCATTTTCTTATCGAAAATGACCTTTTTATTGCTTGTGGTACCAACTGGGATCGAACCAGTGACACAAGGATTTTCAGTCCTTTGCTCTACCATCTGAGCTATGGTACCAAACCGTTCCCGTGTTTGGGGAGTG
>JGI24739J22299_10000175_pt1 | contig 21326 bp, 17 predicted proteins | sample KBSCornC5_FD_22299 | JGI IMG/M metagenome (IMG submission 22299)
CAAAGGTGAATGCCGGCGGTCAGCCAGCGTCATTTATCGCAGAAAACTGCGATTTTCAACCAACAGCGTATCTTGGCGATCAAGGAGTGGTGCCGGGGACGGAGTCCAACTGAATATTTAAATAAATGAAATCAGGCGATTTTCTGGGAGACAGAAAACCGGGATACCATCAAGAATACCATTGGATTTTGATTTGTACGCGGTTCGACTCCGCAATGCGACAAGGCGATTTTGAGTTACGACGAACCGATGCCAATCGCCTCTAGCCCCCCTTCTGGTATGAGGCATCCTAAGCTCTACCCCTCGACAGGCTATCCCTGAGAAATATGCTCCTCTCCCAAGGAGGCGCTACGACAATAGCTACAGCGTGAGAAGAATGCCCAGAAGAGAAAACCGGATGGACACCTAAGCGACTGACTTCACAGCGCGATTTCTACCGCCCGTTCGCTGAAAGGCATGGTAACAGCCACCGCGCTTCTTGCAAGCATCATTTGACTTATTTGGCAGCCCCAACAAGCCAGGTTTGGCCGATTCCGGAACGGCAGGTTGGCGGCAAGCGTTCTGGAGCGTCGGATCGCGCCAAAACAAAACATTTTCTCGCATGACTACTGTCGAGCAGCGAAGCGCGAGGATGGTGCCGTCTGGCGAAGTTGTCACCAAGCTGATCAGAACCGCGTGGACCAACTTCCTTCAGCCCGAACGCTCATTTCTAGCGTGATGGTCCCTTGGACAGGGTAATGCGTACCGTGATCACGTCGCCTTCGGCCAGCTTTTCTGCTTTTCTCACGCTCGCCTTGATGGGCAGCATGTAGCCTTGGCGGGCCTTGCTCGGAAAGACTGATGTGCGCCAACACGTTTTGCCGATGCCAGCCTCTACGTAGACCGATCCCCAAGCCGCTGATTGGCCAGACGATGCTAAGCGGATGGCTTCGGCGACCTCGCCGTCGATCGTCAGAAAATGCCACGACATCGAAGAGGGCTGGCCATCCTTGCCTTCCGCACGCCACAACCAGATAGGGTCGACATGCTCCCAAGTTGTTTCGTCGGGTGAGACGCCTTCGCCCAGTTCCTCGCGCAGGAAGCGGATGAGTTCGGGGTCTGTTGGGCCATCGTTCGTTTGCACCACGGGATCATTGGCTGTGCGCTCGTCTGATGCAACCCGATCTTGCGCTATCGTTTGCGTCTACGTTCTCTTTCGTTGGGTGCTGCAGTCGACCCTTCGCGGGCGCTCAAGCGCTGACCTTGGGTTTCCAGCTACGGACGGTCCGCACTTCCTCCCGCACCTGCTTTAAGATTGATGGCGATCCCTTTTTCGAAACAGTTCTGCAGGTCGGAAGGCGCCAGCGGACTCCTTCTCACCCGTTCCCTCGATCCAGCCGCTATCGAGCATGCGTCGCCGGAAGGCGGGTTTGTTGAGACTGGCGCCCAAGATGACCTCATGCACCATCTGAAGGTCGCGCAGGGTGAACAAGTCGGGCAGCAGGGCAAGCGCCACCGGAGAGTGGCTCAGCTTTCCCCGAAGCCGCTCCCGCGAAAGAGCGACGATCGCATCATGATCAAAAGCCAGCGGCGCTTCATGCTCATCCACTGACATCAGCGTCAGGCCCTTGCGCCCTGCGACGGCGGCATGCAGACGCTCCGCCGCGAGCAGAGCGAAATAGGCGATCGAAACGGTCCGCATGCGCGGATCGCGGCCCGGATCGCCAAAGCTGTAAAGCTGCTCCAGCCAGGCCTCCGTCAGGCCCACTTTCTCGGCCAGAACCCGTCGGGCCGCCCTATCCAGATCCTCCTCCGGCCCGACAAAACTACCCGGCAGGGCAAGGCAGCCGACAAAGGGTTCCTGCTGGCGGCGTTGCAGCAGCACGACCAGCCGTGCATCGCAGACAGTCATCAGCACCAGATCGACCGTTACGGCAACCGACGGATAGCTTTTCGAAATGATCGCCATGCCATCGATAGTTATGCGTTGACTAGATATATGTCAAATGCATATAAGATGCTTAGAGCGAGTCGGGGAGTCCGGTTCGCAATATCGTTTCGAGGGAGCCTCGGATATGAACAGGATCGATTTCGGCGTCTTCATCGGACGCTTTCAGCCGCTGCATGTCGGCCATGAACATGTCATCGCCCGCGCGCTGGAACAGGTGGAACGGCTGATCATATTGGTCGGATCGGCCAATGTCGCGCGCGACCCGCGCAACCCCTTCAGCTTCGCCGAACGTGAGGCGATGCTGCGATCCGCCTTTCGTTACGAGATGGCAGAAGGCCGACTGATCGTCGCGCCGCTCGACGATCATCTCTATTCCGACACGGCCTGGGTCGCCGAGGTGCAGCGCAAGGTGCGCGCCATCGTGATCGACCATGGCAATCACCACGGCTTCCAGAACCGGGGCATCGCCGACTTCCGCGTGGCGCTGACCGGCTATGGCAAGGATGCGTCTTCCTATTATCTGAAGCTGTTTCCGGAGTGGGAAAATCTCCAGATCGACGGCCAATATGGCACCTTTTCCTCGACCGATGTGCGCCGCCGCTATTTCCAGCGCATTCCCGAAATCGCCAGCACCATCCTGTCGGTCGGGGTGGCCGACTTCCTGCGCGGCTTCGCCACGGGCGAAACCTTCCGCAGCCTGCTGGAAGAGGCGGAATATCTGGATGGCTATCCGGCGCAATGGGGCGTCGGGCCGTTCATCACCGCCGACGCGGTCGTGGTGCAATCCGGCCATATCCTGCTGGTGGAGCGCGGCCGCACGCCGGGCAAGGGGCTGCTTGCGCTACCGGGCGGCTTCGTGAACCCGGCCGAGCGCATCCGCGACGCCGCGATCCGCGAACTGCGGGAGGAAACCGCGATCAGCGACGGCAAGGGGCAGATACCGCCTGCAATGCTGGCAAGTTTCATCGAGGATGCCCGCACCCGTGTGTTCGACGCGCCCACCCGTTCGCTGCGCGGCCGGATCGTCACCCACGCCTTCCTGTTCCGCCTGCCCGAACGGCGCAAACTGTTCACGGTGAGGGGCGGCGACGATGCCGCCCATGCCCGCTGGTATCGCTTCGGCGATCTGACCCCGGACATGCTGTTCGAGGACCATTGGTCGATCATCGAGGAGATGGCCGACCTGTGACCGGCCATGCGGGGGAGCCCCGCTTGCGCCCTGACATGTGAGGAGTTCACATCATGACCAATCTGATCCTGGCGACCGACAGCTACAAGCAGAGCCACTATCTGCAATATCCGCCCGAGGCGCGCATCATTAGCGCCTATGCCGAAGCGCGGCCCAACCAATGCGCCGAGGAGATAGTCTTCTTCGGTTTGCAGCCCTATCTGATGGATTATCTGGGCAAGCCGATCACGGCCGCCGACATAGAGGAAGCGGACGCGATCTGCGCCGCCCATGGCGTGCCGTTCAATCGGGCTGGCTGGGACGCGATCCTGACGCGGCATGGCGGCTATCTGCCGCTGGAAATCCGTGCCTTGCCAGAGGGGATGATCGTGCCGGTCGGCGTGCCGGTGATGCAGGTTGAGAACACGGACCCGACCATGCCGTGGCTCACCACCTTCATAGAGACGGCGCTGCTGCGCGCCCTCTGGTATCCGACCACGGTCGCGACCATCAGCCGACAGGTGAAACTCGTTATCCGCGATGCGCTTGAGAAAACCTCGGACGACTGGCAGGGCCAGTTGCCGTTCAAGCTGCATGATTTCGGCGCGCGCGGCGTGTCTTCCGGGGAAAGCGCTGGCCTTGGCGGCATGGCACATCTTGTGAACTTCGCCGGTACGGACACGATGGAGGGGCTGCTCGCCGCCCGTCGCTATTATGGCGCGACGATGCCGGGCTTTTCCATTCCCGCAGCGGAACACAGCACGATGACAAGCTGGGGGCCGGATCGCGAAGAAGCGGCCTATGTCAATATGCTCGACCGGTTCGAGGGCGATGGCAGGCTGGTAGCGGTCGTGTCCGACAGCTATGACCTCGACCATGCGGTCGCCAACATCTGGGGCGGTAGCCTGAAGGACAAGGTGCTGGGCCGTCGCGGCACGCTGGTCGTGCGACCCGACAGCGGCGATCCGGTGGAAACGCCGGTGCGCACGGTGAAAAGCCTGTGGAATGCCTTCGGCGGCACGGTGAACGGCAAGGGCTTCCGCCTGCTCGATCCGCATGTTCGGGTCATCCAGGGTGACGGCATGACGCTGGACAGCATCCGTCGCCTGACCGCTCGCCTGATCGAGGAAGGCTTCGCTATCGACAATATCGCGTTCGGCATGGGCGGCGGCCTGTTGCAACATGCCAATCGCGATACGCTGGGCTTCGCCATGAAGGCCAATGCCATGCAGGACGACCGGGGCATCTGGCACGACATTGCCAAGCGCCCCGCGACCGACATGGCGAAGGCCAGCAAGGCGGGTCGTCAGGCAGCGGTCATGCGCGCAGGCAAGCTGGTCGCGGCGCGGCGGGATGCGGTCGATCCGGCAGACGACCTGCTGACGCCGGTGTGGCGCAATGGCGAGTTGCTGCTGCGCCACGATTTCGAACAGGTCCGCCAAAGAGCGGCCAACTGACAGTTATCGGGGTTGGGGCACCGAAAGGTCGCCCCGACGCACCAGTTGCTGGCTGATGCGGGTCGGCGACAGATGGCGGCACAGCGCGTCCAGCGCCGCCGCCGGATCATGGCGCGCGCCGCACAGGAAGATATCGACCGCCGCATAGCCATGTTCGGGCCAGCTGTGGATCGACATATGGGATTCGGCCAGCAGCGCAACGCCGGTGACGCCCTGCCCTTCGCCAAAATGATGGAGGTGCAGGCCGATCACCGTCGCTCCGGCGCTCTCCGCCGCGGCGCGCAGGGCGGTTTCCACCAGCGCCGCATCGTCCAGCACCGGACAGCCATAGAGGTCCGCCAGCAAATGTCGGCCGTCATAGGTCATGGGCGGTTTCACAGCAAAGTCTCATGGACGTGGCCGATCGATGACAGCGCCGCCTCGGCCGCTGCCATGCCCTGATAATGGGCTTCCTCGAACAAGGACAAGCCGCTGAGGTCGGAATGGGCGCGAAAGAAGGGCGGGCGTATGGCGGCACGCAGGCGCGGGGCGACCTGCCAGAGGAAATCGGGCGTCGGCCGGATCATCGCATGGCCCCATTTCCATAGGTCGATCGACCGGATCGCGCCATCCAGATCGGGATTCATGCCCAGCAGATCGTCGCGCACAAGCAGCCGCCAGTCCGCATCGGGCCGCTCGACCAGCAGGCGGCGGGCGCTGGCGGGCGGCATGTCGGACAGGGCCATGTACCAGCTCAGCACCGTCGGCCCCTCGCGCGAGGCGCTTTGGTGGGTCGCCACCACATAGCCGAGCGACGCGCTGGTGGCCGAGACATTGTCCCACGCGAGCGCGCTCCCCTTCCCCGCTGGCGCGCGATCGACGGTGACATTGGCGACGAGCCACGGGGCATAGCTATGGGCGGCGTCCGCTTTTTCGCCGAGCAGGCGGCTGGCGATGAAGTGCGGCATGGCGAGGATGACGGCATTGGCGCGGTAGCGGATGCTCGCCCCGCGCGCGACATCGAAGACATCGACCATCGCCCTGCCCTCGTCAGACCGAGCACGGAAGACCACCTGCCCGGTCGCGATGCGATCCCCCAGCCGGTCGGCCATCAGGCGGGTCAGGCGGCCATTGCCTTCGGGCCATGTGAGTTCATTGTCGCCCGCACCATCAGCGGTGAAGCCGCGTCGGCTGGCGAAATAATGGATACCAGCCCAGGCCGACACTTCCGCTGGTTCGGTGCCATAATCGTCGCGGCAGGCGTAGCGGACATGGGCGCGCAGCACTGGCGAAGTCCAGCCCTGCCGGTCGAGCCATTGTGTAAAACTGATCCGGTCAAGCGCCAGCAGATCGGCATCCTGCGCGCTATAGGCGATGGGAAGCGCGAACGCGGGCCGCCCCTGTCCATCGCGGCGGCGAGAAAAATCGGCCATGGCGCGGTCGAAGGCGGCAAGGTCGGCCTTGTCTTTGCGCGTCAGGCCGGTTTTTGGCACCAGCCCCTCCTGCCATTTACCCTGCCAGAGCAGCCGTTCCTGCAAATCGGCGCAGAGTTGGAGCGGATCATAGACCGGCTTTCCGTCCCGATCGCCCACGATCATGCCAAACTGCCGCAGCATATGGCGCAGCCCCCGCGCCTCCTCATTGGGAATGGGCAGATAATGGGCGCCCAGCGGATAGGCCGACACGGCATTGCGCCCGCTCCGCGCATTGCCGCCGGGTTGCCCCTCCAGTTCGATCAGGCGAAAATCGTCATAGCCCGCCTCGCGCAGCCGCCATCCGGCGGACAGGCCTGCGACGCCGCCGCCCGCGATCAGCAGGGGCACCCGCTCCTCGCGTGCCGGTTCGGGAAAGGCGCCGTCCCGCAGCCGGTGGCCCAGCGCCATGTCCGCGCCGCCGCTGGTTCCGGAAGTAGCGGTTTCGCAACCGGGCAACGCCAGCGCGGTGGCCGCCGCCATGCCGCCCTTCAGCACCGCGCGCCGATCAGCCTTCATAGCGCGCCCATTCCTCGGCAAAGCTGCGCACCAGCGCCTGATTGTCGAGCCGATTCACCGGCACCGGACGAAGCGCCATGTCGGGCGGGAAGACCAGCGCCTGCCGCGCGGTCGCGTCCGACAGGAAGCGATTGCCGGGAAGCAGCCGCGTCGTCGCCCCCGGATCGGCCAGCCCGGCGAGGATGAAGCCCCATTCGCCGAAGCTCGGCACATAGACATGATAGGGGCGGGTCTGGAAACCGGCCGCCTCCAGCGTTTGCGCCACGGTCCAGAAGGCGGCGGGCGCGACCAGCGGCGACGTACTCTGGATCACCGCCATGCCGCCGGGCGCCAGATGCGGGCGCAACATGCGATAGAAAGTCTCGGTGTAGAGCTTGCCTACCGAGAAATCGACCGGATCGGGGAAGTCTACGATGATGATATCGAAGCGCGCCTTCGTCTCGCGCACCCAGCGGAAGGCATCGGCATTGACGACATGCATCCGCTTGTCGGTCAGCGCGCCACCATTGAGGGAACGCAGCAGTCCGGTCTGGCTGAACAGGCGAGTCATCGCCGGGTCCAGATCGACCAGCGTGACGCTGCGAACGTCCGGGTGGCGAAACACTTCGCGCGCGGCCAGGCCATCGCCGCCGCCCAATATCAGCACATGTTCGGGCCGCGCCACCCGCCCCATCGCCGGATGCACCAGCGCCTCATGATAGCGATATTCGTCGCGCGAGGAGAATTGCAGATTGCCGTTCAGATACAGGCGAATATCGTCGTCATGGCGGGTCAGCACCAGCCGCTGATAGGGGCTGGAAGTGGCGTAGATCACGCGCTCGCCATAGGCGGCGATTTCCGACCAGCGCTGGATACGGTCGGCCAGCAGGAAGCCCGCGATCAGGCTGGCCATCACCACCAGCGCCAAAATCCGCTCCCGGATCAGGCTGGCGCGCGCTGGGACCAGCAGCAGCAAAAGCAGCGCAACGCCGACATTGAGCAGACCGAACATCAGGCCGGTGCGGATCAGCCCCAGATGCGGCACCAGCAGCAGCGGAAAGAGCAGCGACGCGGCCAGCGCGCCGACATAGTCGAAGGTCAGGACGTTCGACACCGTCTCGCTGAAATCGAAGCGGTCGCGCAGGATACGCATCAGCAGCGGGATTTCCAGACCGACGAGGAAGCCGATGACGAAGACGAGGCCATAGAGGATCGGCCGGAACTGCTCCACCAGCGGGAAGAGCAGGAACAGGCCCGCCGCTGACCAGCCGCCAAGCAGGGCGACCAATATCTCCACCCGGATGAACAGGCGCAATTCGTCCCGCTTCACATAGCGCGAACACCAGCTGCCGACCCCCATGGCGAACAGATAGGTGCCGATGATGGTCGAAAATTGCGTGACGCTGTCGCCCAGCAAATAGCTGGCGATGGTCCCGGCCAGCAGTTCGTAGATGAGGCCGCAGGTCGCAACGGCAAAGACGCTGGCCAGCAACAGCCCGACCAGCGCGGTGCGCCTGCGTTCTGTCGGGACGGAAGGCGTGTCAGCCATGAATGGCGGCGGCGACGATGATCCCGAGCGCGATGGCGATGGCCCCGGCGAACTGGGCGACGGCGACATTCTGCTTGTCGCGTATCTCCTCCCACAGCTTGCCCGGCGTCAGCAGGTCGAGAATGACGAAGCCGACGACGAAGACGATAATGCCGACCCCGGCATAGACGAGCGAATTGAACAATGTCGGCAGCGAGATGAGCATCGACGTCTCCTATTTATGATGGGGGCCATAGGCGCGATAAGCACCGGCGGTGCGTCCGCCGTCGGCGAAGGGGGAATAGCCCTGCGACGCGGCGAACAGATAGAGGCCAAGTACGGCCATGCACCAGAGGGCGTAAAGGAAGCTGCTGCGGCTCATGGCGACTGCATCCCCTGCAACCAGTCGTCGGCATCGGCGGGCGAGCCGTCCTTCTGCGCCATCCGGGCATTTTCGAACAATATGTGCAGCAGCAGCATCAGCAGCGGCGGGATCAGGATCATCAGCACCGCCAGCCAGAAATTGGACGCGAACCGCGCGCCCCGCGCTACGGTCAGGACCACTTCGACTGGCGATTTCTCACTTTCGGTCGACTGGTCCCAGACCGAACTGACCGCGCCGCCCCAATGATGCGCCTGCACATCGACCACAAGGTCATAGGTGCCAGCAGGCAGGCTGGCGACCTTCAGCGTCTGCGACCGCGAACCTTCCGACCAATAGCCATCCGAATCCCGCCCGGAATAGTGTTCGTTCAGGGCATAGGCATCATAGCTGTCCTGCGTCTTGCGATCGACGAAGGCGACATCGACATCAACCCAGCCCTGTTCGACGCCGGGCGTGGTCGCCTCCACCGTCATGGCCTGTCGGCCCAGTGGCAGCACGATCGGCCCGAAGGTCTGCGACACGGCGGGACCGTCAGGCACGGCCGTCACGGCGAAAGTCTGCGGCTGCATGGCCCGCCCGAACAGCGTCAACAGAAGCAACAGCGCCAGGAAGGACAGAGCAGCGATCGGCCACCAGCCCTTGATCCGCCGGGCATAGGGCGACGGCTGGTGCGCCAGCGGCGTCATGCCCGGCATCCACATCGGCGGCGGCGCGACATCGAAGGCAGCGCGGATTTCCCGAGGCGCCAGCCACTCGCCGATGGTCCAGCTTTTCTCCTGCTCATCCTGCTCCAGACTCAGCATGAAGCCGGGGCGGACATAGTCGCTGGCGCGCACTTGCTCCCCCACCTTCACCCGCCAGTAGAATTCGCCCGCCACCCGCGTCACCCGCGCCGTGTTGCCACTGTAGAAGGGGCTGAAGCGGCGCCCGGCGACGATCATGTCCGATCCATCGCGTTGCGGCGCGGCGGTCAGCATCATGCCAAGGGTCCACTGGCCGTTTTGCGCGATCAGCCAGCGATAGCCGGCATAGGGATTGAACAGCAGATATTCTTCCCAGATCGCCCAGCCGTCCGACCGTTGCAGCCAGCCGATCGCTTCCCATTCCACCCCGCGCAGCGTGCCACGCGTGCCCAGCGGAATGGCAAGCGAAGCCTGCGTCTCATGATAGCGAGTGATGATCCGGGCATCCGGGTCGGTCGCGTCGATCAGCGTGCCGCAATATTCGCAGGCCAACGTCACCGTGTATCCTGCGGCCCGCATCGCAATCGTCCCGCCGCAGGCCGGGCAGGACAGGGTGCGGACGCTATTGTCCTCAGGCGACATCGGCGGGCAGGCTCCAACCCGGCAACAGGCGCAGGTTGCGCGGTTGCAGCGACGCCAGCGTCACATAATGGCCGACATAAAGGGTCGGGCCAAGCCGGTCCTTCTGAAAGGAGGCGCAGCGCCCGTCGCGGTTGCGGAAATCGACGCTCACCGCTTCCCAGCCGATCGGCGCGGTGAAGGGCAGTTCGCCCTCGCAGCCGATGCAGCGCACGGTACGGATGTCGGCGACTTCATAGCTATGCCCCGCAATATTGCCGCTCTCACCCGGCTGTACCGGCGTATCGTTCATCAATCGACGGATGACCTGCGCCAGCGATCCTGACAATTCCACCTCGCGCAGCACCATGAACTGGCCCATCGCCTCGCCCAGCCAGCCATGGGTGCCATCGGCCAGCAACATCAGCCACTCATTCCATGCACCATCGTCCCAGGCCCAGCGGACCCGGCCGATAATGGTGAAGGACTGGTCGAAACAATGGCCTTGCGTGCCGATCTGGATCGGGCTGATGTCGAAGGGCAGGACCGCTGCCTCGCCCATCTTGCTCGCGCCCCGGCTGTCCCGGATCACGAGCGTGCGACAATAGTCGCACACTCGGACGGGCAGCGCTGGCGAACGGAACGTAACCTCCGCGCCGCAAGTGGGGCAGGCGACCGTTTGCATCGAAGCGTTAGCGGATGCGGCCCAGCAGTTCCGCCTTCTTGGCATCGAATTCGGATTGAGTGAGCGCACCCATTTCCAGCAGCTTATGCAGCTTCTCGATCAGCGCGAAAGGATCTTCGGCGGGCGCGCTCGCCGCACCGCCGATCGCGCCAGCCATGGCTTGACCGATGGCAAGACCGGCCGCCGCGCTCGCACCGACACCTGCGACGCCGCCCGACTGCGCCGCTGCGGTTTCGATCGCCTCAGCCGCCTGGAATTTGGCATAGCGATCAAGGTCGCCCAGCATGCGCATCGAACTCGCCTTGTCGAGATGCTTCTGCACCTCTTCGGGCAGGGACAGGCTTTCGACGAAGAAGCTCTCGACCGACAGACCCCATTGGGCGAAGGCCGGCGCAACGGCTGCCTTGAGCGCGTCGGACAAGGCGGTCTGGCTGGCGGCCAGGTCGAGGAAGGCCGTGCCGCCGCCCGCAACGCCGGTCGCCAGCGCAGTCTGGATCGCGGCGCGCAATTGCGGCTCGACATCCGCGACCTTAACTTCGCCCAGCGTCCCCATGATGCGGGAAGCGAAGGGCGCGACATCCTTGATACGGAAACTGTAGCTGCCAAAGGCGCGCACGCGCAGCGGCCCCAGTTCGGGGTCGCGCAGCGTCACCGGCTGCGCCGTCCCCCATTTAAGGCCAATCTGTTCCTTTTCGGAGAAGAAATAGACGTCGGACTTGAAGGGCGACTTAAACCCCTTGCCCCAGTTCATGATCGCCGTCAGCAACGGCAGGGTAGCGGTGTCGAGCGTGTAGAGGCCGGAGCCGAACATATCGGCGATCCGACCTTCGTTGAAGAAGGCGGCGATCTGCCCCTCCCGCACCGTCAACTGCGCGCCATTCTGGATTTCCCGATCGGCCAGCGGCACCCGCCAGCCAAGTTGCCCGGGCTCTTCCACCCAGTCGATGACATCGACGAACTGCTTCGAGAGTAAATCCAATATGCCCATGACGCTCCCCTGCACCTCGCCTCACTGTAGAGTGGTCGGCTCACGGAACAAGAAAAATTCCAGTAGCTTAACGCCCGGGCTGTCGGTCAGCTTATCCACTATCTCTCACCGGTCGAGACCGACCAATGGCAGCCATTGCGGGTCGCAAATAGCAATGCCAACATAAGCCATGGCTAACGAACAGCATCAGATCATCGCCACCGACATTCTCTTTTATCATGACAGCGACGAGAGGGCATTCGTCGAGTGGATTGATCGGATGCCCTTCGTTCGAGAGAGCCACTGCATTGGAAGAGATATGGTCATATGCTTCAACCGCTTTCCCACGGATGATGATCTATGGGAGATCATTGGGTTCTGTCGGCGCTATCATGTAGAGATGACACAGTTGAAGGCGTTTCTGACTGACACCAACCAGGAATGGTTCCTCAATCCCAAAATGGTCTGGTTTGAGCAGATATTTGGCTCAGGTGGGGTCGCAAGCGGCAGCTAAACGAGCCATGCTATTCCAAACCGGACTGACAGCGCCCCACCCCTCCCGGCAATCTGGTCGGGTCAAAGGCGCGGCGAGTCGCGCCGGTGCTGCCGGTCCGGTTTGGATCCGCACGAAATCCAACGCGAGAACGGTGCTGAGGGTGGTTATGGGACGGTCGGCTATTGAGCTTTGTTCCTGAATAGCCGACATGGCCGATAGTAGAATATGAATGCGGGCGGCTGATGACCATCAGGACTATTCTGGTTTCTTTTTTGGCTTTAGCCATCCCGACAAACGCCATTGCAGGAGCGCCATGGAGTACCGAGGATGCCCGCCTCCTATCTGAAATCGCGTCAAGCTGTTCAGGGGGTGAATATAGTGATGGAGAAACGCGAACTGCACAAATGATTGCCGCATCTTTGCCAAGGGCAGGTGAGGAGGCAAACCTACTGGACAAGAAACGGGCACACGATGTGTACCTCTATGCGGGCGCGCTCCTAAAGCCGAGCATAGCAAACCCCGAACGCGCCCTCGATCCGTCCTCATTTGTGAAATGCCCGCCCAACCCCGCCCTAGGGGTAAAACTGATGGAATTTTTGATAGGGGATGAGCCAGGGCGGAATAAGGGGCCAAACAACGCTTATTATTGGCTCGGTATTGCAAATCGTCGTGGTGTCGGTGTCTCCGCCGACGCGGTGCGCGCGAGGCAATATTTTTTGCAAGCAAGGGCTTTGGGCATCTGGAACCTGACTGCGGAAGACTGGGGCACATCTCCCAACGACCAACTGCTCACTGTAGCGCGTAAGCCGGAAAACTTCCGATGGATTGAAGCGGCCGCTGCTGCCGGAAAGCAGGGCAGTATCGTGCTGTTGGCTGAGATGGTCGTTGATCGCGAACCTGCACGGGCACGCTCTCTTCTGTCGGCGCAACCAGACGATATATTCGCGGCACGGAAATTCGCAGAATTCGAGATGGAGGGCAAATTTGGATCCCCTCATCCCGAAGAGGCAGTCAGGGCGATGGCTCATTTTCAGCGCCTCAGTCGACCCTATTACGATCTGATGCTGCGAGCCGCCCGGCAATATAACGCCCCGGAGCAAGACATCCCGACTTCTCCCCAACAAGTCACACTGGACGAGTTAGGAGGAAAGAAGCTTCTTCTCGCAGGCCAGAAAGAAGAGTTGGATGCAATAAGAGGCGTGGTGACAGCACGGGCGCTTGTCGATCCAACCGGAACCATACTATATACCGAGGTACCCGATCCTCAGATTTCGCGCTTTCGGATGGCATTTGCTACATTGAAGATATTCACGCCATCCCTGCTCAACAAGGTTGCTCCTTTCGAGCGGAATGGCAGGGCAATTTTTCATTGGCTTAATTTGCCTCCAGTTCGCTGGGCGCCCGCGCCTGGCACGAGCGTAATCCGCGTGCGCGCTGAAGATTTCCGATAGCACCTGAAACCGCTGCATGTCAGCTTTTGGGCGATTCAACGACGCAGCCAAATGTCCAAAAATGGTCGACGGGCGACAGGCAGCTATTCCCGCAGGGGACCTATCGCAAGCCCCGAAAGAGGACCGGCAGCTATCGCCTCCAGCCCGCCAGTAAGCCGACATTCCGCGATCGGCCAGGCTTGCTCATTCCCCGGTTACAGTTCGTCGCCGCACGAATGGCCGCTTCAACCCCAAACCCGGTCGCTCGCAATCGTCCTCCTGAACGGCGGCTCTGTCCCACGACACGGCGTTCGGCTACCGGCAGCACGCGACCAGACCCGGTCGCTCGATTAGCCACCGCGAACGTCTTTTCCTGACAGAAGCTGCCGTTTGGCTCCCCCGAAGCGGATTGGCAGCAAGCTGCCTCAAGTCGGCCGTTTGCCGACGAAGCGGCACTCAGTACAGCCCGTCTCGGGAAGCTTGCGGCCGGCGACCGGGACCAACTGTGATCAGTCTTACGGTCGCTTGAGATTGACAATAATCGCGGCGGCGGGGAATGAACTCCTGCAATGGGGATCCTCACGAACATCAAGTCGCTGCAGGGAATGGGGATATACGCCGCTCGCGGCGCGCGATCACCATCTCTGGACTTCCGGCGCTATAACCTCATCTACGGGTTCAACGGTTCGGGAAAGAGCACGCTGTCGCGGCTGTTCGCGAGCCTCGAGTCGGGCGAACCGCACCCGAAGCTTCCGCAGGGCGGCACGTTCGAGGTGACGTTGGACGACGGGGCGGCGTTCGGGTGCCCGACCAATCCCAAAGGGCTCGAGCAACGGATGCTCGTGTTCAACTCGGACTACATCGAGCAGAACCTCCAATGGGCCGCCGGGCGCGCGAGGCCGGTGTTCTACATCGGCGCAGACCAGGCGGAAGCCGCCGCTGAGCTGACGAGGATCGAAGGCGACATCCTCAAGGCGGAGGCAAATAGCGAGGCGGCGGCCGCAACCGAAAGGGCTGCGGACAAGACCTTCGCCAGCTACAAGCGCGAACGCGCCAAGTCCGTCGCGTCGCGCCTCCATCTGGGCAGCCGCAAGTACGAGGCACCGGCGCTCGCCAGGGACTTCGACACGTGGAAGGACTATGACGGACCCAGGCTGACGGATGGCGACCTCAAGGCCGCAGAGGACACGCGCAGGCTCGACGAGCCGATGCCCCGCCTCGACCCGCTTTCGTTCGACCAGGCCACGATTGAGACCGCCTACCGCTTCATCGCCGAGGTCTGCGGCCAGTCGCTAGTGACCGTCGCGCTCAAGGAGGTGCAGCGACACCCGGACATGCTCCTCTGGCTGAAGCGCGGCCACGAATACCACGACGCCTATGGGCTGGCCGACTGCCTTCTGTGCGGGAACGAGATTCCGGCGGAACGCCGCGCCTTGCTGGCGGCGGCGCTCGACGACAGGGTCGACCAGTTCGTCGCCCGTTTGAAGAGAACCGCCGAACGTCTCGACGGTCTCCTAGGGTCTGTCAGCCAACTGGCCGCCCAGCTGCCCGCGGTGGACGACCTGGCCAGCGAGTTGCGGCCCGGCTTCAGGGACCTGAGGCAGGACGCGTCGCAAAACGCGCGCCAGCTCGCGGAGCAGTTGCGCACGCTGCAAGGAGTGCTGTCCGCAAAGCTGGACCGGCCCGCATCTCCCGCGGACATGAAGGACGTCGCCGCCGAGGCGGATGTGCGCGCCACCGCCGAGCGCTTGGCAGTCAGCGTGGCGAGCGTCAACGAGACGATTGCGGCCCACAATCAGGGCGTCACCGACTTCGCGAAGCGGAAGGAGGATGCGGAGACGTCCATCCGCCGCCACTTCATCGTCGACTGCCGCGAGGAATACGCCAAGACGGCGAAGGACGTCGGCGACGCCACCGCGAGGCTGAAGGTCGAGACCGACACGCTGGCCGCCCTGCGGGAGAAGGCACGCGAGCTGCGCCAGCGCATCCGGACGCACGGCCCCGCGGCCGCCGTCATCAACAAGCTTATCGCGGCCTACCTCGGCCACGGCGAGCTGACCATCAACCCCGTCGACGAAGGCTATGAACTGCACCGTCATGGCGCGCCGATGACCGGCGTACCAAGCGAGGGCGAGAAGACAGCCATCGCGATCGCCTACTTCCTCTCCTCCATTGAGGCGGATAACCGGAAACTGAAGGACGTCATCGTGGTGGTGGACGACCCGGTCTCGAGCCTCGACACCAAGGCGCTGAACTTCGCCTGCTCTCTCGTGAGGACGAGGCTCGAGAAGGCCGCGCAGGTCTTCGTCCTCACGCACAATCTCCAGTGCATGAACGAGTTTAGAAAGGCCTGGAAGGGCAAGGCACGGCCTCCGGCCGGCAAGGATCCGACCGCCACTTTCCTCTACATCGACGTCACAATCCCCGAGGGAGAACACCGCCGCTCCTCCAGAATCATCGAGATGTCGAAGCTGCTCCGCGAGTACGACTCGGAGTACCACTTCCTCTTCAGCCACGTGTTGCGCTTCGTCGAGCAGCCCGATGCTTACAACGACCACGGCTACATGTTGCCCAACGTGATCCGCCGGGTGCTCGACGTGTTCCTCGCCTTCAAGAGTCCGGGTGGCGGAGGACTGCCCGGCCAGCTCGACAAACTGTGCGCCGACTACCCGGATCTCGACAGGGAGAGGCTGGCCGCGCTCGAACGGCTCACCCAGGTCGAGTCCCACTCCGACAACCTAGACGACCTGCTGTCCTTCTCGACGATGACCCTTGAGGAGACGCGGGGAGCGGCCGCTGCGCTCTTCGCCATGATGGAACATGTCGACGGGAACCACCTAAAACGGCTGAAGGGCCTCTGCACCTGATACCTTTCGGCCGTCGAAAGCCTGGGGCATTCCGCCGGAGGACGCCGAGAAATGATGGCAACACAGAACGAAGATCTGAGAGCTATCGACAACGTTTGCTCATAGGAGCGCGTGCAATGAGGCCGGGTTGTCGGTATCAAAACTGTGCTGCATGTTGGCGCACGCGATGTGATGATGAAGAATGCGCGGCCGACGCATGGGGGTGAGCCATTACAGACTTCCGTTTCCTGCATGCCGCCGACATTCACCTCGATAGCCCGCTGCGCGGCCTGTCGAGATACGAGGGACTTCCGGAGGAAGACATCCGAGGTGCGACCCGGGCGGCATTCGACAACCTCGTCCAGCGGGCGCTCGACGAGGAGGTCGACTTCGTGGTGATCGCCGGCGACCTGTTCGACGGCGACTGGAAGGACATGGGAACCGGCCTCTACTTCGCGCGGGCGATAGGTCGGCTCGCCCAAGCTGACGTCCCGGTCTTCCTTTTGTCCGGCAACCACGACGCGGAGTCTGTGCTAACGCGCAGCATCCCTTGGCCCGACAACGTCAAGCTGTTCGGCACGAGGCGCCCGGAGACTCATGTCCTGCCGGAGTTCGCCGTCGCCGTGCACGGCCAGAGCTTCGCAACGCCGGCCGTTACCGACAACCTCGTCCTCGCCTATCCCGACGCGGTAGCGCACCACTTCAACATCGGCGTGCTCCACACCGCGCTAGCCGGCCGCCAGGGCCATGCCGCGTACGCCCCGTGCAGCCTGGAAGACCTCAAGTCCAAGCACTACGACTACTGGGCGCTCGGCCATGTCCACGAGCACGAGATCGTCTCAGAAGACCCATACGTCGTCTTCCCGGGCAACACGCAGGGACGCACGATCCGCGAGACCGGGCCTAAGGGCGCGGTAATAGTGACGGTGGAGGACGCCCAGATCGTCACCATCGAGCATGTCGAACTGGACGTACTGCGCTGGGCGCACGTCGAGGTCGACTGCACCGGGGCAGCGGCAGACGCGGTGGCCTCGCTCATGCGCGCATCGCTCCTCTCCACCTGGCAGGCCGATGCGGCAGGCCTGCCTCTCGTCGCACGAGTGTCGCTCACCGGCGAGACGGCGGACGCCGGCGCACTACACGACGGCGTGTCGTCGATCCGCGACGACGCGCGCGCGGTCGCCGCGTCAATATCGCCGGACCTGTTCATCGAAAGGGTGAAGGTGCTGGTCGGGCCGCCCGCGAAACCGCAGCAGATCCAGATTGGGGACGACCTGTCGTCCCTTATCGGACAAGCGGCTACCGACCCGGAGCTCGCCGCCCTCCTCGCCGAGGACCTCGCCCCGTTCATGCTCGCCACGCAGACCGCGATCGGCCAGTCGCCGGACGATGCCGACGACGAGGGCCTGCGGCGATCCGCGGGCGACGGGGACTGGACGGCGGTGCTCCAGACGGCGGCACTCGCGCTGCGGTCGCGCCTGACTGGGGAGGCGTAAGTGCGCTTCGTAAACCTGTCGCTCGAGCGCTACGGCCACTTTGAGGACTGCACGCTCTTGTTCCGCAACGGCCAACCGGACCTGCACGTCATCTACGGCGCAAACGAAGCCGGCAAGACCACGTCGCTCGCCGCGGTGTCGGATCTCTTGTTCGGCTTCCCAGTCCGATCGCCCTACAACTTCATATACGACTACTCGCTCCTGCGGGTCGGCGCCGTGCTTGAGGACGAGGGGGCCACGCTCACCTGCCGCCGCAAGAAGGCCCCAAACGCCTCGCTCCTTGGTCCAGACGACCGGCCGATCGACGAGGGCGCGCTCCTTGCGATGCTCAGGGGACAGACGAGGGAGACCTTCGGCCTCTCGTTTAGCCTGGACCAGGAGGGCCTGCGGGCCGGCGGCAAGGCCATGGTCGAGGCCCGCAATGACCTTGGCCGGGCGCTGTTCGCGGCCGGCTCCGGCCTGACCGGAGTCTCGGACGAGCTGGCGCGGCTGGAGGAGGAGGCGGACGCCATCTGCGGTCCACGTGCGTCCAACAGACGCTCCTTCACCGTCGCCCAGCGCGAACTTGAGGCGGGCCTGCGTTCCACCCGCGACAGGTCGCTCCGACCGAGGATCTGGACCGACGCGAGGGCGGCTGTGGCGACCGCGCAGGCCGCGTTGGACGAAGCCCAACGTCGGCGCGACGAGCTGCTCGCCGAGATGAGCCGCGCGGAACGGATCCGCCGGATCGCGCCGTCGGCGCGCTTGCGGGCGGAGCACCTGGCCGCCCTGGAGGCACACAGTGCGACCATCGCGCTGGCTGCGCAGCGCGAGGAGGCGGCGGAAGCCGCGATGGCCGAGGTCGCGTCCGCGGGCCGTGCGAAGGCCGCCGCGGCGAAGCTAGCTGAGGAAGCAGCCGAGCGGGTGGACGCGCTTGTGGCGGACGAGGCGATACTGGGTCAGGCGGATCTCGTCGACGCCCTCGTGAGCGCCTCCGGGGCGGTCGCGAAGGCGAGCAGCGACATGGTCCGGCTCAGGACCGAGCACGCTACGCGGACCGGCCGGATCGAACGCCTACGGGAGGAGGCTGGCGCGCTAGCCGCCGACCCACCGTCACGGATCGCCAGCGCGAGGCTGCGCGAACTCGCGCTCTCGCACGTGGAGGACAGGTCGGCGATCGCTCAGATAGCGCAGAGCGAGGAGGAGCTCGACGAGCGGCGGAGGGCGGCCTCGGGTCTCCCGCGCAAGGCCGACGACGATCCGAATCGGGAGCTGGTGTCGCTCATCGCCGCGGTCGATGCCGCGCGCGCGCTCGGTGCCGACATCGACGCTCGCTGCCAGTCCCTGCGAAGGACGGCCGACACAGCCTCGACGATCTTGGCACAGTCGCTTTCGCGGCTGGCGCCGTGGAGCGGCGGCGCCCCGACGCTCCTAGAGCTCCCCCGAATCGGACAGGCGGAGATCGATGAAGCGCAGACGGCGATGGCGAACCTCTCGGCCGAAGCCCAGCGGGAGACCACCGATGCCGGCCGCGCCCGGGGTGAGGCCGCGGCCCTATCCCTCCAAATGGAGCAGCTCGCCTCCGGGAACGCGGTCTCCGCGGAGGAGATCCAGAGCGCGCGCACCGCCCGCAACGAACACTGGCGCCCGCTCCGCGACCACATCCTGGCCGCGGCGCCAGTCGCCGCGCCGGGCGAAGCTGTCACCGTCTTCGAAGCCACCTTGGCAGAGGCGGACCAGCTCAGTGACCTGCGGTTCGCGGCGGCCGACGAGTCGAGCCGCCTCGCCGACATGCAGAACCGGGTCGCGAAGCTCATGCTTGATGCGGAGCAGGCGGAGCTCCGCGCGAAGGGCGCGGAGGAGCGCGTCGACACCAAACGAAGCGCCTGGCGGGAGAGGCTGAAGGCGGCGGGCCATGTCGATATGGAGCCGACGCGCCTTGTCGCCTGGAACGCCGCGAGGGACGTTTCCGAGGCGGCGTACGCCGCATCCGTCGCGGCGATGGCGGAAGCCGGGGCGGCCGAAGTCCGCCGGGCCAAGGTGCGACAGGCACTCGCATCATGTCTCCCCGAAGGCGCCACGCCGCCGGATGCCTCCGAGATCGCGCCCATCTTGGCGATCGCCGAGCGACTGCGGGCCGACCTCGAGGCGGCCGAGCATCAGAGACTGCTCGACGAGGCCGCCGCGGCGCGTATCGAGCAGGACGCCGACGCCCTCCATCGACGCAGGAAGCGACTCGAGGACGCGGGGGCCGACCGTGAAGCCCAGTGGCGCCAGCAGCTCGAACAGACCGGCCTCGACCTCGAGCTCGGGAACGCGATCGCCGCGCTCGACATACTCGAGGAGTTGCGCGTCGAGATCGAGGCGCTATCGGACCTGCACGGACGGCTCGACGGGATGGAAAGGGACGCGGCCGACCACGGCGCCGGGGTTCAGGCGGCCGCCGACACCCTCGGCATCCCCGCGTCTGAAAATCCGGAGGAGCGGCTGACGGCGCTACGGAGCCGCCTGACCTCCGCGCGCGCCACGGCCAAAGTCATCGACGCACTGAAGGTCACGATGGAGGCCCGCAATGAAGAGGTGGCGGCCGAGGAGGCGAGGTTAGCAGCGGCCATGGATTCCCTCAGGAGCCTGATGGAGGAGACGGGATCGGAAGGCGTCGACGAGCTCGCGGCCGCCATCGCGCGATCTCGCGCGGTCAGAGCGCTTCGGGGGGCGGTGGCGGATGCCGAGACGGCGATCACATCGGCAGGCGACGGCAAGGCTCTTGCGGAACTCCTCGCATCCCTCGAGGGCGTCGATCCGGACGGCCTAGCGGCCAAGACGCAGACGCTCGCATCCCAACTGGCGGACTTAAACGCCGAGGTGGATGCCGCGGCGGGCCGCCTAGGCGATGCACGGAGGGCGTTCGCCGATCTCGAGCAGGCGGGAGAGAGCGCCATCGACGCTGCCACCGACGCGGGTCAGGCCCGCGCAGAGCTGGCGGTCCTTTCCGAGCAATACATCCTGAAGCGGGCCCAAGCGGTGACGCTGCGTTGGGCGATCGAGCGATATCGCGAGCAACACCAGGATCCGATGCTGCTCCGCGCCTCGGAGCTCTTCTCGATCCTGACGATCGGACGTTACGCAGCGCTGCGGATCGACAGCGACGCCGCCTCGCCGCGACTCCTCGGAGTCCGTGACGACGGCAGGACCGTCGTCGAGGTCGGCGCCATGAGCGAGGGAACGACCGGCCAGCTGTTCCTCGCCTTGCGCCTAGCCGCCGTCGAGCAGTCTGTCGCAGCGGGCGTGCGTCTGCCGTTCCTAGCCGACGATCTTTTCGTCAACTTCGACGACGACCGGTCCGAAGCGGGTTTTCGAGTGCTGGCAGAGCTCGCTAGGTCGACGCAGGTCCTGTTCTTCACCCACCATCCCCATCTAGCGTCGATCGCGCGAGCGGTGGTTGGGGCCGACATCCACTCGGAGTGTACTCTGGGTTGAGATCCGGGCCGCTAGAACTCTTCCGGCGTCAGGCCGACTGGGCCGCCGCGGCGGGCTCTTCGCTATACCAAGAATGGCCGGTTTCAGCGTTACCGGTCGTTCTCAGCAGCGATGGCGATCGGCAGTTTTGTCCCACGATGCGGCTTTCGCTGTCGGGGGCACCCACCAGATCATGCCGTTCAGCAGGGGGCGCTGAATGTCCGGACACGGCGCAGTCTGACATTGGCAA
>JGI24739J22299_10000179_pt1 | contig 21140 bp, 18 predicted proteins | sample KBSCornC5_FD_22299 | JGI IMG/M metagenome (IMG submission 22299)
CTTGTAGTTGCCCGCCGGCCAGCCGTCCGGCTTGCTGATCTCGAACGAGGTGGTGGCCGGGCCGGTGGGAGCGATGGTCTTGCTGTCTTCCTTCACCGTCTGGCCGTCCTGGTAGCTCCACTTCACCGCGATGGTGGCATTGCCGCTGCCGGTGGTGCTGACCGCGGCATAGATGCTGTCCTTCGGATGGAAGGTGGTGGTCGCGGTGGTGACCTTCTGGTCGGCACCGACGGCGCTGCCCAGGTCGATCGAGGCCAGGCTCACCGCTTCGGCAGGCGCCGCGGTGGCGCTGGCGGCGGGCGGCGCAGCGGTGGGTGCGGCGGCTTCTTCCTTCTTGCCGCAGGCGGCCAGGCTCAGGGTGGCAGCGAGCGCGAAGGCGAGCAGATAAGGGGTACGGGTGATCGTCGAATGAAGGTTCTTCATGCGTGTCTCCTCTCTCAGTCCTTGGCGGGGATCTTCAGCACCTGACCGGGTTTGATCAGGTCCGGGTTGCTCAGCTGGTCACGGTTGGCGTCGAAGATGCGTTTCCAGTCGGCGTTGCCGTAGAAATGCCTGGCGATCTTCGAGAGATTGTCGCCGGCGACCACCGTATAAGTCTGGTCGCCGTCCGGTGCGGTCGAAACGACCTTGCTCTCCACGTTGCTGAAATCCGCCTTGGGCGCATCGGGCGCCGTCGACTTGACCTCGCTTTGTACGTTGGAGAAATCGGGTTTTCCTGTTTCATTGCCCATCGAACACTCCTCCTTCCCGAAAGGAGCGGCCAGTGTTCCGACATGGGAGTTAACGCACCGTTATCGCGCGACGGGCGTATTCAGCCCGCGCGCGATGCGAACCTCAGGATGCTCGCGCCTCGATGCGGCGCACGCTGCGCTCGCGGCGCCGGGCGCGCCAGGTCTTCCAGTGGCCGGCCAGGCAGCTGAAGATCACGTACAGCGCCGGCGTGCTCAGCAGGGTGAGGCTCTGCGAGAACAGCAGGCCGCCGATCATCGCAATACCCAGCGGCCGGCGCAGCTCCGAGCCTTCGCCCAGGCCGATCGCGATCGGCAGCGCGGCGAGGATCGCCACCATGGTGGTCATCATGATCGGCCGGAAGCGCACCACGCAGGCTTCGCGCACCGCTTCCAGCGGCGGCTTGCCGTGCTCGCGCTGCGCCACCAGCGCGAAGTCGATCATCATGATCGCGTTCTTCTTCACGATGCCGATCAGGAGCACCAGCGCGATCTGCGCGATGATCGACAGCTCCGTGTTGGTAAGCCACAACGCGAGCAAGGCACCCACGCCGGCGGCTGGCAAGGTGGAAAGAATGGTCACCGGGTGGATCAGGCTTTCGTACAGCATGCCCAGCACGATATAGACCACCACCACCGCGCCCAGCAGCAGCAGGAGCATGCCGCTCTGCGATTGCTGGAAGCGGCGGAAGTCGCCGCCGAGATTGATGCGGATGTCGCCCGGCAGGCGCATCGACGACGCCGTGGCCTGGATGATCGGCAAGGCCTCGCCCATGCTGATGCCCGGCGCCAGGTTGAAGCTAAGGCTCATGATGCTGTACTGGTTTTCGTGCTGCACCTGGGTCGGCGCCACGCCCGCTTCCTGCCGCGCGAACGCGGTCAGCGGGATCATCGCGCCGGAGTTGCTGGCCACGTAGATGCGGTTGATCGCTTCGGGGGTCGCGGTCTGGTTGGCGACCGCGTTGATCACGACGCGGTATTGATTGAGGTCGGAATAGATGACGCCGACCGAGCGCTGCCCGAACGAATCGTAGAGCGCGCCGTCGATGTTGCCGATGCCCACGCCCAGGCGCGCGGCCTTGTCGCGGTCGATCACGATGTTCTGCTGCAGGCCGGCGTCGTCGATGTCGCTGCCGACGTCGCGCAGCTTGGGGTTTTTCTTCAGCTCGGCCACCAGCTTGGGCAGCCACTCCTGCAGTTCGTCGGAGCTGTCGCCCTGCAGCGAGACCTGATACTGCGCACCCTGGCTGGTGCCGCCGCCGCCGAAGCTGGGCAGGTCCTGGATCGGTCGCAGGCGCACGTTGAGGTCGGGATAGCGCGCGGCCTTGGCGCTCAGGCGCGCCAGCACGGTGACGGTGTCCTGCTTGCGGCCTTCGGCATGCGTGCGCAGCTGGATGTCGAACGTGCCCGCGGCGCCCTGGCGGCTGCTGCCCAGGCGCGAGCCGACCGTGGCCACGTCCGGATCTTTCAGCAGCATGTCGATCAGCCGCTGCTGGCGCGCCACCGAATCCTGGAAGGACACGGTGGACCCGGAGGTGGCGCGGCCGCGGATAAGCCCGGTGTCCTGCATCGGGAACAGGCTGGTCTTCACCGCGCCGAACAGCAGCACGGTGGCCACGATCAGCGCCAGCGGCGACAGCGCGAAGATCAGCACGTGGCGCAGCGAGAAATCCAGCGCCTTGGTGTAGATCCGCAGCATGCCGTCCTGGAAGCCTTCCAGCGCGCGGCCCAGCCGCGAGACGGGCCGGTCGTGCTCGTGGCCGTTGAGGAAATGCCCGCACAGCGACGTGGTCAGCGTCAGCGACACCACGGCCGAGACCGCGATGGCGGCCACCAGGGTGAGCGTGAATTCCTTGAAGAACATGCCGGTGATGCCGCCCATGAACAGCAGCGGGATGAACACTGCCACCAGCGAGGCGGTGATGGAGACGATGGTGAAGCCGATCTCCCGCGCACCGGCCAGCGCGGCCTCGAAGCGCGTCATGCCCTGGTCGATGTGGCGCACGATGTTCTCGATCACCACGATGGCATCGTCCACCACGAAGCCGATCGAGATCACCAGGGCCAGCAGGGTGAGGTTGTTGAGCGTAAAGCCCATCACGTACATGGCCACCGCCGCGCCGGCCAGCGACAGCGGCACGGCTGCGGTGGCGATCAGCGTGGGCGCCAGGCGGCGCAGGAACAGCGCCATGGTGAGCATCACCATCAGCAGGCTGATCAGCAGCGTGGCCTGCACCTCGTGCAGCGAGGCGCGGATGGTCGGCGTGCCGTCGAAGTAGGGAATGAGCTTGGTGCCCGGCTGCAGATAGGCCTGCAGCAACGGCACCTCNGCCTTNACNCGNTCCACCGTGGCGATGATGTTGGCATTGGACTGCCGGTACACGTACATCAGGATCGCCGGCTTGCCGTTGAACCAGGCGGCCTGGTACGCGTCCTGGGTGCCGTCGTAGACCTTGGCCACGTCCGACAGGTGCACCGGCGTGCCGTTGTGCGAGGCGATCACCAGCTGGGCGAATTCGTCGGCGTTGTGCAGGGAGTCGTTGGCGGTGACGGTGGTGGTCGTCACGCCGTCGGAGAGGAAGCCCTGCGGCGAGGTGACGTTGGCGGCGGTGAGCGCGTTGCGCANCTGGTCGGCGGTCAGGCCCATGGCGCTGAGCGCGCGCAGGTTCACGTCGACGCGGATGGCCGGCGTGGCGGCACCCTGGATGTCCACCGACGACACGCCCTCGAGCTGGCGCAGCCGCTGCGCCAGCAGCGAATCGGCCACATCGAACAGCTCGCGCTTGGACTGCGTCTGCGAGGTCAGCGCGAAGGCGATGATCGGGTCGTCNTTGGGATTGGCCTTCTGGTAGCTCGGCGGACTGTTGAGGCCCGNCGGCAAGTCGTTCTGCGCCGCGTTGATGGCNGCCTGCACNTCGCGCGCCGCCGCGTCCAGGTCGCGGCCGACATTGAACATCATGAACACCTGGGTCTGGCCCAGCGAGCTGTTGGAACGCAGCGTGTCGATGCCGGTCACCTGGCCCAGGTGGCGTTCCAGCGGCGCGGCCACGGTGGAGGCCATGGTGCCGGCGCTGGCGCCGGACTGGCTGGCCTGCACGAAGATCACCGGGAACTGCATGTTGGGCAGCGCGGCGACGCCCAGCAGCGAATAACAGATCAGGCCCAGCACGAACACGCCGATGGCGAGCAGCGAAGTGCCGATGGGGCGGCGGATGAACGGGCCGGAGATGTTCATGCGGTCAGCGTAGCGGGTGAACGGCCGGCGCAGCACAGGCGACGGATGAGGCGGGGTATCCAGAGCGGAACGCACCGGGNGCGGATCGGTTGAACAAGCGGGCCGGGGCCTTTTGGCACTGGTGGGATTGGGCAACCCCAGTACGCCGAAAGGGGCGGAGCCTTTCGGCCCCACCCCTTGATCGCGTCACCGCGTCGTCCCGCCCCCGGTGGCCTCACGCCGCCGCGCTTCCGCCGGTAGCCGCGCGTTCGAGCGCGCGGCGTTCGCGGCGCACCCTCAGCCAGTCGGAGAAGCGTTCCATGTACAGGTAGATCACCGGCGTGGTGTACAGGGTCACCAGCTGCGACAACAGCAGGCCGCCGACGATCGACACGCCCAGCGGNCGGCGCAGTTCCGCGCCGATGCCGTTGCCCAGNGCCANCGGCAGGGCGCCGAGCATGGCCGCGGCNGTGGTCATCATGATCGGGCGGAAGCGCAGCAGGCAGGCGCGGCGGATCGCCTCGGCCGCACTCATGCCGGTGCGCTGCGCCTCGATGGCGAAGTCGATCATCATGATCGCGTTCTTCTTCACGATGCCGATCAGCAGCACGATGCCCACGATGCCATCCACCGACAGGCTCATGCCGCACAGGATCAGCGCCAGCAGCGCGCCCACGCCGGCCGGCGGCAGGGTGGAGATGATGGTCAGCGGGTGGATGTAGCTCTCATAGAGCACGCCCAGCACGATGTAGATGACCACGATCGCGGCGAGCAGCAGCAGCACTTCGTCGCCCAGCGAGGAGGAGAACTCCGCCGCCTTGCCGATGAACTGGCCGCGCACCTGGGGCGGGAAATTCAGCTGCTGCTCCAGCTCGTGGATCGCCTTGACCGCATCGGACAGCGAATAGCCCGGCGCCACGTTGAACGACAGCGTCACCGCCGGCAGCTGCTGCTGGTGGCTGACCACCAGCGGCGCGCTGGTGACCTCGGCGTTGGCCAGCGAGGCGATCGGGATGGTGCCGCCGGCGCCGACCTGGAAGCCGATGTTGCCGGTGTTGCCGATGCCCGCCGGGGTGGCCGAGTTGCTCGAGGTCACCTGGCCGAAGGTGGTGGCATTGCTGCCGGTCAGCGCGCCGTTGCCGTTGCCGCGCACGGTGAGCTTGTTGAGCAGGTCCTGGCTGGTGCGGAATTCCGGCGCCACTTCCATGACCACGCGGTACTGGTTGAGCTGGGTGAAGATGGTCGAGATCTGGCGCTGGCCGAACGAGTCGTACAGCGTGTCGTCGATGGTCTGCACCGGCACGCCCAGGCGGCTGGCCTTCTCGCGGTCGATGGTGAGCTTGAGCGCGTTGCCGCTGTCGGCCAGGTTGTTGTCCACGTCCGACAGTTCGGGACGCTGGCGCATGGCCTGGGTCATCTGGTTGGCATAGCCGGCCAGCTCGGTCGAGTTCACCGCCGACATCGAGTACTGGTATTCGGTGGCGGCCACGCGGCTGTCCAGGGTCACGTCCTGCACCGGCTTGAGGTACAGCGCCACGCCGGGGATGCCGGACACGGCCTTCTGCAGCCGCGGCAGGATGTCGTCCAGGCCGCCGCGCTCGCCGCGCTCCTTCAGCACGATGCTGAGCTGGCCCTGGTTGAGCGTGGGGTTGATCGAGCCGGCNCCGATGAAGGCGGCCACGCCGCTCACCGCCGGATCGCTGCGCANCGCCTCGGCCACGGCCTGGGTGCGCTGCTCCATCTGCGGGAAGGCGACGTTCTGGTCCGCCTGCACCACGCCGGTGATCAGGCCGGTGTCCTGCTCGGGCAGCAGGCCCTTCGGGATCACCACGTACAGGAACACGGTGACCACCACCGTGACCAGCGCGATGAACATGGTGAAGCGCTGGTGGTCGAGCACCCAGCCCAGGGTGCGGTCGTACAGGTCGACCGTGCGCGACCACACCGTGCGCTTGCCGGCNGCGGCGTGGCGCTCGTGCGCGTCGTCGCCTTCCGGCAACGCGTCGGGCTTGAGCAGGTAGGCGCACATCATCGGCGTCAGGGTCAACGACACCAGCATCGAGATCGCCACCGCGATGGTCAGCACCCAGGCGAACTCGTGGAACAGGCGGCCGGTGACACCGGGCATCAGCAGCAGCGGCAGGAACACCGCGATCAGCGATACGGTCAGCGACAGCACGGTNAAGCCGATTTCCTTCGCGCCGTATTCGGCCGCTTCCTTGCCGCTCTTGCCCTGCTCGATGTAGCGGACGATGTTCTCGATCATCACGATCGCGTCGTCCACCACGAAGCCGGTGGCCACGGTCAGCGCCATCAGCGAAAGGTTGTCCAGCGACATGCCGGCGAAGGCCATCACACCGAAGGTGCCCATCAGCGACAGCGGCACCGCCACCGAAGGAATGATGGTGGCCCACAGGCGGCGCAGGAACACGAAGATCACCGCCACCACCAGGAACACGGTGAGGATCAGGGTGAACTGCACGTCCTCCACCGAGGCGCGGATGGTCACGGTACGGTCGGCGAACACGTCCAGGTGCACGTCGGCCGGCAGCACGCTGCGCAGCTCCGGCATGATCGAGCGGATGTGCTCCACCGTCTGCACGATGTTGGCGCCCGGCTGGCGGCGGATATCCAGCAGCACCGCCGGCTTGCCGTTGGCCCAGGCGGCGAGCTGGTCGTTCTCGACGCCGTCGATCACGCGCGCCACGTCGGACAGGCGCACCGGCGCACCGTTCTTGTAGCTGATGATGGTGTTCTTGTACTCGGCCGCATCGACCAGCTGGTCGTTGGTGCCGATGCTGTAGCTCTGCGTCTTGCCGTTGAGCGTGCCCTTGGGCGCGTTCACGTTGGCCTGGGTGAGCGCGCTGCGCACGTCCTCCATGGTCAGGCCGAGGTTGGACAGCTGCGCCGGATTCACCTGGATGCGCACGGCCGGACGCACGTTGCCGGCGATCGAGACCAGGCCCACGCCCTGCACCTGCGAGAGCTTCTGCGCCAGGATCGAATCGGCGATGTTGTTGATCTCGCGCAGCTCATGCGAATCGGAAGTGAGCTTGAGCGTGAGGATCGGCGCGTCGGCCGGGTTCACACGGTTGTACACCGGCGGATACGGCAGGTTGTTCGGCAGCGTGCCCTTGGCCTGGTTGATCGCGGCCTGCACGTCCTGCGCGGCGATGTCGATGTCGCGGTCCATGGCGAACTGCAGCACGATGGTCGACAGGCCCGCGGAGGANTCCGAAGTCATCATGCTCAGGCCGGAGATCTGGCCGAAGTTGCGTTCCAGCGGCGTGGTGATCAGCGCCGCCATGGTGGACGCGCTGGCGCCCGGATACTGGGTGGTGACCACCAGGCTGGGCGCGTCGATTTCAGGCAGCGCCGAGACCGGCAGCTGGCGATAGCCCAGGATGCCGAGCAGCATCACCGCCACCATCAACAGCGAGGTGGCGATCGGCCGGCGAATGAAGAGCGTCGAGAATCCCATGATTACCTGGATGGCCGTCCGTTGTGGACTTCAGGGCGCGGCGCGTCGATGCGCCGCGCGTGGCGCCGGGCGTCGCGCTGCGAGCGCGCGCCCGGCCGGTTTGGCTCAGCCGCCGCGGCGGCCGCCGCCGTTGCGCTGACCCTTCTTGCTCTGCTGCTGCAGCTCTTCGGCGGTCGGCGCGGCCGGCACTTCGCCCGGCTTGAGCCCCTTCACCTTGCTGCCCGGCTTCAGGCGGAACTGGCCCTCGGTGACGATCTGNTCGCCTTCCTTGAGGCCCGAGCCGATCATCACGTGGCTGTCGCCGACTTCACCGGCAATCTTCACCGGCTGCATCTTGACCGTGCTGTCGCCCTGCACCTGGTAGACATAGTCGCCGTCCGGGCCGCGCTGCACCGCCTGCGACGGGATCACCAGGCCGCCCGCCACGGTGCGCACCTTCAGGCGCACGTTGACGAACTGGCCGGGCCACAGGTCGTTCTTCTCGTTGGCGAACTGCGAGCGCAGGCGGAACGTGCCGGTGGTGGTGTCGATCTGGTTGTCGATCACCTTCAGCTCGCCGCCGTCGGCGATCGGATGCGCGTCGACGCGGTCCAGCGCGGTCACCTGCAGCGGATCGGTGCTGCCGCGCACGGCGTTGCGCACCATCTCCAGGTTCTGCTCCGGCAGCGTGAACATCACGTAGATCGGATGCAGCTGGGTGATGGTGACGATGGTGCTGGTGGTGGTGACCAGGTTGCCCGGGTCCACGCCGCGGATGCCGGTGACGCCGTCGATCGGCGAGATCACCTTGGTGAAGCCCAGCTGCACCTGCGCGCTGGCGATCGCCGCCACGTCGGCCTCGACCGCCGCCTGGTACTGCGACACCTGGTTGCGCTGGGTGTCGAGATCCTGCTTGGAGATGTAGCCCTGCGGCGCCAGGTTCTGGCTGCGCTCCAGGTTGGCGCGCGCGGTGGCCAGCAGCGCCTGGTCCTGCGCCCGCTTGCCCACGGCCTGCTGATAGTTGGCCTGGAAGGTGCGCGGATCGATCTCGGCGAGCACGTCGCCCTGCTTCACTTCCTGGCCTTCCTTGAACTTCAGGCTCATCAGCTGGCCGGCGACCTGCGGATTGATCGTCACGGTATTGAGCGCCTGCACGGTGCCCAGCGCCGTCAGGTAGACCGGCACGTCACGCTTGACCACCGGCTCCACGGTCACCGGGACCGGGGTGTCCTTGTCCTTGCCATCGCCGCCCTTGCCCGGACCGCCCTGGCCGTCGCCGGATGCCTGCCCGGCTCCGCCCGGCTTGTGCATCAGACGGAAACCGATCCCACCAACGATGATCACCGCGATGACGATCAGCGCGATCTTCCAAAAACGCGACATGAAAAAAGCTCCTGGATGAAAGGCGGGCCACCCGACCCCGCCGCGCGCGGATGCGCGCCTGTTTTGGTACGACGGCGAAAGGATAGGGGCAGTTCAACGAAAAGGGACAATGCCAGTTGACAGGGGGGGCGCATGACCGATGGCAGGGATGAGCCGCGCCACTATGCGGTCCGACGATGTCCGTCCCATGTCGGATTCTAACGACAAGACGGGCCGTTTCCGGTTCCCGTCACGCTCCGGCGGCCCCGACCTGGAAGACATGTGAGNNCGTTCGTCTATAATCCGGGACTTCTTGCCTGAACCCGCGGTCCGGCCAGGCCCGATGGTTCGCCCACCGAAACCGGGAGTATTTGCGTGAGCGGTTCCATGACGAAATCCGACCAGAGCTTCATGCGCAGCTTCTCTTTGCTGATCGCAGGCCTGGGTGTGCTGACGATGCTGCTGATCGGCGGCGCCTGGATGATCTACGACGCCGAACCCAAGGAAGTTAACCCGGACGCGGCCAAGAAGGTCGCCGAGCGGATCGCCCCCGCGGGCGCCGTCTATGCCGGCGACACCGGCCGCGCCGCCATGCAGGCCGCGGCGGAAGCCGCCGCCAAGGCTGCCGCTTCGCAGGTCGCCTACGGCGGCAGCACCGACGGCAAGACCATCTACGACAACCTCTGCCACAGCTGCCACACCGCCGGCGTGGCCGGCGCGCCGAAGCTGGGCGACAAGGGCGCCTGGGGCTCGCGCATCGCGCAGGGCCTGGACACCCTNGTCAAGCACGCCATCGAGGGCTACCACGGCCCGGACGGCAACTTCATGCCGGCCAAGGGCGGCAACCCGGCGCTGACCGACGAGCAGGTGAAGAACGCGGTGCACTGGATCGTCGACCAGGCNAAGTAAAAAAGACCNNGCAGGATCCATGCGAAAACGCCGCCTTCGGGCGGCGTTTTTCGTTCTAGTAGTAGTCGTCCTCGCGCTGATGCCGCACCGCGAGCACATGCACCTCGCTTCCGCGGATCTCGAACAGGGCCACATAACCGGCGCCTCCGAAGCCGATCAGCAGCTCGCGCAGGAAAGGATCGGCTTCATCCGCCTTGCGGCAGGCGAACGGGAAATCCCGCAGCAGCTCGGTGGCCTTGGCGATGGCAGCCAGGGCGCGCTCGGCGGCGCGCCGGTCGCGCATCCGCAGGGCATCGAAGCAGCGCAGCAGGTCGTCGCGGGCTTCTTCCGTGAAGCGGACGCGATGGCTCACGCATCGTCCTCACGGGGAGGCGTGGCCTCGAGCCGGGTGGCGAGCTGGGCGAGCATGTCGTCGGCTTCCACATAGCGGCCGCTGCCGCGCGCCTTGTCCGCCGAGGCCCGGCCGCGGGCGATGAACTCGCGCTGGGCGGTGCGGCGGTGAATTTCCGCGCGCAGAGATGCCTCGGTGAAGGCCGACAGGCTTTCGCCCTGGTGGAGCACATCCAACACCTGCTCGCGGAATTCGGGTTCGACGCGCAACGGGGGAATCATGGCGGTCTTCATGGCGGGGGCGCCCATGTATAGCAATTGCTATGCATGCTAGCACAGCGCCTTTCAGCCAGATTCGGAGGTTTCCCTGTTCGCGACCCAGTCTGCCGCGAAGGCCCGCAACTGGGGAAAGAACGCCTCGAAATGCACCCGCAACGGCTGCTCGAAGCCGAGCAGCACCGGCATTGCCTCGCCCACCGGATTGGCCCGGCTGAGCCGCGCGGACACGCCGCGCAGCGCCCGCTCGATCTCGACGCGCTCGGCATAGCCGGCCGGCAGGTCGTGCGCCTCCATATAGACCAGGAAGCGCCTGAGCCCATCGGGCAGCAGCTCGTGATGCTCCTGCAGCAGCGCGCGCAGCCGGTCCGAGTACGCCGCCAGCGGCTCGCCGCTCCAGCGCGCGAAGTCCCGCGCCAGCTCGTGATCGAACCACATGTCCAGCAGGATNCCGCCGAAGCGCCGGTACGGCGAAGGCAGCAGGCGCCTCGCCTCGGCCACTTCCGGGTGGGCNTCGGTGTACACGTCGATGGCGCGGTGCAGGCGGATGCCGTCGATCACCCGCGGCGGGAAGCGTGCCGGATCGGGCTTGCCATGCACGAAGTCGCCCAGCATGCCGCCCAGGCGCAAACCGTCGTCGTCGCCGGCCAGCAGGGCGTGAGCCAGATGGTTCATGCCCGAGCTTTCNGCGCGGACGGGCGGCGGAGCGGCCCGGCGGTTATCATCGTATNCATGACTCCCATCGCCTTCCCCAACGATCCGGATCAGTTCCCCGGTGAAGAAGCCAGCTTCGCGCTGAGCGGTCCGGCCGGCAAGCTCGAGACGATCAGCAGCGTCGCCGAGCCCGCCGAGGCGCGCCGCGGNGTGGCCGTGATCTGCCATCCGAACCCGGTGGAAGGCGGCACCATGCACAACAAAGTGGTGACCATGGTCGAGCGCAGCCTGCGCGANCGCGGCCTGGACACGGTGCGCTTCAACTTCCGCGGCACCGGCGAATCCGAAGGACAGCACGACTACGGCAATGGCGAGTGCGACGACCTGGCCGCCGTNGTGCGCTGGGTACGCACGGTACGCCCCGGCGACGCGCTGTGGCTGGCCGGCTTCTCCTTCGGCAGCTACGTCACGCTGCGCAGCGCCGTCGAGCTGGATGCCGACGCCCTGATCAGCATCGCCCCGCCGGTCGCGCGCCGCCATTACGAGTTCGACGCCATCCCGCTGCCATCGTGCCCATGGCTGGTGGTGATGGGCGAGAGCGACGAGGTGGTCGACCCGCAGGCGGTGTTCGACTGGATCGACAGCCTGCGCCGGAAACCCGAGCTGGTGCGCATGCCCGACACCGGGCATTTCTTCCATCGCCGCCTGATGGACCTGCGCGGCGCGATCAAGCACGTCGTNCAGGACTGGCTGCCGCCGCTGCGCGGCTGACGCGCCCTCCCTTTCGATTCGTCCCCATGAGCGATACACCCCCGATCGCGCCCAGCGCGCGCTACCACGAAGGCGTCGCCGCGCACCGCTGGGAAAGCGACCCCGCGCAGCTGGCCGTACTGCCCGAATTCGACCGCATGCACGCCGCGCTGATCGCTGCGCGCGAAGACAGCGGCGGCCTGTTCGGCCGGCTGAAATCGCTGCTCGGCGGCGAAGCGCGCGATGCCGTGCCCGGCCTTTACCTCTGGGGCAGCGTCGGTCGCGGCAAGACCTTCCTGATGGATCTGTTCGTAGCCAGCTTGCCGCATGGCATTGCCCTGCGCCGGCACTACCACCGCTTCATGGGCGAGGTGCACGAGCGCCTGCGCGAGCTGGGCAACCGCCAGGATCCGTTGCTGGAAGTGGCCGACGGCATCGCCGCGCGCTGCCGCGTGCTATGCCTGGACGAGTTCCTGGTCAACGACATCGGCGACGCGATGATCCTTGGCACGCTGCTCGAGGCGCTGTTCGCACGCGGCGTGAGCCTGGTCACCACCTCGAACACGCAGCCGAGGAACCTCTACAAGGATGGCCTGCAGCGCGCGCGCTTCCTGCCTGCGATCGCCCTGCTGGAACAGCACTGCCGCGTGGTCGAGATGATCTCCTCGCGCGACTGGCGCCTGCGCGCGCTGACCCAGGCTCCGGTGTACTTCACCCCGCCCAGCGCCGAGGCCGAGCGTTCGCTGGCGCGCATCTTCGCCGCCCAGGCGCAGGGCGAGGCCAGCGAAGGCGGCGCGATGGTGATCAACGACCGCCCGATCCCNNTGCGCAANCGCGCNGGCAANATCCTNTGGTTCGACTTCGATGCGCTGTGCGAAGGCCCGCGCGCGGTGGCCGACTACATCGCGATCGCCAAGGCCGGCCCGGCGGTGATCGTCTCCAACGTGCCTCAGTTCAGCATCTACAGCGAGGACGCGGCGCGCCGCTTCGTGCTGCTGGTGGACGAGTTCTACGACCGCCACGTGAAGCTGATCCTGTCCGCCGCCGCACCGATCACCGAGCTGTACGACGGCGAGCGCCTGCGCGCGGAATTCGGGCGCACGGAATCGCGCCTGATCGAGATGCAGAGCGAGGAATACCTGGCGTCAGAGCACCGCGCGGACTGACCGGAGACGTCGGGCATATCGGGAACAGTCCCAATTGCCACCCCGCAAGCGACGGCAGGCACAACCGCATCGATACCCTCGACCGGACTTCCCGCTCCGGAGAGCCCCACGATGCGCCACGCCCTGCTCGCCCTGTCCCTGGCCTCCGCCATCGCATCCGCCCACGCATCCGAACATGGCGTCGATGCGGCACAGCGCATCCAGGGCGCGCTGCCCCAGGTCACCGCGTGGCGGCGCGAGATCCATCAGCATCCCGAACTGAGCAACCGCGAGACGCGCACCGCCGCGCTGGTCGCCGCGCAGCTGAAGAAACTCGGCCTGGAAGTGCGCACCGGCATCGCGCATACCGGCGTGGTGGGCATTCTCAAGGGCGGCCAGCCCGGCCCGAAGCTGGCGATCCGCGCCGACATGGATGCCCTGCCGGTCACCGAGGAAGTCGACCTGCCGTTCGCCTCGAAGGCGCAGGGCGAATACCGCGGCAAGTCCACCGGCGTGATGCACGCCTGCGGCCACGACACGCACACCGCCATGCTGCTGGGCCTGGCCACCGTGCTGGCCGGCATGCGGCAAGAACTGTCGGGCGAGGTGATGTTCCTGTTCCAGCCGGCCGAGGAAGGCGCGCCCGCCGGCGAGCAGGGCGGCGCCCCGCTGATGCTGCAGGAAGGCGTGTTCCGCGATTTCGCGCCGGACGCCATGTTCGCCATGCATGTGATCAGCACGCTCAATGCCGGCACGGTGGCGGTACGGCCGGGGCCGGCGCTGTCCGGCGCCGACGGCTTCAAGCTGGTGGTCCACGGCCGCCAGACGCATGGCGCGATGCCCTGGCATGGCGTCGACCCCATCGTCACCGCGGCGCAGATCGTGACGCAGGCGCAGACCATCGTCAGCCGCCGGCTGGACATCGGCACGCTGCCGGCAGTGCTCAGCTTCGGCATCGTCGAAGGCGGTGCGCGCCACAACATCGTGCCCGACAAGGTGGAACTGCAGGGCACCTTGCGCACCTTCGACCCCGCCATGCGCCAGCAGGCCATCGACGGCCTGCGCGACATCGCCGAGCACGTCGCCGCGGCGAACGGCGCCACGGTGGAGGCGCAGATCCCGATGGACGGCAGCGTCCCGGTCACCGTCAACGAAGCGACGCTGACCGCGCGGGTGCGCGCGAGCCTGGCCAAGGCGATCGGCGGCGAACAGGTGCTCGAAGCGCCGCCGGCGATGCCTTCCGAGGATTTCGCCTACTTCGCCAGGGCGGTGCCCAGCGTCTATTTCTTCGTCGGCGCCACGCCCGCCGGACAGGATCCGGCCAAGGCGCCGGCCAATCATTCGCCCCGCTTCTTCGTGGACGAGGACGCGCTGCGGGTCGGCATGCTCTCCATGCTGCAGGCGACGCTGGACTATCTGCAGCCGCCGGCCAGCGGCTCTGCGGCGATCGCCACGCGGCCGTCCGCGGGTTGAGGCCGCGCTAGTCGCGCGGCTTCTGCCGCACCGACACGCCGGCCAGGTCCGGCGGCGTGCCGCAGCGGCCGGCGCGCAACGCATCCAGGTACGTCGCCACCAGGGTGGTGGTGCTCTTCTGCACCCCCGCCGCGAACTGCCCGCCGCCGAAATTCATATGGTTGGCGCCGTCCACCACCGCTAGCCAGCGGCAGCCCGGCGCGAGACCGTCGAAGGCCTGCATGCGCCAGCGATAGTCGCCGCCCAGACCCTGGTCGCGCGTGCCGGTGACCAGCAGCATCGGCGCGCGGATCGGCGCCCATGCGTCTTCGGGAAACACCGGCCCCGGCCCTTCCGGCGACAGCGCCACATAGGCGTCGAAGTCACCCTTCGGCGCCAGGCCTAGCTTGTTGTGCGCGCCGGCCTCCAGCACCACCGTGATCGCGCCCATCGAATGGCCGAGCAGCGCCTTGTACCGCGCATGGCAACGCCGGTCCGACCACGCCAGCGCCGCATCGATGTCCAGGAAACGCGCGCGATAGGCCGGTGTGTCGGTAACCAGCGCCGTGATGCCGCCCTTGAAGCCGTCCCTGCGCAGATCCTGCTTCAGCACCGGCAGGCCACTTTCGCGGTGGCCCATCACCAACACGCGCCAGCCGTCGGCGCTCATGGCCTCGCCCACGTAGCGCAGGCCTTGCTCGCTGCCGCCGGCGCCGTGCGAGACCAGCAGCAAGGGCGGGCAACCCTTCGCCGCCGCGGGTTCGTACACCATCAGCGGCGTGGCGGCGCCGTCGGCACGCGGCGCTTCGGTGTGCTCCGCCGCCCAGGCTTGCGTCATGGAAGCCAGCGCCAGCAGCGTGGCGGCGATCCTCGGCAACGTCGACATTTCCCTTCCCTCCGGTGGCTTGCACTGCGGTAACGTGGCGGCCTTTCCCGCACGGAGCCTAAGCCATGACCAGCCTGCTCTTCCTCGCCCTGCTGTCCGCGCCCGGCATGCCGGCGGACGATTTTTCAACGCGGGTGCAGCAGGCCAAGTTGACCGAAGGCGCCAAGGACGGTCCGGACTACCAGAAGAAAATGTGGGCCGCCATCGGCGACCGCACCACCGACGCGCTCAAGAGCTGCATCGCCACCCTGCCCAAGCCGGACAAGGCACCCTTCACCCTGGTCGCCGACGTGCATGCCGACGGCAGCCTGGGCCGGGTCGAGGTACGCGCCCCCACCGACGTCGCCACCTGCCTGCTCAGCCGCTTCGCCAGCTGGAAGCTGCCCTCGCCGCCGGCCAGCCCGGTGCCGTATCCGATCGAGGTGGATTTCAGCATCGCGCCCTGAGCGGCCCGCCAGGGACGGATCGCCAAGATTTTTGGATAGCCGCCAGGCCGCGCCAGGCCTTGAATTACCCTACTTATCCACCGATATATGCACAACGGCTTGGGTTGACCCGCCCCACCCCACCCTATATGTTGTGCCGGTCGGTGCCTTTCTCAGACCCACGGTCGGATTGGCTTAATAGGGAATCCGGTGCGAATCCGGAACTGCCCCGCAGCGGTAAGCGGAAACGAAAGCTCCCATCGCACTGGCCTTCGNGGCTGGGAAGCGGGGGCGAGTAGGTCGGATCGGTCGNNCNCGAACGATCCATGTCTGCGAGTCCGAAGACCTGCCGGCACATCGCGACCCGAGCGTCGCGGTGAGTGATGGCGGCTTCCGCGGGGAGGCGCGCCGTGGCGCGGAGCGTTCGCTCCGGCGCACGGCCGTCCCCGCCCGAACCGCCTTCGCCTCAGCCCTGCCCGCGGGAGCAGGTCGTTGAAGCCTTTGGCCTGGAGCGATGCCATGCAACCTATCGATACCGACTNGCGCGAGCGCACCGACGACCGCGCGGACGCATCCGCCTTCCCTGCCGCCGACGCAGCTACCGCCGCGCCGGAGCCCGTTCGCATGGAAGCCGTGGCGGAGACCCCCTTCGCCCTCACCCCGCCGCACAACCCCGGCCAGATGCGCGTAAAGAAGCGCAACGGCAGCCAGGAGATCGTCGACGTCAACAAGATCGTGCGCGCGGTAACCCGCAGCGGCGAAGGCCTGCACGCGGTCGATCCGCTGCGCGTGGCCCTGAAGACCATCGGCGGCCTGTACGACGGCGCCACCACGCGCGAGCTCGACGAACTGTCGATCCGCACCGCCGCCGCGCTCACCGCCGAGGAACCGGAATACGGCCAGCTCGCCGCGCGCCTGCTCGGCGCCTACGTCGACAAGGAAGTGAGCGGCCAGGAAATCCAGAGCTTCTCCCAGTCGATCGCGCGCGGCGCGGAGCTGGGCATCCTCAACGAGCGCCTGCGCGACTTCGTCGCCGCCAACGCGCGCAAGCTCAACGACGCGATCGATCCGCTGGCCACGCGCCGCTTCGAATACTTCGGCCTGCGCACGGTGTATGACCGCTACCTGCTGCGCCACCCGCAGCTGCGCAAGGTGATCGAGACGCCGCAGTACTTCTTCATGCGCATCGCCTGCGCGCTGGGCGGCAACGAGATCGGCGAGACGCTGGAGCTGTACCGCCTGCTGTCCTCGCTGGAATACATGGCCAGCTCGCCGACGCTGTTCAACGCCGGCACCGCGCACGAGCAGCTCAGCTCCTGCTTCCTGCTCGACTCGCCGACCGACTCGCTGGAGTCGATCTACGAGAAGTACGGCGACGTGGCCAAGCTCAGCAAGTTCGCCGGCGGCATCGGCCTCGCCTACTCGCGCGTGCGTTCGCGCGGCTCGCTGATCCGGGGCACCAACGGCCACTCCAACGGCCTGGTGCCGTGGCTGAAGACGCTGGACGCCTCGGTCGCCGCAGTGAACCAGGGCGGCAAGCGCAAGGGCGCGGCCTGCGTGTACCTGGAGCCGTGGCACGCGGATATCGAGGAGTTCCTCGAACTGCGCGACAACACCGGCGACGAGGCGCGCCGCACGCACAACCTCAACCTGGCCAACTGGATNCCCGACGAATTCATGCGTCGCGTGGAAACCGACGCCGAGTGGTCGCTGTTCGATCCGAAGATCGTGCCGCACTTCGTCGACAGCTGGGGCGAGACCTTCGAGCGCGCCTATCGCGAGGCGGAAGCCGCCGGCCTCGCGGTGAAGAAGGTCAAGGCGCGCGAGCTGTATGCGCGCATGCTGCGCACCCTGGCGCAGACCGGCAACGGCTGGATGACCTTCAAGGACCGCAGCAACGCCACCAGCAACCAGACGGCCAAGGCCGAGAACGTCATTCATCTGTCGAACCTGTGCACCGAGATCCTCGAGGTGACCAGCGCGGGCGAGACCGCCGTGTGCAACCTGGGCTCGGTGAACCTGGCGCGCCACGTGGTAGACGGCGTGTTCGACTTCGACAAGCTCGCCTCCACCGTGCGCACCGCGGTGCGCCAGCTCGATCGCGTGATCGACCTGAACTTCTACCCGATCGACACCGCGCGNACCGCCAACCGTAAGTGGCGTCCGGTGGGCCTGGGCGTGATGGGCCTGCAGGATGTGTTCTTCAAGCTGCGCCTGCCGTTCGACTCGGCCGAGGCGCTGGCGCTGTCCACCCGCATCGCCGAGGAGATCTATTTCCACGCGCTGACCATGTCCAACGAGCTCGCCCAACAGTACGGNGCGCACCCCGGTTTCGCTGAGAGCCGCGCCGCCAACGGNGAGCTGCAGTTCGACTACTGGCCGCAGGCCAGGCCGAACGACGACGCGCGCTGGGCATCGCTGCGCGCCAGCGTGAAGGAACACGGCCTGCGCAACTCGCTGCTGATCGCGATCGCACCGACCGCGACCATCGCCTCGATCTCCGGCTGCTACGAGTGCATCGAGCCGCAGGTGAGCAACCTGTTCAAGCGCGAGACGCTGTCCGGCGACTTCCTGGTGGTGAACCGCTACCTGGTCGAGGAGCTGAAGACGCTGGGCCTGTGGACGCCGGANGTCCGCGACGCGATCAAGCTGGCCGAGGGCTCGATCCAGGGCATCGCCAATATCCCGGAGCGCCTGCGCCAGATCTACCGCACGGTGTGGGAGCTGCCGCAGAAGGCGCTGATCGATCTGGGCGCCGCGCGCGGTGCGTATATCGACCAGAGCCAGTCGCTGAACCTGTTCATGGAGAACCCGAACATCGGGCAGCTGAGTTCCATGTACATGTACGCGTGGAAGTCCGGCATCAAGACTACGTACTACCTGCGTTCGCGTCCGGCCACCAAGATCGCCAAGACCACGGTGTCCTCGGCACCTGCGGCGAAGGCGGTCCCGCAGGTCGAGCAGGTCGAGCAGGTCGAGCAGGAGCAGGCCACCGCGGCGGTGTTCTGCTCGCTGGAAAACCCCGAGTACTGCGAGGCCTGCCAGTAAGCGAAGCCACCCGATGAAGCCCTACCGGAACCGCAGCGGAAAATCCGGTGTCGCCGCCTACGAAAGCGGCGAAGGCTTCATCCGGGTGCGCTTTATCCACGACGGCACCTACGAATACACCGACACCCGGCCCGGCCGCCTGCACGTGGGCAACATGCAGAAGCTGGCCGAGGCCGGGATCGGACTGTCCACCTATATCAGCCGCTTCGTGCGCGAGCGTTACGCGCGCAAGCTCGATTGAGCGCCGGCGGCGCCCGCATCAAGGAATTCCCATGTCGCACATCCTCGACCCCGGCTTCGAACTCACCCTGCGCCCGATGCGCTATCCCGAGTTCTACGAGATGTACCGCAACGCCATCAAGAACACCTGGACGGTGGAGGAAGTGGACTTCTCGCTGGACGTGACCGACCTGAAGTCCAAGATGAGCGACGCTGATCGCCACCTGATCCATCGCCTGGTGGCGTTCTTCGCCACCGGCGACACCATCGTGGCGAACAACCTGGTACTGAACCTGTACCAGCACATCAATGCGCCGGAAGCGCGCATGTATCTTTCGCGCCAGCTGTTCGAGGAAGCGCTGCACGTGCAGTTCTATCTCACCCTGCTGGACACCTATATTCCCGACCCGGCCGAGCGCAACAAGGCCTTCGGCGCGATCCAGAACATCCCTTCGATCCGCCAGAAGGGCGAGTTCTGCTTCAAGTGGATCGACTCGGTGCAGAACCTGCAGCGCCTGGAAACGCGCGAGCAGCGCCGCCAGTTCCTGCTCAACCTGATCTGCTTCGCCGCCTGCATCGAAGGCCTGTTCTTCTTCGCCGCCTTCGCCTACGTGTACTTCCTGCGCTCGCGCGGCCTGCTGCACGGCCTGGCCGCGGGCACCAACTGGGTGTTCCGCGACGAGTCCGGCCACATGGGCTTCGCCTTCGAAGTGGTGCGCACGGTGCGCGCGGAAGAGCCGGACCTGTTCGACGAGGCCATGCGCGCGCAGGTGGAGGAGATGCTGGAAGACGCCATCGCCTGCGAAACGCAGTTCGCCGAAGACGTGCTGTCCGGCGGCGTGGCCGGCCTGTCGGTGAAGGACATGCGCCAGTACCTGGAGTACTGCGCCGACCAGCGCCTGGTGCAGCTGGACCTGCCGAAGAAATACGGCGCCAGGAACCCGTTCGACTTCATGGACCTGCAGGACGTGCAGGAAGTGACCAACTTCTTCGAGCGTCGCGTATCGGCCTACCAGGTCGGCGTGCAGGGCGAAGTCGCCTTCGACATGGCGTTCTGACCAGTCGGTGCCGCGCCATGGGTGCGCGGCACCCCGTCCTTCATCTGCGCGCGCCGAAGAACCGGCGCAGCATCGTGGACAGCCAGCCATCTTCGCTGGTGTCGCCGGTCAATTTGAGGATGTTGCGCTTGACCGAGTCCACGTAGCCCCAGTCGTCGTTGCGGATGTGCTGGAACAGCCAGCCGATCAGCATCGTGCGCAGTTCCTCGGCGATGTCTTCACCGGCACGAAAGCGTCGGCGGTAGGCCTCGATGCGTTCCGCATACACCTGGTGCATCCGCTTGTGCTCGTCGACGAATGTGTAGCCGGCGTCTTCCATCAGCGCTTCCTCGAAGGTGAAGTGCGACAGCGTGTAGTCCAGCAGTCCTTCAAGCACGTCCGCGATGGCGGCCGGGTCACCTGTCACCTGGGCCTCGCACACCGCGTTGGCCAGGGCGACCATGCGTCGATGCTGGTTGTCGATGACCTCGATACCGGTATCGAGGTCATCCCTCCATTCGATCCTCATCATTGTCTTACCCCCTGCTTCCCTTTGGCTTACAGAGGTTGCAGATAGTTTCCTGCTCCGCGTTGATGTAGGTCAGTAAAGGCCCTTGCCGGACGCGGACCGGGGTGGCGGCATCCGGCGTCAGGCGGCGACGTCAGTGGGCGGTGCCGAAGAAACGCCGCAGGGAACGCGCCAGCCATCCGCTGCCCTGCTCCTCGGTGCCGACGTCATGCAGGTGGCGGCGCACCGAATCGACGATGGCCTTGTCGTCGTTGCGGATATGGTTGAACAGCCAATGCGAGAGCGTATGCAGCAGCTCGTTGCCGATGTCTTCGCCGGCCCGAAAACGTAGGCGGTACTCCGACACGCGCTTGACGAACACCTCGTGCACGCGCTTGTGCGCACGCGTGAACTCGTAGCCGGCGTCCTCCATCAACGATTCCTCGAAGGTGAAGTGGGACAGCGTGTAGTCGACCAGCTCGTCGAGGATGTCGCTGATTTCCCGGCGATCACGATGTTCCATGGCATCGTGGAGATGGTTGATCATCTCCACGATGCGCCTGTGCTGGTTGTCGATGACCTTGATGCCGGTGTTGAGATCGTCTTGCCAGACCATTCGGGGCATATCGCACCCTCCCTTGCGCAGTGGTCCGGCTATTGGCCGGGTTTTGTCCTGCAGCCGGCTTGATATCGATCAATGACGATGGGCGTTTTTGGCCCAAAGCGACACTAAACCG
>JGI24739J22299_10000180_pt1 | contig 21071 bp, 15 predicted proteins | sample KBSCornC5_FD_22299 | JGI IMG/M metagenome (IMG submission 22299)
ATGTCGGTGAAGACGCCGTGCTGAAACAGCACGCGCACGATCGGCTCGCTCAACACGATCAGCCCCAGGGTGGCCGGCAGCGACAGTCCAAGCGCCAGTTCAAGTCCACGCGATTCCACCGCGGTCGTTTGCGTCCGATCCTCGCCGCGAACCGCGCGGGTCAATTCCGGGATCAAGACCGAGCCGATGGCTACGCCCACGATTCCAAGCGGCAATTCGATCAGGCGATTGGCGAAATAGAGCCAGGACACCGCTGAAGGAGAATGGGAGGCAATGACGGCGGCAGCGACGATCAGCAATTGCGGGCCGGCGCTGGCAACCATGCCGGGACCGGCTTTCACCAGNAAGCCGCGCATCTCGGCGTCGATCGTGGGTCGGAAGGGGCTCGCTAAGCCACCGCTTCCTCCGCGCAGCAGGAGGATCGACAGTTGCAGCAAGCCCGCGACGCCGATGGTAGCGGCAAGGCCGATCGCCGCCCACTCCGGATCGGCCCGCCAGCCGACCAGCACGATCATCACGGCGATCAAGCTGACATTGAACAACAGCGGCGAGAAGGCGGTGAGCGCAAAACGCCCCTGCGCGTTGAGAAGTCCCATCATTACCGTGACCGGACCGGCGAAGGCGAGATAGGGCAGCATCAATCGGGCGTCATTGATCGCAAGCTCCAAGGCGGGACGACCAGCAAAGCCGGGCGCGATGAGGGCAATCACCAGTGGCATCAACAGGCCGAGCAGGGCGGTGGCAACAATCAGCGCCGTGGTGATGGTGCCGAGCACGCGACCCGCAAAGGCAATGGCGGCCGCCGCGCCGTCTTTGTCGCGCACCTCCATCCAGGCGGGGATCAGGGCAGCGTTCAAAGCGCCTTCCGCAAGCAATCGCCTTACGACATTGACGAGTTGAAATGCCACCAGGAAGGCGTCGGCAATGGCGCCTGCGCCGAGCAGGCTCGCGATCATCGCGTCCCGGACAAATCCAAGCAAGCGCGAGGACAGCGTTCCTGAAAAGACCGTGAGAAGCGAGCGAACCATTCAAATTTCCAGCGGCTGCCGCATGAGGTGCCGCACTCGTCTGAAAGAGATCGCCACTTATACGGGGAGCCAGGGGCGGGTGCGAGGCCATCGGGCGGGAGACGGTGGGCGGATCTCGAGCTGTCTTGCTGGCAGCGTCCGGGTCTGGTAGTCCGCGCCTGATCAATTGCCCCGCCTTATATCTGCAGCAGGAATCCCAGAGATGACCTCGGCCAAATATGATGTTCTCGGGATCGGCAACGCGCTCTTTGACGTGCTGGTGCAGACGGATGAGGGGTTTCTTGCCGCGCATGACATGGTCAAGGGCAGCATGGCCCTGATTGACGAGCCGCGCGCGGCCGCCATCTACCGCGACATGGGCCCTGCGGTCGAGGTTTCCGGCGGGTCTGCGGCCAATACCATCGTCGGCGTGGCAAGCTTTGGCGGCCGCGCCGCCTATGTCGGCAAGGTCAGGGATGATCAGATCGGCCGACTCTATGCCCATGACATCCGCGCCGCCGGCGTGGTCTTTGAGACACCGTCGGCCTCCGCCGGGCCCGCCACCGGCTGCTCCTACATCCTCGTGACGCCCGATGGCGAGCGCACCATGAACACCTATCTAGGCGCGGCGCAGGAATTGTCGCCTGCAGATATCGATGCGGCCCAGGTCGCTGCTGCCTCCATCACCTACCTCGAAGGCTATTTGTGGGACCCGCAAAGCGCGAAGGAAGCCTTCGTGAAGGCCTCCGCAATCGCCCATCAGGCCGGGCGCCAGGTCGCGCTCACGCTCTCGGATTCCTTCTGCGTGGATCGCTATCGCGGAGAGTTTCTTGATCTGATGCGTCGGGGCACGGTGGATGTGGTGTTCGCCAATGAGGCGGAATTGCACGCGCTCTATCAGACCTCTGATTTTGACGGTGCGTTGAAACAGCTGCGCGAGGATGTGAAGCTCGGCGTGGTGACCCGCAGCGAAAAGGGTTGCGTGGTGTCGAGCCGAGAAGGGATTGTNGCGGTGCCGGCCTCTCCGGTCGAGAAGGTGGTCGACACCACCGGCGCCGGCGATCTCTTTGCCGCCGGCTTTCTATTTGGCCTGGTGCGCAATGTCGGCCACGAAACGGCCGGGCGGCTCGCGGCACTCGCGGCTTCCGAAATCATCCAGCATATCGGCGCCCGCCCGCATGTATCGTTGAAGGAGCTGGCGCAGCAGGCGGGGCTGCCGGTCTGACAGACCATTAGGAAGCGCTTGACATTCCCGACGTCGCGCGAGCGACAGATCCGAAATCTGGAACGTCAAGATCCTGGCGATGTTCCGGGTTCGCATTCCCCCGGATTACTCCGGAATCGCGATACCTGAACCCCCCAATTCGGCAGGAAAGTCNTTCAGCTTTGGCAGACCGTCCTTCATCGGCATGACCGTCTCGGAGTAATTGACGTGCACGGCCGGCACGAATTTCAGTGTNGGGATGGTGGCGGCATANACATCGACCAGTCCCAGCGGCGGATGGTCCGTCATGAGATGGCCTCCACAGCGCTTGCAATATTGTCGTTGGCTCAATTCCGATTTCGCGAACGTGGCGATGAATTCGGCGCCTTTCGTCACGCGTACGTTTTGCGGTTTCCACAATGTGAACGCATTGAGTGGAGCGGCCGACCAGGAGCGGCACGAGGAGCAATGGCAGTAACCCATTCCCTCTGGCGCGCCCTTGGTTTCGATTTCGACAGCTCCACAAAAACACTTTCCTGTGTAGGTCGTCATGATCTCATCTCCTTAAGTTCGGCGAGACGAACACCTGAAGTTTCGCCAACGGCAGATTGCGAGTTGCGACGCCGGCCTCAGGCGGTCTTCGCCGCTTTCAGGCCGAGACGCTTTTCCACCGCGTCGCGCATCAGGAACTTCTGGATCTTGCCGGTGACCGTCATTGGAAACTCGTCGACAAATTCCACATAACGCGGAATCTTGTTATGGGCGATCTGGCCCTCGCAGAAGGCGCGCACCTCGTCGGCCGTGAGCGTCTCGCCGGATCGGACGCGAATCCAGGCGCAGAGTTCTTCGCCATAGCGCATATCGGCCACGCCGAAAATCTGCACGTCCTGAATCTTCGGATGCCGAAACAGGAATTCCTCGATCTCGCGCGGGTAGAGATTCTCGCCGCCCCGGATCACCATGTCCTTGATGCGGCCGACGATGTTGCAATAACCGGCCTCGTCGATCGTGGCGAGGTCGCCGGTATGCATCCAACCGTTCTGGTCGAGTACCTCCGCGGTCTTCGCCGCTTCATCCCAATAGCCCAGCATCACGCTGTAACCACGGGTGCAAAGCTCGCCGCGCTCGCCACGTTTGACGATCCGGCCTTCGAGGTCGACGATCTTCACCTCGACATGCGGATGAATTCGCCCGACCGTTGAAACGCGGCGATCGAGCGGGTCGTCCACCGCGCTCTGGAAACTCACCGGGCTCGTTTCGGTCATACCATAGGCAATCGTCACCTCGCCCATGTTCATCTCGCTGTTGACGCGCTTCATCACCTCGATCGGGCAAGGCGCACCGGCCATGATGCCGGTGCGCAGTGATTTCAGGTTGAAGCGCTTGAATTCGGGGTGATCGAGTTCGGCGATGAACATCGTCGGTACTCCATAAAGCGTCGTGCATTTCTCCTGTTCGATGGTTTGCAGCGTTGCGAGCGGGTCAAATCCCTCGCCGGGATAGACCATTGTCGCGCCCAGCGTGACGGCGGCAAGATTGCCCATGACCATGCCGAAGCAGTGATAGAGCGGAACGGGAATGCAGATGCGGTCCTGTTCGGTGAGCCGCATGGCGCGGCCGGTGAAATACCCATTGTTGAGGATGTTGTGATGGGTGAGCGTCACGCCCTTCGGTGATCCGGTGGTTCCCGAGGTGAACTGGATGTTGATGGGATCATCGAATTGCAACAACTCGCCCAAGGCTCTGATCTGTTCGCGGTGGCGGCTCCCTCCCATCGAGGCGACCTCCTCGAAGGCGATCGCGCCGGGCGACAATGGTTCGCCGATCTGAATGACCGCGCGGAGGGNCGGAAGCTTGGCGGCGCGCAACTGGCCGGGCTTGGCGGTCGCAAGCTCCGGCAATAGCGCATTCAGCATCTCGATATAATTGCTGGTCTTGAAGGCGGTGGCGGTCACGATCGCTGCGCAGCCGACCTTCGCCAGTGCGAATTCAAGCTCGCTCAGCCGATAGGCTGGATTGATCGTCACCAGGATCAGTCCGGCCTTGGCGGCAGCGAATTGCGTCAGTGTCCATTCCGGTCGGTTGAGCGACCAGATGCCAATCCGCTCGCCGCGCTGAAGCCCAAGCGCCAGAAACCCGGCCGCGAGGGCATCGACCTTTCCGGCAAACTCGCGCCAGGTCCAACGGACGCCGTGGCTTTGAGAAACCAGCGCTTCGCGCTCGCCCCATCGGCGCGCGGCGAAATCGAGGCTGCGGCCGATCGTGGTGCCGAGCAACGGAACATCCGAGATTCCGGAAACGTAACTGTCCGCCCTGTCACTCATCGCTGCGTCCTCCCGTTTCAGATTCGCGCTCTTGCGGCGCTTCAGGCCTTCTCGGTCGCGACCGTCGCGGCTTTCTTGGAACAAATAGCAATGAATGCGGTTCTGGTCCAATGGCTATGGAAATGTTTCCAGGCCGAGCGGATCGGCGCGCCCGAAAGAAAGCGCGTCACCAACCAATTGAAGCAGCGGCGCCGATGATGGGCACCGATTGCCGGCGTCGAGGCAGTCATGATCTCCAAGTGGAGCGAATGGAAGCGTTACCCGCGTCCCGGCCGGGATGAAAATATCGAGGCTCCGATCCTGCCGGGAATTTATGAGGTCCGCTTTGCGGGCTCAGGTGCGCTGCACTCGTTCGGAGCCGTCGACAATATCGCCGAGGCGCTGGCCCAATTGGTGACCGAATCGAGATCGTGGTTTGGCCGTCGCGGTGCTCCCACCTCTGACCTCGAATATCGCACCTGTGCCGCCGCGACCAAGGCCGAGGCCAAGGCTGCCGCGGAGCGAATGGTCGGTCGTCGCGAAACCTATCTGAGTGGCGCCGCCTGACTCCGGCGGCTAGCCGATCACGAGATCGTGGCCGGTGAGACGCCGGTAGGCTTCTAGATAACGCTCGCTGGTGGCTTGCACGACCTCGCGCGGAAGCGGCGGCGGCGGTGCCTCGCCATTCCATCGGCCGGCACGACGTTCGGTGTCGAGATAGTCGCGCAGCGGCTGCTTGTCGAAGCTCGCCTGGGGACCTCCTGGACGATAAGCATCGACCGCCCAAAAGCGCGAACTGTCGGGCGTCATCACTTCGTCGATCAGAAGAATATGGCCGTCTTGATCTCGGCCAAACTCGAATTTGGTATCGGCGATGATAATGCCGCGTTCATTGGCGATCGTTTCGCCGAGCGTATAGACCGCGCGCGTCATGCTCTCCAGCGTATAGGCGTCGTCGGCGCCAATGATCTCACGCATCCTTGTGATCGGGATGTTTTCATCATGCCCGGTATCGGCCTTGGTTGCCGGGCTGAAGATCGCAGGGTCCAGCCTGCCGCTTTCCACCAGTCCAGTCGGCAGCTTCTCGCCAGCAAGCGTGCCTTGGGCTGAATATTCCTTCCAGGCCGAGCCCGAGAGATAGCCGCGGATCACGCATTCGATCGGGAATACCCGGGTGCGTCGGCAAAGCATCGCCCGGCCCGCAATCTCCCCGCGATGTCCTTTCAAGGACGGGATTTCGCCGATGATCTCATCGGTATCCGCGCTGATCATGTGATGGGGAACAACGGCACTGAGCTGTTTGAACCACCAGGCGCTAATCTGGGTCAGCACCGCGCCCTTCATCGGGATGGTCTCCACCATGACGACGTCGAAGGCGCTGATGCGGTCCGTCGTCAGAAGCAGCACNCGGTCATCGCCGACGGCATAGACGTCGCGAACCTTGCCNCGCGCGATTCGGGGCAGGGAAAGATCGCTATGAAGCAAGGCAGGCATTATCGGACTTTCGATTGAGAGCCGGCTGGAGCGGCGATCGCGGCCAAAAAGCCTATTCCGGTAGCGGAATGAATTCGTGCTCGCCGGGAATAGGCAGAAAGCGGCCCTGCTTCCAATCGGCCTTGGCCTGCTCGATCCGTTCCTTGCTGGAAGATACGAAATTCCACCAGATATGGCGCGGGCCTTCGAGCGCATCTCCGCCGAGAAACATCATGCGTGTCGGCCGTTGCGTGTGCACGGTGATGCGGTCGCCGGGCCGGAAAATCAGGAGGCGCGGGCCCTCGTGGCGGTCGCCGGCAATTTCGACTTCGCCCTCGACGAGGTAAATAGCGCGCTCCTCGTGATCCGGATCTAGGGGAATGCGTGCCCCCTGTTGCGCGGTGACCTCGGTATAGAACCACGGCGATACCATGCTCACGGGAGACGAGACGCCGAAGGCCCGACCGGCGATGATGCGCGCGGTGAAGCCGGTATCCTGCACCGTCGGCAGCCGGTCGGCGGCGTAATGCTGAAACGACGGCGCGATTTCTTCTGCGCCTTTTGGCAGCGCGATCCAGCTCTGCAAGCCGAGCATCTTCTGTCCGTGCTGGCGTTGAAGATCCGGCGTCCGTTCGGAATGCGCAATGCCGCGGCCCGCGGTCATCAGGTTCATGGCGCCCGGCTGAATTTCCTGGGCGTTGCCCTCGCTGTCACGGTGCATGATGCTGCCGTCGAACAGATAGGTTACCGTAGCAAGGCCGATATGCGGGTGCGGCCGGACATCCATGCCCTTGCCGGCGATGTATTGCACCGGCCCGAAATGATCGAAGAAGATGAAAGGGCCAACCATCTGCCTTTGGCCATGCGGCAATGCGCGCCGCACGGCAAAGCCATCGCCGAGGTCCCGGGTGCGCGGCACGATTACGAGCTCCAGCGCATCGCAGGATTTTGGATCGCCCGGCACCGGGTCATTGGAAGGTTGCCAGCTCATGGGTTCTCTCGTTTTGACGAAATCATATCAGAAATTCGGTGACTACCATCTGGCAAGTTCGCAGGCTCCGTCAAACCATCCATCATGCCCGCCCCAATCTGGTAGCCGAAATGATTTCCGCGCGGCTCTCGATGTCGAGGATCGCATCGGCAAACGCGATTGATCTCTCCGCCAGCACCGGCCGCGCGAGCTGCAGAAATTTCTGTCGCAGCGCCGGCATATCCGGAAAGGAATTCGGTTCGCCCGAAGGATCGACGTGCAATCGCTCATGCACGCCATCATCGGTGGTGATGCTGACACGCGCGCCGAACGGGTGGGTTCGTCCATGCTCAAGGCGATCGTCCTGCACGACCGTGAAGCGGTCGGCTAACGCATTGATGGCGGGATCGCCGAGGCGACGATAATCGTCCCAACCGAAAGAGCCCTGGTCGAGCGCCAGCGCGCCGGTGAAGAACATCGAGAATTGCCCGCCGACGATGGAGGTCGGATGTCGTTTGGTTTCGGCATCGCCGGTCAAGGTGATGCCGTTACGGTGCAGGCCGATCTCGACGCTGCGGATTTGCTCTGGCGTCAGATTGTGGTCGCGGCGCATGGCGATCAGGGCATCGATCGCCGCATGTGTATACCGACAGCTCGGATAGGGCTTGACCCCGATCTTCATGGTTTCAAAGACCGGGCCGAGGCCCGCGATCGCCTTGGATGGATCGCCCTTGTCGCTATAACCGGTCAGAAGACCATGCTTGCCTTCGATCGATTCGCTCGCGCCAAGAAAACCGTGGCCTGCCAGGTTGGCGGCAATCACGCCGTTCATCGCCGCCGCCCCGACCTGGTAACGTTTGTTCCAGCCGCCGTTGACCAAAAATTGCAGCGAACCAGCCGCCTGACTACCGGAGACGCCGAACGCCGCAATGATCTGGTCTTTCGACAGGCCAAGCAGCTTGGCCGCCGCCGCGGCCGCCCCATAGGTGCCGGCGGTCGCGGTGGGGTGAAATCCGCGGGCATAATGCGAGGTGGGATCGAGAGCGTTTCCGAGCCGACAGCAAATCTCATAGCCAGCGACGATGGCCGTTAGCACGTCGCGGCCGGAAGCCTTAATCTGCTCGGCGATCGCGAGCGCCGCCGGCACCACAGGCGCGCTGGGGTGAAGCGAGGAATCCGCGTGGGTATCGTCGAAATCGAGGGAGTGGCCGAAAGCGCCATTGAGTAGCGCTGCCGGTGCAGGCGTCCAGCCTCGGTCGTCACCGAACACGGTAATGGAACCTTCGCTGTCAAGGCCAAGGCTGTTTAGCATCTTGAGGAGAGAAGGGGTGGACTCCGCTTCGCGGCGCGCGCGGATCGCGCTCCCCAGGAAATCCAGCATCAAGGCCTTGGCACGTTCGATGACCTCGAAGGGAATGTCCTCGAATTTCAGTTCGGCGACGTAGCGCGCAAGCGTTGCGGTTTCTTGGGCCATTGTGAAATCTTTCTGCGGGCCGGAATTTGCTCGCAGCGAGCTTATCGCGTTTTGCGCCGTATGTCGTGGTCTGGAAATCCGCCTCACGGTGGCGGGCTAACCACCGCGACACGATCCAGCCGCGAACGAATGGCCCGCCTGGAAAGCCATTGGAAACGCAGGAGCAGTAGCAAGGCGTAGACGGCGGTACCGCAGGATAATCCGATCCATACGCCGATCGCTCCAAATCGCCCGGGAAATGCCAGGCCCCAAGCGGTGGCAAATCCGATCAGCCAATAGCTGATGGCCGCAAACAACAGCGGCAGGCGCGTATCGCTCAAGCCCCGCAACGCGCCGGAGACGATTGTCTGGATGCCATCAGCAACAAAGAAGCTTGACCCGACCACCAGCAGCGTTGCGGTAAGATCAATGATCTCGTCGTCACCGCCCTGGCCGAAAAATGCATGAGCGATGGCAAATCGGGTGGCTAGAACGATCAGCGTCATCAGACTCATGAAAAGCACGCCGAGCATGGTGGCGGCGATGCCGGCCTGGCGGGCCGCGGGCGCATCGCCGCGTCCCGCGGCGTGGCCGACGCGCACGGTCGCGGCCATTCCGATGCCGAACGGCACCATGAACAGGATCGCCGCGACCTGGAGTGCCACCTGATGGGCGGCAAGAGCCGTGGTGCTGATCAGGCCCATCAGGAGGCCGGCAGCGCCGAATACGCCATATTCCAACAGGAATGCCACCGCGATCGGCGCGCCAATCGCAAACAGCTGCCGCATCAGCTCCCCGTCGATGCGATGAAAATGCTTTAGCACCTCGAACTGACGGAACGGCGCACGTTGGCGCGCAACCCAGAGCGCCGCCAAAAGCATCGCCCCATTGATGAGACTGGTGCCAAGCCCCGCTCCCAGAAGGCCGAGCTGCGGCAATCCTCCGACCCCATGAATCAACAAATAAACCAGCGCCGCATTGGCCGGGATCGCGGCGAGCATGATCCACAGTCCGGGCTGCGGGCGATTGACCGCGCCCATGAACCCCCGGATGGCCAGGAAGGCGAGTCCGGGGCCGATCCCCCAGGCGAGGCCGAACAGATATTGTTGGGCCTGATGCGCGGTGGCGGGCGATTGCCCGAGGGCCCGAAGGATTGGATCACCGTAAAGCGGCAGCGCCAGCATCGGCACCGAGATCAGGATGGTGGCCCACAATCCCGCATGGAGGGACTGTCGAACGAGATGCGGTTGACCGGCCCCGAACGCCTGGGCGGCCAGCGGCGCAACTGCCGATACCAGCCCCATGCCGAGCGTGAAACCGACGAAAAAGATGGTATGCGCCAGCGCTGCGGCGGCGACGGCGGCATCACCGAGCCGCCCGATCAGCGCCAGATCGGTGGTCATCATCGCGATCTGACCGAGTTGCGTCAGCGCAATCGGCGCGGCAAGTCTGAGCGTCGCGATGAGTTCACGCGAAAAAGCGGGGCGCGATCGTCGAAGCGTCGCCTGGGCGGTTTCCATAAATAACGTCATGCCCGGAGTTTGCCACCGCCCACCGTACGGATTGATGACGAAAACGTAAGACGCTTCGTCGAAGGTGGCTGTCGGTTGGAGAGATCGCGGCCCGGCCGTGATCACACGTCGACATTGGCGCTGAGCGAATTGTCCTGAATGAATTCGCGGCGCGGTTCGACCACATCGCCCATCAGCTTGGTGAAGATGTCGTCCGCCTCGTCAACTTCCTTGATCTTGACCTGCAGCAGCGACCGCGCGTTGGTATCGAGCGTGGTCTCCCAGAGTTGACCAGGGTTCATCTCGCCGAGACCTTTGTAGCGCTGCAGCGCCACTCCCTTACGGCCGGCATCGGTCACGGCGTCGAACAGGCTGACGGGACCGTGGATCGCGGTCTCGGTGTCCTTGCGGCGGAGCACGCCGGGTTTGGGATAGGCCTCCTGCAACCGGGCGGCATATTCGTCGAGCTTGCGCGCATCGACCGAGCCGAGCAGCGCGTCATCGATGACAGCGGTATCCTTGACCCCGCGCACCGTCCGCTCGAACACGAAACCCTCGCCCTCGCTGAAGTGCCCGGTCCAGCCGCGCTCGACTTCATCGGCGAGCGCATCCAGTCGGCGGGCGATATAGTCGGCCGCGGCGTTGGCGGTCGCCGCGTCACCGGTGATCTTGGCGTTGAGTACACCCGCGATCGCGGCCTGTTCGATCACCTTGCGGTTATAACGGCTATGCAAATTGTGCAGCGTGGCGCGGATGACGCGGGCGTCTTCGACCAAGGCCTGCAGGTCGCGGCCGGATCGCTCCTCGCCGGTGGCCAGCTTGAAGACGCAATCATCGAGGCCGGTTGAGATCAAATAATCTTCCAGCGCACGCTCATCCTTCAGATATTGCTCGGACTTGCCGCGTGTCACTTTGTAGAGCGGCGGCTGGGCAATGTAGAGATATCCGCCCTCGATTAGCGCCGGCATCTGGCGGAAGAAGAACGTCAGCAGCAGCGTGCGGATATGGGCGCCGTCGACGTCGGCGTCGGTCATCAGGATGATCTTGTGATAGCGCAGCTTGCTGATATCGAAATCGTCCCTGCCGATGCCNGTGCCGAGCGCGGTGATCAGGGTGCCGATCTGCTCGGAAGAGAGCATCTTGTCGAAGCGCGCGCGCTCGACATTGAGGATCTTGCCCCGCAACGGCAGCACGGCCTGGAATTCACGGTTGCGACCCTGCTTGGCGCTGCCGCCGGCCGAATCGCCCTCGACGATGAACAGTTCGGATTTGGCCGGGTCGCGCTCCTGGCAATCGGCGAGCTTGCCGGGCAGGGAGGCGATGTCGAGCGCTCCCTTGCGGCGCGTCAGCTCGCGCGCCTTACGCGCTGCCTCGCGGGCCGCTGCTGCTTCCACGACCTTGCCGACGATGGTCTTGGCCTCTGCCGGATGTTCCTCGAACCAGGCGGCGAGCGCCTCGTTCATGACGTTCTCGACCACGGGGCGGACTTCCGAGGATACCAGCTTGTCCTTGGTCTGTGACGAGAATTTCGGATCGGGCACCTTGACCGAAAGCACCGCTGTCAGTCCCTCGCGGCAGTCATCGCCAGTCAGCGCGATCTTCTCGCGCTTGGCCATGGCGTCGGCGTAACCGTTGACCTGGCGCGTCAGCGCGCCGCGAAAGCCGGCGAGATGGGTGCCGCCGTCGCGCTGGGGAATGTTGTTGGTGAAGCACAGCACGTTCTCGTGGTAACTGTCGTTCCACCACAGCGCCGCCTCGACCGTGATGCCGTTCAAGTCGGCCTTGAGGACGATCGGAGTGGGCACGATCGCCTTCTTGTTGCGGTCGAGGTATTTGACGAATTCCTCGACGCCGCCCTCGTAGCGCATCTCCTCGCGCTTCTCGACGGCATGGCGCATGTCCGACAACACGATGTGAACGCCGGAGTTCAGGAAGGCGAGCTCGCGCAGGCGATGTTCCAGCGTGGCGAAATCATATTCGACGTTGGTGAAGGTGGCCTTCGAGGCCAGGAACGTCACTTCGGTGCCGCGCCTGCCATGGGCGTCGCCGACCACCGCAAGCGGCGCCACGGAATCGCCATGGGCGAATTCGATGAAATGTTCCTTGTCATTGCGCCAGACGCGCAGCTGCAGTTTCTCGGACAGGGCATTGACGACAGAAACGCCGACGCCATGCAGACCGCCCGACACCTTGTAGGAGTTCTGGTCGAATTTGCCGCCGGCATGAAGTTGGGTCATGATGACTTCGGCCGCCGAAATTCCCTCGCCCTTATGGATGTCGACGGGAACGCCGCGGCCATCGTCGCGCACGGTCACCGAGCCATCGGCATTCAGGATCACCTCAACCGAAGTGGCGTGTCCGGCCAGCGCCTCGTCGATGGCGTTATCGACCACCTCATAGACCATGTGATGCAGGCCGGACCCATCATCGGTGTCGCCGATATACATGCCGGGCCGCTTGCGCACGGCATCAAGGCCTTTCAGAACCCGGATCGATTCCGCGCCATACTCGATAGGAACGGCAGGCTGTTGATCGGCGATGGTTTGCCGGGCAGGTTCGGTCATCTCAATCCTTCGAGGAATTGGTCAAATCAGCCGCGCGCGACACGGCGTAGATTAGCGTTCTTTGTGCCATGAAAGCAGGGGCGCGCCTAGCGCAAAGTCTGGGTGATCAAGTAACTGAAAAAATAGGCATTTTCCGCGCTCTTTCAAGACGGTGCACGGGCCTTTCGGAAGGGTGGTGAAATGCCGATTCGCGGCTGCGTTTTACGGGCATTTCACGGGCCATTTTGGTGTCGTTCGGGACGCCTTGTGGGCCCGGGGAAAAGCTGATTCTCTGTGCAGCTTTTTCCTCCCACCCCAGTGCTGTTTTTCAGTACACCTGAAGCGTCATCGCCTCGCCGGTCGGACCGATCAATACGCCCCACGCTTCGTCAGCGGAGAGATCGATGGTTCCATTGCGTGGAGGCGCGCCGGCAAGCTTCACGGTGTAGCTGTAATGGCCGGCCGGCAGTTCGAGCGTAGGTCCCGGCGCTTGCGGGCCTCCGGCACCGCCGGCGATGCGGATCGACTGCTTCTGGATCGTAATCGACGCCTCGCTGTTGCCGAGGTTGGCGAACATCAGTTTGGCTTGGCCAGCTTGCGGCAGGATATTTCCCTTTGCGGCGGCGGCCGGAAACCGTTGGGTCAGGTTGATCGTGGTTTCCTGGTTGGCGCGGCCAAGCTTCAAAAGCCCTGGGCCATCCGGGGAAGCGAACGCCAGCTGCACCTGATCCNGCTTGATGACGGCATGGTCGGCGCTCTCCTTCCATCCGAGCTTGCCCAGNTGGGTGCGGTAGAAGCCCAGAACCGAATTGAGGTCGGCTTTGACACTGGCCTCGAGTTCGCGGCGGATCGGAATATCCGTGCCCGGCAGCTTGCCGACGCCGAGCGAACTCATGGTGTGCTCCTTAGGCACCGGAAGCGCCGAGCTTTCATCGGCTTCGAGATCGCGTGGCGGGGCGCTATCAGCCGACGATTTGTCGGCACCCTTGCCGCTGTCGAGCACCTCAAGACCGGAGCCTTCAGCGGTCACGTTCACCTTCGGTCCCATCTGCATGGCCGTGAAGGTGAGTGTCTTCTCGGCCTTGGAAAATTCCAGTACAGCCATGTTCGGCCGATTGATCACCGAGGGCGTTTCCTTCCAACCCGACGGCTTCAAGGCCCCACGATAGAAACCGGAAAGCGCCCGGACGCTGGAAGCGGAATCGAATTCCAGACGGCCTTCGGTGCCATCAAATTGAACATTCTCCGCCGTTTCCGGCAGCGGCACTGGGGTGGTCGGATTGCTCATGGCCTTCAACGGCGCGTCGGAAAGGCTGGCGGCTTGCGCCGTCCGGCGAGCCTCGTCGGCGGCCATCAACTCCTTGGCGGTCCCCAAGGCGTCCTTGAAAAATTGTTCGTCCGCCTCCTTCTTGGCCTTGGCGCGGGCCGCCAAGGCCTCCGGCTTGACCTGGGCGAAGAGGCTGAGCGTGGTCAGATCATAGCGGCGGGCCAGCCTGAGTATCGCGGTCTGCTCGGCGGTCGAGAAATTGAGTGTCGTGTCGTCAGCAGTAGAGCTGACGTCGCTGCTTTCTTTCCANCCTCTTGCCGCCAGCTCACGCCGGTAAAATGAAAGCACAACCGGCAAGGTGGCCGCGATCTGGCCGTGAATCTCGCGCCGGTCCGAATCCACGCTGCCGGTGCCACCGAAACTCGGCGCGTGATCGGGCTCCGGGAAATCCATGATTTCCTGAATGACCCTGAGCTCTGCAGGTTGAGCGAACGGCGCCACCCGAATATCGTTTTCGGTCTGGTCGCCATCCTTCGGTTGCAGTGAGACGACAATCGGTGGCTGCGGACGGCCGCCGCCAGTATCAGCCCGGCCAAAATAACTCCGCAAGGTGGCCTGGGGTTTGTCGTCCGCTGACGCATTGGGCCAGCGCGTGGCGATGTCATCGGCCGACAGAGACGTCCAGCCAGCGGCGGTGAGTTCGCGCTGGAAAAATGCCAGCGCCTTGTCCGGCGTCCCTGGGACCACACAGTTCAGATAGGGCCGGTTTTCGTCATAGATGATCGCGCGGGCGCCGGTGGGAAATGGCAGGTTGACCACGAGCCGATTGGCATCATAGGACACCGAAGACTGGTCCGGCCTGCCGAGCGCCTGGGTGAAGGAGACGATCAGTCCCTGGGCGCCTTTCTTGAACCATAGCAGCGGCCCGGGCTCTTCCAAGGGATGCCCGTAAGGCATCCAGCCGCTCTCGACCATGAGGCGGCTCACGGCCGGCATTGCAGCGGCAACCGGGATCGGCGCGGTGTAGGTGGTGGCGATCGCTTCATAATGCGAGGGATCGATCACCGCGTTCTGCAGCCGGGGCAAATCGCGCACATCCACGAAGCCCTCATCGGCACGCACCTTGATCGGGCTCAAAATGAGCGAAAGAAGCACCGCGGTCAGGCAATATCGGCGCGGGTTGAGCCGGACTGCGAACCCCGTGTTGTGCTGTGCCGCTTCCGTCATGAAGGTTCTCCGCTTTCAAGCGCGTTGGCGCATCCGATTGTTTCAGCTAGTCGCGCTTCGATGCGGGGTGGTTCAAATGAGCCCGTCTTTTGATGGTCAGGCCCGTTGCCTCATGGCGCCATTATCTACTTCGAAGATATCCGCCGATGGGCCGATGGCGGCAAACGCCTGCGGATCGGCACCGGTCATCCAGACCTGCGATCCCAGCCGTGCCAGTTCATCGAACAGGGCCGCGCGCCGTCCGGGATCGAGATGGGCTACAACTTCATCAAGCAACAGGAGCGGGATGATTCTGGTCATGTCGGCGACCAGATTGGCATGCGCCAGGACCAGTCCGATCAAGAGCGCCTTCTGCTCTCCGGTGGAAGCATCGCGCGCCGGCATGTTTTTGGGCGCATAGACCACCTGAAAATCCGTCAGATGCGGGCCATCGAGCGTCCGGCCGGCGGCAGCATCGCGCGCCCGAGTCTCGCGCAGGATGGCCCGATACCGGTCTTCGACCGCCGTTGCTGGTTCGTGCAGCAGGGCGTTTTCCATCCAGCCATCCAGACTGATGCGGCCGGAGGGAAAAGCGGAAGCAGCGCTGCGTGCTTGCAACATGGCGTCGAGCCGCGCCAGGGTCTGTCCGCGCATCGCCGCTACCGCGACCGCCAGCTCGGCGGTCTCGCGCTCGATCGCATCACACCAATGATCGTCATAATTGCGGACTTCCAGGAGCCTGTTGCGTGACCGCAAGGCGCGCTCAAGCGCGGAGACCCGGCTGGAGTGCTCGCTGTCGATGGCCAGCACCAGGCGGTCAAAGAACCGCCGCCGTTCGGAAGCCGCGCCCGTAAACAGCCCATCCATAGCCGGCGTCAGCCAGACCATTCGCAAATGCTCGCCAAAGGCAGTGGCCGAGGGCACGGGTTCACGATCGATCCGGCAGCGCCGGCTCGATGGCGTATCGCTGTCTGGCGCCCGTTCGATACCGGTGCCAAGCGTGGCCAGTCCGAGCGCACCTTCGACTTCGGCGGAAACCGCCCATGAACCGTCGCCCTGATTATCGGCGACGTCGTCCAGCGTTGCGCGGCGCAAGCCACGTCCCGGCGACAGAAACGAAATGGCTTCGAGGCAGTTGGTCTTGCCGGCGCCGTTTGGGCCGACCAGCACGATCTGATCGCCACGCGGCGCCAGGCTTGCGGCGCGATAGTTGCGGAAATGCGTCAACGTCAGACGATGAAGGCGCGAGGCGGTCATGGCGATGAGGCGTCGGTCATTTGTCCCTGCGCGGTTTCGCCGGCGCGTGGGGAGCGGAGCTTGCCGGCGCGAAAGAACTCACACCCGCATCGGCATCAGGACGTAGAGCGCGCCTTTGGAATCCCGATCCTGGATCAAGGTCGGCGAACCCGGGTCGGCGAGCCTGAGCACCGCGACCTCGCCTTCGATCTGGGCCGCGATGTCCAGGAGGTAGCGCGAGTTGAAGCCGATATCGAGCGCATCGGAGGCGTACTCGACCTCAAGCTCTTCCGTGGCGCTGCCGGAATCCGGATTAGTCACCGACAACACCAGCTTCCCTGCGGTCAGCGACAATTTCACGGCGCGGCCGCGTTCGCTGGATATCGTCGAGACGCGATCGACGGCGGCGTCGAAATCCTTCTTATCGACGCGCAATTCCTTGTCGTTGTTCTGTGGGATCACCCGGCCGTAATCCGGAAAGGTTCCGTCGATTAGTTTCGAGGTCAGCACCACATGGCCGAGGGTAAAACGGATTTTGCCTTGCGACAGTTCGATCGTCACTTCGGCTTCGCTGTCTTCGATCAGCCGTTGCACTTCGCCCACCGTCTTGCGCGGGACGATGACGCCCGGCATTCCCGAAGCTCCCTTGGGCAACGGCAGGTCAATCTGCGCCAGCCGGTGACCGTCGGTGGCAACGGCCCGCAAGGTCGCAGCCTTGGCGCTACCGGCAGCGTGCAGATAGATACCGTTCAGGTAATAGCGGGTCTCTTCGGTCGAAATCGCAAATTGCGTGCGGTCGATCATCCGCTTCAAATCCGCCGCCGCCAGCGTGAACGAATGCGTCATGTCGCCGGAGGCGAGATCGGGAAAATCGTTTTCGGGCAGGGTCTGCAGCGTGAAGCGTGAACGGCCGGCGCGGATCGCAAGCACTGAGCGGTCGCCATCGGCTTCCAGCACGATCTGTGCGCCCTCGGGGAGTTTCCGCACGATGTCATAGAACATGTGGGCCGGCACCGTGGTCGAACCGCCGGTGGCGGTTTCCGCAGGCAGTGTCTCGGTCACCTCAAGATCGAGGTCGGTGGCTTTAAGCGAGAGGCGGGCGTTTTCGGCGCGGACCAGCACATTGCCGAGGATGGGTATGGTGTTGCGGCGCTCCACGACGCGATGGACGTGTCCCAGCGATTTCAGCAATTGAGCGCGTTCGACGGTAACCTTCATGTTGCAATACCCGTCCGATTTTCCCTGGCTGGAGGCCGGGCTGGCCCAAGGGCATGCCGCGGCACTGGAAGGCCCTTGAATGGCCTCGATCAAGCTGAATTTGATCAAACCCTCAAGGGGATCGCAAGGTGGCGCGAATGGCGCGGGAGTGCAAGTGAAACGCCACCTCTCCCCCAGCTTTAACCGCCGCCGGAGCCGCCGGAGGAGCGGCGGTCGGCACGCTGCCGCCGCCCGGCGCGGGCACGCTATTCCTGCAGCTGCCGTTTCAGCGACTCGACTTCCTCGGATAGGGCCACATCGCGGCCGACCAGGGACTCGATCTTGCGAACGGCATGGAGCACCGTGGTGTGATCGCGTCCGCCGAAGCGACGGCCGATCTCGGGAAGTGAGCGAAGTGTCAGCGTTTTGGCCAGGTACATCGCGACCTGGCGCGGCCGTACCACATTTGCGGTGCGGCGCGACGACAGCAGGTCGGAGCGGCTGACATTATACTGGCGCGCAACCACCCGCTGGATGTCCTCGATCTTGATCCGTTTGGGCTCCTGCGGTCGGATCAGGTCGCGAACCTCGCGCTCGGCCATTTCCAGTGTAACCGGCTGGGCGTTGAGCTTGCTGTGTGCGAGCAGGCGATTGATTGCGCCTTCCAGATCGCGGCCGTTATGAGTGATGGTGCGGGCCAGATAATCGAGTACCGGTTCGGGCACGTCGAAACTTGCGTGATGGGCGCGGGCGGCGGCAACCCTGGATCTGAGGATTCCAAGCCGTAGTTCCTCGCCCAGCGTTCCCATTTCCACTACGAGGCCACCGGCGAGCCGAGATCGCACGCGATCATCGAGGCTCTCCAGGTCGGACGGCGGACGGTCGGCGGCAATCACCACCTGTCGTCCGGCGTCGATCAGCGCGTTCAGCGTGTGGCAGAATTCAGCCTGGGTCGACTTGCCCTGCAGGAATTGCAGGTCATCGATCACCAGAACGTCGATACCGCGCAGCGCCTCTTTGAAGGCCAGCGCCGTTTGCGTCCTTAGCGCGGCGACAAAGCCATACATGAACTTTTCGGCCGTCAGATAAAGAACCTTGCGCTCGCTGCCGGAATTGCCGGCCCAGGTGATGGCCTGGAGCAAATGCGTTTTCCCGAGCCCGACGCCGGCATGAATATAGAGCGGGTTAAACATCACGGGATCGCCATGCCGCCCTTCCGCGACCTGCCGTGCCGCGGCGTGCGCCAGTGTATTGGAGCGGCCGATCACGAAGCTGCCAAACGTCAGGCGCGGATCCAGCGGCGAGCCGCCGAGAGCATCATGGTTTGCGGAAACCGGCGCAGTGGCGACCGCGCGCAATTCCGGCGCTGGCTTGTTGTCCGAACGTTCCGCGCGGCGGGGATCGGCGACGGAGGCGTCCTTGGCGTGGGTCGCGGCGCGCATGGCGGAACGGACGGAAAGATCCACCCGGTGCACCTCTGGCATTTCGGCCTGCCAGCAGCTCAGCACGCGTTCCGAATAATGTGTCTGGATCCAACTTTTCAAAAATCGTGTCGGCACCGACAGATGTACGCTTTCCTGCTGGATGCCCTCCAGGTCCATGCGGGCGAACCAGCTTGAATAGACATCTTCGCCGACCGTCGACCGAAGTCGGCCCTTCACGCGTGACCAGCGATCTTGTTCTGAATTTGTCATTGTTTGACGACTTTTCTTATCTGGATGAGAAAGGTGTTGTGAGCGCTGTTGCGTATCCGACGCAGAGCGAGACCTCCCTGCGAACTTCTCTTTCGGCCATGACCCATCGTGCGGCGAAACTGCCGTCAGCCTGTCGATGAGAAAAGCTTTGGAAAGAGAAGCGCTGGGAGGTCAGCGCCTACTTGGCGCGATGTCAGGAGCCCGGGTGGGCGGACGACCACACATGTTGTCGAGGCAGAACCCATTCAGGGTGGCCCCATTCAGAGCCGATGTCTTGTCGAGTGCCGCGATCAACCCGTACAGCATGCCATCTCCCCCCTCTCATCGTGGTGGTGCACGACGAGTTTTTAGCGGTGCCTCACCTGCGTCTGGCGACGATTGATATGAAACAGGCTTGGCGCCGCTTCATTTCGACCGTTGCTTAGCCGCGCCGCGTGCTTCGGCATTCCCGGCGGTCGTCTGGCATCTGCGCCTCTCTCTGATGGTCTGACGAGACGTCGAGGTCTCGTCCCCCGAGAAATTTGGACGCAAAGCCACGCATGCCCACATCGCTATGGGCCTGATACTGACAATCGCTTGGAAAGCGTCGCCAACGTGCACACCGCCGCCGATTTGCACGTCCGCCCCTCATTCCAGGATCGCACTGATCTCAAGAACCGCGGGCGCCGCGAACGATTTAAAATTACATCATGGCTCATTTCCCGCAACGGAAATGATTCAGCAAATCACCTTCGAAATTGCCCTTCGCGTTTGCAAAAGCCTACGACGGTCGTTGCGCGACACCTCAAGGTTTTGAATCTGTGCAGGGATTCGAAGCGTCAGGCAGACGTCACAATTCTGGTCGCCGCTTAAAATACGTTCATAAAAATTTTACGTTTGAGCCGTGCTGAAATCCATTTTCAAACAACCTGTCTTCGCTATGCCTTTAAGTGACTACAAGGCCGCATCTTTTTTTGTTCATCGAAGACGGGTAACCTGCGTGCCCGATTTCAACGCTGCAATGCGATGAAGGTTGATTTCAAAAAGCAAGTGGCCTGTTCGAACGATGGCCGGTCGTAAGTGGCGTGCTGTTCGTTGCTGTTACCGAAAAACTACGGTCGAAACTTTACGAGGTCTGTCGCAATCGGAGGAGATTCATTCCACGCGCGACAATAAAAAGCCCGGCGCAATGGCCGGGCTGCTGTCATCTTGGATTTTAGTCGTATGACTCAGTCGTATCGTCTGACTGAATCGCTTAACTGTGTCACTTGCCGAGTTTGGCGATCTGCTGGGTCAGGCGCGAAACTTTTCGGCTCGCGCTGTTCTTGTGGATGATGTTGCGCTGGGCCGCGCGCATCAATTCCGGTTCCGCGCTCGACATCGCCTTCACGGCAGCTGCACGATCGCCGGTCTTGATCGCTTCTTCGACGCTGCGGACGGCGCCGCGCATCTGGGTGCGGCGCGACTTGTTGACGGCGGTCCGGCGAGCAATCTTGCGCGTCGCCTTTTTGGCGGAGGTAGTATTGGCCATATCTCAAATATCCTTCGGCGGTGACCGATCGCGGGATCCGTTTTCCCCGCCTGCCGTTCAACCCTGTGATCGACGCTGATGTCTTCGGTGCTCTCTTAAGGGATCGCTCCGGAACAACCTGGCTCACGGACTAGGACACCCAAAGAACGCAGGCGGCGGGATTGCACCCACCGCCATTGGCGGTCCTTATAGAGGGCCGACCTAGCACCGTCAACGCCCGAGCGGCGGGNCAAAACGCGCTCAAGGACCGGATCCCCGGAGCGGCGGAGGTTGAATTTCCCGGTGCGCCCCGGTAGGGCTGACGTCGCTTTGCTCGCTCTGGATATGAAGGTGACCCATGATCCGCGGCTTTGTTCGGCTGGTGGGACTCTTGCTGCTGGCCTGCGGATTCATCTTCATGGTCTATGACGGGGCTCGCTGGGTCGCCGACCAGAGCCTCCAATTCACCCGGTTTGGCCAGTTCTGGAACGATATTCATCAATCCAGTCAGGAGGCTT
>JGI24739J22299_10000185_pt1 | contig 20683 bp, 18 predicted proteins | sample KBSCornC5_FD_22299 | JGI IMG/M metagenome (IMG submission 22299)
CCAAAGAGCTGCCCGAGAAGATAGAGACGGTGATCTTCTGCGAGATGGACGCCGAACAGCGCCATATCTACGATGCTTACCGCAATACTTACCGCTCCAAGATACTCGGTGTCATTGAAGACCAGGGTATGGAACGTTCCCAGCTCACGATTTTGCAAGGCCTGATGAAGCTGCGGCAGATCTGTGATTCGCCGGCTATTCTCAACGAGTCTGAACAGTATCCCAATCACTCAGTAAAACTGCATGAGCTTACCCGCGAAATGTCAGAGAATATCAGCAACCACAAGGTGTTAATATTCTCCCAGTTCCTGGGCATGCTCGCCCTTATAAAAGACCGGCTGCAGCATCTGAAAATACCTTTCGAATATTTTGACGGTAGCACCAGCACCCATGAAAGGGAAAGGGCTATACAGAACTTCCAGAACAACGAAGAATGCCGCGTATTCCTCATCTCCCTCAAAGCGGGCGGCGTTGGTCTGAACCTTACCGCAGCAGATTATGTATACATTGTAGATCCCTGGTGGAACCCCGCTGTAGAACAGCAGGCCATTGACCGTACCCACCGTATCGGCCAGACGAAGAACATCTTCGCCTACCGTATGATCTGTAAGGATACGGTGGAAGAAAAGATATTACAGCTGCAGGAACGTAAGAAATCATTGGTGAAAGATATCATTGCGGACGATACCGGCTTTATCAAGAAGCTGACAAAAGAGGATGTACTGTACCTGTTTAGTTAACGCTATAGGCTATACTTATGGATTTTAATTTCCGGGATTCTTTCCAGGCGTATTCTAATGTAGAATTATTGAAGATCATTGACGAGGCGGATAAATATCAGCCCGAAGCAGTGGAGGCAGCCCGGCATATTCTTGGAGGCAGGGAAGTGCATGATAGCGACATTGAACAAATGAGTAATTACAAGACCGCTATTGCAATACAGGAGAAAGAGAACGGGGATGCCAGGGAAGAGTTATCCAATTTCCTGGAGTCGATAGTAAAGCCTGAAGAGGGGCCGAATGTTGGCAAATGGATCAATGTGCTGCTGGTTTTAATCGGAATACAATACCTCTGGAAGATCCCCTATTTTTTCAGAAAGGTGCAGGAGTATTTGCAGTGCGAGCAATGTTCGATGTTATCGGGCGAGTTTATTGCCCGGATGTATCCTTTCTTCTACCTTCCGGTCACCGGGTACCTGTTGTATAAGAAGAAACGCTGGGGCTGGATGCTGTTAATGGTTTATTTCCTTATCGCAACGATTTCCCAGATCGGAGAGATTTCCTACTATCTCTATAACTACCAATCGGTATCCAGGTTTTATCGCATGGATATTATCATGGCTATTGTTACCCTCGCAGCAAAGGCTGGTGTGATACTGTTTATGTGGAGACCGGTTGTGTCTGATTACTTTGGCATAAGTCCACGGGCAAAGAGAGATACGCTAACCATTGGTATCAGTATTGGAATAACAGTTTTTGTTGCCATGTTTGTTTCCATTCATACTACTTCCCTGCGATGATCTGCTCAAATCACCAATTGCATCAGAATGGCCGGAAAACCCAAAGCTACGGCCATCCCATAGAACAGATCCAGCCACACCATAGAGCCCAGTGCGCCCAGGTAAATAAGCCCCACCACAGGCGCAGTCACTGCTTTCAGCCATAAGGGCGTGTTTTCGCCCTTCATTAAACCGTTCCACATGGTCTTTGCATCGCCCGTGCTGGGGAAAGCATGCATACCGATACATACGCCCAGGTATATCAGGAGATAATCTATAAACGATGCCTCCCCAAACGCCACCGGCAGTGCGGCAGGAAAGGCAATCAACGCCGACAGTATGGTGTTAACGAAGAAGGGGCCGGTGCCTATGAAAAGCTGGTGTACCGGGTTGCGTACCGGCTCATGTATTACATAACCTGCCGGGTTACCGAGCTGGAAATATTTTACTTCAAATATGGCTACGCCGAACATGCGGCAGAAAAGCTGATGGGCAAATTCATGTACCACTACTCCCGGAAAAGTAACAGCGGTAATAACGGCGCCAGGTATAAACATAGTTGTTAAGATTAATTTAGTCCCTGTAAGTAATGTTACCTCTTATAATGTCCAGTGTATGAGCGAGCCCGCTGGTATCGGCGCTTCGCCTGATGTTGGACAGCAGCTCATTACATTCCTTGTTCTGATCATTGAAGTAGTAGGCAAGCGCCAGTGTTCTCATTACGGAGCTGCTGTTTGGTTCCCAGGCATAGGCGGCCAGCGCCTTTGTCAGCGCTTCCTGGTCGCGGTGTTGTTTCAATAATATAATCGCCAGTCCGGTATTCCCGGCTACGGATTCTGCGTTGCGGTCCAGCAGCTGGTAGCAAACAGCCGCCGCTTCCGTGAATTTTTTCTGCTCGCGGTAAGTGCTTGCCAGCAGTCCATATGCCGGGTGAAAGTCTGGTGCATCTTTGATCAGCATCTGGAGGATGCTGTCTGTATGCGCGTAATCGGCTTCCTCATAATATTGATCTGCCAGCAGATAGGCTGCCATCACATCATGTGGCTGCTCCTGCGTATACTGCAGCAGAGCAGCTTTTAAAGCAGGCGTATCTGTTTTCAGTGACCTATACTTAACGGCGAAAGTGCTATCCCCGAAAGTATAATGTTCCATGTTGGAAAGCAGATTGTTTACACGGCTTATCAGATCATCTTCTTCTTTAGAAGATGCCCCGGCCCAGTGGGAGGAAACACTGTCTGCCAGTGCCAGGTGGTCGTTGTAAAAGGCGGCGATCATTAAATGTGCGCTGGCTTTCAGATTCTCGGGGTATCGCTGCAGTGTTTTACGCAGCTCCTGCTCGGCGCTCATATATTTATGTTCCCCTTCCAGCTTGAGTGCACGTTCGTAGCTCAGCCTCGCCTTAAACACTTCCGGAAACTTGTACAATGACAGGATCATCAGGATACCGATGCCAATAGCAGACCATAATACGGATTTCTTAACCGGGTAACGGCTCATTTCGCGCCGGCAGGGCGCACAAAGCTTTATTTTATAGCCAGCCTCATAGGCAGGGCTGCCACATTTGGTGCAGCCGTCTGTCCCAACGCCGGCTGCCGGGGTCATTTCATTTAATTCCATGGTATAGGATAAATAGGGCCGCTAAGATATGCTGAATATTCAGATGCCTTATCCCACTATCATTTCATTTTTTGAAGGCCTACCCTTCAGTTTCTGCATGGTTTTTCAAGGCCCCGGCATGGCCGCTAAGATCTTGATGCGTTAAGATCGGTTGATTGTCATCTGATTATAGCGATCTGCATTTCTCTTTTCAGGTACTGGCACTACAATCGCTTTACAGGAGCCGTAACAATACAAAATCCTATATGTTACCTGATTCCAAAATATCACAGTTGATCAGCCTCCAGATCCCTGGCCTTACTTATGTAATGTGGCAGTACCGGGTAACCGGGCCTTTATATGCTGCCTGCAGTGCTGCAACAGGCACGTACAGAACAACTGCACAACGGGACAATTTAATTTTTAAATACACAATTATGCTCACCATTTTATTATTAGTGGCTGGCCTGGCCTGCTTTGTACTGTTCTTCCGGTCAATAGACTATTTCGAGAACATTTAAAGCATGGTTGCCGCCGTAACATTAAACGCTACAACTATGATGAACGCATTATTTATCCTGGCTATCCTGGTTTTCTTCTACATGATCTATGTATTACTGAAACCGGAAAAATTTTAACAGACAACCGCTTATCACTTGGGGTTTTAATTAATTGAACATGACTACAGAATTTCTTGGCGTAATCATTACCTATGGACTAACACTTCTGCTGGCCCTGCCCCTGGGAAAATACATCGCCAAAGTATTTAGAGGGGAGAAAACCTGGTCAGATTTTATGGGGCCGCTGGAGCGCCTCTTCTTCAAAGTGTCCGGTATCAATCCGAAGGAGGAGATGAACTGGAAGCAACACATGAAGGCAATGCTGACCATCAACCTGGTATGGTTTGTATACGCCTTCTTTGTACTGATCTTCCAGGATAAGCTGCCGATGAACCCGGATGGCAATACCGGTCAGACACCGGATCTTGCTTTCAACACGGCCATCAGCTTCGTGGTGAACTGTAACTTGCAGCACTATTCTGGTGAAAGCGGGGTAAGCTATTTCACACAGCTGTTTGTGCTGGCATTCCTGCAGTTTGTAAGCGCNGCAACCGGTATTGCCGCACTGTTTGTGGTGATGAAAGCATTGAAGGAAAAGACGACCAGTAAACTGGGGAACTTCTGGGATTTCTTTGTGAAATCCATCACCCGTTTGCTGCTGCCGCTGTCTATCGTGATCGCCATCATCCTGGCATTCAACGGCACGCCTGCCAGCTATAAAGGTAAAGACACTTATGTAAGCCTGCAGGGCGATACGGTGAACGTATCACGAGGCCCTGCCGCTGGTATGATCGCCATCAAGCACCTGGGCACTAACGGAGGCGGCTGGTTTGGCGCCAACTCTGCCCACCCGCTGGAGAATCCTAACTATATCACATATATGACCGAGATGGTGGCGCAGGTGTTGATACCTATCGCCATGATCTTTGCGCTGGGTTTCTTTATTAACCGCAAGAAGTTTGCATACATCGTTTTTGCGATCATGACGCTGGGCTTTTTATGCCTGCTCATACCAACCATTATCAGCGAGATACGCGGAAACCCTGCTATAACCCATATGGGCGTTGCACAGCCAACCGGTGCGATGGAAGGTAAGGAAGTGCGCTTCGGCGTGGCGGGATCCGCCTACTGGAGCACAGTCACTACCATCATCTCCACCGGTTCTGTGAACGCCATGCACGACAGCACGATGCCAACTACCGGGTTGATGCAGTTGTTGGGAATGATGATCAACAGCTTTTACGGAGGCTGTGGCGTGGGGTTTCTTAATTATTATATCTACATCATTATTGCAGTGTTCATATCCGGCCTCATGGTAGGGCGTACGCCAGAGTTCATGGGCCATAAGCTGGAAGCAAGAGAAGTAAAGATTGCAGCATTAATTACGCTTCTTTCTCCCTTCCTTATACTCGCAGGCACCGCGCTGGCTGCTTTTGTGATCTCACATTATCCGAATGCGGATTGGGCCGTGAAACCTTCTGCCTGGTTGAATAACCCGGGATACCACGGCTTCTCGGAGATGCTGTATGAGTTCACCTCTGCCAATGCGAACAATGGTTCCGGCTTTGAGGGATTGGGGGATAACAACATCTTCTGGAANNTTAGTACCGGCTTTATACTGATACTGGGCCGCTTCCTGCCCATCATTGGTCCTGTGGCCATTGCAGGGTTGATGGCGAATAAAAAGTATGTCCCCGCCTCTGCCGGTACATTGAAAACAGATTCCTGGACATTCGGCGTAATGACACTGGCGGTGATCGTCATCATCAATGCCTTGTCTTACTTCCCCGCCCTGGCACTGGGACCGATCGCAGAGTACTTTTCACTGCATTAATGAACATGCAAACTGACAATTAAAATGAAACGAAATAAAGATAACAGACTTTTCCCGGCAGACCTCGTGAAAGAGAGCCTGAAACAGTCTTTCGTGAAACTGAACCCGAAGCTGATGATCAAGAACCCGGTGATGTTCACCGTGGAATTAGGCACGATCGTAATGTTTTTTGTTACGCTCTATGCCATGATCACCGGTAATACAGACCAGGGCAGCGGGGTCTATAACCTGCTGGTATTTATTGTACTGTTCCTCACTGTGCTGTTTGCCAACTTTGCTGAAGCCATTGCCGAAGCGCGTGGCAAGGCACAGGCAGAAAGCCTGCGCAAGACCCGCGAGGAAACACCTGCCAAGCTGGTACAGATAATAGGAGAGATATTCACCAACGAAGTAAAGATTATTTCCTCTTCACAATTGCGTAAGGGCGACGTTTTTCTTTGCGAACCGGGTGATATCATCCCCGCCGATGGAGAGATCATAGAAGGCCTGGCCAGTATAGACGAATCTGCCATCACCGGTGAAAGCGCTCCTGTGATCCGTGAGGCGGGCGGCGATAAATCCAGTGTGGTAGGCGGTACCAAAGTGCTGAGCGACCGTATCAAGGTACAGGTAAGCACAGAGCCCGGGGAATCGTTCCTCGATAAAATGATTGCCCTGGTAGAAGGCGCCAGCCGTCAGAAAACACCGAATGAAATTGCCCTCACCATTCTGCTGGCCAGCTTTACATTGGTGTTCATCATCGTGTGCGTTACGTTGAAACCTTTTGCTGATTATGCGCAAACGCCCATCACCATTGCGGCCTTTATTTCACTGTTTGTGTGCCTGATACCGACCACTATCGGCGGGCTTTTGTCTGCCATCGGTATCGCCGGTATGGACCGTGCACTACGCGCCAACGTGATCACCAAATCAGGGAAGGCCGTAGAAACAGCAGGCGACGTAGACGTACTGCTGTTGGATAAGACCGGCACCATTACCATCGGTAACCGTAAAGCCACCAATTTTTACGCAACCAATGGTACCAGCAAGGAGGAGTTTATAAAGCTTTGTGCACTCAGCTCATTATCTGACGATACGCCCGAAGGTAAATCCATCGTAGAGCTGGCCGGTAGAGACGCTGTAAGTAATCTTTCCGTGGCAGGCGCCAGTCTGGTGAAGTTCACCGCAGAAACCCGCAGCAGTGGTATCGATCTGCCTGATGGTACCCGTATCCGTAAAGGCGCTTATGACGCCATCCGTAACCTGGCGCAGAAAGCCGGCAATGAATTTCCGCAGGAAACGCTGGCCAGGGTAGAAGCGATCTCTAAGGACGGCGGTACGCCCCTGGTAGTAGCCCTCAATAGTAAAGTACAAGGCGTGATCGAACTGCAGGATATCATCAAACCCGGCATACAGGAACGTTTTGAACGCTTGCGCAAAATGGGTGTGAAAACAGTAATGGTGACGGGTGATAATCCCCTGACCGCTAAATACATTGCCACCAAAGCTGGTGTAGACGACTTCATTGCAGAAGCCAAGCCGGAAGACAAGATGAAATACATCAAACAGGAACAACATGAAGGCCGCCTGGTAGCCATGATGGGCGACGGCACCAACGATGCTCCCGCCCTGGCGCAGGCAGATGTTGGTGTGGCTATGAACAGTGGTACGCAGGCCGCCAAGGAAGCCGGTAACATGGTGGACCTGGACAATGACCCTACGAAACTGATCGAGATCGTGGAAATAGGTAAGCAGTTATTGATGACACGCGGTACCCTTACCACTTTCTCCATCGCCAACGACGTGGCTAAATATTTCGCTATCGTACCTGCATTGTTCATTGCTTCCATTCCTGCGTTGCAGGGTATTAACATCATGAAGCTGCATAGTCCTGAATCTGCTATTCTCAGCGCCGTGATCTTTAACGCTATCATCATACCCATGCTGATACCGCTGGCATTAAGAGGTGTGGAATACAAACCTATCGGGGCCAGCGCATTGCTCAGGCGTAATCTTCTGATCTATGGTGTAGGTGGTGTGGTAGTGCCTTTTATTGGTATCAAACTGATTGACCTGGTAGTGAGTATTTTCTTTTAATCATTAACAACAAAAATTATGAAACGATATATCATGCCTGCCGTAAAGCTCACCCTGGTGCTGGTGCTGGTACTGGCAGGCCTCTATCCCCTGTTGATCGCCGGTGTAGCTAAAATGGCACCTGGTAAAGGTGATGGTGAAACAGTGACATTCAATGGCAGAGTGGTTGGTTATGCCAACATCGGACAAAAATTTACTGAGGATAAATATTTCTGGTCCCGTCCTTCCGCCGTGGATTATAACGCTGCCGGTTCAGCCGGTTCTAACAAGGGCCCATCTAATCCTGACTATCTGAAGATAGTGCAGGAGCGGATAGACACTTTCCTGGCGCATAATCCCGGCGTTCAGAAAGACGATATCCCGGCGGAGCTGGTAACAGCTTCCGGTAGCGGCCTCGATCCAGACCTGTCTCCTGCAGCTGCAGAGATCCAGGTGGCCCGCATTGCAAAAGCAAGAGGCATCCAGGAAGAACGTGTAAAAGCATTGGTGAAAGAGCACACCCAGGGCCCGCTGTTCGGCTTTATGGGCCCTGAAAAGGTGAATGTGCTGCGCCTGAATGTGGCACTGGATAATCTATGAAAACCTGAACCCATTGTGCCAAGGGCGTTGCTTCAAGCTGGTCATGCATATGGCAGCGCCTGCGGCATATAATGACTCAAAATTAACAGGATTATATACGAACTAAAATGAAGAGGATTTTATTATCTGTAGTATGTTTGATGGCCATAAAGGCACAAGCGCAAGATTCAACACAGGCAGGAAAAGTTACTTTTTCCGGCTATGCGGAAGCATATTACAGCTACGACTTTAACAACCCCGCAAATCACCTGAAGCCGGGATTTATCTACAGCCATAACCGTCACAATGAACTGAACCTTAACCTCGGTTTTGTGAAGGCCAACTATACGTCAGATCGCGTACGTGGAAATGTTGCTATTATGGCGGGTACCTATGCCGAATATAACCTGGCAGCAGAGCCAGAATTGCTACGGCATGTTTATGAAGCTAATGTTGGTGTGCGTATTGGTAAGGACTTGTGGGCAGACGCAGGGATCATGCCCTCACATATCGGTTTTGAAAGTGCTATCGGAAAGGACTGCTATACTCTTACCCGCAGTATGCTGGCAGACAACTCCCCTTACTACGAAGCCGGCGCTAAAATAACCTGGAACCCGAATGAGAAGTGGACCTTGTCTGCTATGTACCTTAATGGCTGGCAGCGCATTCGCCGCGTGGATGGCAACCAGACGCCGGCCTTTGGCACCCAGGTGACCTTCAAGCCTTCTGATAAAGTCACGCTCAATTACAGCACTTTTATAGGCAACGATAAGCCCGACAGTGTAAGGCAGATGCGCTATTTTAATAACCTTTACGGTATCTTTAATATAACGGAAAAATTCAGCCTGATAGCCGGTTTGGATTATGGTTTTGAACAAAAGGAAAAAGGCAGCAGTGACATGAATCAGTGGTATAGCCCTGTTGCTATTGCCCGCTATGCATTAACGGACAAACTGGCGCTGGCAGGCCGTGCAGAATATTACAGCGATGAGCATGGGGTGATTATCAGCACCGGTACGCCGAACGGCTTTAAAACGAGCGGGTATTCGCTGAACTTCGATGTTACACCTGCTCCCAATGTGCTATTCCGCATCGAAGGACGACTCCTGCACAGCAAGGACGAAGTGTTTTTAAAGGGCAGTGAAGCAAAGAACAATAATGCCTCTGTTACCACATCGCTGGCATTCTGGTTTTAACTATTACTCAATTTCCACCTATGACGGATAAAGAACATTCGGTAGAACATTTCCTGCACCTGGCCAATAAATCATCCGGCAGGGGCAAGCTGAAGATCTATATCGGTATGAGCGCCGGTGTGGGCAAAACCTACCGCATGCTACAGGAAGCGCACAGCATGCTGCGCAACGGGGTTAACATCCAGATCGCTTATGTGGAAACACATGGCCGTACTGAGACGCAGGCTTTGATAGATGGATTGCCGGCTATTCCACGAAAGCAGGTGTTTTATAAAGGAAAGATGCTGGAAGAAATGGATCTTGACAGCATCCTACTGCTTAACCCGGAATGGGTAATTGTTGACGAGCTGGCCCATACCAATATACCCGGCTCCCGCAATGAAAAGCGCTGGCAGGATGTGGCAGAGATATTGCGTGCAGGGATCAATGTAATATCCGCCGTGAACATCCAGCATATAGAAAGCATTAACCAGGAAGTGAAAGTGATCACCGGTGTGGAAGTGAAAGAGCGTATCCCGGATAATGTGCTGCAGATGGCAGACGAGGTGGTGAATATAGATCTTACAGCCGATGAGCTCATCACCCGTTTGAAAGAGGGCAAGATCTATGACCGCTCTAAAGTGGAAACCGCTTTGAAGAACTTCTTCCAGGCAGAGAAAATATTGCAGCTGCGCGAGCTGGCCTTGAAAGAAGTGGCCTCCCAGGTAGAGCGTAAAGTGGAGATAGAAATACCGCGGGGACAACAGATGCGTCATGAGAACTTCCTGGCCTGCATCTCTACCAATGATGAAGTGGCGCGTAAGGTGATCCGTAAAACGGCGCGCCTGGCGTCTTATTATCATGGAGACTGGTACGTGCTGTATGTGCAGGCGCCCAGAGAAAGCGCTTCGCGTATACCGCTGGCTGCCCAGCGGCATCTCATCAACAACCTGAAACTGGCAACAGAGCTGGGTGCGGAGGTAATACAGGTACGGGATGCAAGAGTGGCTGAGGCCATTATCAGCACAGCGATAGAAAAACGCGCTACTACAGTTTGCATCGGAAAGCCACATATCAGTCTTTTCCGCATTATTTTGCAAACCAATCTATTTAACCAACTGTTAAAAACATTATCATCGAACGATATTGATCTAATTATCCTGTCATGAGGCTTAAAACAAAAATAACGTTAGGGGTATTATTCCTTTACTTCATGCTGCTGCTGGTAAGTGTGCTGGGATATTATTACCTCACCAGTCTCAATATAAAGGCCCGCACGATACTGGAAGACAACTACGAGTCGCTTGAGTATAACAAGAACATGCTGGCCTCGCTCGACGCGCTTTCGCTGGATCGTAGCAGCGCACTGCAGCGTTTTGAGCATAATCTGCAGCAGCAGGAGCGTAACATTACCGAAGCCGGCGAAGGCGCCGCCACCGAACAGGTACGCCTGGCCTTTGAACGGCTGAAGCAGGATACAGCCAATCCCGCAAAGCACCTGCAGGCTATACGCCAGAGTATATACGTTATTATGGACCTCAACATGCAGGCCATTGTGGGTAAGAATGAAAGAGTAAAGAAAACTGCCAACAATGCGCTGCTGTACATTGCCATTATCAGCGGTGTGTGCTTTTTACTGGGCCTTACATTCGTATACAATTTCCCGGGTTATGTGGCCAATCCTATCAGGGAGCTGACAGCCGGCATTAAAGGCATCGCTGAAAAGAAATATAGTCAACGGCTGCATTTCAAAAGTGAGGATGAGTTTGGGGAACTTGCCCTTGCCTTCAACACCATGGCCCAGCGGCTGGATGACTATGAGCATAGTAACCTGGCCCGTATCATGTTTGAAAAGCAGCGGGCCGAAGCCGTGATCAGCAGCCTGCGGGATGCTACTATCGGTTTCGATAATAAAGGGACTATACTGTTTGCCAACTCACAGGCCCTGCAGCTGCTGAATATGACTGAGAAGGACCTGATAGGTAAACCCGCATTGGAGGCGGCAAAATATAATGACCTGCTCACTTTCCTGGTGAACCGCCAGGACAATACGCCCCTGAAGATCGTGGTAGAAGGCAAGGAAAGTTTCTTTACCAAAGAGATGGTAGATATTCATCATGAAAATGAGCGGATCGGTTATGTGATCATCCTTAAAAATATTACTTCCTTCCGTGAGCAGGACCTGGCTAAAACCCATTTCATCGCTACCGTTTCCCACGAGCTAAAGACACCGCTGGCCTCTTCAGACTTCAGCCTAAAACTGCTGGAGGATGAGCGTATCGGTCATCTTACCGGGGAGCAGCGTGAACTGGTTGAAAGTTTGAAACAGGACAATCTGCGTATGATCAAGATAGTAAGTGAGCTGCTGAACCTTTCGCAGGTGGAAAGCGGTAATATACAGCTGCAGCCCCAGCCGGTTTCTCCGGTACAGGTAGTGCAGTATGCCCTTGAAACGGTGAGGAAACAGGCGGCGCAGCAACAGGTGACCATTAGTACCACGCTTCCCCAGGACATGCCGCAGATACAGGCCGATGTGGAGAAAACCGCCTGGGTGTTAGTGAACCTGCTTACCAATGCCATCCGCTACTCTCCTTCAGGAGCTGAGATCCGGCTCAGCGTTGAACAGACGGAGGACCATATGCTTACTTTCAGCGTACAGGATACCGGCAAGGGTATTCCTCCTGCTTTCCGTGAAAAGATCTTCGAACGTTTTTATCAGGTGCCGGGCACGCAGCACCAGAAGAGCAGCGGCCTGGGGCTGGCCATCGCCCGTGAATTTATCGAGGCGCAAGGAGGTAATATCAATGTGGAGAGCGAGGAGGGCAAGGGCAGCTGTTTTTATTTCAAGCTGCCGCTGGCAATAGTTTAGGATCTGAAGGAATCCTTGTGGATCTCGGATCGGATCTCATTACAGGCCTTTTCCAATAATGTTGCGAGTCCTTCCACTTTTCCGGGTATGTGCCTGGCCTCCCCTGCATCCCGGGCCTTATCTTCCAGGTCTTTTGTTAATTCCATTGCATTTGTGATCGGCACGATCCCCAGGCTGGACTTCAGCCGGTGCGCCAGGAAGGCTACCCGGTCCCATCGCTGCTGTGTGGCGGCTTCCCGCATTTCCTGCATGTTAGCCGGCATGGCTACCAGGAACTCCTGCAACATTTCTTTAATATAGTCGGTATCGTTGAACAGCAGGCTACGCAGGTGGTTAAAGTCCACTACGCCAGGCTGAGGCTCCTGGCCCTTCTGCTGGAGAGGTTTTTCATCTGGTTGTTGCATTGGATCATGGTTTAGGTGTACCGTAATAGAATGCTGTACGTCCATATAATATGCAATCATACGATTTCTGTGGGAGAAAGGGGAATCATTATTTTTTTAAGACTTTAATCCCTTGTTTATTCCTAATTCCATAGATTTGCCTAATATTCTTTTGTTTAAGCCGTTATAATTTTATGAAGAAAATATTTTTTACCCTTACGTTAATGGCTGTTTCCTATGGTGTGTTTGCCCAGGAAGCCATGAACAAGGCGATGAGCTCCATTACACGTTCCAGGGATTTTCTGGTGGTATCGCTTACTTATGATGGCTGGGCCAACAGGCCAGACAGCGTGAGCACCGGCTTTAATCGGGGCTTTAACATTGCCTTCATGTATGATTTTCCCATCAATAAAACGAACCTTAGCCTGGCAGCTGGTTTAGGTATTGGTACCAGCGGCGTGTTCCTGAAAGACCACACGCTGAATATGGACGATAACACCACCAATGTTCCCAAGTTCCAGCGTGACGATTCTTTCAAAAAATATAAGGTGGCTACCACTTACCTGGAAGTGCCCATAGAACTGAGGTATCGTAGTGTGCCTGATAATGCCAACAAAGGCTTCAAAGCTGCACTGGGCTTCAAGATCGGTAACCTCATGAATGCGCATACCAAAGCCCGTAGCGACCTGGGTGGATCAAAGAACACAGTGAAGGAAGCCAATAAACGCTTCTTCAATAGCTGGCGTTATGCGGCCACTGCCCGTATCGGCTATGGTAACTGGGCGCTGTACGGTTCCTATAACCTGAACGCGCTCTTTAAAGATACTGGTGGAAATGCCCTCGCTGATATAAGACCTTATTCAATAGGTATTGCGATAAGCGGGCTATAATTGGTAACAGGATATTCTAATATGCGGATGTGCAGATCATATATGCACATCCGCTTTTTTTATCTGCCAGACGGCAATTTTTATCGCTGAATTATCTGCCTTTAAACGCAGGCTTTCTTTTTTCCATGAACGCCAGCACCCCTTCTTTATTATCTTCCGAGCGCCCGGCTATCTCCTGGCAGTAGGCTTCATAGTCCAGCACCGCGTCCAGGTTTTCCGTCATCCCCTTGGTTAGCATCTTCTTCATTAAGGCAATTGCTTTCGTTGGGGCATTAGCGTAAAATGCTGCTTCTGCCTGTACGGCGGCGTCCAGTTCTTCTGGTTTTACCACTTTGTTCACTAATCCGAGCTGCATGGCTTCCTGTGCTGATAGCTTGGTGGCTTTGGTGGCCAGTTCAAAAGCACGGTGATAGCCGATGGTGCGCGGCAGGAAATAGGAAGAGCCGGAATCCAGCACCAGGGCGATGTTAACAAATATTTCTATAAGGGTAGCTGTTTCGCTGGCAATGATCACGTCGCAGGCCAGGGCCAGTGAGCATCCGGCTCCTGCCGCCACACCGTTTAGCCGGCATATCACTGGTTTGGGCATATTGCGGATACCGCGTATAATCGGGTTATACCGCTTATGCAGCGATTCGCTGAAGCTGCGGGTACCAGCTTCCATGGAAGCCTTCAGGTCTTGTCCGCTGGAAAATGCTTTGCCCTCACCGGTTAATACCACGGCCCTTATCTGCGGATCTTTCTCTGCCTGTTTCAGGGCGTCTTGCAGCTCATAGCTTAGCGGATCATTGAATGCATTGTAAACTTCAGGGCGGTTGAGTGTGATGGTGGCCACTCCGTTTGCTACGTGGAATAAAAGGGATTCAAACATAATGTTAAGATTTATAGCTGCGAGCCGCAAGCTACAAGCCTGTGCAATCCTTGTGGCCTGTAGCTTGCGGTTTTGTGGCTTTTTATAATGTTTCGTTTAGCCATTTAAAGAATTCCCGCTGCCATACCAAAGCGTTTTGCGCCTTCAGTACCCAGTGGTTTTCTTCAGGGAAGTAGAGCAGTTTACTTTTAATGCCTTTCAGCTGTGCCAGCTGGAAGGCCTGTAATCCCTGTTCTATACCTACCCTGAAATCTTTGCCGCCCTGGATGATCAGGATGGGCGTGTTCCATTTATTGGCGTAGCTACTGGGATTAAATTCGTTGTGGCTGGCTGCATTGGCGGCATCCCACCAGGCGCCGATGTCCCAGTTGGCAAACCAGAGCTCTTCTGTAGTGCCGTACCAGCTTTTCAGATCGAACAGGCCGTCGTGCGCGATGAAGGTTTTGAAACGGTTATTGTGCACGCCTGCCAGCATATATACGGAGTAACCGCCGTAGCTGGCTCCTACTGCGCCCAGCCTGCTTTTATCCACATAGGGTTCCTGGCTTACCGCATCTATGGCGCTCAGGTAATCGCGGATGGGCTGTCCGCCCCAATCCTTGCTGATGGAAGCGTTCCATTCCACGCCGTGGCCTGGCATACCGCGGCGGTTGGGCGCCACTACAATATAGCCCTGGGAGGCGATCAGCTGGAAGTTCCAACGGTAAGAGTAGAACTGTGATAAGGCAGATTGTGGTCCGCCCTGGCAGTACAGCAGGGTAGGATATTTTTTGGATGCATCGAAATTGGGCGGGAGGATCACCCATACGAGCATTTCTTTATTGTCGGTGGTCTTTACCCAGCGTTTTTCAATTTTGCACAGGCCGATCTTGTCATAGACCGCTTTGTTCACGGCAGTCAGCGGCTGTACTTCGCCTTTCGGCAGGCTGACAGTGAACAGTTCTGTGGCGTGGTTCATATCTGTGCGGGATACGATCAGGGTATTGCCTGCCTGTCCGACAAAACCGGTGATATCAAAATCACCGCTGGTGAGCTGGCGTATATGCTTCGGCGTGGTAGCGGCCATATCTTTCTGCAGAGCGATCTCCAATACCTGTTCTGTGCCTTTGATCACGGCCAGGAATTGCAATAGTTTGCCGTCGTTGCTCCAGCGCACAGCAGAAGCGGTGCCGTCCCAATCTTTGGTGAGGTTACTGATCTTTCCGCTGTTACGGTCCAGCACTAGAACGTCGTTTTTGTCTGCCTCAAAGCCGTCATGGGCCATGCTCAGCCAGGCCAGGTATTTGCCGTCAGGGCTGAACGTGGGGGCTACGTCGTATCCTTTCATGCCTTCGCTCAGGTTGCGGGTAGCGCGGGTATCGAGGGTGTATTCATAAATATCCGTGTTGGTGCTAAGGGCATATTCTTTGCCGGATTTCTTTTTGCAAACGTAGATGATGCTTTTGCTGTCGGGGCTCCATATCATATCTTCTGCGCCACCGAAGGGCATCTGGGGGCAGTCGTAAGCTTCGCCCTCCATGATATCTATGGGCGTGCCTACCTGTCCGTTATCGTAGGTGGCATAGAACACGTGCTGGAAGTTACCGTCTTCCCAGGTGTCCCAGTGCCGGTAGTTCAGGTTGTCGTAGATCTGTACGTTGGATTTTGCAAGGTCAGGGTAGAAATCGCTGCCGCTTACCTTCTGGATCTTCACCTCTTTGGAGAAGAGGATATGTTTACCGTCGGGCGACAGGCGGATATTCTGCATACCGCCTTCCACATTGGTTTTCTGTACTGCGTCGGTGCCGTCGGCGTTCATTTCCCACCATTGGTCTTTGTAGGCGTAGCCGATCTTTTGTCCGCCGAGAGGTGCTACCCCGCCTTCGCCACCCGGTTCTTTGGTGATCTGCCGGGCTTCGCCTCCCGTTAGGGGGATGGCATAGAGGTTCTTTTCACTTTTGTTTTCCGCAATGTTGTATTGTGTTACGCCGTAGATGACGGTCTTTCCGTCTGCCGTAACCGTTTCGCCGCTTACCCGTCCAAGCTGCCAGAGCAGTTCGGGCGTCATTTTATCCTGCGCCATGGTCATAGAAGAGATCAATAATCCTGTCAGTAAAATAGGTTTAAACATTGTTGTAACCGTTTTGGATGGTTAAATGTAGGTAAAATAGTCCATGGCCGATGGTGTATGGTCTCCAGAGTTACTATTTTTACTAATAGTCTTAAGCGATGTGGTATACCCTGGACTATAGGCCGTGGTCTATGGACTATATTCACTAATTTTGACAAAATTTTCATAAGCATTGTTAGAGAAGAAACAAGTAGTTCAACAGGAAGAGAAAGCGGTGATCGTGGGGCTTATTCACCAGGAGCAGACCGAAAGACAGGTGCAGGAGTACCTGGACGAGCTGGCTTTCCTGGCGGAAACGGCCGGCGCTATAACGGTAAAGCGCTATACGCAGAAGCTGGCGCATCCTGACAGGGCCACTTTCATCGGTAAAGGAAAGCTGGAAGAGGTCAGGCAGTTTATCAGCGGCAGAGATGTTTCCCTGGTTATATTTGATGATGAGCTGACCGGCTCTCAGATCGCCAACATCGAAAAAGTACTGAACGTAAAAGTCATAGACAGGAGTGACCTTATCCTGGATATATTTGCCCGCCGCGCCCGTACGGCGCAGGCCAAAGTACAGGTAGAGCTGGCCCAGTACCAGTATATACTGCCCCGCCTGAGAGGGATGTGGACCCACCTGGAACGCCTGGGTGGCGGTATCGGTACGAGGGGGCCCGGTGAAACGGAAATAGAAACCGACCGCCGTATTGTAAAGGATAAGATCTCGCTGTTGCGCAAACGGCTCGCTGAAATTGACAAACAGTCGCTTACCCAGCGTAAGGAGCGTGGTGAATACATTCGTGTAGCCCTGGTAGGATATACCAATGTGGGCAAGAGCACCATTATGAACCTGCTCAGCAAAAGCGAGGTATTTGCAGAGAACAAGCTGTTTGCCACGCTTGATACAACCACCCGTAAGGTAGTATTTGAACAGATCCCTTTCCTGCTCAGCGATACGGTAGGATTCATCCGCAAGCTGCCCCACCACCTGGTGGAGAGCTTCAAATCTACCCTTGACGAAGTGCGTGAGAGCGATATTCTGCTCCATGTGGTAGATATCTCTCATCCGCAGTATGAAGACCAGGTGGAGGTGGTAAACCGCACTTTGCAGGAGCTGAAAGCTTTTGAAAAGCCGGTGATCATGATCTTTAACAAGATGGACCTTTACGAAGAGCAGACCTTTGACAAATGGCTGGCACCAGATGTAAAGGAGGACATTCTCCGTCAGCTGAAGGAAACCTGGGAAACACGCACGAACGGAAACTGTGTGTTCATTTCTGCGCTGGAAAGGCGTAATATTGAGGAGTTACGGAAAACCATTATGGATAAAGTGGTGGCGCTGTACAGGGAGCGTTATCCATACAAAACGGAGTTTCTTTATTGACGATCGCGTATGGCTAAACAATACACCTGGCACAAGATAGGAGATGCAGAAGACCATATCGCCACTGAAAACGAGATCACCGTTCTCGAAGTAAATGGTAAAAAGATCTGCTGTACGCGTTACCAGTCGCAGTTATATGCCTTTGCCTATAAATGTCCGCATGCCAGCGGCATCATGGGAGATGGATTTATCGATGATGCCGGCAACGTGGTATGCCCGATACACCGTTACCGGTTCAGTGTGAAGAATGGTTATAACAGCAGCGGGGAAGGCTACTATCTGAAGACCTACCCGGTAGAGCAACGAACAGATGGCGTATATGTAGGAATGGAAAAAAGTGGAGGACTGTTCGGTTGGATCTAGCTGCTGTTTAGTATATGTTCAGTAGCCGTATTTTTTCTACATGATCGCCAATAGCAACGAGCGGCAGGTAAGTTTATTGATTATAGGCCTGCTGATCTTCATGAATTTTACCGGCCTTAACATCACTATCCTTGAGCCGGACGGCGCCCTTTATGCCGGGATCGCCAAACATATGGTGCAGTACAAGGATTACTGGAACCTGTTTGCAGACGGACATGACTGGCTGGACAAGCCGCATTTTCCTTTCTGGATGGCTGCCATCAGCTTCCAGCTATTCGGCTTTACCACTGCAGCCTACAAGCTGCCCGCCATCCTGTTCCTGCTGATGGGCGCTGTGTATACCTATTTTCTGGCCAAAAACCTTTACGATGAAAAGGTAGGCCGGTGGGCCGTGTGCATCCTGCTTACGGCGGAGCACATTGTGATCTCCAATAATGACATCAGGGCGGAACCATACCTCACCGGGCTGATAATAGCTGCCGTGTATCATTTTTATAAGGGGCAGCGTTCTGCTTTTAACTACCATCTGTTATTAGGGGCGCTTTTTACAGCCTGCGCAATGATGACCAAAGGACCCTTTGCCCTGGTGCCGGTAGGCGGGGCTATAGCGGGGCACCTGGCCTTTACCCGGCAATGGAGGCAGTTGTTCCATGTTCGCTGGTTACTGGTGGCGGTGCTGACGGGCTTGTTCATTACCCCGGAGCTGTACNCCCTGTACCAGCAGTTTGACAGTCACCCGGAAAAACTGGTGTTTGGTCAGCATGGTGTATCCGGTATCCGTTTCTTTTTCTGGGACAGCCAGTTTGGCCGGTTTATGAACACGGGGCCTATCAAGGGGGAAGGTGATCCGTTTTTCTTTTTCCATACCCTCCTGTGGGCTTTTCTGCCCTGGTCTGTGCTGTTGTACGCCGCAGTGGTCCTATTCTTTCGGAAGCGCCGTGAAGCGGTGGAATATTACTGTATCAGCGGGGCGTTGTTCACTTTTGTGCTGTTTTCCCTGTCACGTTTTCAGCTGCCGCATTACCTGAATATTATATTCCCCTTTTTNGCCATATTAACGGCTCATTATGTGTTGTCGCTTGAGCGTCCGGGCATGTTGAAGTTTTACCGGATCACGCAGTATACGATCATGGTGATCGTTGCGGTGGCCATTGTAGGCCTGAGCGCCTTGTACCAACCACTGCTGAACTATTATGCTTTGTTTTGTATGCTGCTGGGTTTACTGCTGTTCCTGCTGTTGCCCAGGTGGCTGGGACCGGGCAGTGTGTCGCTCGTATTTTTCAGGACCTGTGCGGCCAGCCTGGTGCTGAATATTTTCCTGAACCTGGTCATGTACCCGGATATGATGCGATACCAGAGTGGAAGCACGGCAGCCCGGTATATTAACCAGCGCTTCCCGTTGACGAGTGTGGGATATTGGAAAACACAATCTTACGGGCTGGAATTTTACCTTAACAGCCCGATACAGCGGTATGACAGTGCGGGTTTACGTCAGGCGGCGCTGAAACAGCCGGTTTTGCTGTTCACGACGCCGGATCAGGCGGATTCTTTGCAGCAGAAGGGATATAGTTGTCAATTGGTGAAGGCGTTTGCGCATTTTTATGTGAGCAAGCTGGATCTGCAGTTTGTGAATCAGAAAACCAGACCGGGATCGCTGCAGCAGCGGTGGTTATTGTGGGTACAGCCGGGGCGGAATGCGTGGGCAGAGCGGGCGGAATAAGGAATATTTAAAAAAAGTGAGAATAGATTTTGCGGAAATAAAAAATTGTCTATTTTTGCAATCCCAAAACGCAAATGGGACACTCCTCCTTAGCTCAGTTGGTTAGAGCATCTGACTGTTAATCAGAGGGTCGCTGGTTCAAGTCCAGCAGGGGGAGCGAAAGGAAAGGCTTGCAGGAATGCAGGCCTTTTTTGTTTTGGAATGTATAAACTACNAGCATTATAGTACTGGCATTATAGTATTAGTATGCGTTGCTTTTAGTATATTTGGGTAGTGCAAACGAATTCTAACATAGCGAAACCTGCATTGTCTCGCAGAGCTTTCTGGGATGTGGATCTTAAACAATTGGATTTTGATCGTTATCCTGAGTTTACCGTTGTGAGAGCAATGGAAAGGGGAACCTCAAATGACATCAGAGAGGTTATTCGCTATTATGGTAGGGATAAAGTACAGTTTATTCTTACTAATTCAGAACGCCTTTTGCCAAGAGCGCAAATAATTTCACGCCGGCTTTTCCACCTTCACAATAGTGATTTTAAATGCTCTACCGGAACACAACGAGCGAAGAACTATTCAATGTTTTANGTCGGTTAATGAGCTTGCCAGATTTGTCTAATTTCAGACTAGTCGGAGGGCACGGCTCTTAGTTTGTTAAGAGGACATAGGGAGTCTGTAGATATAGATATGTTTTGCGATGGACCTTATGGAGGAATTCCGTTTGACCACATACTTGAAGTACTCAGATTTAAATTCCCTTATGTAGAGGAAACCAGTGCATTTGTCGGCCCTTCTAGCCAGATAAACAATCAAGGGCTTT
>JGI24739J22299_10000186_pt1 | contig 20634 bp, 17 predicted proteins | sample KBSCornC5_FD_22299 | JGI IMG/M metagenome (IMG submission 22299)
GACGGGCGCTCCCGTTTATGGCGGCTCGCGTGCCGCTTGCTCTATCCGCGGGCGAGCCTTGCGGCGGTGCTGACGGAGAACGTCGTCGCGCCGTTCAGGCAGATGGTGCCGCGCATGGCGCGCGTCGCCGTGATGCCCAATCCGCTGCCCGACGAACTGTTCGATCGCGCCGACCTCGGCGGGCGCGTCCGCGAGCGAGGCGTGACAGCGCATGGCGATGGCAGGCGACGGCTCATCTCCGTGGGCCGCTTGCACGAACAGAAGCAGTATGACCTGTTGATCACCGTGTTCGGGTCGCTTGCCGATGCGTTCCCTGAATGGGATTTGTGGATCTGGGGCGACGGGCCGGAGCGCGCAAGGCTCGAGGCGCAGGTGGCGGATGCGGCCTTGAAGGAGCGCGTCTTTCTGCCCGGCAAGACCGTCGACCCGTGGGCGGAAATGGCGCGCTCGGACGTCTTCGTGCTGTCGTCGCGTTTCGAAGGCTTGCCGATGGCGCTGATGGAAGCGATGGGACTCGGCATGGCGACGATCGCATTCGATTGCCGTAGCGGACCCAGGGAACTGATGCGCGCCGGTAGCGACGGATGGCTCGTGCCCCCGGGCGACGCGTACGGAATGGAGCAGGGCTTGCGGCGCCTGTTCGCCGATGATGCGTTGCGCGCCGAACTCGGCTGCAGGGCGGCGCACTCGATCCGCGAGCGTTTTTCGGCGCAGGCCGTGCTCGACATGTGGGATGCGCAATTCGAGCGTNTGGGCGCGCGCCCGCGGCGCGCCGGCGCGGCAGTGAGTGCCGCGATGCCGGCCGTCCCGCCCGACAGTTCGTGCGGGGATATACGCCAACCCGCACGACAGCCCGCGCTCGTAGACATCCGGCGCGTCGACAAGGAGCCGACATGAGCAAGGTGATCCTGTTTGCCAACACCGATTGGTACCTCTACAACTTCCGGCTATCGCTCGCGCGGAAGTTGCGCGAACTGGGCCATGAAGTCGTGCTGCTTTCTCCGCCAGGCGAATACGGACCGCAATTGCGCGCGCTGGGATTTCGCTGGGAGCCGGCCCCGATGGTGCGGCGCAGTCTCAACCCATTGCGCGAAGTGACGCTGTTGATGTGGCTCGTGCGTTTCCTGCGGCGCGAACGGCCCGACCTCGTGCACGGCTTTACCATCAAGTGCGCGGTCTATGGATCGTTGTCGTCCCGTCTTGCCGGGGTGGCGGTGCGCGTCAACGCCGTGGCGGGAATGGGCTATGTATTTTCGAGCCGCGACGTCAAAGCGGTCGTTCTGCGTCCGCTGGTGCGCAGAGTGATGCGCATGGCGTTCGGCGGCAAGCGCAGCATGCTGATCCTGCAAAACCCCGACGATCTCGCGCTGTTCCGCACGGCCAATATCGTCGACGAACGGGCGATACGCGTAATCAAGGGTTCGGGGGTCAACATCAGCCGCTTCAAGCCGCGTTCCGAGGAAGCGGAGCCGCTCGAAGCGCAGCCGTTACGCGTGGTTCTGGCGGGACGGCTGCTATGGGATAAAGGCATCGCCGAATACGTTGAAGCGGCGCGCATCCTCAAAGCGGAAGGCCGCAGCGTGCGATGCATTCTCGCGGGAACACCGGACCCAGGCAATCCGGCTGCCGTCGACGAGAACTTGCTGCGGGGCTGGGTCAGGGATGGACTCGTCGAATGGCTGGGACACGTTAGCGACATGCCCGCGCTCTTTGCCGGGACCGATGTGGCGGTGCTGCCCAGTTATCGCGAAGGGCTGCCCAAATCGATGATCGAGGCGGCGGCGTGCGCGTTGCCGCTCATCATTACCGATGCGCCGGGATGCCGCGAGGTTGTCGGCATCGACGGTGAAGAAGGGCTCGTGGTGCCGGTGCGCGACGGCCGCGCACTCGCCGACGCCATTCGTCGTCTCGACGACGACCGGGCGCTGGCGCGCAAGCTTGGTGAGGCGGCGCGGCAGAAGGCGCTGCGGGAATTCGACGAACAGATCATCATCGAGCGCACGCTCGCCGTCTACCGGGAAGTGCTCGAGCCGGCGCGGCAGGCCATGCCCGTGAGCGGGAGCGTCGTCCCGTGAAGATCGTTCACGTGATCACGGATCTCGCCGTCGGCGGCGCGGAGACGATGCTGGTGCGGCTGATCCGAACGTCACAGCGCGAGGGCTTGCAGCATATCGTCATTTCGCTCTCGCGCGAGGCGCCGCTGGCCGATCGTCTCGTCGAACTCGGCGTGGAGGTACGCGTACTCGGCATGAGGCGCGGCATGCCTGACATCGGGACGTTTCGCCGCCTCATCCGATGGCTCGACGAACTCGAACCGGATGTCGTGCAGACCTGGATGTATCACGCGGACCTGATGGGCGGCGCGGCCACCTATGGGGCGCAAGCCGCGCGGTTTTTGCGCGGCGCGCATGTGAAGCGACCCGCGCTGCTGTGGGGCGTCCATCACACGGATCTGCGTTTGGCCGGCAGCGCACGCATGACGCGCTGGATCGCGCGCGCATGCGCGCTGATCTCGTCGCGCATACCTGACCGGATCGTTTGCTGCGCCGAATCGGCGAAAGCGTCGCACCGCCAGGGCGGCTACTGCGCGCAGCGCATGACCGTCATTCACAACGGGATAGACCTCGAACGCTTTCACGCCAATCCAAGGGCGCGCGAGATGTTGCGGCGCTCGCTCGGTATCGGGGCGCTCACTCCACTGGTTGGGATCGTCGGCCGCTACCATCCTGTCAAGGACTATGGGACGTTCATCGCCGCGATGCGCATCGTTATCGACGCCATGCCGGAATGCCGTTTCGTGATGGCCGGTCAAGGGCTCGACCCGAGTAATGACGAATTGGCAGCGCTGCTCAACGCAGCGGGAATCGCGCATGCCTGTAGCCTGGTTGGACCGCAGGCAGAACCGCAGACCCTGCTCGCCGGACTCGACGTGTTCTGTTTGTCGTCGAGCAGCGAGGGCTTGCCGACGGTGATCGGCGAGGCGATGGCCTGCGAAGTGCCGTGCGTCGCAACGGATGTCGGCGACACTGCGTTGCTGGTCGGCACGACCGGCCGCGTCGTGCCACCGCAAGATCCCGAGGCGCTTGGTCGCGCGTTGTGTTCGTTACTCGCGTTGCCGCGTGACGAACTCACGAGGCTCGGACATGCGGCGCGAAGGCGGATTCAAAGCCACTTCTCGATAGAAGCGAGTTGGCGGCGTTACGAAGAGACCTACGTGGAGGCGCTGGGCAAGCGAGAACAGTCGGCGGTTTGAGCGGCGGGTCGCGCATGGCGTGTAGAACTGTTTGTTCGGGAAGTGTTTTAGTCCGCACCGCCTCTCTGCGTAACAGCGCTCTTGTCGAGGGTCCAGCCGTACTGCTTGATCGCCTGTTCCAAGGCGTCTGGGTCGCGAATGTTTGAAAAATCCGCGGAGAGTGCCGGCCGTTGCTGTAGCTGGGGGACGTCGGTGTCTGTAACCGGGTTGGGTTCTACTCCTGCCGTTGCCGCGGTTTCCGCGACCGTGCGGTTATCAGCAGGTGATGCGTCGACGCGCACGTCTTTGTCGGTGAGTACCCGGGCGAAGGGGAGGGCCGTATCGGTCGACTTAAGCCCGGAAGGCGGCGCGGTGTCGGACCTGTCTTTGGACATGCCGAGCGTTGCATCGATTTCGCGCAACGCGCGCGGCGTCATGAAAGCGGTGTCGGCAGACGAGTTCTGTTCTGCGGCGGCATCGTCATGACGGGCAGGCTGCGCTTCCTCGCGAACCGTCTGAGGTGGCGCATAGCGCAGATAGGCCAGGCCGAAGGCGACGGCAGCCGCGACACATGCGCCCAACAAAGCCGTCCTTACGCTGAGCGTTCGCTGCAACAGCGAAGGCGGCCTCGAAGGAAACGTGGACGGGCCGTGAGCGTCGTAGGCGTCGACGCTCACCAGATCGCGTTCCGGAGGCTGAGATTGCTGCACATTCGCTCGTTGTGAGTACGTGCCCAACTGGTCGCGGTTTGCTTCGGGCATGGCGGACTGAAACGCTCCACATCGGGTACAGAAGCGTTGCTCTCGTTGTACGAGGCTTCCACAACGCGGGCAGGCGGCGGAAACCATGGCGACTGGAAACAGCATGCGCTTGTTCATACTCGAACCTTTCGAATGATTCGCGCCCTTGCTGGTGTATGTCGCTTTATGACCAGCGACCCTGGCCATGATGTCCGTCAATACGCTGCGACCCGATGCGATGAAGATCGCCGAACGCGGCTGACGGCCGTCGAAGCGCGGATATTGATGTTGTGCTGTTCGGCGAAATTGAAGTGTGGGCTCGACCACATTTCTCGCGGGAATAGCACCGTGATCGATGGACAGCCAGGCTATCGTGTATCTGTGGCTATAAAGGCGCGATCGGATAAAAGACGGTTTTAATAAGCAGCCGGCACCCTGAAGCAAGGCCCCCGATCCTTCCGATTTGAGGAGAACCTGAATGTCAAAGAATCATTTCAGCCGGCGTTCTTTCCTGCAGGGGTCCGCATCGGCTGCGGCTCTCATGTCGCTTCCAATGCCGGCCATGAGCGCAGGGCCGGTTTCGACCCGGCTGGAATGGGAGGTTTTCAAAACGACGCCTCAGTACGCGTCGTTCCTGAATGCGGTAAAACTGATGAAAGCGGTCACGGACGCGACAAAACCGACCTCCTGGGCGTATTGGGTCAACGTGCATATGAACTACTGTCCGCATATGGTGCCGTACTTTCTCGCGTGGCATAGGGGCTACATTTACTACTTCGAGCAGCAGTTGAGAACGGTGTCCGGAGACAGCCTGTTGACCTTGCCGTACTGGGACTACTACACCTATCCCACCATGCCCAGCGAGTTTACCGATCCCTCCAGCGGTAATGCACTTTATGTGTCGGGGCGGGCCAACTCGAACGTCTATTCCGCGCTCACGCTTGCGCCGTTCGCACCGACCGTGATCAATTTTCAGCGCGGTACGTCCAACTCGTTTGAGGCGTCCTTCGAATCGGCTCCGCATAATCCGGTGCACAACATCATCGGTGGATGGATGGCCGACATGCAGTCGCCGACCGACCCGATCTTCTATTTGCATCACGCGAACGTCGACCGCCTATGGGACGCGTGGGCGCAGCAGCCGCAAACCACAATGCCTTATCCGAACAGTTCATACTGGTCCGGAACGTTCACTTACGCAACCGGCCTTACGATGAAGAGATCGAAGACCTATATGCCCTCGTTGCTGAACTACCAATATTCGAATCAAAAGGTGCCGACTGCAATGCCGCTGAACGCTCAGGAAGGACGCATCATTCGTGTGCAGGCGCAGCTTTCCCCGATCCTCGTGCGACCGGCGCTCGGCAGCTTTTCAACGACACCCCCGCGTTCGATCGCGACGACCCGCCGGTCGCTTGGTGGCGTCGCGAATCTTACGCTCAACGAGCGGTCCATCAGTGCGCGTGTGCTGTTGCAGGCGTCAGGCACCACCTCCTTGCAGGATGCAGTGGCTGCGAATGCGTCAACCGTCGATACGGCCAGCACGAGTGAGACGACAACGACAACGACAACGTTCAAGTATCCGCGCATCGTGCTGGACAAGCTTGGTGTCACCAGTGCGGGAAAGAAGGGCGGCTATTTCTACAACGTGTACCTCAATCTGCCCGCTTCGGGTAGCGCGGACGTCGAGAGTCAGTCGCATTTTCTCGGCACGTTCGGGCCATTTGAAGTGTCCGGAGCAATACATCATGGCGAGGGCAGCCTGGTATTGCCGGCGACCGACGTGTTGCGCAACGTCGGCGTAGCGAATCTGAAGGAGGTTGTGATCTCGCTAGTACGCGTCAATGGTCCGAACTACCCAACGGGCCCGGTATTGACGGTAGGCGAGATGCGTCTCGAACTGTCGACGGAAGGCCCGTGACCTGCTGAGCGCGTGAGCGCTGCGACGCGCGGGTAGGGTTGCGCGCGTCGCTGCCGCTCGCTTCAGCCTCTTCGCAATGTTGCCCGTGGCCTGGTTGCGTAGCGGCTGGAGTTCGCAGCGTCTTCCTGCTTGTCGATCCAATCCCGCGCCCAGTCCAACGCACACTGCCTGGCAGCCTCCGGCGCGATAAACCTCGGGCCCACGAGGCCGGAGTGCGCCACGCGTTGTCCGTTTTCCATGATTTCCGCCCAGCCTCGAAACAGATCGTTCTGCATGAGGTCCGCAGCCGCGTGGACGACATAGCCTCGTTCGTTGACGACGCTCGTTCCGCTGGCTTCCGACGCGGTCCGCCACGCCCCCTGGGAGTAAACGCGCTGACGTTTCGACGAGGCTTCTTCCTGCGCGCGCGCGTCGTCGTTGCATGCTTCTGGAGGACCGGGCTCCGTGTCGCGCGTGCGGCCGATGTCGCCCAATATCCAACTATCGGCATGGTACGCGGTGCGTTCGGTGCTCGTACTCAGCCACGACTCCTGGCTTTTCCAGACCACGTCAGGTGTGCCGACGTCGTCGTCCGTGCCCGCATCATCGAGTGGAGCAACGGCCGGCTTCTGATCCGCTTTCTTGTCCGAAGGCGGTCGGTCGGGAACATATGAAAAATGCCGTCCTGCATGCGACAGGACGCGCATCATTTCCGCCAGTCTTCCGTTCAGCCGCCACTGTTCGAATCGGTATCTGCAGGTGGGCTGCGACGGATATTTCTCGGGCAGCTTCGACCACGATTCCCCCGTCGTCAAAATCCACAAGACCGCGTTGGTAACCACCCGCGGCTGTACCCGGGGACGGCCGCGTTTCGTCATGCGAACAACGGGATCGGCAAGCATGGGGCCGATCAATGACCACTCCTCGTCGGAAAGCTCTTCGAAGAACATTGCAACCTCCAGGACATTGCAACTCCCAAGTCTCACCGCGCGCGAATGCTGCTCGACGGGCACAAGCGGTGACGACGCGTATTGTCTGCGGAAATAGCGGTGACAAACCTGCCAGAGGTCTGGGCTGCTCTGTCGCCGGCTGAAACCGGATAGGTGCGGCAGGACGATGCGAAGTTCCCGCCTGATAGTGATTGACCCATGCCATATTGTTTTTTGCAGTCAGGGTTTGGACACGACTCAACGCAGCGTCCGCTGAATCTTTTGTCAGGATATGCTGACGCAGGATCTGTCCCTTGGTTGAACGCGCGCGCAATAGTGCGGTTTGACGATCTCGCGATGCAGGGGAAGGTGTAGCCATCGACTTGATGGGCTGGCAGGGACGTTCAGGATATCGCGCAGCCTGGACACGGCACATCGCATGCCGGTGGTCGCGCCGCATTGCGCGGGGACGAAGCGGAGAGATTGGCTGCGCCCAACAGGACACTGACGATCATGCCGTGCATGAAGTGACTGGCAACGTTACGGCGGGTTTCAACGTGCTTTGGGTGCACTTCGATCGCGTCATGGTTGCAGTTCTCAGCAAGTCAATCCTGTCGAGTACCTGTGGGCGCAAATAGAGGGTCATGCGCGGGCATGCGATTGCAAATCGATGCCCTGAGAGCAGCAGAGTCGAGCCAATCGCGCACGATAGTCCGACTCTGCTTTCTTCTTTACTGCCGCATGATTACTGCGTAACCAGGCATCCCGAAACGCAGGTGTTGTTCGAGTATTGCGCGGCTTTTACGCCCCAGTTCCTACCAATGATGGTTCGGCTCGGGATGTTAGCGCCGCGGAAGCCTTGCGCGTTGCTCGTGCCCGACACCGTGTTGTTGCGCACGATGTTGGTTGAGTAGTCGGCACTTGCAGCGACACCGCCGGTCAGCATCACCGAGGAAGACATGTCAGGCGCACCATAGCCATAGACAGCCTTAATGGTGTTGTACTCGATCACGTTATGGCCGGTTTGTTGCGTGGTGTTGTCGTTCTCGATACCCACAGCGCAGTCGGTCACGGTGTTGTGTCCGATGTAGCCGTTCGTATGAGCAACGAACACCGGTCCATAGTAGCCGCAGCTTGCGAAGGTGTTGTAGATGATCTTGTCGCCGCTTCCGCCGTTGGTCGAGCCGTAGGTCTGGAACATCGACTGGCCGAAGAACTGCTTGAAGCTGTTGCCTGCCAGGAAGAAGTTGCTGACCGGACCAACGGTTTCAACCGGAATATCCCAATGCCGTGCGTCGTTGTTGTAATACTGCGGCACCACGGTGTTGGCGCCCACGAAATTACAGTTAACGATACTGTCGTCGTGATAGTAGTTGTTGTAGTCGCCGATGACGAACATCTGGTTGGCATAGCCGGTGGTGCGCTTGAGCACGGTCTGTTGGCACTGAATGTGTCGGTTGCTCGCTCTCACATTGAGGGTGCCATTGATGACGCACGTTCCGGACGGAACCAACACGTCGCCAGCATTGATCGCCTTCTGGAATGCGGCCGTGTCATTCGTTACACCGTCGCACTTCGCGCCATAGGCCATCGGATTCACCGGGTTCACGAGCGCNGGCGGAGTAAATTGCGTGGACGTCGATGTAGAGGTAGACGTAGCCTTGATATAGCACGCTTTCAGATAGCCAACCGCAGGATCGGCCATGGCGCTATTGTCGCAGGGCACCTTGCCGGTATAGGTGCCGTTCACCGCGTACTTAGCCGAGGGTGCGCTCGGGGGCCATGCGCCATACAGTACGTTCTGTGTGCCGGAGAACGAGCAGGTACCGTGCTCGTCTGCACACTTGTTCCACGTAGTGCCGTTCACGACGACACTCGACGGGTTGTTCTGCGCGTACGCCGCAGGCAAAAAGGCGAGTGAAAAAAGGAAAAAAAGCAGGTATTTGAGATGTCTCATTCCGTTACATTCCAAAGTTAGACATGGCGCTATTTCTAGCGAAGAGGCGAAACAAGGGAACGCGTTGACCGCGTTCATTGCTGAAGAAGCTGACGCTTCCGATGTGCCGATATGCGCTCGCAGATACCGTTAGACGAACGTGTATCGACTGCTGCCGGTAGGGCAGTGTTCTAAACCTGTTGACTTGAAAGTAGTCGGCAGGTACATATTTCGTAGTACTTAATAGACGCTTGCATATGATCCATATAGCGAAGTGCTATTAATGATTAAAGCTTTGGATTGCACCACTAGGCCGGAGTACACGATCGGGCGAGATTCTCCCGTATGCACTCGACCTGCGACACGACTCAGTCGACCTCTCAGCTAGGTCGACGACTCGTCCCTCACACGCGAGGCCAAAGGCCAACGCATGAAGTTTATGCATGCGAGGGACCAGCGTGTAAGACTTACGCTAGATTCTCAGCATGCTTGTAGATGTAAAAACAGACTCTTCGACTCGATGCTTCAACTTCAAAAATTNAGGATAACTAAAAGATGACAGATCTCTTTTCCCCAAGNTTTCATGCATAACGCCTCGGTGCGAACCAAATAGCCTTGGGCCAGCCCGCGCCGGATTGCGGCAGCGCAGCATCTGCGGCGCGCATGGCCGCGGATGTTTGAAGCTCCGCTTCCATTAGTCAGTGCTGCACGGGACGTCTATCCGACGGTATCCAACAGGGATCGGTAAATATTGCTGATCCTTTGGGCTTCAAGGTATTACTTGCAGAAGGTTTTGGCAGAAGAATTATAAACGTTTCACTTCTGTAACGAGATTGGAAATATTGCTGATAAGGACGGATCGAAACCGGTCGCTTGATATTTACTTCGAATGTTCCGCGTCTCGCGGAAATAAGAAATCGGTACATTGTTTGTGCGGGAAAATGAGTATTTTTATTTTTTTACGCGTTAGTCTGGACTTGACGGACTAATAATTTGAAGCTATGGAGTTTTATATTATTAATATAAATAAGCGTCAGTATATCGGTTTTATTTTATCAGATCAATAATCGGAATCGAATTGATCGATCTCGGCGGGAAACCCGGACGGTTCTGCATAGGCGCGGTACGGTGTTCGTTGGACGCTCGAGTCTCGACATGGGCGTGACACGACTACGCTCATTGTCTCGAGCCGATTTTGGCAATGTATGTCTCGGCGGACGCGGCGACGTCACGGCGATGCTCAAATCACTATTGCGCTGCTGTTTGTGCGCAACGTCGATGGTTTGCGCTGGAAAAATATTGCGCGCCAATCGCAGCAAGCGAACCATTACCTGAGCAGCAACGGGTGAACGGTGCTCTTCTTTTGTGGCGCGGGGTCCCCAGACGTGTTGGATTGCCGAACTCCCCTAGTTCGCGACAAGCATGAGCAACGTCTTGTATCACCATTTGAACGATCGGCCCAGTGATGGCGCAGGCCCCGAGTTGCCATCGCCATTGGGTTGGATTTTCGGGTATCGCAGACAGCATATTCGCCGGCGACGGCCGAACATGAATGCGTTGCTGACAACTCCGCAGGCGCAGGTACATCCAATCATGTAGTTGTACCTCGCCTTTCGCCGTTGCTGTCTCAACTCTGTCATCGTGATCAAAGACTTCGCTTTTGACGTTTGAGCGAGCAGATCGAAAGTAGCGGCGGTGGATCTGGCCGCTATTGCCAACGACAACTGCGGAGGACGCGCCACACGCGTCGTCTACCGTCACGGCCGCCTCAAGGCTGCAAGAGATGATCGTAATGGATCGTGCTTGTGCCGGGATTGAAGCTCTCGCCATCGGCTGCACCTTCAACTATCCTGCATTCTGTCGCAGCAGGCTTGACGAGATGAGGATTGAAAAGCGGTGTCGTTTCGCGGCTAATGGAAAGTGCAATGAGCATCTGAAAAAATCTCTGCAAGAACATCAAAAAATGGAGGTCGAGTGCGGACGGTCGAATACCGCTTTTCCACCATTTGGCGCATCGATGCGCCAGTGCAGGAAGTTTGGGCGGCAATTCACGATTCGGCGCGCTGGCCGGAGTGGTGGATTAACGTCGAGCGCGTGGACCAGCTANAGGCCGGTTCCGANCAGGGCGTGGGCGCCGTACAACGCTATACGTGGAANGGCCGGTTGCCTTATCGTCTCGTGTTCGACATGCGAGTGACGCGCGTCGAACCGTTGGTAGCGCTGGAAGGGGAAGCCAGTGGCGACGTCGAAGGCGTCGGCCGGTGGAGCTTTTCGACTGACGGACGCAACCTTACCGTGGTCCGCTATGACTGGTGCGTCCGTACGAACCGCGCATGGATGAATGCATTGGCGCCGCTATTGCGACCGGTTTTCCAATGGAACCACGACGCAGTGATGCGCGAAGGCGGCGCGGCGCTAGCGCGGCGGCTGCTTGGCGTCGGGCATGGATGAAGCCAGCGTGGCAATGGATTGAACGCTCTGCACTCGATGCGCTCGGTGACGATGTAAGGCAGTAATCGATGACGGAAGTCACCGATCGTTGGCGCCGAGCGCTCGATTTTGTCCTTTGCACTTTGCCTTATCCAATGCCTTGTCGGCAGCGAGTATTAGCTCCATGGGCTCGCCCACGCTTCGTATCGGCATTCGCTCGTCAACACCTGCGCTTATTGTGACGAAGCCAGTTCGGTTGCCCGAATGTTCAATTTTCAGGCTACGGATAGCGTTGCGGATAGCGTCCGCGATTACTACGGCATGGGCTACATCGGCATACGGAAGAAGTGTTGCAGTCTCCTCTCCCACATAGTGTGCGGTCAGCTCTTCAGAACGTCGGGCCGTCAAATCTCTAATGAGCACAGACCGTCATCGGCTGCTGCGTGTCCCTGGATGTGTAGTATTGCTCGAAGCAATCGACGCCCAGCATGATCGGTGCAAGAGCATTCACGCGACGGATGGCGCGACTGAATTCGTCATGCAATGCGATATCGAATTCGCGGCGATTTGCGAGCCAGGTCAGGCCGTCCTGCAATGAAAGTCGATCAGGAGTTCGATTTGCCGGATCGGATGCCAGCCGAACAAGCTCACACAATGACAACGCAAAGCAGGTCAGCGGAATGCCAGATTGTGTGCGCCACCGCTCATGCAAAATCTCATCTTTGGACGACGCAACTGCGACAAAGGCAGTGCGGGTGATGGCGGTAGGTGTTGAGCCGCATGACGCCACTCTGCGCTGACTGGATGAACGCCGTCTGAACGCCGTCCGGACGGACCGGGCGTGCGATAGAAGTACGGTTCGGTGCCCCGCACGTTCGTGCGCATCACTTTTACGTCGAACGGTCGACGAATCAGCGTCACGCCGCTATTCAGAACGACGGCAACAGCGCCCGGGTTGCCGATCTGGAAGCTATGGTAAAAGACCTTAGAAAACCAGTATCGAGCTTGCAGCAAAACACATGATCAGCACGCCCTGCGGTTGCTTCAAAGGCTGACAAATACTTCTTGCTACCGGTCGCCTAGGGTTTTCCCTGCCAGAATGCTCGCGCATCGAATTGCTGCGCGCTGATTCTCCAAATGGCAGCCCGCGCCCGAACCGATGACACTTGGCGATGCCCGGCAACCTAAGTGCTTGTCGCGAAAGAATATTATTCGAATGAGACGCCAATTTTTGCCGCAATGCAAGGTTCGAACTGAAGCGAACAAAGCTCAAAGGCAAGCGGACCCCCACAATCGCCGCATCCCTTCTTGAATTTGTCACCACCCGTCCATATAATTAGCACTCGCTGCACGAGAGTGCTAACAACATCGCCGGTTGGCTCGGCCAGCCGGGTTTTCTCAGCGTTCTTCAGTCTCAATCAAGAGAGGAGTATGTATGAACCTTCGTCCTTTGCATGATCGCGTGATCGTCAAACGTCTGGATCAAGAAACCAAGACCGCGTCGGGCATCGTGATCCCCGAAGCCGCAGCGGAAAAGCCGGATCAAGGCGAAATCCTGGCAGTCGGCCCGGGCAAGCGTGACGACAAGGGCGCATCCATCGCGCTCGACGTGAAGGTGGGTGACCGCGTTCTGTTCGGCAAGTACGCAGGCCAGACCGTCAAGGTCGACGGCAACGAACTGCTCGTCATGCGCGAAGAAGACATCATGGCCGTGGTGCAGAAGTAAGCGCAAGTCGCTACTTCCCCGGTTATATCCCAAGAATTCAAGGAGTTAGAAGATGGCAGCTAAAGACGTCGTATTCGGTGATTCCGCCCGTGCCAAGATGGTTGAAGGCGTGAACATCCTCGCGAACGCTGTGAAGGTCACGCTGGGTCCGAAGGGCCGCAACGTTGTCCTCGAGCGCAGCTTCGGCGGCCCGACGGTCACGAAAGATGGCGTTTCGGTCGCGAAAGAGATCGAACTGAAAGACAAGCTCCAGAACATGGGCGCGCAAATGGTCAAGGAAGTTGCTTCCAAGACCAGCGACAACGCCGGTGACGGCACCACGACCGCAACGGTTCTGGCTCAGTCGATCGTCCGCGAAGGCATGAAGTACGTCGCATCGGGCATGAATCCGATGGACTTGAAGCGCGGTATCGACAAGGCCGTGACCGCCGCGATCGAAGAACTGCGCAAGATCAGCAAGCCGTGCACGACCAACAAGGAAATCGCTCAGGTTGGCGCGATCTCGGCGAACAGCGATTCGTCGATCGGCGACCGTATCGCTGAAGCGATGGACAAGGTCGGCAAGGAAGGCGTCATCACCGTTGAAGACGGCAAGTCGTTGCAAGACGAACTGGACGTCGTCGAAGGTATGCAATTCGACCGTGGCTACCTGTCGCCGTACTTCATCAACAACCCGGACAAGCAAGTTGCCGTGCTCGAAAACCCGTTCGTGCTGTTGCACGACAAGAAGGTTTCGAACATCCGCGATCTGCTGCCGGTGCTGGAACAAGTCGCAAAGGCAGGCCGTCCGCTGCTGATCATCGCTGAAGACGTCGAAGGCGAAGCGCTGGCCACGCTGGTGGTGAACAACATCCGCGGCATTCTGAAGACGGTTGCCGTGAAGGCTCCGGGCTTCGGCGATCGCCGTAAAGCCATGCTGGAAGACATCGCGATCCTGACTGGCGGCCAAGTCATCGCGGAAGAAACCGGCCTGACGCTCGAGAAGGCAACGCTGGCCGAACTGGGTCAAGCAAAGCGTATCGAAGTGGGCAAGGAAAACACCACGATCATCGACGGCGCTGGCGAAGCTGCAAACATCGAAGCACGCGTGAAGCAGGTTCGCACGCAAATCGAAGAAGCTACGTCGGACTACGACCGTGAAAAGCTGCAGGAACGCGTTGCCAAGCTGGCAGGCGGCGTTGCAGTGATCAAGGTCGGCGCTGCGACCGAAGTCGAAATGAAGGAAAAGAAGGCGCGTGTCGAAGACGCACTGCACGCAACGCGCGCAGCTGTGGAAGAAGGCATCGTGGCCGGCGGCGGCGTCGCGCTGATCCGCGCCCGCACGGCAATCGCAGGTTTGAAGGGCGCCAACGCCGATCAGGACGCAGGTATCAAGATCGTGCTGCGCGCGATGGAAGAGCCGCTGCGCCAGATCGTCACGAACGGCGGCGAAGAAGCCAGCGTCGTGGTGGCGGCTGTTGCTGCCGGTAAGGGCAACTACGGCTACAACGCGGCAACCGGCGAGTACGTCGACCTGGTTGACGCAGGTGTCGTGGACCCGACGAAGGTCACTCGCACCGCGCTGCAAAACGCAGCATCGGTTGCAGGTCTCCTGCTGACGACCGACGCAGCTGTGTGCGAACTGCCGAAGGAAGACGCTCCGATGGGCGGCGGCGGAATGCCGGGCGGCATGGGCGGCATGGGCATGGACATGTAATTCCGCGTGGGCCTCGTTACGAGGCTCGCTTGGGAATGCATGGGAAAGCGCGCCGCGAGGCGTGCTTTCCAACGAAAAACCCGCAAGGCATTTAGCTTTGCGGGTTTTTTCTTGGGAGCAGGCGGCGCGCGCGCGGGCACCCCCGGTATTACGAGGCCGCTTCGCGGGCGAGCTTCAGGGCGAGAGCGTTCTCGCGCAAATAGTCGAATATCTTCACCACGCTTTGATTCGGCGTCAATGTTGCGGTATCGATCCGCAACTCGGGCTCGACCGGGGCTTCATAGGGAGCCGATACACCGGTAAACGAAGGAATCTCTCCCGCTCTGGCTTTCGCATAGAGGCCTTTCGGATCACGGCGAGCGCACGTGTCGACCGGCGCGGACAGGTGGGTCTCGATGAATGTGCCCGCCCCAATGATCTCGCGCGCCATGGCCCGGTCTTCACGCATGGGAGAAATGAGCGCCGTGATGACAATGAGACCGGCGTCGTTCATCAACTGTGCGACGTGTGCGACTCTGCGAATGTTCTCGCGCCGATCCTCCTTCTCGAAGCTGAGGTCGCGCGCCAAACCGTGACGGATATTGTCGCCGTCGAGCACATAGCACGCATGTCCGAGTGACACGAGCTGTTGTTCGAGTGCGAACGCGATGGTCGACTTGCCTGCACCTGAGAGACCGGTGAGCCAGATGGTGACCGGCCTTTGGCGGAACATCCGGATTCTGTCCTCAGCGGTAATCGCACCGTGGCAACGTTGCACGAAAGCGTGAGACTTTCCCATTGTCATGCTCCCCTGGCGCTCAGGCGTGGTGCCATCGTTGGCGCCGGATTCCCGCGTTGCTCAGGCGCTCCGGTGAGTTCTCGGGTTCATTTATTCGGGCGACAACACGCTGAACCCATTGCCGATCTTTCGAGAAATTGCTGTCCGATTCGAGTGCACGCTTTTCGATTTCCGAGTTGGCATGAACAAAGAGTTCGTAATCGAAGCTATTGTCTTCAACGAATTCCGCTTTGGCCTCTTCGCTCAAACGGCTTGCGCTTTTTTGTGAACCGCTGGTCCTGTTTGTTTCGAAAACGAGCGGCACGACAATGTGGTAATTGGCGGTGCTCATCGTGCTTCTGTGAATGCGATATGCGTGCTGGCCGCCGCCAATACGCGTTGCTAGACGCCTTGCGCGGCAGCTTTCCCGCCCTTGTCGATCGCATTCGAAGTGGACGAATCGACCTTTGCCTTTATTCAAATCGAAAAAGGGAATGGCGGGCGATCCCCCGCCGTTCGGTAGAGGAAAGAAAAAGACGGGCAAAGACATGGGGTTAGGTGACGGATTTGCGAGTTGTAAGTGTAGCGTGATCAAAACTACGCTGGTTGTAACGTTTGATTGCGCAATACAACGCCTCGTTGCGTCGTTCAAGCNGCGATTCGTTTACCGACGGCCATGTNATTATGCGAAATCACATGTGCTGCTTATGCAAGAGCAGAAGGTGCCTCAAGAGAAAACCCGCACGGAGGCGGGTTTTTTGACCGTCAGTAGCTCGGGACCAACAGCGAGGCCAACTGCGCCGCGCCCGCGCTTTTTATCAGCAACAGGCACGCCCCACGCATTTCAATGCCGCGCTTCGCCTGGCGCCGCGTCCTTGCCGGCCGCGGGCGGCGTTTCGTCGTCGCTGCTGCGCGCCCAGAAAAAACGGTCCGGCATATAGGCGCCCATGCCCGGCCGGAATGCGCTGCGCATGGCCTGATACAGATATTCCTGCGCCTCACGCACGGCCTCGGCCGGTTCCTGGCCGTTGGCCAACAGCGCGGCGATGGCGGCTCCCAGCGTATCGGTCAGCCCCATGATCCGATGGCTGCCGCGGTCCCACATGTCCTGACGCAACTGGCCGTCTTCGCTGAACAGCGTATTGACGAGCCGGTGGGTGCCGGTTTCCGTCGACAGAATGTATTCGCAGCCTTGCGACAGCAGATGCGAAATCGCGGCGTCGAGGCTCGGCGCCTCGGCGTCGCCGTCCGGCTGGGCGAGGGCGAGCAGCGTGGTGGAATCGGCGACCAGCAAGGTGGTTTGCGGCGCCAGCAGATCGGCGATCGCTTCGCGCAGTTCGTCGGCGGCGAGCACGTGTTCGTCGTCGAGCGTGAAGTCGGGGGCGAGAATCAGCGGAATGTCGTCGTAATCGGCGACCACTTCGGCGATGGCGCTGACCACTTCGGCGCGCGTGCACGCGCCGACCTTGAACGCGGCGATCGGCATGTCTTCGAGTAGCATCCGCGCCTGGGTCGCGACCACTTCGGGGTCGAGCCCGTTGACTTCGTCGCAGCTGGCCGAGTCGCGCACGGTATAGCCCGTGAGCACGGTGACGCCGTGGCAGCCCATGCTTGCAAGCGTCATCAGGTCGGCTTGCAGGCCGGAGCCGCCGGTGGGGTCGGAGAGGCCGAAGGTGAGGACGATCGGAGGCGTATCGCTGGGCATGAAATTGACAAAAGGAGCGGTATTTAGGCGCAGAGAGTGCGCAATCGACTCAATTATGCGGCCTAAACTGTCGCGAGGGCGTTTTTTCGCATTCCTGGGCGCAATGCTGGGAACGAGCGGCGCGCGCAAGGCCGCACGGTGCCCGAGCGACCGCCTGCGGCGACGCAACCGGCATAGCCAGCGGCCGCTGCGGACTGCGATCGCGCGCTTGTGATTGCTAGGCATTGGGGCGGCAACACGGTACCATCATGGCTCCCATTTCCACGGACTCTACGACGCGACACAAGAATGGAATATCAAAGCTGGATGTGCCTGATTTGCGGCTGGATTTACGACGAAGAAGCCGGTTTGCCGGAGGAAGGCATTGCGCCGGGCACCCGCTGGGAGGACGTCCCCATTAACTGGACCTGCCCGGAGTGCGGAGCGCGCAAGGAAGACTTCGAGATGGTCCAGATCTGAACGCGGGCATACCGGCGAATGCCGGCGCGGCGTTGCCTTTGCAAAACGGCGTGCGCCGCATCGAATGCGCCGGTTGCACGCCGGCGCACTGTCCGCCGTGGCGACACCGAACGTTCTCGATTGCGCCGCGCCGCAGCGGTAATCTGTCATTGTCCTGTCGCCGGTTCGCGCGTTAGCCGATCAGTCTGCGCGCGGCGCGAAGCGGCGGCCCGTCAGCTTCCTCTCGCCTGCTCATGACTCTCCGATCCGCCGCACCTGATTCCTTCGATGCCTTGCCGAATCCGCGCGGCGGCGCCGTCCGTTCCGCGGAGCTTGCGTTGGCCGAAGCGCTCCTCGCATTCGAACAGCGCGGCGAGAGCACCGCCGCGCTGGTGCGTGCGTCTCATGCGTTGCGCGTCGCCGGCTGGTTGAGCGCGCAGCGTTTCGCGGACGCCCTGGTGCGGCTCTCGCCGTTGGCGGCGGCCGATCCGGCCGAGGCGGATAGCACGCGGCCCGTGTTCGGCGCGGCGCTGCGTGATTTCCGCACGGCGCTCGAACGGCACAATCTGCGCGAACTGGCGTGCTCGCCCACGCTGTTCGAGCGCTATCGGGCCCTCTGCTCGCATCTGGCCGACCACACGCCCGGCTTCACCATCGCTTTCGAAGACCTCGCGCTCAGCGCGCGACCCGTGCCGCCGGTGTCGTTTCACGCCCAGGCCGCCGACCGGCTGGCCCATTTGCGCGCCCGCTACGAACGCGCGCTGCTGCCGGTACTGCGCTCCCAGCCGGACACCGGCAGCGCGGCCGCGCGGGCCGCCACCCACGCGGCGCTCGACGAACTGGACGCCGTGCTCGCCGAACTCGCCGGCCCGGACCCCTACGACTTCTGGCGTCTCGCCAAGGCCTGCACCAAAGCGTTGCGCGCGGGCGGCCGCGCCACCGGGGAAACCGACGCGCGGCGTTTCTACGCTCGCTGCAATCTCGCGCTAGCCGACCATGCACGCGGCATCCAGCGAGCGCCGCGCTCACTGGTGCGCGCGACGCTGGCGCTGCTGTGGCGCGACTACGCATTGTTCGGCGCCGCAGCCGAAGACGCCGACCAGGTCGAGGTGCTGCACGACTATGGCTTGACGGTCGATTGGCACGTCGCGGGAACGCTGGCATCCGAAATGCTATGGGAGGCAGGCGCCGTGCAGGCGCAAACGATCAGCGCCAGCCGTTCCGCGCTGACACGCGAATTGGGCGTGCTCACGGTCAACGCGCATGCCTATGAAGACTTTCTTCAGACAGCGGATGCCGCGATTTCGGCATTGACCGAGCACGCCCGCGCGGCGGACCAGCCCGAGAAAGCCGATCCGAGCGAAGCGCTGCAAGCGGGCGACGCCGCCTACCGGCTCGGCGCCGCCGCCTGCGCGCTCGGCCTGGGTCATGTGGCGCTGCTTGCCGACGCGCTAGGGCTTGCCTGGCGCCGCCGCGCGCACGCGGGCGTCTCGACCCCGGCAGTGCGCGAGCACGTGATCGTCGGCGCGCCGGCGGCGAGCACCCTGGAGCGGACCGCCGAAGCGTTGCGCGCGATGCTGCACAAGGTAGCGGCCGGCGTCGCTCCACCGGCCGGCGGCGCCACGCTGGCCGCGTTGACGCGCTCGATCGAGGAGGGCGACGCCTGACGGGCATGCGTGGCCGGCCGTGTCCGTGGCGAGCGTCGCCGCCGGCAGGAGAGCGAACAACGAAGGAAGCAATGATCGAATCGGGAGGCACATGAAATGCGTGCCGCAAACCGCTAACCTGCACCGTGGCCAGGGCTCGCGTGCGTGATAGAGTGGAACTTGACTGGCCGTCGATGGCTCGCGGCGCACTGCATCGCGCACATCGCGGTCCCATGCTCAAAGCCCGCCACACTGCATCGTCTTTGCTAAAATCCGAACTATGTCCAAGAGTAACGATCGCATCAATCTGACCAACCAGTTCCTGATCGCCATGCCGAACATGGCTGATCCGACGTTTTCGGGAACGGTGGTCTACCTTTGCGATCACAGTGAGCGCGGCGCGCTCGGCCTCGTGATCAACCGGCCGACCGATATCGACCTCGAAGCGCTCTTCAGTCGCATCGATCTCAAGCTCGAGATCGAACCCCTTCTTCACGTGCCCGTGTATTTCGGCGGTCCGGTGCAAACCGAGCGCGGCTTCGTGCTGCACGATCCGAAAGACGGCAACGTGTACACGTCGTCGATGTCGGTGCCGGGCGGGCTCGAGATGACCACATCGAAAGACGTGCTCGAAGCCGTCGCGAGCGGCACCGGTCCGGAACGTTTCCTGCTCACGCTCGGCCACGCCGGCTGGGGCGCGGGCCAGCTCGAGGAAGAAATTTCGAAGAACGGCTGGCTCACGGTGGAAGCCGACCCGAAAATCGTCTTCGACGTGCCCGCCGAAGAGCGTCTCGAAGCCGCGCTNGCGCTGCTNGGCATTTCGCTGTCCATGCTGTCGGGCGAGGCGGGCCACGCATGAACCTGCCGGCCGGACGTGAGGCGACGCTGCTTGCGTTCGACTATGGTGAAAAACGCATCGGCGTGGCGGTCGGCAATTCGCTGACGCGCCACGCGCGGCCGCTCGTGATCGTGCCGAACCGCAGCCGCGAATACCGGTTCGAGGCGGTCGGCAAGCTGATCGCCGAGTGGAAGCCGGACGCGTTGGTGGTCGGCTTACCGATGCATCCCGACGGCACGCCGCACGAAATGACCCAGCTTGCGAAGCGCTTCGGCAATCAGCTTAACGGTCGCTTCAACCTGCCGGTGACGTGGGTCGACGAACGCTATTCGTCGGTCGAGGCGAAGGCGGGAATCCGCGCCGGCAACGGCCGCGCCGACATGCTCGACGCCGAAGCCGCCAGCATCATCCTCCAGCAATATCTAGACGGACTTTCCGACGATCATGAGTTCCATTGACGCCGAAGCGCTTTATCGCGCGTTGCTCGAGCAGATTCGCGCCGTATATGGCGAGAAGCTCGGCGCCGGGCAAGACGGTGCGCAAGGCGCCGTGCTGGCCGGCATCTATAGCGGCGGCGCATGGCTCGCCGAGCGGCTCGCGCGCGATCTGAACCTGCCGAGCTTCGGCGTGGTGAACGTCGCGCTGCATCGCGACGACTACG
>JGI24739J22299_10000188_pt1 | contig 20477 bp, 19 predicted proteins | sample KBSCornC5_FD_22299 | JGI IMG/M metagenome (IMG submission 22299)
CGTCAATGCCGCGCGCGGCGATGTCGGTCGCAACCAGCACCGGGGCGTTCCCCGACTTGAACTCGGCCAGCGCGCGCTCGCGCTGCGGCTGGCTCTTGTTGCCGTGGATCGCNTTCGCCGCGATCCCAGCCGCGACGAGATGCTTCACGACCCGATCGGCGCCATGCTTGGTGCGCGTGAAGACGAGCGCGCGTTCGATCGTCTCGCGCTTGATGGTCAGCGTCAGCAAGGCCTGCTTTTCGGCCTGGTTGACGTAGGTGACGAACTGCTCGACCCGCTCGGCGGTGGTCGACGGCGGCGCGACCGAGACCTTGACCGGATTGGTCAGGAAACTGTCGCCAAGGTCGGCGATCGTCTTCGGCATCGTTGCCGAGAAGAACAAGGTCTGGCGCTTCTTCGGCACCAGCTGGTGGATGCGCTTGAGCGCGTGGATGAAACCCAGATCGAGCATCTGGTCGGCTTCGTCGAGCACCAGGATCTCGACGTCGCGCAGCGTCATGGCCCGTTGATCGATCAGGTCAAGCAGCCGGCCCGGCGTGGCGACCAGGATGTCCACGCCCGCTGCGAGCTGGCGGATCTGGCGGTTGATCGGCACACCGCCGAACACGGTCATCACCGACAGGCGGAAATTCTTACCATAGGCCGTGAAGCTTTCGGCGATCTGGCTGGCAAGCTCGCGCGTCGGTGCAAGCACCAGCATGCGGCAGCCCTTAGGAGGACGCGGCTTGAATTCGGCGGCGAGGCGATGGAGCGACGGCAGCGCGAAGGCTGCGGTCTTGCCCGTGCCGGTCTGCGCGATACCGCACAGATCACGGCCTTCGAGCACCGCGGGAATGGCCTGCGCCTGGATCGGCGTGGGCTTGTCGTAACCCTTGGCGGCAAGCGCCTGCTGGAGCGGCGCGGCCAGGCCGAGGTCGGAAAATTTAGTCAATTCATGCACTTTCGTGTGCGCCAACAGCCGTCCGGCGAAATCCGGGCAGCGGCAAGCGGGTTCATCGAGACGACCCGCGTGAAAGGGGAGCCCTTGGCAACAGCACCTCAAGGTGAGCACGACCCGCAAGAGCGGAAGTTCACGCTGCCCGACCGGACGCCAAGGCGTCGGTGCTGTGGCTGATATGGTCTATTCCACGGGCGAAATCAAGCGACGATGCTGCGGTGCGGCAATGGAACATCGTCGCGCCTCCTCGCATTTTTGCTATTTGACGCCGCTTGGCTATAGCTCCGGGCCTCTAGCCATCGCTCCCCTGCGGCGGTTCGGGCCGCGGCACCTACCCAGACGCCCGGCCATGCATATGTAATCCCCAGCTCCGCCTGGGCCACGACTGAGGGCCAGGCGATGCGGCTACCCACCGCCATCAATCGAAAGACTTTTTTCCATGCCTTCGTTCAAGAATCCGAGCTTCCAGGACCGCGTCGCCAGCGCCGCGCAGGCGAAGAAGCGCGCCTTGGATCAGCTTCTCGCCAAGCCCCCGATCGATCCCGCCATTTTGGCCGAACGGAAGGCCGCTCAGGCTGCACGTGAAGAGGCGCAGGCAAAAGCGCGCGAAGAGAAGAAGGCCGCCCGCGAGAGCGAGAAGGCCGAGCAACGAGCCCAGGCCGCCGCGCGCGCCGCCGCAGCCGCGCCTGCCGTATCGACCGAAGAAGAGAAGAAGGCCGCCCGCGACGCGCGCTATGCCGCACGAAAGAGCCGTGTTGGCCGCTGACCGGTGATCCCGCTCGAATTGATCGACAGCGCCGACCTGCCCGACGGTGGCACGCTCCGTCTCATGCGGCGCGGCCAGGATTATTCGATCCTGTTCGGTCGCAACGAGCTGATGAGCAGCAGGCTGCGCGGTTCCGAAGAGGCTTTGGCGACGCTGGCCTGCGAGCGCCTGCGCGACCCCTCGCGTTCTCACGTCCTGATCGGCGGTCTCGGCATGGGCTTCACCTTGCGCGCCGCGCTCGCCCATTTGCCCGGCAGTTCTCGCATCACAGTGGGCGAGCTGGTGCCGGAGATCGTGACCTGGGCCAGAGGGCCGCTCGCGCACCTGTTCGGCGACAGCCTGGACGATCCCCGCGTCACGATTGCGATGCGCGATGTCTATGAGCTGATTGCGGGCGGGCGCGCTGCGTATGACGCGATCCTGCTCGACGTGGATAATGGCCCGGACGGCCTGATCCACGCGGCCAACGACCGACTCTACGGCAGGCAGGGGCTCGACGCCGCTTATGCCGCGCTGAAGCCGGGTGGCGTGCTGGCGATCTGGTCGGCTTATCCCGACAAAGCCTTCACCGATCGGCTGCGAAGGGCGCGCTTCCTGGTCGACGAGGCCAAGGTTCGCGCCACGGGCGGACGAAAGGGCGCACATCACGTCATCTGGGTGGCGGTGCGGCAAGAGGCTTAGACCCACCAGTTGGACAAAGGCCGAGACGCCGGTTAGCGTGCCGTCATGTGGCCGCTGCTCCTGCTCGCCGGGCTTTCGTCCGCCGCGCCTGACACCCGAACAAAAATGATACCGCGTTCAGCTGCCCAAATGGCCGCTACGGCCGAGGCCGAGCGGATCGGGCGCGATATCTATGATTTCGATCAGGCCGCCTGGGGTTCTACCGACGCAATGATCGCAGCGATCCGGGATCCCGCGGCAGCAGGTGTTCGGGGTTGGATTGTCGAACGCGAACCAGGCGGTACCGTCGCCATTTTCTATGGCCTGACTGGAGACCAGCCCTACAAGCTCTTTGTCGCACATATGCAGGGCCAAAAGGTTCTGTCGCAGCAGATCGTTGCGGCGAATGAAGATCGGAGCATGACCCCAATCGAGCGCCGCATGGTGGCCGCGCGCCAAGCCGTGGTGAACGCTGATGCGCTTCGCAAGATCGGATTCCGTCCCTGCGCCAATGCTTCCGTCAATAGCGTGGTTCTGCCGCCCGCGACGCCGGAAGGGACCGTGCCGGTCTATATCCTGACGCCTCAGGCAAGCGTCGATAGCTTTCCCATTGGAGGGAATTATCGCGTGGATGTCGCAGCTGATGGTTCAATTGTCCGCTCACGCGCATTCGCTAAAACTTGTATCACTATGGATCGCAAGCGCTCCCCCGGCGACCCGGTCATGTTTTACCTGACCCATTTGCTCGATCCACAGCCGACGGAGATCCATGTTTGGGTCTCGCTGGCCAGCGGCCTTCCGCTGATGGTTGCGACCCCTCCGGCGGGAGATGTTTGGATCGTGGCCAACGGTCACGTGAAATACGAATATACCTTGGCAGGGGACAATCAGCTCAAGCACTAATCCGCTTCCTTTTTGGGACCCGTTTTTAGGAGCCTTTGATGAAGCGGATCGTGATGGGCGCCCTAGCTCTGTTCGCTACTTCCTTCGCTGAGGCCGCGCTCTCCCCTTCGGAGAGAAAGATGGCGGCCGCGATCGACGCGTCCCAGGCGCGCGACATCGCGCTGCTCCAGAGGCTCGTCGATCAGAATAGCGGCACGCGCAATTTTGAAGGCGTGCGCGCGGTGGCGGCGATGATGCAGGCCGAGCTCAAGCCGCTCGGCTTCACCGTCCGCTGGGTGCCGATGCCCGAGACGGGCCGTGCCGGTCACCTCCTCGCGGAGCATACAGGGCGCGGCAAGCATATCCTGCTCATCGGTCACATGGACACGGTGTTCGAGAAGGACAGCCCGTTCCAGAAATTCGTTCGCCGCGGCGACACGGTCGAGGGACCGGGTGTCTCGGACATGAAGGGCGGCCTTGTCGTCATGGTCTCCGCGTTGCGCGCGATGAAGCAGGCGGGCACGCTCGACCGTGCTGACATCCGCATCGTCCTTTCGGGCGACGAGGAGAGCGCCGGCCGTCCTGTGGCGCTTGCCCGCCATGACATGATCGAAGCGGGCAAATGGGCCGATGCCGCGCTCGAATTCGAAGGGCTGGCGCAGGATCATGGCAAGGATGTTGGTTCGATCGCGCGGCGCGGATCGATCACGTGGACGCTCACCACCACCGGGCGAACCGGTCATTCGGCCGGGATCTTCAACAAGGATGAAGGGTTTGGCGCCAATTATGAGCTCGCGCGCATCATCGACCGCTTCCGCCGCGAACTGCATGAGCCCCACCTGACCTACAGCGTCGGCATCATGCTGGGTGGCGTGACCGCGACGCCCTCTAGCAAGACCGAGGAGGCGGTGGGCGGCACGGCTCAGGGCAAGGCGAACATCATCGCCGCTCAGGGTTTTGCCACGGGGGACATACGCGCGCTGTCTAACAAGCAAGCCAAGCGGGTGATGGCCAAAATGCGGGCGATCGTCGCCAATCATCTGCCCGGTACCGGCGGCCGGGTCAGCTTCAGTGAGGGTTATCCCGCGATGGCACCGACCGAGGGCAGCCGGGCGTTGCTGGCGCAGTTAAACCAGGTCAATCGCGATCTCGGCCTCAGCCCAATGGGCGAGCTCGACCCGATGAAGCGGGGCGCCGGCGATATCGCCTTTGTCGCTCCTTACACGAGCGGGCTGGTCGGGACGGGTGCCGCGGGCGATGGCGCGCATGCGATTGGCGAAACCGCCGACCTCACCAGTTTTCCGCGTCAGGAGAAACGCGCTGCCATCCTGATGACCCGGCTCAGTCGGGAACGGTCCGCCAAACCATAAGCACGGCTTCGGCGCACCTATTCCTGACCATGTCGGAAGGTCGATCGAACGAGAAGAGTTCTGCCTTTCAGGTGAGGCAGGTCACCGCTCTCCGCCGGGTTCGCATCGATGCCCCAACAAGGCCGAAGCCGCCAAGCATCATCGACCAGGAAACGGGCTCCGGAACCCCCGACACCGCCGGGTGGGCACCGTTGGCATCGTAGAGTGTGCCGGAAGCCGATGTGATGGAAAAAGCCACCGGATTGCCCGATCCGTCGAATAGCTGAATGCTGCTAAGCATTGCAGTCGAGAACCAGTCATTGTCGGCCAGCGTGTGCGGGTAGCTCGCCGCATAGAAGCCAACAGTAAGGTCGAAGGCCGTCCCCGCCGTGATCGGAGTGAGGAAACTGTAGGCAACGCCGGAGCCGCTGACCGAGTCGGGGGCAACCGTGAAGCCAGGCATGGTTATGCCGCTTCCGGTACCGGTCGGGTTCACCGCCCGATCACTGCCGCCGCCCGCGCCGGCAACAAATGCCGAAAATATCGGTCCCGCCCCGACCTGATAATTAAGATAGGTGAGCGTCTGGCTGCTGCCCGCCGTTATCGCCGATCCATCGACGCTGAACCCCATGCGCATGAAGTAAGTGCCCGTTCCGCTGATGGTCAGCGAGTCGGTGAAATAAGCCGCTCCTTCGGCGCCATGATAGGTAAAGCCATCGGTGGTCCCGGTATAGGCGCCGTCGGAAGCGACGCCCAGCGAGCCAAAGTCCGCCCGTGCTTTGGCGGATAGGGTAGCGCTCCCTCCGTTGAAAGCACTTGTAACCGCCTCGTCGGAAAAGCTGGGGCCGAAGGTGTGGCTGTCATTGGCGATACCGCCGGCGAGATGGCAGGAAGCATAGCCTTCAGTCGGAAGGCCGACGCCCGTATTGAAGAAGCCGCTTTCCCGTGCCTGAGGCCCGCTGGTGGCGCATCCAAAAGGCCCAACGCCTCCGAACGCCTGCCCTGCAACCACCATGGCATGGGTTGCGGTGCCGGTGGCATGGGCTGGGAATGTGAACGCCAGAGCTGATGCTAGGAAGGATATCCGGAGCGAAATGGTCGACATAATTGTCTCCCGTTCTGTGCGGTCGCATGCGGATATTTGCTCGGCCTGGCCGAAAGCGGCCGACCTTGTTGCGACGGACCGCTACAGCCATGCGCCCAAACCCCACCACTATCAACGTCGAGCCATCGGCGGTTCCACGCATCAACGCCGACAGCCGGCCCGCCGGAAGGGACTGCGCTTGGCTTCAGCCGCTGAGCTCCCGCGGTACAGGTAAGGGGAGGCCGAACTTGCGAGCGGTGCCGGTCTTCAAAAAGGTTAAATCTGAGAAGCGCAGCAGGTCATCGAGCCTTGATCTGGACCGGCCAGCCGCCCACATGGCAGCCATGCTGATCGAAACCGAAACAACGCCGAATCCGGCGACGCTCAAGTTCCTTCCCGGCCGTCCGGTGATCGAGGCGGGTCCGCCGCGCGATTTCACCGATGCCGAGGAGGCCGAGGCTTCGCCTTTGGCGGAGGCACTGTTTGGGCTTGGCGATGTTGCGGGTGTCTTCTTCGGGCGTGATTTCATAGCGGTGACGGCGGGCGAGGGCGCGGACTGGCGCGATCTCAAGCCGCAGGTGCTGTCGCTGCTGCTCGATCATTTCTCCTCGCACGCGCCCCTGTTCAGGGCGGGCACGGCGGCGGACATTCATATCGCGGACGCGGAGGAATGGGCCGAAAACCCGGAGGACGCGGACATCGTCGCGCAGATAAAGGAATTGATCGATACGCGGGTGCGCCCGGCGGTCGCCAATGATGGCGGCGATATCGTCTATCGCGGCTTCGACAAAGGCGTTGTCTATCTGGCGATGCACGGTGCCTGCTCCGGTTGCCCCTCCTCAACCGCCACCCTCAAGCAGGGCATTGAGCAGCTGCTCAAACATTATGTGCCGGAGGTGACAGAGGTTCGCGCGGCCTGATCGCCGCAAAAGGGGAAATTGATGCTCAATCCGCTCTCGGACGAGGTTCTCGATCGCGTCTTCCGTTCAGCGCGTACGTATAACGGCTTTACCGATGAGCCCGTCACTCAGGGAGAAATGCGGGCGATCTGGGATCTGCTGAAGTGGGGGCCGACCTCCGCCAATCAGGAGCCGCTGCGCATCACGTGGTGTGAAAGCCAGGAAGCGAAGGACAAGCTCGCGCAATATTGCTCGGCACAGAATGCGCCGAAGGTGCGTAAGGCGCCGGTCACCGCCATCCTGGCGATGGACATGGAATTTTACGAGCGGCTCCCGAAGCTCTTCCCTCACACCGACGCGCGCGCTTGGTTCCTCGGCAATGAAGGGCTGATCCAGGAATCGGCTTTTCGCAATTCGACCTTGCAGGGCGCCTATTTCATTATCGCTGCGCGCATGCTGGGGCTCGATTGCGGGCCGATGTCAGGTTTCGATAGCAACAAGGTGGACGAGGCATTCTTCGCGGGCACGCCTTACAAGGCGAATTTCATCTCCACCGTTGGACACGGGGATCCGGCGAGCTTCTTCGATCGTCTGCCGCGTCTCGACTTCGACGAGGCGAACCAGATACTCTGATCCGATGACGACCCTGGTGATCGAGACGGCGACCGCCGCCTGCTCGGTGGCGCTGCTCGACGGCGACCGCATCGTCTCCGCGCGTCACGAACTGGTGGGGCGAGGCCATGCCGAAAGGCTGGTGCCGATGATCGGCGAAGCCTTGGTGGAAGCCCAAATCAGCCGCGCCGACTTGATCCAAGTCGATTGCGGGCCGGGCAGTTTCACGGGTATCCGTGTCGGCCTGGCCGCGGCGCGCGCGTTGTCGCTCGCATGGGGCGTGCCCGTCAGAGGCTTCAGCGCGCTTGCGCTGATTGCCGCAACGGCGAAGGAGGATGTGGGCGTGGCACTTTCGGGGGGGCATGGCGAACTGTTCGTCCAGCGCTTCACCCATGCGCCACTCGCGCCAATCGGCGCGCTACGTTCGCTGCGTCCGGAGGAGGCGGCGAAGGAGATTGCGGACGATCTCATCCTCGGATCGGGCGCAGCGGCCTTGGTTTCAGCCCGCGGCTGCGGCCGCGCGGACGAAATCTATCCCAATGCCGCCGACGCACGCCTGCTCCCGGCCGCGCTCACCGATCTGCCGCCGGTTCCGGTCTACGGCCGCGCGCCCGATGCGAAGCTGCCGCAATGAACTTCACGCTCCGGGAAGGGGATGAAGGGGACATCGACGTCCTGATGCAGGTCATGAACAGCGCGTTCGACCCGTTATTCGGCGAAGCATGGAATGCCGGCCAGTGCCTGGGCATATTGTCGCTGCCTGACGTGTGGCTCACCTTTGCGGAGGCCGGCGATCGAACGATCGGCTTCGCGCTCAGCCGGTTGCTGGTGGATGAGGCCGAATTGCTGCTGCTCGCGGTCGAGCCGGACGCGCGCTGCCACGGCGTCGGACGCGCGCTGATCGAACGTGCGGCTACGGTGGCAGCGGGAAAGGGCGCGCACAGGCTGTTGCTTGAGGTGCGGGACGGCAATCAAGCGCTCGATTTGTACCGCGATAGCGGCTTTGGAGAAATCGGACGCCGCCGGGCTTATTATCACGGTTCGGATGGTGCCACCCGCGATGCGCTCACGCTCGCGCGGCCGATCGGCGACCGTTTTGGCTGATCCTCTTCCAACACTCTCACAAAGCCGGTAGCATTACGAAATGACCCGTACGATCGACGTCGAGACGCTTTGCGCCGAAAAAGGGCTGCGCATTACCGAGCAGCGCAAGGTGATCGCGCGCGTCCTGTCGGAGGCGGAGGATCATCCTGACGTCGAGGCGCTCCATGCGCGCGCCTCCGCGATCGATCCCGGCATCTCGATCGCGACCGTCTATCGCACTGTGCGCTTGTTCGAGGATGCCGGCATCCTGGAGCGGCATGATTTCGGCGACGGCCGTGCACGCTATGAAGCCGCACCCGAAACCCATCACGATCATCTGATCGATGTCGAGACCGGCAGGGTGATCGAGTTCGTCGACGCCGATCTTGAGGCGCTGCAGAAGCGCATTGCGGAAAAGCTGGGCTTCCGTCTCGTCGACCATCGGATGGAGCTCTACGGCGTCTCGCTCGACCGGCAGAGCTGAGCCCTCATAATGAGCGTAAGAGCCGTGGGGCGCGTGCTCAGCATGGCGCTGCTTTTGATCATATGCCTGCCAGCTTGGGCGATCTGTCGGCTGTTTGGCGGCGGGGATTTCTGGGTTCGCTTTTATCTCGGCTGTGTTGCCTGGCTGCTGGGCTTGCGCATCAAGGTGGAAGGGCAGCCCGTCACGGGTAAAGCGCTCTATGCCTCCAACCATATCTCCTGGCTCGATATCCCCGCGATTGGGGGGACCGTCCCCGCCCGCTTCATCGCCAAATCGGAAATCGCCGGATGGTCGCTGATCGGCTGGCTCGCGAAGATCGGCGGCAGCGTATTCGTCCGGCGCCAGAAGCGCAGCGAGGCACGGGTTCAGGCCGATGCGGTCACCGCGGCGCTGCTTGAAGGCCGCCCGCTCGTTCTGTTCCCGGAGGCCGGTACGGGCGATGGCGTGAAGCTCACACCGTTTCGAGCCTCGTTATTTGCTGCGGCCAACGAAGCAGGCGTTACCGTGCAGCCGCTCGCCGTCGATTATGGCCCGCGCTCGGCCGAGATTGCCTGGCCTGACGGCGCACGCTTCGCGGAGGAAGTGAAGCGCATGCTCAACCGCCCCGCGCCGGTGCGCGTCGTTTTGCACTTCCTCGACCCGCTTGATGGGGCGACCGCTGATCGCAAACAATTGGCAGCGCGCACCCACGCCGAGATTGCGGGTGTGCTCGGGCAGTCCTGATATCGACGCTCGGTCGATCAGCCGCCGAACCGGATCCCGATCCAAATCGTGCGCGGGGAGGCGCGCTCAATCGTGCCGTCGGACGCGACCGTCGCCTCGATCAGCGTATTGGTGACATTTTCCGCACGGGCCTGGATCGTCAGATTGTGACCGATCGGTATGCCCGCGGTCAGATCGAGTGTAGTCGCACCTTTATCGGTGCGGCTGTTCTGATCGTCCTCGAACTGGCCCGAGATATAGCGGACGGTGGCGGAAGCCGAGAGACCCCACAATTCCTCGCGCCCCAGCGTGGCGGAAAGCTGGTGCCGCGGCGTCTGCGCGGGGCGTAGACCGTCGAGTGGCGCTGACAACCCTGAACCGCGCACGCGCGCGTCGACATAAGCATAAGAGGCGGACATCCGCCATTCGCCGTCGGTCACATGGCCCTCAAGCTCGATTCCGTTGGAGCGGATCGCGTCCAGATTGCCGCGCTGGCGATAGACGCCACCGGCCGCGACGAAGCCCACGCCCGGGAATGTGCCAGGGCCGGTGCCCAGCGTGACGTTGCCAATCGCATCATCCAGGATGTTATGGAATACGGTCGCGCTTAATTTCGTATTGGGAAAAGGGGTCCAGTCGATCCCCCCGTCCACGCCCTTGAGACGTTCGGGTTTCAGCGCAGGATTGGCGGCGGTCGCATCGGCGCCCGCGCGGAAGGGCCGGTAAAGCTCGTTGAGCGTCGGCAGCCGCCAGCCGAGATAGGCGGCAGTTCGCAAGTGCCAATGGCGTGCCGGTCGCCAGGCAATGCCGCCCCGGGCAGTACTCTCAGTGCCGCTGCGATCCGCATAATCGGTGTTGGTGACGAACGCGCCGGTGGCGAGCGTTCGCTCGCGCAGGCGCCCATCGCTGATCCACCAGCGATCGATGCGGCCACCCGCAGTCAATATCCACTTATCGTCAAGCGGCCAGCTCAGGTCGGCAAAGGCGCCAGCGGTGGTTGTGCGCCCACCCGCCTCGCGCTGACGCGTCGGCTGGCCCGCAACATAAGTAAAATACTCGTCGGTCTCGCCCTCGGCGTATCGTCCGTCGCCGCCGATCCGTAGTTCCAAATTGCCCGGCAATGGGGGTCTCAGCTCGAACCTGCCGCCGATACCGGTGGCGGGTACGTTGAATTGGTCGAGCGTCTGGTTCGCCGTGGTGCGCCCCGCTGCCGCGCTAGCGAAGCCCGAATTGAACTTGCGCAGTTGCAAATAGGTCAGGGCCTCGAAGCCCCAGGCGCCGCGCCCCACCAGGCGCAAACTGGCATCCGCCCCCGTGCTGTTGTTGTCGGTGCCGGGAAGGCCACGACTGCGCTCGTCGCGCAGCAGCAGCATGTTCGCCTGCAGCTCCGTTGTCGAACCGACCGGGAAAACCGCGCGGCCGTTGATGCTGCCTTGGCGATAGGCAGCCCGCTGATCGATCGGCCCGCGTTGGCTCGCCACGATAGGGATGAAGCCGTCGCCGCGCTGATAGCTTGCCGAGATGCTCGCAAACCCCGCGCCCGCACTGCTCGACAGCAGCGCGTCGGCATCGATCGAATTGCGGCTGCCATAGGCGACCGACATAGTGACGGGACGCAGCATTTCTGGGCCGGCGCTGTCGATCTCGATCGTGCCGGCCAGCGCCCCCGGCCCGTAGATCCCGCTCCCGCCGCCGCGCGTGACGTGGATCGCGGCCAGCCGTGCGGGATCGAATGCGGTGAAGGTGACCCAACCGCCGAAGGGATCGATCTGCGGAATGCCATCCAGCACAATCAGCGCGCGTGACGAGGCATTGCCGCCAAGCCCTCGCAAAGTCGCACCCTGGCTGGTCGGGTGGGCCGAGCGTGAATCCGAGCGGCGGAATTGCGCGAACCCGGCCACGTCGCGCAGCACATCCTCCAGCCGATCGCTGGCGGTGGAGGTCAGCCGAACCCGATCGATCGTGACCACATCATAGGCTGCATCCCCCGCGACATGGCTGAGCCCCTCGCCGGTCACGACGATTTCGGCGGGCAGAGAAGGGGGAGGCGTGACGGGCATGCGGTCCCCTTAGCGACCCTATAGGATTTGTGGAGGGCGTTCGCACCCGTAATGACGCTTCTGCGACGAACCGAGTAGGCACAAGGCGAGCGGCTGCCCCAAGCTAGCGGGCGCTGCGTAGCGGAACGGGCGCGAAAGGCGGCCGTTGATCAGATCGGAGCGGTTCCCCAGCCGACGGGATGGGAGTTATTGTGCGCTATCGGTTGAAGCGGCTGGATCGCCAGGTGGTTGTGATCACCGGAGCCAGCTCCGGAATCGGGCTGATCACCGCGAAGCGGGCCGCGGCCGCAGGGGCGGCGGTAGTGCTGGTCGCGCGCGATGAGCCCATCCTCGCGCGCGTCACTCGGGAAATCGAGGCGAGCGGCGGCAACGCTATATACGCAGTGGCCGATGTCGGCGATCCCGTGGCGATGCGCGCGGTGGCCGAGCTTGCCGTTCAGCATTTCGGCAGGATCGACAGCTGGGTCAACAATGCCGGCGTCGCGATCTACGCTACGCTTTCCGAAACTCCACTCGGGGAACATGAGCGCCTGTTCCGCACCAACTATTTCGGGGTGGTCAATGGCGTCCAGGCGGCGCTTCCCTATCTGACGCAGTCGGGTGGAGCGCTGATCACGGTGGGATCGATCGCGTCGGATCTACCGTCACCCCTGATGGGCGCCTACGCGGCGTCGAAGCATGCGGTAAAAGGCTATATAAATTCGCTGCGGATCGAGCTGGTGACGGCCGAAGTGCCCGTCTCGGTCACGCTCATCAAACCGGCCGGCATCGACACGCCGATCGGCCAGCATGCCGCCAACCATGAAGCGCATGAGGCACTGGTTCCGCCCCCCATCTATGATCCGGAGCTCGTCGCAGCGGCTATACTGCATGCTGCCCAGTATCCGCGGCGGGAGATTACCGTGGGTGGCGTCGGTCGATTGAACGTGTTGATGGGCGTCCACTTTCCCGCCGCGCTGGAATATTTGGCGCGCTTTCTGATCCCACTGCTAACCGATAGGACGCGGCCACCCACGCCCCAAAACAGCCTGTTCGTCCCTTCCAATGATGGGCGGATCCGTTCCGCCATTCAGAAGGGGCGCCGTTTCAGCCTCTATACCTGGGCGGCCCGACATCGCCTTGCGACAGCGATGGTGGTCGCGGGCCTAACCGGCGCCGGCGCGCTGATCGCTGCACGTCAACGCTCTAAGCGGCGCGCAGCTTAAGTTTGGCTTGAAGCAGCTTCGCCGCTTGAGCGGCGGGGACGGCCTTGCTGAACAGAAACCCCTGAATCGACGTGGCGCCCTGTTTTTCCAGCACAGCCAACTCGCCTTCTTCTTCCACGCCTTCCGCGGTCGTTTCCATGCCAAGCGCGTTGGCCAGATCTATGATTGCCTTCACGATGGCGGCCGCCCCGGGGCGCGACTGCAGGGCGATCACGAACGAACGGTCGATCTTGATCTTGTCGAACGGGAAGCTCTGCAAGTAGCTGAGCGAGGAATAGCCCGTGCCAAAATCATCGAGTGCGATCCGTACGCCCAGCCCTCGCAACGTGTGTAGCAGCTGCAGCGTGCTGTCTGAGCGTTCCAGGAAGATCGATTCGGTGATCTCTATCTCCAGCCGATCCGGCCTAAGGCCACTATTCTGAAGGGCCTGCAACACGACATGGCTCAGGCCCGGCTGCTGAAATTGGATCGATGAGACGTTGACCGCGACGCGGACGTGATCAGGCCAATGGGCCGCCTGCCGGCAGGCCTGCTGTATCACCCATGCGCCGATCTGGACGACAAGCCCGGTTTCTTCGGCAATCGGGATGAACTCGGCAGGCGGGACGTAGCCGCGGTGCGGGTGTTTCCACCGCAGCAGCGCCTCGAACCCGCCAACGCGATCCTCCCTCAGGTTGAAAAGCGGCTGATAATGAAGCTCGAGCTCCCTATTGTTGAGCGCGTGGCGCAGATCCACCTCGAGCGCCCGGCGCGCCTGCGCCAATAGGTTCATCGATTCTTCGAAGAAGCGATAGGTGCCGCGCCCAGCCTCCTTGGCTTTATAGAGTGCAAGCTCCGCGCTGCGCANCAGGGCGTTGCCGCTTTTGCCATCGGCCGGCGCTATAGCGATGCCAATGCTTGCCTTGCTCTCGAGGACATGCTCGCCCATGTGGATCGGCGCCTCGACGGCCGCGAGTGCGCGTCGAGCTAGGTCGTCGATGCCGGACATTTCGCCCTCGAACGGCTTGACGAGCACGAACTCGTCGCCTCCGAGCCGCGCGACGAAAGCATCGCCAACTTCCTCTCCGAGCCGCGTGGCGACGCGGCGAAGCAACTCGTCGCCGGTCGGATGCCCCAGCGTATCGTTGACGGCCTTGAAATTATCGAGATCCATGCAGAGCAAAGCGAGGTTGGTGCCGCGCCGTTCGACCAAGCGCAAATGGTGGTCGAGATGCTGATTGAAGTGAGCGCGGTTCGGCAGGCTCGTCAACAGATCGTTGAACGCTAGGTGCGTGATTCGTTTCTCACGCTCCACAATATCCGCGGACATACGGTTGAACGTTGCAGCCAATCGCCCAAGCTCATCCTGGCTGCTGACCGGAACGCTAGCCACCTGGCCGTCGGCAAGCTTGCCTGCCGCAGCATCGAGCAGCGAAATCGGCAGGGTGATTGATCGCGCCATCCGCCAGGTCGCGATAACAACCAGTCCCAAGCCCAGCACGCCAATCACCGCGATCGCAATTTCCAGCGGACGATAAGGGCCCAGCGCGAGCCGCATCGGATATTGCAGCAGCAGCACCGCCGGAGGCGCCCCCGGCACCGTCGGCAACGACTTGGCGAGCGCGATCGAAAGGCCTCCCGGCCCCATGATCTCCGCTGGTTGTGATTGATGCCAATTGGCCTCGATGAAGCGACTGAGCGCCGGTTCGGCAGCCTTAGCACTCACGTCCGCACCGCCCCATGTGCCGTCCGGCCGGCGCTGATAGACAGCAGCACTCAAGGGGATGGCGGAAAGCCGCTCAAGCCCGCGCATCTCATGCTGATCGAGCTCGGCGGCGAATACCACCCACCCGGTCAGCGCCGGCGCCATGATCGGCGCAGCGACGATCTTGTGAGCCTGGCCGCCTAGACTGGCCACCCCGGCGGTTACGCCCTCGTCCAGCCGCGTCGACAGCGCAGAAGCGTCCTTCGCCTCGCGCAGTTCGGCGAGGCCAGTGACGTTGCCGTTCACATCGACGATGAAAGCGGTGCTGAGGCCGACGCGCTGACGCAGATTGGCGAGCGCCGATTCGATCGTGTTTCGGTCATTGGTCGCGACCGCAGCGCGGAAGCCAAAATCGCGCGCGAGCAGCCCGGCTGCGCTTCGTAGTTGGCTGGTCTGCTGATCCCACAGACGGTCGAACACTGTGCCGTTTGCGACAAGTTCCTTCCGTACCTCGGCCTTCGAATTATGCGCGACGACGCCATAGAGTAGACCCGCGACGCACAGCATCGCGAAGGCGAACAATCCGGCATAAAGAACCGCTAGGCGCGTGCGCAGCTGACGAAAGCCGAGGAGCCGCCGCACTTGCACGTCAGTAGCCCGAGCCCGGATCGCGAGGCGGTGTGCGCATAGGTACGGTAAAGCGCTCGCTTCGCATCGAGCTGTCAGCGATCGTCACCGTCCGCGTTATGCTGTTGCCCGGCGCTCGCAAATAGGGATGCCAAATCGTGACGGCGACCGATCCCGCGGGAAGGCCGCGGAGCAGAACATGGCCTCCGGCATCGGCAGTCTTTGCCCACGGAGTATCGACGATCGCAAGATAGGCGATCATTCGATCATGGATGTTGCATCCGAGCGGCACAATGCCGGGCTTGTCGAACAGAACCGACTGATTCTGCTGCCTGCTCGCCAGTTTGAGCTCAAACCTTTTGGCGGGGGAGAAGGAATAGACGTGATGCCGAACCCGATCATGGTTCATGAAGGTCACGCTTGCGCCGACGGGTACCGCGGAAATGAAAGGGTGGAATTGTATATCCTGCTGATCGACGCTGTAGGTGCCGGCCAGGCGCGGCCGCGGCGTTGGTTGGCCTATCAGATGGATCGTGACGAGTGCTTCAGGCACGGGCGCTCCGCCCGTAGCGCGCACCTGAACGTCGAGATCGGCTGCAGATGCGGCGGCAGGCGGCGTCACCACGCCTAAGGCGGTGCAGGCAACGACGGTCCAGATATCGACGCGATGCATCCGATGCTCGCTAACATGAAAATATAAGTAAATCCTAACGCTACACCCAGGCAGGATCAGCCGCCGAAGGCTCCGCGTAGTCGTAGTCCAACGCGCACGACATTCTGATGCTGCCGCGGATCGAGACCCTCGCGCAGACGCGCATCGCGGCGGCTTTCGATGTGGAGCGCCTCTGCAAACAGCGTGGCGTGCCGCATCAACGGCCAGCGCATCGCACCAGTCCAGGCCCAACCCGTTTCGTTATCATCGGAAAGTACCACGCTACCGTGATTGCGGGTGCTGAAGCCTTCCACTCGGCCCGAGACGCTACCCTGGGCAACCTGCCGGGTGGCCAGCAGAAAAGCCGAACGATAGCGCATCTTCACCCAGCGTTGGCCGTCCGCGCCGCGGGGGAAGCCCATAATCGTTGTGCCGTCGATCGCCTGCGCCGTCAGCCGCGTTCGGGTGTCAAGGTCCAGGATTGCACCCAGATGATCGAAGCGCGTGCGCCAGCCCCATTGGTAGCCGGCATTGAACGCCTCCGGATCGGCGCGATTGTCATAGTGGAAATACTGGAGTTCGATCGGCCCCGGTGGTGCCCAAGCCAGTTTGCCATACCAACCGACATGATGATCCAGATCGATCATCGGTCGCGTCTCACGCGCCTGAGCGCGGCGCATGAAAGTGTTCATAACCGGCAGCGGCTGATAGCTGAACAAAGTGGCTTTATAGTCGTGCGTGGCCCAGCCACGAAAGGTTAACAAGGTGCCGGACGTGTCGTTTAATCCGAAGCCTGCCGCAGTGAGCGAAAGGCGATGTTCGCCTATCATCGTACTGAACGCCGCTTCAACGCCGCCGACCTTCACCTCCTCGCCGATCCAGCTATTGATCGCGGAAGGGGTCAACGTTTCGCTCACCGCCCATTCGCCTCCGCTATGTTCGAGACTTACGGCCGGCCAAAAAATGCCGGCGCGCACGTTCAACCGAACATTGGCTACGGGCAACGGGCGCCATCGCACGAAGGCTTCGTTGATGTCGACCGCCTTGTCTTGACCGTGCTGAGCGATGACGGAGACCAACCCGCTCAGTGACCAACCGAAATCGGGTTGGAGCACCAGCCCCGCCTCGCTCGCATAAGGGCGGAGACGCAAGGCGTCGCCGTCCGGATTGCCGAAGCGGCTCTTGCCGGTGCCGCCATGATTCAGCCAGGAGCGTGGCCCGTCCGCGGCCGCGACATCGAGGTTGGCATAAGCAATCAGTAGCCCAGTCTCAGGTGTGTTGGCGGCCTGTCCGGGGCTAGCGAACAGCCAAGCGCCGCTGACGGCCAACAGGCCGTTTCGCAGAAGCGTAGCAATAGAGGGCGAGTTCCGTCCCATTTCGCCCCCCTAGCTGGACAGCGTTAAGACGGCTTTACCATGGGAGCTGCGCGCTCGGCAGTTCAGCGGCGGACGTCGAGGCCGCCTTCCAGAAAGGCGGCCAGATCGCGGCGCGTGAACAGGCTCGCATCGCCCGGCAGGCTGTGTTTGAGCGCAGTGAGCGCCAACCCCGCGCGCGCTACTTCCTCGAGTGGCAGATCTTCGAGCAGGCCGTGCAGAATACCGGCTGCGAAGCTGTCGCCGGCACCGATCCGGTCGACGATGCCGGACAGCATGATCTCTTCGGTCTGGAAACCGCGCTCGGGCGTATCGATGCGGGCGGACAGGCGATGGTGATCGCTGTCCTCAACCACGCGCGCGGTCGACGCCATCATCTTGAGTTTGGGAAAAGCCCTGAACGCCGCCTCGGCCGCCTCGCGCCGGCGATGCTCGCCCTCGCCCGAATAATCCTGATTGAGCAGTAGCGCGACGTCGCGATGATTGCCGAACAGGATATCGGCCTGGGCGACGAGACGCGACAATGTCTCGCGCGGCCTGCCATCCCATGCCTCCCACAATTTGCCGCGCCAGTTGCCGTCGAAGGAGATCGGAACGCCGCGGCTCGTCGCGGCCTCGGCCGCGGCAAGCGCCGCGTGCGTGCCGTTAGGCCCAAGTGCAGGGGTGATGCCCGAAAGATGAAGACGACCCGCGCCTTCCAGGATTTGGTCCCAGTCCCAGCTCTCCGCCGGCGCTTCGGCAAAAGCCGAATGGGCGCGGTCATAGATCACTTCGGTCGCCCGCCAACCTGCGCCCGGCGTCGCGAAATAGAGTCCCATCCGGCCCACACGACGCTGAATGAGGCGGGTATCCACCCCTTGCGCGCGCAAGGCCTTCACCGCCGCCTCACCGAGAGGATCGGCAGGCAGCGCGCTGACCATCCGCGTCGGATGGTCGAGTTGTGCCAGGCCGGTCGCGACATTGGCTTCCGCACCCGCAACCCACACGTCGAGCTTGGCGGATTGCAGCAGCATTTCGCGATTGGGCGGCGACAGGCGCAGCATGATTTCGCCGAAGAAGATGATCGGCTTGGTGGCGGGCATCGTGGGAAACGGCCTTTCGATTGTGCCGGCTCTCTTAAGCACCGGCTGGCGATGACGGCAAATCAGTGACGCGGATCGAAATCGGGATGCTGCGCGCGGACATAGGCAATCCAGGCATCGTGATCCCGAAAATCGGGGCCGCGATCCCATGCCGCGCCCGAATAATAAACAAAGGGAACGCCTGGCCGCTCACGCAGGATGATGAGGTAATTGTCCGAATCCTCGGTAATGCGGATCAGCGATCGCGGATCGAACAGGATCGCTACGGCCATCGATCCTTTGCCCTCTGCCGGTGCGCTCCACACGGTTACGATCCCGTGCGCGGCATCCCTGAGGACCTCTTCCTTGCCAGCGCCCGTGGTGCGTTTGCCGATGCCGATGCCCACCTGCAGCGGCCCCGGCTTGCTTGAGCGAATCGTCGAAACCATGCGCGTGAAATTGGTCCCGAGAGGCAGCGTGAAGCGCCGCGTTTCGCTTACGGTGCGGACCACATCGATCGGCCAGGGTCCGTAGCTCACCTCGAAACTGGCGATCTTCGGCCCGAGATTGAGGATCCGTACGGTCCGATAATTGCGCGAAGTCCACAGTTTGTTGTCGTACCAGATCCCTAGGCCACCCGCGCCGCGCCCGGTGCGCACGTCGTAAAAGTCGAGCCCTTCGCCATGCTCTGCATGCTGGTCGCCCGAATGGAGCTGGCGCGCCATGTAAGGCCAGCGCACCGATTTGCCCCACGCATCGATTCCGGACCCCGACGGCGGCTCGGCTGCCTCCAATGCGTGGCCATAGATGCGATGTGCGGTGCGGTCATTCTCCCACAGCACATCGCCGTAGCGATATGGCGCCAGCTCGACATGCGCCTGCGCTTCGCGCGTGGCGGGCGGCGCGAGCTGTTCGGCATACGCAAGTGCTGGCACGGCGACGGCGAGCAGGGCGAAACGCCAGATCATGAGCAAGCCTCCCGGTCAGCTCTCTTTTTGGGCCTGACGATTGCCCCCTGGGCTGATAGCCAGGTCTCATAGCGGAGAGGCTGGATGGCAACCAGAGCAAGGATCATGAGTCTGTTCGCCGGGCTGGCGCTCGCGCTTGGCTCGACGTCCGCGATCGCCCAGGTCGAGACGCCGCTGCTGGTGGCCGAAAGGCTCGCCGATTGGCAATTGGCACGGCTGCACGAGATGACTGGTGTGTCGCGCAACGCCGCGGAGTCCGCCGATGGCAAATCCTGGATCCGCGCAGCCTTCTGGATCGGCCTTTCGGCGCTCGCCGATCACGATCCGCAGCCCCGCTTTCGCGACGCGATCCTGGCGATGGGGCGAGCGAACGGCTGGACTACCGATAGCCGTCCGTACCACGCCGATTCCCAGGCGATCATCCAGCCCTATTTGTGGGCAGTCCGGAACGGCGCGGGTGCGCAGGCGCGCGGCCCATCACAGGCCAAGCTCGATTACATCCTCGCCCACCGCCCACGCGCCACGCTCGCCTGGTACACGCCGCCTGCGGGCTATGAGGCAACCGAATGCCTCGCGCGCTGGTGCTGGTGCGACGCCTTGTTCATGGCGCCACCCGCGTGGCTCGAAATGGCGCGCCAGACGCGCGACCGGCGCTATGCCGACTTCGCGCTGGAGGAATTCTGGGCGACCACCAACTTCCTCTACGATCCTAAGGAGCAGCTTTACTATCGCGACAGCCGCTTCTTCGATCGGCGCGATGGGGAAGGCCGCAAGCTGTTCTGGGCCCGCGGCAATGGCTGGGTTTTCGCCGGATTGGCGCAGATAATCCCGCTTCTGCCCAAGGGCCGCCCCGATCGCGTGAGGATGGAAAACCTGTTCCGGGAGATGGCGGCGCGGCTGGTCGCGATCCAGAAGCCCGACGGCTATTGGGCACCATCGCTACTCGCCCCCGAAAATTCCCCGCCTGAGACAAGCGGGACCGGCTTCTTCACCTTCGGACTGGCGTGGGGCATTCACGCCGGCCTGCTCGACCGCGCAATCTACGAACCCGCAGCGCGCAAAGGCTGGGCGGCGCTGGAGCGCGCGATCCAGCCCGACGGAAGGCTGGGCTGGGTTCAGCAGGTGAGCGACCAGCCCGACAAGGTTGCTGCGGCCGATACGCAATTTTACGGCGTGGGCGCCTTCCTGCTAGCCGCCTCCGCCATCTCGGATCTCGATAGCAAAAAGACCGGAGCTAATTTACGATAAGCCTGTTTTCCCGAGATACGCACGGAGGCGGCGGGTGAGCGATCCGAATGAAGTGACGCGGCGCACGGTCCTGGCCGGCAGCGCCGCAGCGGCGGGCATGGCGGCCACACCCGCCATTGCCAAAGCAACCCCGACCCAAGG
>JGI24739J22299_10000199_pt1 | contig 19993 bp, 18 predicted proteins | sample KBSCornC5_FD_22299 | JGI IMG/M metagenome (IMG submission 22299)
TGACCCCGCCGACCAGAATGAGATCCTGATTTTTGCCGAAGAAGTTTTTTATCATCTGTGCTGCTCTGACGATGGTTCGACGCTGTCCGAAGACGACGGTTGCAGGGAAAGATCATGTGCGGCAGCGCGTGCCGCGCCCAATCGATTGTAATGGCGCGCCACGCCCGCAAAACAGGCTTCGGGAATGGGGTCGTTGAGCCGGCAGGCGCGCAGCAGCGCGCGTGCGAGCGGCGGATCTTCGATGAGCGGCACGCCATAGAGCAGCGCCAATCTTTTGTACCGCTGGGCGACGCGGTCGATGCCGACCGCCACGGCCGCCGGCGCCAGCATTTTTTTGGCATCGTAGCGGAGCGCCACCGCGACATGGGTTGGATTGACGATCAACATGTCGGCACCCTTGATGTTGCGCAATCCCTGGCTCTGCTTGACGAACTCGCCGTGGAGCTGCTTGCGCTTCTGCTTGAGCCTGGGCTCGCCTTCGCGCTCGCGATGCTCGCGCTTGAGTTCACGGCGGCTCATCCGCATCTTTTTTTGGAAATCGCGCCGGACGATGAGCTGATCGAGCGTCGCGAAAATGAGCGCCAGCAGCGCAAAAATGGCGAGCAGCCGGAAGGCCGAATGGCCCATGGCGGCCAGCAGCTGAACCGCGTCTTTCGAAGCGCCCGCCTCTTGATGGAGCGCACCGTCCACGACCAGCCAGCCGACCAATCCGTAAACACCGAGCTTGAGCACATTTTTGAAGGTCTCGATGAGCAGACGGATCGTGAACAACCGCTTCAGCCCTTGGGCCGGATTGAGGCGGCTGAAGTCGGGTTTGAGCGGCTCGCTCGAAAAGACCACGCCGGTCTGAAGCACCTCGAAGACCAGGCTCGCCAAGAAGACGATGCCTGCAAAGGTAAGGATAGGCTTCAGGAGCGCACCCAACAGGCCGGACGCAAAGGCGAGCGTGGAATCATTGCTGTCGGCGAGCTGTGGGCCGGTCACCAGCGCCGACCGGGATAGTTCGGCAATGCCGTGCCCCATGTCGGCACCGCCCACCCAGTAAAAACCGAGCGCGGCGGCAAGGCTCACCATGAACCCAAGGTCGAGCCCGCGTGCGACGCTGCCCTTGCGGCGGGCGCGCATGAGCTTGAAGGGTGTGGCCTGTTCCGACCGGTCCTGTTCGCTATTGTCCATCGCTCAGATCATCCGAGGGATTTGATCGAGGCTGAATGTCACCATCCGCATGAGCAGAGCGCCCCCGGCGCCGAGCGAAAGCGGCAGCACCGTCAACAGCACCAGCGACTTGACCTGGAAGCCGAGCATCAGGACGTTCATCTGAGGAACGGTCCGCGACAGCAGGGCGATGACGAGGTCGGTGAGGAAGAGCGCGAGCACCACCATCCCACCCAGGCCGAAGCCCATGAGGAATATCACGGACATGAACTGCTCCAACGGTCCGAGCGAAGTGGGCATCGACCATTGGCCGAGCGGTATCGCCTGAAGCGAAGCAGAAAGGATCTTCAGGAGCGATAGATGCCCATCGAGTGCGAAAAACGCCGATCCACCCAAGAGCGCGAGGAAGGTGCCGACGAGCGGCATCTGCGCGCGCGTGGCGGGATCGATCACCACCGCCAGTCCGTAGCCAGCCTGAATATCGATCGTGCGACCGATCAGGTAGAGCGCGGCAAATGGGATCTGCATCACCAGCACGAACAATATTCCGAGCATCAGCTCGCGTGCTGCCGATTGGAGCAGGGTCGCCGCGTGCAGGTCGGGCAACCGCGCCTCTGGATGTGCGGAAATCAGCAGCGCGGACAGGCCGAGCCCGAACATCATCCTGATCATGCGTGGCATGGTCACGAGCGTGAAGGGCGGCGCGAAACTGAACAGCGGCACCAGGCGCAACCCCAGCAGCAGGCACGACGCAACCCAGATGGCGAACGGGTCAGCCAAGATCGGGAATGGTGGCGATCAGCTCGATCGCGAATTGCGTGAGACGATGCAGCATCCACGGCCCGAGCAAAACCAGCACGGCTCCGGAAGCGACGAGCTTCGGCACATAGCTGAGCGTCATTTCCTGAAGCTGCGTAGCAACCTGGATGACGCTGATGATGAGCCCCACGACCAATGCCGTCAAAAGCATCGGCGCTGCGATGAGCATACTGTTCCACAACAGCTGATTCATCAGCTGCGAGGCGTGATCATATTCCAAAAAATGCCTCCCCCCGCTACGGCTGAAGGCGACCCATGTTCGTTGCGGTCTAGCGCCGCGCAGACCTCTTTGGCCGGCGAATCTTCACTGGATCAGAAAGAAATCGCGTAAGTTTTCATTTACCCTGTCTTGGTGAAGCAGGGATTCACGAGAACTGTTGGCAGAGGCATTTCTCGAATACAGCTTGCTCAGCTCCGCCTTTACAGCCGAAGGTTCGAAGGCTCCGCTCGTGTCTTCCTGTGTATCGGCCATATTAGCGCAGTAGGCTTGAGAGAAGTGCAGGCGAACCAAAAAGCGATGCGCCATCAACGACGAGCATGAGCGATTCCATAACCGCTTCTAAATTCGCTTTTTGTTTCTAAACGTGAAGCGTCTTCTGCCGCAGCATGTGCAGCGGTTCTGTTGCCGCGGCGTCTCCTATCGAGCCACTGAAATCCGCAACCCTCTAGCGGGAGTAACCGCAGCAAGTGCCTGCGTCGTCAGCGGCTCTATTTCCGCTTGACGCAGACGAGCCCCCTGCCCGGAACCTGGACCCACGCGACGCAATTGCCGTCGCCTGCCGCAAAGCTGAAATTATGGCCGTGCTTCTCTGCGCTTTTCACCGCCGGAGAATCCGGGTGTTCGAGAGAGATCGAGAAGGTCTTCCCTTCTGAGATCATCTTGCGGATAAGTTTGACCGCATCGTCTTCTGCCTGACTTGCCATGATTTTCCTTCCTCAGGGAACATAGCTACCGATTGCGACGGCCTTGTCGCCCGGCTTAATGCCGGTCACGTCGGGCGCCTTTAGCGCGAGGGGTTTATCGCTGCCGACGATCGCGGGCGTGAATACGATCTTGACCTTGTTGGGAGTTGACAGCGCCAGCCGCGCCTCACGTCCGCTGCCATGGTCCAGCACCTCCCCGGTCTTTTCGTCATAGACTGTGAAACTGGCGCCATCGACATTGCTATAGACCGTGAGGTTCGTATCGGTGGTCTGCTGTGCGGTTGGAATATTGGTGAATTGCCATAAGGTAATAGGCTCGTCGCGCAGCACGACTTGACGGAACGTAGTGTCGTTCAGCGGTTCAGGTATGCGCTTGAACGTCCCGGTCCGTCCTGCCTTAACGACGTGCCGAACGATACCGACGACCCGAAGCTCGGCATCTATTCGGGTCACTTTAGGATTGCTCGTCCAGGTCGTGGTACTGCCGCTCTGCGATTTGACCGCGTCGGCTGGCACCTCGAGCATAACGTTGAAGCTGTAAGTTCCGGCAATGTGCTTCTGCTCGTTGCTCCGAAGTTCAACGAGGAAGACCTGGCCCTGATGCAGAATTCCGGCCGAACGCGCTTCCAGCGAGGACTTCATGTCGCGCGTCAGCTCGTCCGAGAGTGCGAGGTTCAGCGATCCACCATAATTCAGCTCGCCTCCAGTCGAACTTGACGTTTCCGGCGCGCCAGTTGGCTTGTTTGTCATCGATGCGCCAACAGTCGCCTTGTTGCTGGCATTGGCAGAGGCGGTCGCGCTTGCGGTCTGCTTCAGCTGGCCAAGTGTGAAATCGAAGAGGTCGGCTGCTTTGGGCGAGAAATTTATGAAGCGCGCATTGACACCGTCCGGTATGCGGATCGCGGCTGCGAGGAAGTCGAAGCGATCGAGGGGCTCGGCCGAATTGAGTGTACCGGTCAGATCGATCGTGACCTGCGGGAAGTAGTAATAGACAAGGTTGCCCTTCGCATCTGCCCCATGGCTCACCAGGCGGGAATAAGTTTCCGGCATACCCCGGAAATTGTCGCGAAGCTGGATCAGCAGGGCTTCCTTCTGCTCCGGGGTCAGCGCATGGTCGGTGAGGATTTTCGCGACATCGGAGGCGGTCACGGTTTCGATATTGAAAAGATCGAGCGGCGGCGTGTTGCTCTGGTCGCGGACGTTGATGTCAATTGTCGCAGCGGAGCCGCCACCCAGCCGCTCCGTCTGAAACTTGGTCCACTTGCTTTCATTGGTGGGACTTTTGTTCTGGAGGCCGATGAGGCGGATGCCGTTTCTCACGATGAGATGCGCGAACTCGTCGCCATGATAGACGTTCGGCGCCGGTGTGTCGGCGAGCACTACAGTGCTGCGGCCGGTGCCGAGGGCGGTGCAGGCCGACAATATGCCACCCAGAACGAGCAACGAGATAGCGGTCACAATCGTCGACGTGTCAAATTGCAAGTCGATCTGCATAGCAAGCCCCCTTACCTCTTTACCGCACCAGCGACTCAATCGAGACGAGCCGAGTATCCACTCCCAGCGTAACTTCAACAATCTATGAATCATCCAAATTGGTGATGTAGCAATTGTTAACGCTCCGCCATTAGAGCTGTGCTCTGAAAATATCGCCAGCGAGACTAATCGACGTGAAACATCTTCTCCCGCGTATCGGGAGCGTGAAAGTCCCCGCGCTTTGATACCTATGGCCTTAAAATCATCGAAGGGCTTGTTCTGGATTCCGCCGTTCGAACAGATAGTGACTCCGAGCCTACTTGGATGATGATCGCGGTACCTTGCACATGATTACAGGTTGAATTGGGCCTGAAGAAATGAAGCCCGTTTTGGACATAGATTCCACTTTGGATCGTGACTTAATTCATCTTCTCACATAAATCATAGATAGCGATTCGAAATTAAGATCCGCATATCCGGGGGTAAGCTATGAAGCCGTTGCCACGGCCAACAACACGGCCGCTCAGGATATTTCCGACTGACCCGACCCGCGGCTATACAGCTGCCCGAACAGCAACGATCAACGTCCAGAACGAACCGCTAGGACCGGGCCCTGTAGGCGCCCGCCTCGAAGTGATTGATTATGACGGTCACGGGAATGTCTTTTATGACAGGGTCAATCTCGATGATCCGGCGATCCTCATGCAGGGCGGACTGGCGCCGTCCGAATCCGACCCTCGTTTCCACCAGCAGATGGTCTACGCAGTCGCGGCACGAACGCTTGAGAATTTCGACCGTGCGCTAGGACGCCGGGTCAGCATGCGGAAGGGGTCGCGGTTCGACAGACTTCGGCTCTTCCCACACGCGTTTCGTGGCGAAAACGCTTATTATGATCGCGATCGGCACGCCTTACTGTTCGGTTATTTCAATGCCGATGCCGACGATCCTGGCACGAACATACCCCAACAGGCGATCTTTACGTGCCTCAGCCATGATATCATTGCGCACGAAATGACGCATGCGATCGTTGATCGGCTACGCCGTTATTTTTTGGAACCGACCAATGTCGACGTGCTTGCCTTTCATGAGGGATTTGCCGATATTGTCGCGCTGTTTCAGCATTTCTCCTTTCGCGATCTGCTCGCGGACGAGATACAGCGGCGACGCGGCGATTTGCGCAAACCGACGGTATTAGTCGAACTCGCGCGGCAATTTGGCTATGCGACGGGTTCAGGTCGAGCTCTGCGCTCCGCGCTCGACAAACCCGACCGCACGCTTCTCGACGCTGTGGTCGAGCCGCACGATCGAGGCGCCATCTTGGTGGCAGCCGTGTTCGACGGCTTCTTCGCCACCTATCAATCTCGCATTGCCGATCTCGTGCGCATAGCGACAGGAGGCAGTGGCCAGCTGCCGGCGGGCGATTTGCTGCCTGATCTTGTGAACCGAATTGCGACAGAAGCGTCGCGTACGGCGCAGCGACAGCTAGATATGTGCATTCGTGCGTTCGACTATCTGCCGCCCATCGACGTTACGTTCGGCGACTATCTTCGCGCGTTGGTGACGGCCGATTTCGAGCTCAATCCTGAGGATGAATGGGGTCAGCGGGCAGCCCTGATCGAAGGGTTCCGGCAGCGTGGCATCTATCCGAAGGGTGTCGGCTCGCTGGCTGAGGAAACTCTGCGGTGGCAACCCGCACCAGACACTATTCCGTCGATCCAGGACAGCTTCACACACCTCCTGCCACAATTGCTTCAAATGGAAGCGCGGCGCTTCAGCCGGATTAGCCCGGATCCCGAAGTGTCTAAGAAATCGGCATCGATGCTACCGATCGAGGAAAGCGTCGATGAACAGGATGGGCAGGTCGGCTACAGTCTTTGGACCGAGATGCGCAACTCGCTGGCGCAATGGGCGCAGCATAACCATGCCGCGCTTTATCTGCGAGGGGACAAGCCGCCGGCGATTGTCGGCCTCAATGCTGTATTCCGCACGGCGCCGACCGGTGCGCTGCAAATCGAGCTGGTCGCTCAAATCGTCGAGACGGACGAGGCAAGCGCCAAGGATCCCAAATATGGCGGCATTCCATTGCGCGGCGGATGTACGATCATCGTCGGGATCGATGGCGCCGTCCGCTATGTCATCGGCAAGCCGTTGCCCAGCCCGCACTTGCCGGTGGCTGAGGCCGCCCACGCCGCAGCGCGCGTTGAAACCCAAGGCAAGTTTGTTGAAGACCTCGACCGACGTGATCCGCGCACGCTTTACATGACGGCCAAGGATTATCCGGAAAGAATGCTAGCGCGAATGAGTTTGCGCGCGCTGCATGAGGGCTGCTGAGATGTATGACCGGCTCTCCATCCGTATGTACCATGTCGGCTTCGGCGACTGCTTTCTTGTCCGCTTCTGGAAGGGTGAGGACCCGTTCACCGTCCTGTTCGATTGCGGCAGCATCACCGAGGGTGCCGCCCAAGTCACGAAGGTCGCTGACGACGTCATCACCGAATGCGGCAAGGGTAAGGTCGAACCACGCATCGATCTTCTCATCGCGACCCACCGACACAAAGATCATGTCGGCGGCTTTTCGAACCCCTTATGGTCGAAAGTCACGGTCGGTGAAGTCTGGATGCCTTGGACCGAAGACCCCCATGACCCGCAGGCAACCAAAATCCGCAACCGCCAGTCGGCGCTTGCGTTGACACTGACTGGCGGTGCAGTCGACGACGAGCCACTTGCCAAACCTCCTCCCCGAACTGTCCTCGCTCAGTTGAAAGCAGCTCGGATGGGGATGGCGATGAACGCCCTCACCAACGAAAAGGCGATGGCGACGCTTCATTCGGGGTTCCTCGGGAAGCCGCGGCGTCGCTTCCTACCGGAGGAAAACACCACATTCCAGGAACGCGTCCTTCCGGATGCGCCAGATCTTAGCTTTCACATTCTCGGGCCGTCGCGCTCCGAAGCGGTGATCGCCAGCATGAATCCGCCAAGCGGTAAAGGCTATCTCGCTGCTTCCGATGTCGGCATCGACACGGATAGGGTGCCGGCGTTCGGGGCGCGATGGCAAATCTCTCCGGAGCAATTCGCGGCAGAAGCGCGGTTCGACAGCTTCCGGGACGACGACCGAAAGGCAATCGAGGCAAGTGCCGAGTTGCCCTTCGGGCCGCTGGCGGCAGCACTCGACAATGCAGTCAACAACACCAGTCTGATCATCATGATCGAATGCGGCAATGCGATGCTGCTGTTCCCTGGGGACGCGCAATGGGGATCGTGGAACGCCGTTCTTGAAGAGCCCAAAGGCAGGGCACTCCTTGCCCGCACAACCTTCTACAAGGTAGGCCATCATGGTAGCCATAACGCCACGCCCAAGGAGTTCATCGATAGCGTGATGCCCGCGGGCGGAGTGGCGCTTTTTTCGACCTGTGCAGTCAAGCAATGGCCCGACATCCCCCGAGCCCCGCTCGTCGAGGCGATCGATGGCAAGGCCGCGAAATGGGCTCGTAGCGATGATGAGACTCAGGCGAAGAATGACGGCTTCAAGGTCGAGCCCGACCTTTATGTCGAGTGGGACGTAACGTTGCCCATCGGTCCTTGACGCGTCATCGCCCGCTTGGCGCGGGAAGGAGATCAGCCAGCGGGAGGAGCGTGAACGATGGCGCGCAACATTGTACTTTGCTGCGACGGTACGTCGAACCAGTTCTCGAAGGATCGTACCAGCGTTATTAAGCTGTTCCACACACTCGAAAAGGATCCGGCGATCCAGGCATGTTACTATCACCCTGGGATAGGCACCCGTGCGCCGACCGGCGTGGGGACGAAAGTCGGAAGCTGGCTTGGCAGAACAGCTGGTCTTGCCTTCGGCTACAAACTCCAGGACGATATCGTCGATGCCTATCGATTCCTGATGGACCATTATGAGGACGGCGACCGGGTCTTCATCTTCGGCTTCAGTCGTGGCGCCTATACCGCGCGGGTCATTGCCGGGATGCTTCATCTCTATGGCCTTGCCTTGGCCGGCAATGACCCGCTGATACCGTATGCGGTAGAAATGATGTGGGCGATCAGCCGACTGAAAACCCAAAAGGCGCGCGATGACTATTTCGAGCTCGCACGTGATTTCAGGGTAACGATGGGCAGTCGCGACTGCCCGGTCCATTTCCTTGGGGTGTGGGACACGGTGAATTCGGTTGGCTGGATAGGCAGCCCGCTCATGCTCCCGTACACCCGTTCGAATCCAGGTGTCGCGATTGTTCGGCACGCGATGGCAATAGACGAGCGCCGCGGCTTTTTTCGAGTCAACTGGTTCGCGCCCACCCATGGGAGCGACATCAAGGAGGTCTGGTTCCCCGGCACGCATTGTGATGTCGGTGGTGGTTATCCTGAACTCGACAGCGGGATGTCCAAATATCCACTCGCTTGGATTGCGCAGGAGGCGAGCGAGCACGGCTTAGAAGTAAACGCCACGCGGTTAGGTGAAGTGTTGGGCTTGAACGACGACCGTTTCAGCAGAGCAGACCCGCGGGCAGCGCTCCACCACTCAATGACACCTCTCTGGGTGCTACTTGAATTTGTCCCAAAGAAACATTGGAATCACGAGAAAAAGAGATGGGAATGGCGGATGAATCTGTTCCGGCGCCGAACCCTTCCCCTCCGCCCGATTGTGCACAGTGTTGCTTGGCAGATACCAGACTATATTGGAACACTCCCTCCGGATGCTAGACCTCTCTAGCGGATGAGGGTTTCGTGTAGATAATGGCAATCTGCAACAATTCGTGGCGGCTTAAACGGTGCGCGTTTGATCGATTCTCAACTAGTCTTGCGAGCTAGATGATCATAGAGAAGGATTTGCGATTTAGGTGGCGCAAACGCCGACATTGCCGCCATTCGCTGGGAAGGAGCATGGCGTCAAATGCTGCCATTGGTTCAGTAAACACCTCCCGGCACCGCAAATTGGATTGGCCCTACCTTCGCAGCTCTCCCGTCTCCTCCAAAGCAGGAGTGAGATGTACACAGCTTCTGAGCTTACGATAGCTGGTCTTAGGAATTGACAGAAGCAAGGCTCAGCCTAGTTTCCGTAAATCCAAAGATCTTATTGTCGGGGCGAGGCAAATGGCAAAAAACCTGCGAGATCGTATCCGGCGCCGAGCGGGTAGCCCGGCGGTACGTTTGTTGTTTGCCTGTCTGATTGGTCTTGTCCTGCTGATCCCGCTGATGATGGTCAAGGGCCTAGTCGCCGACCGCCAGCAACAAGCACAAACCGCACAGGAAGCGATCACTTCAGGCTGGGGTGGATCGCAGGTGCTAGCAGGCCCGGTGTTGGTCGTGCCCTTCCGCACGACGCAGGTCGAAAATGTGACAGACAACGGGAAGCCTGTGACGCGCGTGAGCGAAGTCGAGAAGCTGGTCTATATTTCCCCCGTGTACAATGAGGTGCATACCACCATTTCGCCCGAAGCGCGCAGCAAGTCCATCTATCGAACCGTGGTTTTTACTGCGCAGGTCAATGGCTACGCCACGTTCAAGCTGCCCGGCGATTTAGCCCATTTCTCAGTAACCCGGGAGCGACTAATGTGGGATCGCGCCGAATTGCGCATGGGAGTGTCGGACGCACGGGGACTGATCGGCGCGGCCAAGCTGCTCGCCGGAGGCCAACCGTTGGAGGTGCAGCCAGGGCATGGGCCGGGATCGACCGGTGGGCAAGGCTATTTTGCTTTCATAGCGTGGGACGGCAACGGGGAGCTAAGGGTAGATTATGAGTTTGGCGTTCGTGGTAGCCAGTCGCTGTCGTTAGTCCCCCGCGGCGGAGCAACACGCTGGCAAGTCTCGGCATCTTGGCCCGACCCCAGTTTCATCGGTGGGTTTCTGCCAGTAAAGCGCACTGTTGACGCAAAAGGTTTTTCTGCAGAGTGGAAGGTCGGCAAGCTGGCACTGGGCCAGCCTCCTTTAGGCATGGATGATCCCGGTCCTGCGATCGTGGACGCTCCACAGAACAGGTTCGAATTGGCTGAAGCCTCGATGCGAGTCATGAAAGACACGGCCGTTGACAGTGCTGCGGGAAGCGCAAACGAACAAATCTCTGGCACCAGTCAGACAGTGGGTGTGGCGCTGATTGAACCCGTAAACCTCTACGCAAAAGCCGATCGCAGCGTGAAATATGGGGCACTGTTTATCCTTTTCACTTTTCTCACCTATTTCCTGTTCGAGGTGGTCGCCAAGGTGCGCGTTGCGTCGGCCGAATATCTGCTAGCGGGCGCGGGGCTTGTGCTATTTTTCGCCATGCTTCTGGGATTTGCTGAGGTGATTGGCTTTGCGTGGGCTTATTTGGTTGCGGGCGGCGCCATGATCGGGTTGCTTACCGCTTACAGCGCGGCGGTACTGGATAGTTGGAAGCGCGCGCGGTTGGTAGGAGTCGTGCTGACAGGCCTATTTGCGGGAATCTACGCGCTGCTCAGCCTAGAGGCGTGGTCGCTCCTAATAGGCTCGTTGGTGCTCTTCATCGCACTGGCAGGAACGATGTACGCCACCCGGCGGATTGATTGGAGTGCACCTCCCGGGGATCAGGTAGGGACCGACGAGGCATTTGCAGCCTAACGGTATTTCAGAAGTCAACGCCGACAAAGCGGACGTTCGAGCGCGCCGGGAGGCTGCCGAAACGCCGTCCGTTCGATGTCGGGATGTGATTTGGTGCGATTTTAACCTGCCTTTGAGATTTGCATGACAACCAGGCATGATGTCTCGGCACTATCCCCGTCGGCACGTCAACGGGCGGTACAGGAAACGCCGTCGTCCACGACCGGAGACAACGCTTCAGACGGCCATCCGTTACAGCCTTATTGCAGTGGCTTCTGGTTTCGGCATCGCTTTCGCGGCCAATGCATGGGAAAGCGCGCAGAAGCGCCAAACGATCCTCAATGCGCTGCCGCCTGGCTACACATACTTGGGCTGTGACGAAGTCCGCGCAGCCGGCGTGGCGCCACTTCGTAGCTACGAGCGAGGTTTTTCCGAGCGCTTGGATGGCGATGGAGACGGCGTTGGCTGCGAACCTTACCGGGGACGGTGACCGCCGAAACAGCGGTCGTCGGGGTTCAGATTGGCGCGCCCAAAGCTGCCCTACATTCAGGCACCCGTCGGTGACGGAAGCTGGGCCAGGAGGGGACTGGCAGCTTCTGTCGGCCTACACGAGAGAGCGAGCGGCGGGGGGCGACTGCTACGCCCATGCCGATGACGAATTTGCCAGGGTATATGCTCTGCGGAAGTGGCAGCACAAGCGGCGCCTTAATGCTTATCAGGATCCGCAGAATCGAATGCTGCGGCAAGCGCCAGTGCGCGCGACGCCAACGGTTCTCCGCCAGAGGCGAGCGCTGCAGTCCGCTCGCGCACCTTGTCGAAGTCGAGGAAACTATCGAGGTGGTTGCGTTTCAGGACCGAGTACGTGCCCCGATCGCTGCTCGTGACATAGGTCGTCAGTTTTTCCAATGTGTCAATCAACCCTTCATCATCTGAAATGCAGCCGGCGATGAGTTTTTTCGGGGCGTCCGCGTCACACCCCTGTGACCATGCAAACAGCACGTCGAGCGGGTCAACCAATGCAAATAGGTCATCTTTCGTGAGCGTTTGATAGCGTTGGAGCATGATGGCCGTGACCTGATCCAATTCCGCGTCACTCAATACCCAATCTTGTTCCGGTCTCCTGCGGTCGCCATAGCGCCCATGTCCGAAGGTCTCCCTGCGGAACAGCTTGGACAGCCAACTGATGGCGTGACCTTGCTCGAACATCGTGGTGATTGTCGCCTGGCGCTGCTCCGGACTGAGCTTTCCGAAGAGCATCGGTACTAAACGTTCCGCCCGATCCCATAGCGAACTCATCCACACGATGTCGAACGGTCGGGCGCGATAAGCATCATCGAGAACGTTGGAAAATGCCATTAGCAAGTGCTGGCTCTGGTTGGGCGACAGCCCTTCACGTGCGGTTTTGAAGCGCTCAAGCAGAACGTCAGCCTGTCCCATGGCGCTCGTGCCGATGCGCTGCTTATGCAACTCGACAAGTATACGACCGATCTCGGCACTACTCGCTTCAGCCGCCGCAGCAATTTCATCTGCATTGAAGCCGGTTACGGTATGGGCTGGGGCCGCCAAGGCAAAATAGAGTCGGTAATGATCGGGGCTGGCAAGGCGGCGGTGCCGGATGGCCGCAGCCCGGACGTCCTCACCGTCCCGTTGAAAAAGCTCGAACGTGCCATTTTCGTCAATGTCAGCCTCCATTCCCGGGAGATGCTCCGCGAAATAGAAGCGATAGGTGGAATCCGCGAAGGAACCGTCGTCAACCGAACCCAGCAACTTGGTGAGTTGCTGGGTTTTCTCACCATCGGTTATGGTCCCCGTACCAAGCGCAAGAACGGTCGCTTCAGCCGAATAGTTTTCGATCCAGCGATAAAGCGCAGGCTTTGCGTCTTTGATGAGTTGCAGCCAAACCAGATCAGCAAGGTCGCCGCCCGCTTCGCGTAGGGATGGCCAAAAGAAACGAATGGAATCAAGTGCACGCACCACGGCGCGGGGCGTCCTGAGCAGACGACCGCCTTCGTAATCGATTACGGCCCTCAGCCGCGAAAGCTCATCTTCGCTCTTGGGTGTTGCAATCGCATGCAGGTCGTCCGTGAACCACTGGCGCAACTCGAAGGCTTCGGGTGTCGGCACCATGATGGTGAGTTGGACGATCTTCTCCAGATAGGACTGCCCGCTCTTAACTTTAGCGGCCTTCTTGATGCTGTGAGCGAGAATCTCGCTGTCATAGCAGAGCAGATAGATGACGTTGGGAAAGTCCGCCACCGAGCGGACGAGGCGCAGCACCTCGATCACTTCGGACGGTTCGAGGCGATCCACGTCGTCAATTGTGACGACGAACCGATGCCCTAATTCCTGTAGCGACCGAACGAGATTGTCCTTCAGCTCAGGTAAAGGTCGCTCGGCTGCCTTCTTCTCCGCTGCTGTCCCAGCAGACTTCATGCCTAGGCCAAACCATTTTACCGGCGCAATTCCGCTAGCATCACCGGCAAACTCAACGAACGAACCAAAACGGCCCAAGCCAGCGGTAAACTTGCGAAGTGCTTCAGCGGCGGCTTTGGCTTTCTCGACGGATACGCCTGTTGCATTCCCAGCGTTCGCCGCGATTTGATTGATCTGCGTGGAGAGAGTGCTGAACAAACTTGCCAGCAATGTGTCGCGTTGTCCGACGAGCCAGGGGCGGAAATTTATAACGGTAGGGCGCTGCTTTGCGTCGAGCTTGACCAGTTCGTCCTTGATGAGGAAAAGCAGGCTTGATTTTCCGGTCCCCCATGCACCGTTAATGCCGACGACGAGGCCGCCATCCGATGCGTGGTCAACCAGCGATGTGGCAATACGCGCCGCGATCTGCCTGAAACCCAGACGATCTTCATCGCCCGCCTGTAGCGCGCGATCTCCCTGGATCCCACTATGCGGGCTCTGAGTCATATCAGAGCCGCCGTATGGATGGGCCGCCTTCAACGTGCCCCGGCACATCAAATGCAAGTACGGTCAGCTTAAGCTTGCGGCTCGCGTCATCGGCGCGCGCGAACGTGAACGCAAACTCCGTTTCGCCGCGCTTGCCGTCGAAGCTGGTGCATTGCGGGTGCTTCTCCATGGTCGGACGAATCTTCGCCAGCACATCCGAGAAGGAACGGTTGCGGTTGAATAGAAGGATCGCCGCCTTCGTATCCCGCCAGCTGAGATAGCCCAGCACCTGATCGATGGCTTCGGACAAGGCTTTCTCGCCTTTCCAGATTTTGCATTCGCCGATGAAGATGTTGCGCCCCTGCGAGGTAATCAGGATGTCGGTCTTACCGCCATAATTGAACGCCTCCCCGCGTGCCTCGCCTTCAAATTTTGCATTGAGCGGCACGAGGAACTGGAAGCGCAGCGTTTCCTCATCCATGTCGGCATAGGCATGGGGGCTACGTTCCATGACTTCTGCCATCTGCTGCAAGGTGTCGAGGATATCGCGGTAGATGGCATCGCTCAGGGCTGGCTCGGGTGGCGCGGCCGGTCGTGCCTGCGGCAGCTGCGGGGCGATTTTCTTGCGGGCCGCAACCGACGCGGCGAAGGTGGCAGTACGGTCATTGCGCTGCTTGAGGGCAAATTTGAGTCCGGACGCAACGGCCCCGGCGTGGTCGGCGCGGGCGCGCCGAGCCTGTACATGGCTATCGACGACCGCAGCGATGGACTCATTCCAGCGCACCACGTCGGGACGCAACCAGCCCAGATGCTCGTTGAGGTCCTTCAGGAACCGCTCAAACGTGGCGTTGATCTGGTCAGCGGTCGGCTGGCGCTCCACCATTGTTGTTGCGATGACGCTGCCTCTGACAGTCCCGCGCGGTGGGTTCATGTTGAAGGTGGAACCCCGGCAGAAGAACAAGTCCTTGTCGCCGGTGAAAGGTACTTCGAGCGTGTAGCGCTGAGCGTCCACCGACACGGAGCCGCCGTCATCGTAGCCACTGTGGAAACCACCGTACCGCCCGACTTGCATCTTCGTGCGGCCTTCATCGACGCTCGGCTCGCCCAGCTCGATCATTTCCAGCTGATATTTCTGCTGCGCGTAACTCTGAATTTTAGCCAGATCGGTATTGAGCAAACGGCTGTCCGCCATGGCATCGAACTCTTTCAGCAGCTCCGCCCGCTGGTTCTCGATCACCCGCGACAAGTCGTACTTATGAAACAGCAGTTCGTCGGCCACCGCTTATTACCCCCTACCTGGCCAATATCAGAACAAATGGAAAACACGAAATGCATAGATGGAGTTGGTGCCTATCCCAATGTAAGGGGTCGCATGCAACCGAACGGCGGGTTTTGGTTTAAGCGGACAGATACGCAGGATCCGCTGAATGGCTGGGGTTGGGTCGCGAGCAGATGCGAACGCCGAATTGCTGGAACGGCAGCTTGCGGCCCATCGCATTTCGTAACCTGCCGTTCCGGAGTGTCCAACATAACCGCTATCAAAACAGCGGCAGCTTTCAAGCAATCGGCCGCGGTCTTCTACGTCTGAAATGAGGGCGCATTGCTGACAGGCAGGTCACGCGGGAAGCCGCCCAGCGGCTAATGGGCCTGTTGTGACTGGCGGCTTCTCTGGCTTTGCATGAAAACCGGACATCTATTCTGGCGATAACCGGACCGCGGCTCCGGCTCGATCGCGTGGCCAGAAGCGGGGCTGAATTCGTCCGGGTGCCCGCGAGCGCCCGCCAGGATCGTGCCGGCGCTCAGCGAGCCTGACCCTTCTATATTCCATTCGGGACGACTCGTGGTTAATCGCGATTTGCCATCTGTCAAGTTTGTTGTTACCTATCGCGAAACATATTTTGGGGATCCGCGTGGAGATCACGTTCTCCGAGGCCAAGACCCGTGATCTGTGCTGCTGTCGAGAGAGGCTCATTCAGATGTACGGTCTGGAGCTTGGCAAGAAGATTTGCAGCCGCCTGTCCTTGCTTGCGGCGGCGACATCACTAGGCGACCTGCCATCGACACCACCGATCAACCTCGCGTCGATCGACGGCAAGGGTCTCTACTCGATCGCTCTAGGAGACAGCTACCGGCTGTTCTTTAAGACGGTGACGTCCGCCACCAAGCGCGGCCGGGCGGCCCGCGCGCACGCCGAGATCGAGATAATCGGCCCGGTGCCGAATCCCCCCACGAAGGTACAAAGAGCATGACCAACGATACCCAACGCTACGCCTACGAGCCCGATCACGCATCACCACCCGGTGACCTCATACAGGAACATCTCGAGACGCTTGGGATATCCGCCCGCGAGCTTGCGCGACGCTGTGGTCGATCGGGGAAGCTGATGGCAGAAATCGTCGCGGGCAAGGCGCCCATCGAGCCGGAGACCGCGCTTCAGCTCGAGCGCGTCCTCAACATCCCTGCCTCGGTCTGGATCAGGATGGAGGCGGCTTATCAGCTGCACCGGGCGCGGGAAGCGGAGACGGCAGCGCTGGCCGCTTCCTACCCCTGGGCGAGCAAGTTCCCGCTGAAGGAGCTCTGCGAACGGAAGTTGCTGGCCAGGACCGGCGACAAGTCCGCGCAAGTGAGGGAACTGCTGAAGTTCTTCGGCGTCGGCAACGTGAAGGCCTGCGAGGAGAGGCTCGGCGACCTTCTGGCAGTCGACTTCAGAACCTCCACCTCCTTCAAGAACGACAACCTATCGCTGGCCGCCTGGCTGCGTATCGGCGAACTGCGTGCTGCGGGCATAGAGACTGCCGATTATGACCGAGAAAAGTTCATTCGCGCGCTCGGGGAAATCCGCGAACTGTCGCTCATTTCTATTGAGTTAGCGATCCCAGCACTCGTCGAGAAGTGTGCCGCAGCGGGCGTCGCGTTCGTGCTGGAGAAGGGGCTGCCCAAAATCCGCGCGAGCGGAATCACCCGGTGGCTCACCCCACGCAAGGCGCTCATTCAACAGAGTCTTCGCTACAAGTCCGACGATCACTTTTGGTTCACGTTCTTCCACGAGGCCGCGCATATCCTGCTGCACAGCCGAAAGGAGATCTTCATCGACATGACGAAGGGGCCAGGTAGCGCGGATCCCAAGCACGAGGCGGAGGCAAACGTCTGGGCGGCCGACTTCCTCGTGCCTGCGGCGGCAATGCGCGCCTTTGTCCTAACTTTCACCGGCGGCGATGACGAGGTGCGCAAGTTCGCCGCCAGGCAGAAGATCGCTCCGGGCATCGTGGTCGGCCAGCTGCAGCATAACGGCGTGATCAGCTACGCCGCGCTCAACGGCCTGAAAGCGAGGTACGGATGGTCTGACGATTGATAGTGTAACCTTATAGGTGGCACATCTTAATAAAAAAAGTGTGTAGAAATAGGTAACAGGCTATTGACCAGGGTCGGGTCTGGCTTGTATTTCCGTATCCAACGGCAACGACTCCCGCGCCGGGTATGGAGACAAGCAATGACGGACATTCGCGTTGATGTTGCTGACGACCCGGACGATCGGTCGTCCAAGGTGTTCAAGGTGTTCAAGGTGTTCAAGGTCGCGATCTCGGACGAGACGTTCACATTCAAGACGTTTACGTTCGAGGACGCCGAGATCACGGCGGCGCAGATCGCCGAGGCGGTCGGCGCGCACCCGGTGACGCAGTTCAGGATCCTGCAGCAGCTCACCTCGGGCGAGGTCGAGACCAAGCGCCCGACCGAGCTCGCCGACCTGCGCGAGGCTGGGGTAGAGCGCTTCTTCGTCATCCGTGGGGATCGCACCTACGACTTCACGATCGATGGACTGTCACTCGAATGGCCGCTCGCGGAGATTACCGGCTCCCATTTGCGGGTGCTGGCGCGGGCGACCGATCGGCAGGATCTCGTGCGCGTCACGGCCGAGGGCTTCAAGGCGGTCGCCGGGGGCGACGTGGTGTCCTTGGACAGCGCCGAGGCCGAGGAGTTCCGACTGGTCGAGCGCAAGCAGACGGTGACGATTTTCTACCGCGAGGATCCATTCGTGGTGGAGCGGCGGCGCTGGTCGACCGAGGAGTTGATGGCGCTCTTCGAGGTGAAAGCGGGCTACAAGCTGGACCTGATTCAGCCCGACGGCGAGTTCAAGGAGATGAAGCCTAATGAGGCCATCGAGGTGCGCGAGGGCATGGAGTTCACCTCGCACGTCCCCTCGGGCCAGTCGTCGTGAGTGACCACGCTGCTGAAGTGGCTCGGCTCCGGGTGTTGTGCCCTGGAGCCGAGCTGCTGTGCAATGGCAGCGCACCTGTCGTTTTCCTGCCCAGCCTGAAGGTCTGGTCCGCCGGGATTCTGCACACGGTCGACGCATTGCTGAGCCCTCTCGGGCATAACGGCTACGACACGCGGCTCTTCTTCTCGGCCAAGCTGCCGTGCAGCAGCACCCGAAACTGGCAGATCAGCACATTGCTCGCCCGGACCTGGCACGTCGTCTCGTGGCGCGGGATCAGCCAAGCCCAGTGCTGGCTCGACATCCTGGCCGGCCATCTTGAGGTGGTGAAGTGAAGATCACCGTCCGCATCCCGACGCCCGTGCTTGAGGGCATCCGTGCCGATCTCGCTCGCCCCCATGCGTTCGCCGGCGAGCGCGTCGGCTTCATGGCGGCGGCGGCGATGTCGTCGCCGGGCACGCTGATGCTGCTGGTGCGCGGCTACCGTCCGGTCGACGATGATGACTATAACGACGCGTCACACGTCAGCGCGGAGATCGGCGCCGAGGCGTTCCGCAAGGCATTGCAGTGGGCCTATCGGCCGCGCTCGGCCCTTCTTCACGTCCACAGCCATCATGGCTTCGGTAAGCCGGGTTTCAGCACAGTCGATCTTCGCAGCGGCAGCCGCTTTGTGCCCAGCTTCTTCACGACGATTCCCAGGATGCCGCAGGGCATGGTCGTGCTCAGCAACGACTCCGCCGCCGGTCTGGTGTGGATCGACGAGCATCAGGATCCGATCACCGTTGGGGTCTTCGCCCAAATGGGTCGCCGGTATCGTCGGGATTGGAGCGCATCATGAGCTGGTTAGAAAGGCAAAGCTTTCTCGGCCCCGACAGCGAGGAGCGGCTGAACGACGTCACGGTCGCCATCGCCGGACTCGGCGGCGGTGGGTCGCACACCGCCCAGCAGCTCGCCCACGTCGGCGTCGGCGGTTTTGTGCTGGTGGACGATGATCGCATCGATAACACGAACCTGAACCGTCTGGTCGGAGGCACGCGCCAGGACGTGGTGGACGCGTGGCCCAAGGTCGATATCGCCGCGCGCCTGATCCGCGCCGTCAACCCCGACGCCCGCATCAGGTGTGTGCCGAGGAAGTGGCAGGAGGCGGTCAGCGAGATCATCGGCGCCGACGCGGTGTTCGGTTGCGTCGACAGCGTGCGCGCTAAAGACGAGCTCGAGGCGTTCTGCCGTCGGCTGCTTATCCCCTACATCGACCAGGGGATGGATGTGCACGAGGTCGGCGACGGCTTCCTAGTCGCCGGGCAGGTCGTGCTGTCGGTGCCTGGCGCGCCGTGCCTGCGGTGCCTCGGCGTCATCACCGACGAGGCGCTGGAGGAAGAGGCTCGGAACTACGGCGCCGCCGGCGGCAAGCCCCAGGTCGTCTGGCCCAACGGGGTGCTCGCCTCGACCGCCGTGGGCCTGTTCATGCAGACGGTGACGCCTTGGTTCACGCCCGAGAACCTCGGCGAGTGCTTCGAGTACGACGGCAACCTGCATACCGTCCAGCCGTCGGATCGCATGCGCCGGAGCCGCGATCTCCCGTGTCCCCATCGGTCGACGCAAGATATTGGTGATCCAATGTTCGATGTCCGTCGGATGGTGACTAAGCCGCCGGCGCTTCACCGAGCCGAGGCGACCGAAGTCTCCAGGGTGGTGCGCCGGCCGTGGTGGCGACGCCTGCTCGGCTTGAGTTCTTCGGATTAATATTTGACCGGCGGCGGCCGGTGGTTCCCATTACTGATCAACAAACGGCAGGTTTCGAGTTCAATCGCGCGGTCTACGAACGACCGGGATTGAGGCACGAAGCGGCTGGGCAGCTCCCGACCCATCTACGGCCGTTCAGAGGCCTTGATTCGATGCCATAACCGGACATTGCCCACTAGGACGAAATGCTCGAAGATAGCTGCATGGCAG
>JGI24739J22299_10000201_pt1 | contig 19922 bp, 25 predicted proteins | sample KBSCornC5_FD_22299 | JGI IMG/M metagenome (IMG submission 22299)
TCGCGCCGGACTACCACCGCTCGTTCCTGATCGATGCCGGCGCCAATGCCTGCGGCTACGCCAGCGACATCACGCGCACCTATGCCGGTCGCGGCGAGGACNAATTCCAGTCGCTGATCGACAGCGTCGAAGCGGCCCAGCTGAGCTTCGCCGCCAAGGTGCGCGCGGGNCANAGCTATCCGGAGCTGCATATCCACGCCCACCACGTGCTGGCCGGCGTGCTGCGCGAGCACGGCTTCATCCGCATGGAGCCGGAGACCGCCGTAGAAACCGGCGTCACTGCGGCGTTCTTCCCGCACGGCCTGGGCCACCCGATCGGCCTGCAGGTGCACGACGTCGCCGGCTTCCAGCAGGGCGAGCGCGGCGGCAGCATCCCGCGCCCGGCCGGACACCCCTACCTGCGCATGACACGCACGCTGGAGCCCGGCATGGTGGTCACCATCGAGCCGGGCCTGTACTTCATCGACATGCTGCTGGCCGAGCTGCGCGAGCGCCCGGTGGCGAAGGACATCGACTGGGAACGCATCGAGCTGTTCAAGCCCTATGGCGGCATCCGCATCGAAGACGATGTGGCGTGCACCGGCGGCGAACCCGAGAACCTCACGCGCGACGCCTTCGNGCAGGCATGAGCCCATCCATGGACCCGATTCCCCCGCTCGGCCCCGCACCCCTGCCCCCGCCGCGGCCCGCGCCGGCACGACGCCGCGGCATGCCCCTGTGGGCGATGCTGCTGGTCGGCCTGGTGGTGGGCATCGTGGCCGCCGTCGGCGGGCTGGCGTGGTGGGGCTGGCAGGCGTTCGAGCAGCAGGCCACCACGGCGATGGCGGCCGATCCGGTCATCGCCGAACACATCGGCGCCATCCGCCGCACCGAGTTCGACTGGGCCGCGACCAGCGCCGAGCCCGACGACGACACCTTCGCCTTCCATGTGACCGGCGAGCGCGGCAGCGGCACGGTGGTGGCGCGCTTCATCACCGAGAGCGCGGATGTCGAGAGCATCGACGGCGGCGTGCTGATCATGCAGGACGGCACGCGCATTCCGCTGGACGAGGCCAGGGACCACGGCGCGGACGACAGCGAAGACGACGAGCGCGGCTGAGCCTCCCGCACCGGCGAACTGACCGGGATCAAGTCCCTGCGGCCGCCTGCCGCTGCGTCATTGCTTCGCGCGACATCGACGTGAGCGCGGCGTATTCTCCGCTGCAGCTGATGCAGGGGCTCATCGGATGCGCACGCGGTCGATCCAACCTGACAGTCCGGCCAGCACCCAGGCCGGCGGCCGCCCGCTGCGCCAGCTGGCCCGCGAGCTGATCCTCATCGTGATCGCCAAGATCGTGCTGCTCACCCTGATCTGGTGGGTGGCGATCGCGCCGCATCCGCGTCCCGATATCCGTCCGGCGGCGATCGAGCACCTGCTCGCGCCGGCCGCCTCGTCTTCCGCCGCGAACCAAGGCCACCCATGATCATCGACCCCGATGTCGTCACCCTGTCGCGCCTGCAGTTCGCGCTGACCGCGCTCTATCACTTCCTGTTCGTGCCGCTGACGCTGGGCCTGATATGGATCCTCGCCATCATGGAGAGCGTCTACGTCATGACCCGCCGCGAGGTGTGGAAACGCATGACCCAGTTCTGGGGCGTGCTGTTCGGCATCAACTTCGCCATGGGCGTGGCCACCGGCATCACCATGGAATTCCAGTTCGGCATGAACTGGGCCTACTACGCCCACTACGTCGGCGACGTGTTCGGCACGCCGCTGGCGATCGAAGGCCTGATGGCGTTCTTCCTCGAAGGCACCCTGATCGGCGTGTTCTTCATGGGCTGGACNCGCATCTCGCCGGTCAAGCACCTGCTGGTGACCTGGTTCCTGGCGCTGGCCACCAGCCTCTCCGCGCTGTGGATCCTGGTGGCCAATGCGTGGATGCAGAATCCGGTGGGCTCGGCTTTCAACCCCGAGACNATGCGCATGGAGGTGACCTCGTTCGCCGAGGTCTTCTTCAACCCGGTGGCGCAGGCCAAGTTCGTGCACACGGTGAGCGCGGGCTATGTGCTCGGCTCGATGTTCGTGCTGTCGATCAGCGCCTGGTACCTGCTGCGCGGACGCAACGTGGATTTCGCCAAGCGTTCGATGACGGTCGCGGCCAGCTTCGGCCTTGCCGCGGCGCTGTCGGTGGTGGTGCTGGGCGACGAGTCCGGCTATGCGGTGTCGGAAAACCAGAAGATGAAGATGGCCGCGATCGAGGCCATGTGGGAGACCGAACCGGCACCGGCNTCGTTCACCGTGTTCGGCATTCCNGACGTCAAGAACCGCACCACGCACTATGCCCTGCAGGTGCCGTGGGTGATGGGNCTGATCGGCACGCGCTCGATCGACAAGCCGATCCCCGGCATCAATAACCTGGTCGAGGACACCAAGGGCAAGATCGACAACGGCATCCGCGCCTACGATGCGATGCTGGTGCTGCGCGAGGACAAGCACAACGCGCAGGCNAAGGAGATTCTCGCCGCGCACGACAAGGACCTCGGCTACGCGCTGCTGCTGAAGCACTTCGTCGAGGACCCGCGCAAGGCCACCCCGGAAGACATCCAGAAGGCCGCCGACAGCACCATNCCGAACGTGCCGGTGCTGTTCTGGTCGTTCCGCATCATGGTCGCCTGCGGCTTCTACTTCATCGCGCTGTTCGGCTATTCGTTCTGGCTCTCCAGCCGGCGCAGGCTCGATNGCAACCGCTGGTACCTGAAGCTGGCGCTGTGNAGCCTGCCGNTGCCGTGGGTGGCNGCGGAGCTGGGCTGGATCGTGGCCGANTACGGCCGCCAGCCGTGGGCGATCGAGGGCATCCTGCCGACCTCGCTGGGCGTNTCCAGCGTGACCACCGGCCAGGTATGGACCTCGCTCGGCGGCTTCGTGCTGTTCTACACGGCGCTGGCGGTGGTCGACGCGGTGCTGATGCTGAAGTTCGCGCGCAAGGGGCCGGACGGGCTGGGCATCTGGCCCGTCGTCGAACGCGACCCGTCGCTGCGTCCCGCCCTGGAAGACTGAAGGAGCCTGCCATGTTCGATCTCGATACACTGCGGGTGATCTGGTGGGCGCTGCTCGGCATCCTGCTGATCGCCTTCGCCGTCACCGACGGCTACGACTTCGGCACCGCGGCGCTGCTGCGCCTGCTCGGCCGCGACTCCGACGAGCGCCACGTGCTGCTGGAAACCGTCGAACCGACCTGGGAAGGCAACCAGGTGTGGTTCGTGCTGGGTGGCGGCGCCTCGTTCGCGGCCTGGCCGATGCTGTACGCGGTGTCGTTCTCCGGCATGTACCTGGCCATCGCGCTGGTGCTGCTGGCCTTCATCCTGCGGCCGGTGGGCTTCAATTTCCGCAGCAAGATCGAGCACACGCGCTGGCAGGATCTGTGGGACTGGGTGCTGGTGGCTTCCGGCGTGACGGTGCCGCTGCTCACCGGCGTGGCCTTCGGCAACCTGTTCCTCGGCCTGCCGTTCCGCTTCGACGACGACCTGCGCATGAGCTGGCACGGCAGCTTCTTCGAACTGCTGCATCCGTTCGCGCTGCTGGCAGGCCTGGTCTCGCTCAGCATGCTGCTCACCCACGGCGCCGCCTGGGTGGCATTCAAGGCCGACCGCAGCATCGCCGCCCGCGCCGCGCGCATCGCGCGCTGGACCTGCCTGGCCTGGGCGGTGCTCTACGTGGGCGCGGGCATCTGGCTGGCCTATGGCATTCCCGGCTACGCCATCGCCAGCGAGGCGGTGCCGGGCGGCCCGTCCAATCCGCTGTTCAAGCAGGTGGCGACGGGCAGCAGCTGGTTCGCCAGCTATATGAGCCATCCGTGGTTCTGGGCCGCGCCGGTCGCCGCCTTCGCCGGCGCGCTGGTGCTGCAGTGGCAGGTGGCGAGGCAGCGGGTGAGCGGCTTTCTCGGCAGCAGCCTGATGGTGATCGGCACCATCCTCTCGGCCGGCTTCGCGCTGTTCCCGTTCCTGCTGCCGTCCAGCCTCGATCCGCGTTCCAGCCTGACCGTGTGGGACGCCTCGTCCAGCCGCAGCACCTTGTTGTTGATGCTGGGCGCCACCGCGGTATTCCTGCCCCTGATCGTGCTGTACACCTCGTGGGTGTTCAAGGTGATGCGCGGTCGGGTGACCCTCGACCACGTGCGCGGCACGCACCGCAGTTACTGACCGGAGACCTGAGCCATGTGGTATTTCAGCTGGATCCTCGGCCTGGGCCTGGCCTGCGCCTTCGGCATCCTCAATGCGATGTGGTACGAGGTGCAGGCGACGGACGAGGCGCATCGGCGCAAGGATGCTGATGCGTCCGAACACTAGCTCGTCATCCCGGCGCAGGCCGGGATCCAGTAGCGACAAGCTGCATAGAGTGACGGCCCCGAAAGGCCTGCTCTTGAACGTTTCGGCAGAACCGGGCGGCAACGCCACTGGATCCCGGCCTGCGCCGGGATGACGGCTAACGCTCGGCCAGCAGCGCCTCGATCGCCTCGGCTTCTTTCGGCACCGCGGCGGTCAGCACCTCGTTGCCGTCGCGGGTCACCGCCACGTCGTCCTCGATGCGGATGCCGATGCCGCGCCAGCGCTCGTGCACCGAGCGCTCGCCGGGCGGCACNTAGATGCCCGGCTCCACCGTCACCACCATGCCCGGCTCCAGGATGCGCGGCTCGCCGTCGATGCGGTAATCGCCGACGTCGTGCACATCCAGGCCCAGCCAATGGCCGGTCTTGGCCGGGAAGAAGCGCTTGTAGGCACCCTCGGCGATCGCCGTCTCCGCGTCGCCCTGCAACAGGCCCAGCGAGCACAGGCCTTCGGCGATCAGATAGACGGCCACTTCGTGCGCGGCGCTGAACGGACGGCCGGGCCGCACCTGCTCGATCGCCGCCTGCTGCGCGGCGAGCACCACTTCGTAGAGCGCGCGCTGCTCGCGGCTGTAGCGGCCGTTGAGCGGGAAGCTGCGGCTGATGTCCGAGGCGTAGCACTCCAGCTCCGCGCCGGCGTCGATCAGCAGCAGGTCGCCGTCGCGCAGCGGTGCGCGGTTGGCGGTGTAATGCATCACGCAGGCGTTGGTGCCGGCGGCCACGATCGGCGGGAACGCCGGCACCGCGCCGCGGCTGCGCATGCTGCGCACCAGCTCGGCTTCCACCTCGTATTCGTGCCGGCCCGGCAGCGCCATGCGCATGGCGGACAGGTGCGCCTCGGCGGCGATCGCGGCGGAGCTGCGCATCAGGCGCAGTTCCGCCCGGGATTTGTACAAGCGCAGGTCGTGCAGCAAGTGACCCAGCGCGACGAATTCCTTCGGCACCACGCCGCCGCCGCGCAGCTGGCGCAGGCGGCGCATCCAGCCGAGCAGGCGGGCGTCGAATTCCGGCTCGCGGCCGAAATGGCAATAGACGCGGGCGCGCCCTTCGATCATGCCGGGCAGGATGTCGTCGATGTCGTCGATCGGGAACGCATCGTCCATGCCGTGCTCGGACACCGCGCGCTCGGTGCCGATCGACTCGCCGTGCCAGCGCTCGCGCTCATCGTCGCGCTCGCGGCAGAACAGCACCACTTCGCCATGCTGGCGGCCGGGCAGCAGGGCCAGCACCGCGTCCGGCTCCGGGAAACCGGCCAGGTAGTGCAGGTCCGAATCCTGGCGATAAGGCCAGGCGGCATCGGCATTACGGATGCGTTCGGGCGCGGCGGCGACCAGCAGCACCGCGTCCTCGCCGGCCATCTTCATCAGCTGCCGGCGACGGCGGGCGTATTCGTCCTGCGCGATGCTCAATGCACGGTGTCGCTGTTGGGCTTGTTGCGGCCGCCCACGCATTCGGCGTGCAGCAGCATGGCGGCGACGCGCACGAATTCGTGCAGCTCGATCAGCGCGTCCTCGTCGTCGCGGCTGTCGCTGAATTCGAATTCCGAGGCGGCGATGGTGGCCAGGTCGCGCAGGATTTCCTGCGCCTCGTCGGAAAGCTTGCCGAGTTTGTCCGGGCCGGCCAGGCCGAANCCGCCGAGGAAGCCGCGGCACCAGTCGCCCAGCGATTCGGCGCGNTCTTCCAGCGGGCGGTCGTCGGCGGGAAGCAGCGGCTCGAAGCCGAGTTCCGGATCGGCCAGCTCCTGTTCGCTCTGCTGCACCAGGCGTTCGAGCAGCGCCCGGTCGTTGGCCGCAGGGCTGACTTCCTCGCCGTCCAGCTGCAGCACCGACAGCAGGGCATCCCTGCCGACCCGGCCACCGCCGCTGAGATAGCCGCACAGCGAACCGTGCAGTTCGCTGGCGTCGACGGCCAGTTTCAGGCGCGCCGCGACGCCGTCCAGTTCCTCGTGACCGATCAGCTCGGCAGGCGCCATGGACATACTCCTTCGGGGTCAAGACGCCAGTTTAATGCACCGCTCCGCAAACCGCCGAAAGCGCCTGCTGACACGCCCGGACCTCCTGCTATAGTTCGGCGCATGAGCACGCCCGCCCCGTTCAATGATCCCGTCAAGCAGGAACTTGCCGCGCTCGGCGAGCAGGTGGATCGCCTGCTGGACGCGGTGCGCCGGCTCGGCGAGGAAAACCGCAGCCTGCGCCACAGCCAGGAACAGCTGGCCAGCGAGCGCGCCGGCCTGATGGCCCGCAACGAACAGGCGCGCAGTCGCGTCGAGGCAATGATCCAGCGCCTCAAGGCACTTGANAACAACGGCTGAGCACCCAGATGACCACCTCCAGTGAACCGGTCGCGCTGCGGCTGATCGATCGCGAATTCCTGATCGCCTGCGCACCGGAGGAACGGGAGGGCTTGCTCGAATCGGCCGCCTACCTGGACCGCAAGATGCGCGAACTGCGCGCCAACGCCAAGACGCCCGGCTTCGACCGCCTGGCCGTGCTGGCGGCGATCAGCATCACCCANGAGTTCCTGGCCCTGCGCAAGCAGCACAGCGGAGCGGACCAGAGCGTGGGCGACACGCTTGCGGCCATGCGCCGCAAGCTTGAAGCGGCGCTCGATGCGCAACTAAAATAGTCCTNGGCGTTTACTGCGGTGTGCGCCAGCACACTCTTACATTTGCCTTGTTCCTAAATACGGCCCCGGGTCGGCTTTTCATCGGCTGTTGTGCATGTCCGCTGCGTGCGGAAAGCCTTGAGGCCATGTAGCCCTCCCACCTGATCCATCGTGGATCAAGGTCGTTTGGTGGGCAGCGGCACCGCGGTGGACGCCACCTTTTACCGCTACGGCCGAGCTTGTTCCGACATCGGCCGGGCCCGCGGAAACCGCCCGCAGCGCTTGCGCTGCGGGCGTTCTCTTGAGGAGACCCCCGACGTGGACGCCACCGCCCAGCGCCGCGAGCTACGCCAACGGCTGGCCGAGCGCCGGCGCGAGCTCTCCCCGCCCCAGCGCATGGCCGCCGCCCAGGGGCTGCGCCGCAGCCTGGAACAGCTGCCCGAGTACCACACCGACCTGCGCGTCGCCGGTATTGGGCGACCAACGGCGAGCTGCCGCTGAACCTGGCCATCCCGCCGCTGGCCACGCGCGGCCAGCAGTTCCTGCTGCCGGTGATCGGCCCGGGCCTGCGCCTGCGCTTCGCGCCCTGGAGCGCCGGCCAGGACGTGCAGCCGAACCAGTACGGCATCCCCGAGCCGGCGAATCCCAGCGAACTGCTTGAACCCTTCCAGCTCGACCTGGTCCTGCTGCCCCTGCTCGCCTTCGACCGCCGCGGCAACCGCCTGGGCTACGGCGGCGGCTATTACGACCGCGCCTTCGCCTTCCTGCAGGAACAGGCGCGCCCGACCGAGCCGCTGCTGGTCGGCATCGGCTACGCCTTCCAGGAACTGCCGGCGATCGAGCCGGCCGCCTGGGACGTGCCGCTGGACTACATCGCCACCGAGCAGGAACTGATCGACTGCCATCCCGCCGAGGCGGGCGACGGAGACGCCCACGCATGAACCACTGGCTGATGAAGTCCGAGCCGGACACCTTTTCCATCGACGACCTCAAGCGCAAGGGTAAGGAAGCCTGGGACGGCGTGCGCAACTACCAGGCGCGCAATTACATGCGCGACGGCATGCGCAAGGGCGACAAGGTGTTCTTCTACCACTCCAACTGCGCCGAGCCCGGCATCGTGGGCGTGGCCGAGGTGGTCACCGAGGCCTATCCGGACCCGACCCAGTTCGACCCCAAGAGCCATTACTTCGACGCCGGCAGCTCGCGCGACAACCCGCGCTGGATGCTGGTCGAAGTGAAGTTCGTGAAGAAGCTCAAGCGCACCATCTCGCTGAAGGAACTGCAGGCCAATCCCGCCCTGGTGGACATGCCGCTGGTGCGCAAGGGCAACCGCCTGTCGGTGATGCCGGTGGCCGCCACCGAATGGCGCCACATCCTCACGCTCGAATAACCCCCACTCTGCGGACTGCACCATGAGCAACGAAAAACGCCTGGCGGGCGAAGCCGCCATCCGCTACGTCGAGGACGGCGGCATCGTCGGCGTCGGCACCGGCTCCACCGTGGCGTTCTTCATCGACGCGCTGGCGGACCTGAANGACCGCATCCAGGGCGCGGTGTCCAGTTCCGAACAGTCGACCGCGCAGCTCAAGCGCGTCGGCATTCCGGTGCTCGATCTCAACGCCACCGGCCCGCTGTCGATCTATGTCGACGGCGCCGACGAATGCGACCCGTACAAGCGCCTGATCAAGGGCGGCGGCGCCGCGCTGACGCGCGAGAAGATCATCGCCGCGGCCAGCGCCAGGTTCGTCTGCATCATCGATTCCAGCAAGCGCGTCGAGCTGCTCGGCAAGTTCCCGCTGCCGATCGAGGTGATCCCGATGGCNCGCAGCCTGGTCGGCCGCGAGATCGTCAAGCGTGGCGGCAACCCGGTGTGGCGCGACGGCGTGGTCACCGACAACGGCAACTGGGTGATCGACGTGCACGGGTGGCAGATCGCCGATCCGGTCGCGCTGGAAAAGGATCTGAACCAGATTCCCGGCATTGTCACGGTGGGCCTGTTCGCGCAGCGCGCGGCGGATGTGGTGCTGATCGGCGACCGCGAGATGTAAGCGGCTGCGCGGCCACATCCGCTCCTGCGGATGCGGTCGCGCCTCGACTACTTGAGCGTCTTCGCGCCGCCGCGCAACGCGAACGGCGCCAGCGTCTCGGCATGCTTGACGAAGACGTCGTTGAAGCTGCGGGTTGTCTTGCCATCGCCGGCAACGTGGCCCAGCGCGGTATGGACCTGGTCGCCACCTCCGCCATGCAGCTCGCGGCCGCGCTCGGCAAGCATCAGCGTGCCCATCTTGTTGANCCACTTCTGGCCNTTNGGCGTGAGGCCNGCCTTGCCGAACGCCTTCTGCGCCTCNTCGTTGTTGCCGCCGACCAGATGCTGGAAACCCTCGGCGACATGCGCGCGGCGCTCGCCCAGCGGCAGGTCGGATTTCCAATAGGTCTTGCCGCGGATCTTGGGGCGCGCCAGGCGCTTGTCGAGCTTGGGCGCCAGGTCCGGATAGTCATAGACCTTGCTGTTGCGACCATTCGAGACAGCGGCGATGTCATTGCCGACATGCAGCGAGTGGACGTCCTCGGCGCCCTTCTGGAACACCACCTGCCGGTTCACCGTCTTCACTTTCTTGCGGATCGGTTCGATGCCTTCGCCCCGGTCGCGCATCTCGCGGACGGACTTGGACATCTCGAGAATCGGTGACAACTCGCCTTTCAGCTTGGAAAAGTCGAGCGTGGTGAATTTCTGCACGGCGAGCTTGGTGCGCTTGCCGGGAATGCCGACACCGCCGCGCATGTTGATGGTCGGCTGCCTGTTGCCAATATCGATCGCAGCCAGGAATTCCTTTTGGGACACCTTCCCCTTGGCCCGGGTCTTCGGCCCCTTGAAATCCACATGGGGCGTCTTGGGCTCGATGACCTTGCGCTTGGTGCCCTTGCCTTTGTCGGCCCCTTCGGCCCGGTCGGACTTGGTCCTGCCCACGATCCACCCCCTGCCTGGACCGAGGCAGGCTGATCCTGGGCCTGCGGACTGTCAAGCGAGGCCAGTCACACCAACGGACGCGCAAAAGAAAAGCCCCTGGGGTTACCAGGGGCTTTCCGGACTTGGCTGGGAGACTAGGATTGCTCGCCCCTTCGCGCTGTCCAAATTCGTTCCAGACGAATTTGTCGAACGTGGTTCGCCACCTGTGCTCGACAGACAAAAAAAACCCGCCACAAGGGCGGGTTCTTCATTTTGGCTGGGAGACTAGGATTCGAACCTAGATAAACGGAGTCAGAGTCCGTTGTCCTACCGTTAGACGATCTCCCAACATTCTGCCGATGCGGCGCGCTCTGACCTGCATGCGCCGTATCGTTGAAGCGAAACCCCCGAGGGGAATTAGCGCTTCGAGAACTGGGTAGCGCGACGGGCCTTGTGCAGACCGACCTTCTTACGCTCGACTTCACGGGCGTCGCGGGTCACGAAGCCGGCCTTGCGCAGCTGGCTCTTCAGGCTTTCGTCGTACTCGATCAGCGCGCGGGCGATACCGAGGCGGATGGCGCCGGCCTGGCCGGTGATGCCGCCGCCGGCGACGGTCACGAGGACGTCGAACTTGTCGGTGGCTTCGATCAGCTCGAGCGGCTGGCGCACGATCATGCGCGAGGTCTCGCGACCGAAGAACTGATCAAGCGGCTTGCCGTTGACGACGATGTCGCCCTTGCCCTTGCGCAGGAACACGCGGGCGGCGGAGGTCTTGCGGCGGCCGGTGCCGTAATTCTGCTGGATCGCCATGATGATTCCTTAGATTTCCAGCGCCTGCGGCTGCTGTGCGGTGTGCGGATGCTCGGCGCCGCCGTAGACCTTGAGCTTGCGGTACATGGCGCGGCCCAGCGGGTTCTTCGGCAGCATGCCCTTCACGGCGATCTCGATGACGCGCTCGGGGTGGCTGGCCAGCATGTCCTTCAGACTGGTGGTCTTCAGGTTGCCGACGTAGCCGGTGAAGCGGTGGTACATCTTGTCGTCCAGCTTGGCGCCGGTGACGTGCACCTTCTCGGCGTTGATCACGACGATGTAGTCGCCGGTATCGACGTGCGGGGTGAACTCCGGCTTGTGCTTGCCGCGCAGGCGACGNGCGATCTCGGTCGAAAGACGACCGAGCGTCTTGTCGGTCGCGTCGATCAAGAACCAATCGCGCTTGACGCTTTCCGGCTTGGCGCTGAACGTTTTCATTTCGGAATACCTAGTCTGCCGCCACATGGGCGGTTGGCATAATCGGCGGTGCAAAGGCGCGAGATGATAGCGGAGCTTGCATCGATCGCGCAAGCCCACCGTCGGCGGGCTGCGAGCTGGCAATAATAGCATGATGAACCGGCCCGAAGAAAAGCCCCCCATACGCATCGCCGCACTGGCCGATCAGTGCGTGCAATGCGGCCTGTGCCTGCCCGTATGCCCTACCTATGCGCTGGATCGCAACGAGGCGGAGTCGCCGCGCGGACGCATCGCCATCGCCGCGGCGCTGGCGCGGGGACAGGCTTCGCCGACCGCCGAGCTGCGCGAGCACCTGGACCACTGCCTGGGCTGCATGGGTTGCGAGAAGGTCTGCCCTGCCAACGTCCGCTATGGCGAGCTGCTGGTGGAAACGCGGGCGCTGCTGGGGCCGGCGCCGCAGCGTCCCGAGCATGAAATCGGACTGGTCCGCGATCCCCGCCGCTGGCGCCGGCTGCGCCGCGGGCTGGGATGGCTGGGCTTCGCCAGCTGGAAATCAGCGCTCGCCAAAAGCCTGCCGGCCAGATCGATGCTGCGCAGCGCCCTGGCCTTGTGGCCGCGGACGCCGCTGCCCGAACCCTACGTCACGCAGCCAGCCGCTGACGAAGCTTCGGACGGCGAAATCGTCGCGCTGTTCCCCGGCTGCATCGCCAGCGTCGAGGACGCCGATGCGCAGCGCGCCGCGCGCACGCTGCTGCGTGCCGCCGGTTATCGCGTGGTGGAGCTCCCGGCGTTCTGCTGCGGCGCCATGGATCTGCACGGCGGCGATACCGCCAGGGCGGAACAGGCGGCCGCACAGGTGAGCGCGGCCTGGCAAGGTGCGCAAGCGGATCACCTGGTGACCGTTACGCCCGGCTGCGTCGGCACGCTGCGCCATGTCCTGCCCGGCGTCCGCGTAGCCGATCCCATGGCCTTGCTGGCGGCACGCGCACAGCGGCTGTCGTTCCGTCCGCTGCCCACGCGCGTGGCGGTGCACCTGCCTTGCACGCAGAGCAACGTCGCCCGCAGCGACGACGCGCTGCTGCGCCTGCTGCGGCGCGTGCCCGGGCTCGATGTCGCGCCGCTGCCGAAACCGCCGCACTGCTGCGGCGCGGCCGGCACGCACGTGCTGGAATTCCCCGAGCGCGCCGCCCGCCTGCGCGAGGACACCCTGCGGCAGGTCGCCGCCTTGGCGCCGCGACGCTTGTTGTCGTCCAATATCGGCTGTCGCCTGCATCTCGCCGCAGGCATGCAGAATGAGCGCGACTGGCCGCACCAGCACCCGCTGGTCCTGCTCGCGCAGCAACTGGAAACCTGATGGAGGCCGCCATGNACGTCCGCACCCTGTCGCCGCTCGACCGCCTGCTGGTCGGCCTGGAGCGCGCCCTCGAAACGGTCGCCGGCAGCCCCGAAGCCGCGCGCCCCTCGCCCGCCGCCCGCNTCGAGGAGGCCGAACTGGACGACGCCGAGCGCCGTCACGCCGCCGGCCTGATGCGCATCAACCACACCGGCGANGTCTGCGCNCAGGCGCTCTACGACGGCCAGGCCGCGCTGGCGCGCAGCGAGGCGAACCGCGAGCACCTGCTGCACGCCGCGGCCGAGGAAACCGACCACCTCGCCTGGTGCGCCGAACGCCTGAAGGANCTGGACAGCCGCCCGAGCCTGCTCAATCCGCTGTGGTACGCCGGCAGCTATGCGATCGGCGCGCTGGCCGCGCTGGCAGGCGACCCGGTCAGCCTGGGCTTCGTGGTGGAGACGGAGCGCCAGGTGGAAGCTCACCTGGAGGAACACCTGGAAACGCTGCCCGCGCAGGACCAGCGCTCGCGCGCCGTGCTGGTGCAGATGCAGGAGGACGAGGTGCGCCACGCGGAGAATGCGAAGGAGCGTGGCGGCATCGAGTTGCCGTTCCCCATTCCGGGCTTGATGCAGCTGAGTTCGATGGTGATGAAGAAAGTGGCGTACCGGATCTGACACCAGGCATCGCCGCAGCCGCCTAAAAAGAAAAACCCGCCTTTCGGCGGGTTTTTCGTAAATCACATCAGGTTGCGCCCGTGGAACAACTCTTCGATCTCCCGCCGCAGCAGGGATTCGATGCGCTGGCGTTCCTTGAACGAGAGATCGTCCGCGTGCGCCTCGAACAGGTAGGTGTCCAGGTCGAAGTCCTTGATGTGCATCTTCGTGTGGAACATGTTTTCCTGGTACACGTTGACGTCGAACATCTCGTACTTCTGGCGGATGTGCTTGGCCAGNTAGTCCTGCACCGAGTTGATCTTGTGGTCGATGAAGTGCTTCTTGCCCTTCACGTCGCGGGTGAAGCCGCGCACGCGGTANTCGGCGATCACGATGTCCGACTCGAAGCTGTCGATCAGGTAGTTCAGNGCCTTCAGCGGGGAGATCACGCCGCAGGTGGCCACGTCGATATCCGCGCGGAAGGTCGCGATGCCGTTGTGCGGATGCGTTTCCGGATAGGTGTGGACGGTGATGTGGCTCTTGTCCATGTGCGCCACCACGGCACCGGAGATGGTGTCGCGGCCGAGCTTCTCCACCACCGGCTCCTCGGAGATCAGGATGGTGACCGACGCGCCCTGCGGGTCGTAGTCCTGGCGGGCGATGTTGAGGATGTTGGCGCCGATGATTTCCGCCACGTCCGTGAGGATCTGGGTCAGGCGGTCGGCGTCGTACTGCTCATCGATGTACTCGATGTAGCGCTGGCGCTGTTCTTCCGACACTGCGTAGCAGATGTCGTAGATGTTGAAGCTCAGGGCCTTGGTCAGATTATTGAAGCCCTGCAGGCGCAGGCGCGGGAGGGGTTTCACCACAACGACTCTCCATGGCCGGGGGACGGCCAGCAGCAGAGGCGGGTTAGCTACAAGGGTCCCCGCTGGAAAGAAAAACGACGCGAAGACGTAAGCCTCCGCGACCCTTGTGACCGGCCGGCGACAACGCCGTGACCGAAAGACCGTGAAGTATGCGACAAAATAGGGAGGAACTGAACCTTGGCATGCTGCGCTGGTTTGCCATAATGCCGCGGGGTCATCAGAAGAACGAACCGAAGTCCAGCCGCCTCCCCCAGGGGTCCGACGGCTGCCGCCCTCCAAGCTGGGACAGATCGTGGCGCAACTCAAATACCAACTCCAACAAGCTTTTGAACGCTCCCAGGCTCCCGCCAGCTTCGCTCCCGACCCGGCGTCCATGGAGCGCTTCCTGGCCCTCTGCCACCGCCGGCGCTACCCAGGCAAGACGGCCATCATCCGCCCCGGCGACCCGGCCAACACCCTGTATTACATCGTCGACGGCTCGCTCGCGGTCTGCACCGAGGACGAGCAGGGCCGCGAATTGATCCTCGCCTACCTCAGCCGCGGCCAGTTCATCGGCGAGATGGGGCTGTTCGTGGAGCAGGCCCAGCGCGAGTCGATGGTGCGCACCCGCACCCCCTGCGAAATGGCCGAGATCAGCTACGAGCGCCTGTTCCACCTGATGGAAGGCCCGCTGCGCGAGGAATGCCCCAAGATCCTGTTCGCCATCGGCTCCCAGCTGACCCATCGCCTGCTGCGCACCTCGCGCCAGGTCAGCCGCATGGCCTTCATGGACGTCACCAACCGCATCTCCCGCACCCTGCTGGACCTGTGCCAGGAGCCGGACGCCATGAGTCACCCGGACGGCACCCAGATCCGCATCTCCCGCCAGGAAGTCAGCCGCATCGTGGGCTGCTCGCGCGAGATGGTGGGCCGCGTGCTCAAGCAGCTGGAGGAGCANGGCATGATCGACGTGGCCGGCAAGACCATCGTGGTGCGCGGCACGCGCTGAGCCCCACCATCGCTTCATCCGACGAACCCGGCTCCGGCCGGGTTCGTTCGTTCAGGGGGCTGCTCAGCCCGCCAGCCGCTCAGCCGGGGCGCGGTAGACCATGTAGACGTCCGAACGCTGGTAATGCGAGCCGGGACGGACGCCCGGCTGCAGCTCGAAGCCGACCTGCTCGTACATGCGCAGCGCGGTGCGCAGCTTGCTGTTGGATTCCAGGAACAGCTCGCGGCCGCCNCGGCGGTGGAATTCGGCGATCGCCGCATCCAGCAGCTTCCGCCCCACGCCGAGCCCCTGGTAGCTGTCGTCCACGCACATCTTGGACAGCTCGTACACCCCCGGCGCCTCCTGCAGCAGCGCGCAGGTGCCGATGGCCTGCCCGCCCATCCGCGCGAACAGCAAGGCGCCGCCCGGGGCCAGCACGTAGCGCTCGGGGTCGCCCAGCATCTGCCGGTCGATGTCCTCCACCCGGAAATAGCGTTCCAGCCATTGCACGTTGAGTCGGTAGAAATCTCCGGCCAGGGCCGGTTCGTACGGCACGATCTCCAGCGGCTGCGCCANCAGCGCGGCGTGTTCGGCCAGGATCGCCGGTACGATCGGGCGCTCCTTAAGCGCCTCCTCGCAGGCCGCCAGCGCGGCCAGCAGCCGGCCGCCGTCCTCGCCCAGGGAGGCACTGACGCCGCGGCGGATCGCCTGCCAGATCGGCCCCAGCGCGCCCAGCGCCTTGCGCGCCTGGTCGGTGAGCACCAGAACGCTGCGCCGGCCGTCCTGCGGGTCGCGCTCGCGGCGGACCATGCCGGCGGCATCCAGCTTGTCCACCAGCTGGCTGACCGCCGAATGGGTCTGGCCGATCGCCGCGGCCACCTCGCCCACCGTGCCGGGCCCGTTCCCCCACAGATAGCGCAGCACCGGGAACCAGCGCGATTCGATGGAGGCGCCGCAGGCGCGGTAAACCTCGTCGGCCGCGGCGTAGAACTGATCGCTGAGCGCCTTCAGGCGGCTGCCGAGCGCCAGCTCGGCCAGAGTGGAGAGGTACATGGGCAAAGCCGCCTCAAAAGTGATATGTAAGTACTAACATAATCATCTGCCTGCCGCCTCACAAGAGCCCCCGGCGACCTGCCGCCCGCGACCATTCGCCACCCCGCTTCTCACCCCTCCTGGACGTTTTTTGCCCTAGCGTCCAGGTCTGACAACGACAGGTTCGACGGATGGTCTGGAGCGAATTCTTCAGCTTTGCCCTGGTCGGGCTGCTGGCTCAGCTGATCGACGGCGCGCTCGGCATGGCGTATGGGCTGGTTTCGAGTTCCATCCTGCTGGCCATGGGCCTGCCGCCGGCGGTGGCCAGCGCCACGGTGCACACGGCCGAAGTGGTGACCACCGGCGCCTCGGCCGCCTCCCATGCCTGGTTCGGCAATGTGCGCTGGCGGCTGTTCCGGCAGCTGGCCATCCCCGGGGCGATCGGCGGCGTGCTGGGCGCGACGGTGCTGGCGAATGTTCCGGGCGAGGCGATCCGGCCCTACGTCAACGCCTACCTGCTGATCCTGGGCGTGATGGTGCTGCTGCGCGCGCTGGGCCGGCGGCTGACCCGCCACCAGGTACACCACAACGGCGTGCTCGGCTTTATCGCCGGCCTGCTCGATTCGATCGGCGGCGGCGGCTGGGGTCCCCTGGCGACCAGCACGCTGATCGCCCGCGGCGGCGCGGTGCGCGGCACCATCGGTTCGGTCAATGCGGCGGAGTTCGTGGTCACCGTCTGTATCTCGGCGACGCTGGCTTTCCATATCGGCATCCAGCACTGGAGCATCGTGCTCGGCCTGCTCGCCGGCGGCGTGATCGCCGCGCCGGTGGCCGCGTGGCTNGTGCGNCACCTGCCGGAGAANGCGGTGATGGCCGCGGTCGGCGCGCTGATCGTGCTGATCAGCGCCGGCCAGCTGCTGCAGCAATGGCTGCGCTGAAATTCAAAACCACTCCACGCGCGTCACCGAACGCCCCAGCACCTTCTCCAGCCGCTTGCACACCTTGGGCGTGCCGTTGACCAGCACCGCCTCGCCAGCNCCCTTGAGCATGGGGATGTCGGCCAGTGAATCGCTGTAGGCCAGCTGCCATTCCTTCACGCCATGCGCGGCCAGCCGCTCCAGCTTGCGCCGTCCGACGTTGTGAAACTTCACGCGCATGCCGAACGGCCCCGGCTTGAACTCNGACGCCAGCAATTCCAGNCCTTCCAGCCCCAGCTGGTCGAGGATNCCCCGCGCCACCGTGCGCTCGCAGCCGGTCACCACGATCACGCGGTCGCCCGCCGCCTGGTGCCGGCGCAGGACCTGCAGGCCGTCGCGATAAAACTGCCTCGGACGGCGCACCAGCGCCGCGGCAAAAGCCTGCGCCTCGGCGGCGTAGCGGCGCTCGCCGACGCCGAGCAGGCCGATATGCACCAGGCTGCGCACCACCGNGCGCCAGGAGATCGGCCACACCACCAGCATCCACGGCAGGTTGGCGAACGCCAGCAGCTTGCGCAGCGGCATGCGCGCGTAGCGCTCGGTGATGAACATGCGGAAGCTGTCGCCCTGGAACAGCACGCCATCGAAATCGAACAGCACCACGCGCGGCGCCACGTCCTGTTCGCCTGCCGTCGCCNGCAAGTGCCCGGTTTCCCCTGTCGACGTCATAAGCCTTACTGCTTGGCGAACAGCCGCTTGAGTTCGGCGCCCGGNTCCGGCGCGCGCATGAACGCCTCGCCGACCAGGAACGCATTGATGCCGGCATCGCGCAGGCGCTCGACGTCGTCCGGCGTGTGGATGCCCGATTCGGCGACCAGGATCCGGTGGTAGTCCATCAGCTCGCGCAGCTCGATCGAGGTGTCCAGCGTGGTCTCGAAGGTGCGCAGGTTGCGGTTGTTCACGCCGATCAGCCGCACCGGCAGCGCCTGGGCGCGCTCCAGTTCCTCGGCGTCGTGCACTTCGCACAGCACGTCCATGTCCAGCTCGGCGGCCTGCATGGACAGGTCTTCCAGCTCCGAATCCTCCAGCGCGGCGACGATCAGCAGGATGCAGTCGGCGCCGATCGCGCGGGCTTCNTAGACCTGGTACGGATGGATCACGAAGTCCTTGCGCAGCACCGGCAGCGCGCAGGCCTCGCGCGCCTGGCGCAGGAATTCCTCGCTGCCCTGGAAGAAATCCTTGTCGGTCAGCACCGACAGGCAGGCCGCGCCGGCGCGCTCGTAGCTGCGCGCGATCGAGGCGGGGTCGAAGTCGGCGCGGATCACGCCCTTGCTGGGGCTGGCCTTCTTCACCTCGGCGATCACCGCCGGCAGGTCGGCTTCGATCTTGGCCTCGACGGCGTCGGCGAACGGACGCGTCTGGGCGGCATCGGCNAGGCGCGCCTTGAGCTCGGCCAGCGGCAGCCGTGCGCTGCGTTCGGCGATCTCCTCCGTCTTGCGCGTCAGGATGCGTTGCAGGATGTCGGTCATGGGTCGGCCTGGGATGCGTCAGCGTGGGTCGGGGAACGCGCGGTGCGCGGCCCAAGGGTACACAAGCCGGCGCCGCGTCGCGCGCGGACCGATCGCCTAAGGCGTTCGGCCTACGCCGTCGCGAGCCGGCGGGTGGTCGCCACGAAAGCGTCCATTTTTGCACGAGCCGCGCCGCTGGCAATGGTCGCACGCGCCAATTCGATACCCGCGGCGATCGACGGCGCCACGTCGGCCGCATACAGCGCCGCGCCGGCGTTGAGGCAGACGATGTCGTGCGGCACGCCGCGGCGGCCTTCCAGTGCCTCCAGCAGCATGGCGCGCGACTCGGCCGCGTTCTCCACGCGCAGGTTGCGGCTGGAGGCCATGGCCAGGCCGAAATCCTCCGGCTCCACTTCGTATTCGCGCACTTCGCCGTCGCGCAGCTCGCCGACCAGGGTCGAGGCGCCCAGCGAGATCTCGTCCATGCCGTCGCGGCCCCACACCACCAGCGCATGCCTGGCGCCCAGCTGCTGCAGCACGCGCACCTGGATGCCGACCAGGTCGGGNTGGAACACGCCCATCAGGATGTTCGGCGCGCCGGCCGGNTTGGTCAGCGGGCCCAGGATGTTGAACAGGGTGCGCACGCCCATTTCCTTGCGCACCGGCGCCACGACTTTCATGGCCGGATGATGGTTGGGCGCGAACATGAAGCCGATATCGGTCTCGTCCATGCACTGCGCCACCCTGGCCGGGGCCAGGTCGATCGATGCGCCCAGCGCCTCCAGCACGTCCGCGCTGCCCGACTTGGACGAGACGCTGCGCCCGCCGTGCTTGGCCACGCGCGCGCCGGCCGCCGCGGCGACGAACATCGAGGCGGTGGAGATATTGAAACTGGAAGCGCCGTCGCCGCCGGTGCCGACGATGTCGACGAAATGCGCATGCGGCGCGGCCTCCACCTTCTCGGCCAGCTCGCGCATCACGCGCGCCGCGCCGGTGATCTCGCCGATGGTTTCCTTCTTCACGCGCAGGCCNGTGATGATCGCCGCGGTCATCAGCGGGCTCACCTCGCCGCGCATGATCTGGCGCATCAGCTCGATCATCTCGTCGTGGAAGATCTCGCGGTGCTCGATCGTCCTCTGCAAGGCTTCCTGCGGCGTGATGGTGATGCTGCGCCCGGCGCCGTTCATGCGGCGAGCTTCAGCGGCAGGCCCAGGAAATTGCGCAGCAGGTCGTGGCCGTGCTGGGTGAGGATGGATTCCGGATGGAACTGCACGCCCTCGATCGGCAGGGTCTTGTGGCGCAGGCCCATGATCTCGTCGATCGAGCCGTCCGCGTGTTCGGTCCANGCGGTGACTTCGAGGCAGTCCGGCAGCGAGCCCTGCTCCACCACCAGCGAGTGGTAGCGCGTGGCCTCGAACGGATCCGGCAGCCCGGCGAACACGCCGCGGCCGCGGTGGCGCACCGGCGAGGTCTTGCCGTGCATGATCTGCTTGGCGCGGAT
>JGI24739J22299_10000202_pt1 | contig 19740 bp, 23 predicted proteins | sample KBSCornC5_FD_22299 | JGI IMG/M metagenome (IMG submission 22299)
CCCCGCCGCCGCTAGCCGCAGTGATGGAAAACCTCGTTCCGGCCGGAACACTGCCCAATGTGAGCTGCCCGCCTGCAAAGTTCAGGGTCGAACCGGAGAGCTGGTAAGAAAACCCTCCAATCGATGCGTCGGAGACAATGATCTGCTCACCAATGGCGAGGTCCAAGATCGTGTCACCCGCCAAATCGGCGGCACGGCCGATGAAATGGTCAATGCCCGCGCCGCCAGTAAAGACATCCCTGCCCGGCCCACCCGCCATGCTGTCATCGCCAGCTCCACCGAAAATGAGATCATTGTTGGCAGAGCCTGTGAGAATGTCGGCGCCCAAGGTGCCAACCGCGACGTGGTAGGCGGCAACATGATCGTTCGATCCTTGGGCTTCGTTTCCGGTCCAGTCGAAGATGAGATCACCGCTTTGCGAGCCTGCCACCGTCGGAAAACCGCGCGCGGCGCCGGTGGCAACCGCGAACTCCGGGCCCATCGGCTGTCCGTTGAAATCGAACAATCGAGACATCAGGTCGCGCGCCGCGTTGGGATCGCTCGGCGACGTTTGCCAAGCAATAGCGAAGCCAACACCGGGAAGAGCGGTTACGCTGGGTGCATAGCCATATTCGCCGGAATTGCTGACATGAATCGCTGCGCCGGCCTTAGTTCCATTGGCATTAATCAGCTGTGCCCAAATACCTTCGGTTCCTGTTGAGCTGCCATAGGCATGACCATCGTCATGCCAGGTAGCAACGAATCCACCCGTGGGGAGCGCCGCGAGCGAAGACTGATCTTGATTACCGAGATTAACACTATTGACGGTGAGCGCGCTGCCGACCTTGTTGCCGTTGGCGTCGAAGACCTGTGCCCGAACGGCAGCGTTGCTGCCATAGACGTCGGTTTCTACGCTGTAGTCCGTCCAAGAAATGGCAAAGCCGCCGCCGGTGAGGGCGACGATATGCTCGCCGATCTTGCCGCTTTCAGGATGATCTGACGCTAAGATTTCCCCGCCGATTTTCGTGCCGTTCGCTGCGAACAGCTGCACGCGCACGTCGGTGATGTCGGATCCAGAACCGCCGAGCCATGTCACGGCAAGGTTGCCGTTGCTGAGAGCGGTGATGGCCGGGGGCGAATGGAAGCTGGCGGAACTGCTATTGACCAGGATCGCACTGCCAGAGCGCGTGCCATCGGAATGGAATGCCTGAAGGTAATAGTTGAATGGACCGAAGCTACGGCTGCCATAGACCACATCGAAGCCGCCCGACGCTGTCGCAAGAACCGCTGCCTGGCCTTGGTCCCCGGCTGTGGTCTGGATGAGGATTATCGAGGACCCCACCGCATGGCCGGTCGAGTCATAAAGCTGTGCCTTCAGGTCTGACGTGCCGCCAGTGAGTGTTTCGACACCTACGCTTATGCTATTGCCATTGGTAAGCACCGTGACGCTGTGGTTGCCCTCTGGCAGCGGCGTGACAGCCGAGGGTGGCGCGATGCTGGATCCTGTTGTCGCGCCCGGCAAAGGCGACAATTTGACCAGCCGGCCGTCGGGTTGGTCGAAAAGCACCCAGAGCGATCCATCTGGCCCCTGCACGACATCGCGGGTCCGCACCCCGAAATCGATCCGCTCGAGTTCGGAAGCCGTCGCGCCGTTAGGGTCAACGATCACGAGCCCCTTCGACTGCAGGCCGGAAATGATCAAATCGCCTTGCCAGTCAGGAAAGGCGCTGCCTGTGTATGAAATCATGCCGGACGGCGCGATCACCGGCGTCCAGGTCAAAGCCGACGTTCCATAGCCATCGCCCGGCGAGGGTTTGGGAATGAGGCCGCCATCATAATTATTGCCGTAGGAGACGTTCGGCCAACCATAATTGACCCCGGGCTCGATGACATTGAGTTCGTCACCCCCCATGGGACCCATTTCATTTTCCCAGAGCTGACCGTCGGTGCCGAACACGAGCCCATAGGGATTGCGGTGCCCCAGCGTCCAAATGTCGGGGAGGGCTCCGGCTACGTCGGCAAAGGGATTGTCGGCCGGTACTGTTCCATCCGGATAAAGCCGGATCATCTTGCCGAGATTGTTATCCAGCGACTGGACGGGCGCGAATTCCTGTCGATCGCCCGACGATATATAGAGATAATTGCCATCGGGAGAGAATGCGATGCGACCGCCGGGTTCGCCGGAACCAGGATAGCTCGCAACCTTTGGGAATTGGTGCCAAATCACCGACGTTGACGTAAGCGCTGGCGCGGACGCATTTGAAAGGTCCAGCACCGCCCGCGCTACCGAAACCCCCGCCGGGTCTATACCCGGCTCGCCGGCAGCGCGACCAACGCGGGGCGCTGCGGGATCACGGACGAGATAGCTGAAATAAACGACATGATCTTGCGCAAAGTTGGGGGAGAGCTCGACGTCGAGGACGCCCACATTATCCGGCACGCCGGTCAGCGGAACGGACACCGAGCCGGCTTGCGTTACGAGCCGAATATGCCCCTCGGCGACGGGGTTGAGTAGATTGGCGCCGGCGGGCGGGCGCTCGGTCACAAGCATGTCCCCATCCGGCAGGAAGGTCATGGACCAAGGTGCCGGCAACGTCGCTACCGTCGTCTGTTGAAAAACCTGGCTGGCTGGTACGGTAGATGTCACTGCACGCCTCTAAGTAAGAGATGATAATCGTCATAAATGGGGGCTGGTCTCAAACAAGGCCGGTGGCAGACTGTGGTACAATTGAGCATGGCCGTGAGCGTTATTGGACACGTAATGCTCTCGCAACAGGAATGAGGCGGGCGGATCGATCTGATGATAGGACGCAGCTGAGCTCCAATCACCCTTTGAGTTCCTGCACGAGACTCGACAAGAGCGCCGCCGCTACCTCATCCTCCTCGATGGCGTCGGTCACCTGCGTCACGATCTGCTGAAAATGCGCATCGTTGAGCATGTCAGGCCCGAATTGCTCACCGAGCAGCTGCTGGATAAGCGCTCGTCTAAGCTGCCGTTCGTCATGGCCGTCGATCGCGGCATAGGCGTGAACGCCGCTCGGTTCACGCGATGGATTGGACGGCAGCTTTGGCGAGCCGCGATGCGCCGATCCGGCTTTCGCCCGCTCCTCGAGCTTCTGCCGCAGCAGCGCCAACAAGCGGTCGGTGCCGGAAATCGGCTCCATCAATGCCTCGTCGCTTTCAGCATCGACTGACGCAGCAACAGGTCGACCGATGACGTGGATGATTCAGCGCTTTCGGCATCGCGCAATTTCAACTCGTCGATGATCAGCTGGATGTCCGAATTGACCGCCGGGTTTTCCGCATTGGCGAGCATGCCCTGCTGGAAGCGTTCGATCGCCTCGGCGAACCGATCCTGGATCATGTAGATGAAGCCCGTCACCAGCACCCTGAGATAATGGTTTTCGGGGAGCCCATGCAGAGGTCCCCACGCCTCCTGCGCAGCATGCGGTTCGCCATTGGTCAAAAGCAGAAAGCCCAGCTGATAGCGTGCGATCCAATATTCCGGTGCGAGGTCGACCGCTTGCCGCATTTCGCTCACGCCCATGGCATAATCCTGCCGAGCTGCAGCCAGCGAGCCTTTGAGGAAGCGGAGCCGTGGATCATTGGGATGCTGCCCCAGCAACATTTCCAAGGTCGCGTTCGCCTGTTTCTCATCCTCGTTCATCATCGCCAGGAGCGTCTCAAGCCGATCGCCAGGGCAAAAATCGATATCGCTGATCATCATGCTTTCTCCAATCTGAAATGCCCCGAGGCGGCAAGTCTTCTCTGCAATGTTCCTAAGGCCGCCTTGTGAAGTTGCGATATACGCGCGTTGCTTAGGCCCAGTAGCTGCGCAATCTGACCGAAGCTCAAGCCTTCGAGATAATGATAACGCAGAATGTGCCGCTCGCGCTCGCCAAGCATCTCGAGCTCGCTTTGAAGCCGCTCGGAAAGCTGTCGCCATTCGGCACTCTCATAGCCGCCAGGCGCGGAGCCGGCGCCGTCCTCCTCTGCAGCGAGCATCCCCGTATCTTCGAGCATGAAGCCTAGCGCCAGTCCGATCGCGATCTCGGCAAGTACAGCAAGCGCGTCCGCGGAACTGCGAACTTCACGCTGATCTGCCTGCAGCGATCCCATCCGTTCGCGCCGCAATCGCTGCCGCCATGCAAGCTGCTCGCGCATCTCGCTCATATGGAGGATGCCGTCGCGAAGCGCGCCGGTGATCCGATAGGCGGCAAAGGCCTTGAAGGGAATGCCCTTGCCAGCATCGAAGCGATCGATCGCCTCGAGCAATCCGATATGGGCGAGCTGGCGCAATTCCACCGGATCGAGATCGCCATAAGATCGACGGCGGAAAAAGCGCCAGGCAATCGCAGCGGCGAAGCCGGAATAGGCTTCGAACAGGCGGGTGCGCGCCTGTTGGCCGTTGCCGTCACAAAGCGCATCCCAGAGGCTGGTTTCATCGGTCTCAAGCTGTTCAAGGCGCTGCGCCCGGATCACCGGAAGCTGCCGAGCACGCCCTGCAAGACGAGGCTCCAGCCGTCGATCAGCACGAACATCAGCACTTTGATCGGCAGCGACAGCGTCGACGGCGGCACCATGATCATGCCCAACGCCAACAAAATGCTGGAGACGACCAGATCGATCAGGAGAAAGGGCAGCAACACGACGAAGCCGATCCGGAAGGCGACCCTGAGTTCGTTCAGCATGAAAGCCGGCACGAGCTGGATCAAGGACACTTCCTGCGCGCGGTCGGGCAAGGGTTTGCGAGCGATTTCATAGACGGTCCGAATGTCCTGGTCGCGTACCTGCCGGAGCATGAAATCGCGTGCCGGCGCCGATCCGGCATCGACCGCCTGCTGCACCCCAAGCTCGCCTGCCAGAAAGGGTTGCAAGGCCTTGCCGTTGACCGCCTCGATCGTCGGCATCATCGAAAAGGCCGTCAGGAACAAAGCGAGACTGATCAGTACCTGGTTGGGCGGCGTTTCCGGCATTCCGAACGCATGACGGATCATCGAGAGCACGACGATGATGCGCACGAACGAGGTCATCGAGATGAGCAAGGCGGGCACGATCGCCATCAGGCTCAGGATGAGCGCGATCCGGACGACATCGGCCGTTTTGGCATCGGCGGCGACGGCGGCAACCGACCCGGCATCGGCAGCCGTGGCGCTCAGCAGGCAAGCCGCTCCAAGCAGGATCAATAAAGGGCGCGTCATGCCGGCTTGGTTCCATCGTCCAAGCGCTCGATCAGCTCGGCACCTTGTGCTGACGCTGAAATCAGCAGTTGGCGGCCGTCGCACCGGACGATCAGCAGGTCGACCTGCGGCTTGACGCGAAGCGTTTCGACAAGTTCAAGGCGCCGCGTGGTTTGTGCGGCACGCAACCATGTCGGCCGCCGTACTCCAACGCCTCCGCCCAACCGTGACCTCAGCGCGAAGGCGCCGCCCACGGCAAGCAACAGACAGAAAATGAGAGCTGCCGCGACGCGCCACCATGCCACGCCGTCGTCGCCGACTTGGCCGAGCGGTGCGGCCTGCGCTGCTTGCCCGGCCAGCATGACGCCAAAGCCCACAAAGTAACTCATGCGGATCATTCGGGAGCGATTTCCGTGATCCGGACCCCGAAATTATCGCCGACCGCAACGATCTCGCCGCGGGCGACGCATTTGCCGTTGAGGTAGAGGTCGGCATGATCGGCAAGACTGCGGTCGAGCGTGACCACCGATCCTTGTTCAAGCGCAGTGAGTGCCCCGATCGTGAGGGTCGAGCGGCCGAGCCGCGCTTCGAGCGCGACCTCGACATCGCTCAAGACCGAGCTGTCGATCTGGGTACGCGGCTGGGGACTGGGTTTTTCCATGGAAGACATCGTCGATCCTGTCAGTTGATGGTGAGCGCGACGCGATTGCCGTCGCGGCTGAGGATGCCTGCGCCAAGCACCATGTCGGCTTGTGCAATTCTGATCTGGGCAGGTTCGTCCAATAGCCGATCGAGCAGCAGGACATCGCCCACCGCGAGCCCGGCGACATCTTCGAACCGCAGGATATTTTCGCCGAGAACGGCTTCGATCTCGACCGCGGCTTCGCCCAGCGCCTCAACACGCGAGCTTATCGACATTGGTTTGCCGTGATTGTCGCCAAGGCTGGCCTTCACCAGGCCGGCAAGTGCTGAATGCGGCAATTCCAGCTTCGCAATTTCTCCGGCGGGGCAGCGTAGCGTGACGATCGCGGCCCGTGCGGCCGCAGCCGGCAAATCGGTCGCGCGCCCCAGATCATCACAACGCGCGACCAGATCTTGGAGCGCCCTGCCGGCAAGGCCATCGAGCAGCCGATGATCGCGTTCGGTGAGGACATGCCCGTGAAGGCTGGAGCCAAGCAGCGCTTCAAGCAGCGCTCGTTTCGCACGCCCTTCGCTCGAGATGCTGGTGGCCGATCCCGCGACATGAATCCGGCCGACCTGAGTTGAGATTTGCGCTGCGTCCGAAAATTGGACTTGGGCTGCCGTCACGGCATCGCCGATCCAGGCCTCGGCCCACTCCTGCAAGCAGACTGAAAGGGCGGCAGATATGCGATCGAGCGTGAGAGCAGCGTCAGGTAGCCAGGCGCGACAGCTCATTGCCCTTTGATCCCGAACAGCTGCTGGATCATGTCGTTGCTGATGCTGACCACTTGGGACGCCGCCTGGAAACCACGTTGGATCAAAATGAGGTCACCGAACTCGTCGGAGAGGTTCACATTGGATGCCTCGACCTGCTTCGAGACGAGCGTACCGATGCCATCGGTGTTGCTCGGGAGCAGACGGATTTCGCCATTGCCGCCTTTGTTGCGATAGAGCCCCTCGCCGAAGCGCTCCAGCTGCTGCGCGTCGCGGAAATCGGCGATGGCGACGGCACCAAGCACATCGGTCTGAGCATTACTGTAGGAGAGCTTGACCTTGCCATTTTCGTCGATGGCGACGGTGGTGAGCGCGCCCACGCCATGGCCGTCGACATTCGATGCTCGCAGCGTCGAGGTGGTGCCGGACGAAAAGGAGGTGACGCCTTGCGAAAAATCGAGTGTGACCGAAAGCGGATCGGCGCCCGCAGGTGTGTCGGTGATCGTGAGCGTGGAGGTTGTCGGATCAACCGCGCTGCCTAGAAATTTCAAGGTCGAGGTGCCGACCTGACGCCCGGTCGCATCGGTCACCTTGACGTCCCAGCTATTGGTGGCCGCAGGATCGGTCGATTTGGTGAAGCTCACCGTCCAAACCTGTTTGCCCCCACGGCTGTCGTAGACGGCGATGTCGGCCACCGAGGCAGTCGTCGCAGTCGATGACAGATTGTCGGCAAAGACGATCTTGCTGGTGACGAGCGGCGGACTGGTCCGCTTCGCGTCGATGTTGAGGGGGACCGCGCGGCCATCCTTATCGAGCACGCCCAGATGATAGCCCGTGCCCTGTTGCGAGATATAGCCGTCCTTGTCGACTTCGAACTGGCCGGTACGCGCATAATAGGTGTTGCCGTCCTTCTGCAGGACGAGGAAGCCATGGCCCTGGATTGCGAGGTCGAGATCATTGCCGGTCTGGCGCAAGTCGCCTTGCGAGAAGTCGATCTGCGAAGGCGAGGTCTTAACGCCGTCGCCTTGCGTGCCGTTGCTGCCGAGAAAGCTGAGCCCGTTGCCGCCCTCGCTGGCGACATCCTCAAAGCTGACCGAGGTTGCCTTGAACCCCGAGGTATTGAGGTTGGCGACATTGTTGCTGATCGTCTGAAGCCCTTTGGAATAGGCGTTCATGCCGCTCAGGCCGATATAGATTGATCCCAGCATAGTAACTCCTCAGCGGATCTGCGAAATGTCGGCGATCGAAATGCTGCCGATGGTTTGATTGTCGGGGGTGTGGATGGTTACGACCGGCTGGCCGCTCGAGAAGGACACCGCCGTGACCGTACCGCTCAAGGTGGTGCCCTGGCTGGTGACATCGACGGTATGACCAAGCAGGCCCGTCGCCTGGCTTGCGGATTGGGCGGAGAGCAGGCTCGTCACCTGGTCGTTCAACGACTGGCTCTGTTGGAGCTGCGCGAACTGCGCGAGCTGGCTCACGAACTGAAAATTGTCCATTGGCTTCAATGGATCTTGGTAGGTCAGCTGCGTCAGGATGATCTTGAGCAGCGACTGAAAATCCAGCCCGAACGCGGTCTGCGCTGAATTGCCCGCTGAACTAACCGGCGCTAGGGCCATGCTGTTCTCCCTTGGATTGAGGTGCCGCAGACATGAGCGGCCGGCCGTTGAGCATGATCGTGTCGAGCTTGAACCCGTAAGCGGCGCTCGCCTCCTCGATGAGCCGACGCAGGCGCAGTTTGGCGTCCGAAGATAGATCCGCGCGCGCGCTCACCTCGATCACGCCATTGTTTTCATAGAGGCGCATCGCCGCCTGTGGGACCGGCGCGGACCGTGTAGGATGCAGTCGTTCGTTGCCGGGGCGTTCCGGCTCAACCGCGGCGTCCGGCGACAGCTCAGCTTCCAGGCCATGAACTGGTTCGGCAACGCTTGGCCTCAAGACAGCAGGCGGCTGCTTTGTCACGATGGCGGCGCTCACTGGCGGCTTCATTGACGCAACCGGACTGGCATGAAGCGGAACCAAGTCCGTAGCGGGATGACATTCCGGTTCGACAGCCGCTGCATTTGGCTGACCGCCTTTGACCTGGTCTTCGGCTGCAGCTTGGCGAGCAGTCCCTGATGCCGTTGCGTGATCGGGACTTTCGGAGGAAGAATCACGTCCAAACACGCCAAGCGCTGAGAAGCGATAGGTCGAGCTTTCCGCGGTCGCTATGGGGTTCACCAGCAAGGTCGCAAAAGGCGTGCTGGCCGCCGGCTTGGCGGGAAGAGCCGTCTGCACGTGCGCGCCTGCCTGGCTCGAAGGCGGAACCTGGGTCACGGACGCCTCCAGCGCTGCGAGCTACGATCCGCACTGTCGGCAAGCCATTGCTCGTCACGTTTGCGCGACGCCTTGGTCTGCACCTTGCGGAGCGCCGCGGCCCCAACGTCCCGCAGCGCCGTCGCTTCACGCAATTGAGCGGCGCGCTCTTGCTCGACCATTTGGCAATCCGCGCGTTTCTCTTCGCTCAATCGCTGTTGCTGCTGCTGTTCCAGCACATCGCCGACCCAGGCTCCTGTGACCGGACTTGCATGGCCATTTAGGGCAAGACTTTTGGCCCAGGCCCGCTCGGTGGACCGGCTTGCGCGCGCAGCAGCGTCGACCGCGGCTTCCGCCTTGCCGATATCGCGCCTTGCCACAGCCACGGCAAGCTCGGCGGCCTGCACCTGCACGTCACGGATCCGCTGAAACGCGCGAAGCTGATCGAGCTGACCTTTGTTGCGCATGGTCATGCACCCGCGAGGCGCGCGAGCGCAGTCTGGGTGTCAGCAAGGCCGACGTGGTGATCCCGCTCCTGTCGCAGGAACCGCCGAATCTCAGGCAGGCGCTCGATCGCCTTGTCGAGAACGGCATTGATGCCCTTGCTGTGAAGCCCAGCGTCGATCAGCGTCCGGGCAGCATCATATACGCTCAGCCATTCAACGACCTTGCGGGCGTTATGCTTGTCTTTGGTGCCCACCAGGCCAGCGGCCTGGCGGCTGACGCTCCGCGGCACGTCAATCGCCGGAAAATGGCCTTGTTCGGCCAAATTGCGCGACAGCAGGATGTGGCCGTCGAGCAGCGACTTCATCATTTCGGAAATCGGATCGTCGATATCGTCAGTCTCGCTCAAAACGGTCATCAAGGCGGTGATCGCGCCTCCCGAAGCGAGGGCGCCGCAGCGCTCGACGAGCCTGGGGATCGCGGCGAAGACGCTGGGCGTATAAGCGCGCACGGTGGGCGGTTCACCCGCCGCCAGCCCCACCTCGCGCATCGCCATGGCCAGCCGGGTCACCGAGTCGATCAACAGGAGCACATGCAGGCCTTGGGCACGCCAATGTTCGGCCAAAGCGAGCGCGTAATGGCCCGCGCGCACGCGCATGGGCGCCGATTGATCCGAGGTCGCGACCACAAGCGTGCTGCGGGCGCGCGCCTCCTCGGACAGACCGCCATTCCAGAGCGCTTCGACCTCGCGGCCGCGCTCACCTACCAGGCAAAGGACCACGACATCGGCCTGGGTCTGGGAGGCAATCTGGCTCATGAGGTTGGTCTTGCCGACGCCGCTTGCCGCAAAGACCCCCACTCTTTGGCCCTGGCCGAGCGTCAAAAGACCGTCGATCGCGCATATCCCGGTTTCGAGGATCGTCGTGGGCGACGTCCGCTCGAGCGGCGAGGTGGGAAATCCCTGCAACGGGCGGACCGCATCTCCTCGGGGCGGTGCGCCACCGTCGAGCGGCCGGCCAAGCGCATCGACCATCCGCCCAAGAAATGCGTCGCCCACGGCAACTTGGCTCAAGGCACCACGCGCCGTAACCCGCGCGCCGACAAAGGTCGGCTGCGCCTCTTCGAGCAGCGACAGCGTAATGCCATCGCGGCCGGCGCGGATGACCTCGGCATCGAATGTTCGCGCTGCTCCCTCGCCGGTTCCTTCGACGGCGCAGATCGTGCCTAAGGGAACATTGGGACCGTCGGCTTCGATATGGGTTGCAAAGACGCTCCGCACCGCGCCCGTTCGAGCGACGGGATCGACGTCGCGCAGGCGCTCGAGAAGACGCTCAGCTGGCACGGCGCAGTTCCTCTTCGCCCGATTGCGCAAGTATGTTGCGGAGCATGTCCCATTGATGCGGAAGCCCGGCGTCGATTTCGCCCATTTCGAGCTTGATCCGGCAGCTTCCTGAGGCAAGTTCGGCACGGACGATCGAGATGTTCCGGTCGATCTCCGCCACTGCCTCGTCACTCGGAAAATCTTCCTGAGCGACGCTGATTTCGACGATCGTATCCCGGCCGACCTGGGCGATCTGCCGTCGAATGAGATCCGCCATGAGGTGGGCGCGATCCGCATTGGGGCCCAAAATCTTCTCGAGACATTCGCAGGCGACCGACACGGCAGTCCGTTCCATGGCCGCGAATTGCTGGCGTAGCTCAAGCCGTGCTTCGTCGATCGCATCGGCGAGCAGCGCCAGCCGCTCGGCCTGGCGGTCGTGCGCCTCCTCACGCCCGGCGGCCTTGCCCTGTTCGAACGCTTCGATGAGCGCTTGCTCGTGCGTCTCGCTGAGTTTCGTAAGCTCTTCATCGCGCCTGCACGCAGCGTCCGCGCAACGCGCCAGCTCATCCCGCAATTGCGCAAGCTCCAAGGCTTGGGTGTCGGGCACTTGCTGGCCCGGCGCATCGATTGGTCGCACGACCGCAAGACGATCCAACATGCCAGCTTTGATGATGCCGCTCATCGCGCTTTCCTCAACCCCAGCGAGGCTGCGATACAGCCGAGCAAGCTCGCGCTGCGCACGGGCGGCGCGGAGCGCCGCGCGACGAACTGCTCGCCTGCACATTGTGCAAGTGCCTTATGCGCCATGTCGGTCATGCCGGATTGGGTGGCGACCCGCTCCGCGAGCCATGGCGAAAGGCCGGTCAGATCGGCAGGTTCGGCCACGCGTTCCGGCGGCAAATTGCCGTCATCGAGCAGCCGTCGGACCCGATCCCGCTCTTCGGGACTAAGGGTGGCAAGAATGGCAGCACGGTCGGCCGCATCGAAATCCGCCAATTCTCCCAGCAGCGCATGAAGGGGCTGGTCAGGCGTTCCGAGCATGACCATCCTCCTCGGCCAAGGCTGCGCGCAATTGGTCGGCAAAGAGCTTCGCGCGCGGCGTGGGTTCGGTACGACGCCGAACCCGACGCCAGCCGAACATGATGCCGGCCAGGATGATCACCGCGATGCCGGCGACTTCGACCAGACCCACATTGGCTGGCGCGGGCTCAACCGACACGTCCGGAGCGGCGGTGCCGCTCGGCGCATAGGAACGCGGCGCAGGATTGGGCCGCACCGGAGCTTGCCCGGCCGGCGCGACATGGCCGAAGATGATGTCGTCGCCCAGCGCGGTATCGAAGCCGACCGCGCCTGCGGCAAGGTCACGCAGCGCCTGCCGGTCGCTTTCGTCCAGCGTTCGCGACGGGTCGATCACGACATGGATCGGAAATGTTCGTGCGGCCGGGTTCCAGCTGGGCAAGGGCGCATTTTGGCTGCCGCTTGCTTCGACAAGGCCGAGGCCGACCGAAACGTCGATCTGCTTTCCCGGATAATGCTGATCGAACGCAGCGCGCAGCTGGGCCTCATAATAGCCGGCGATCGCCCGGCGTTCTTCAGCGAGCGGGCTGCGATCCGCTTCCGCCGTGGTACCGGCCGAGGCAGCGCTGATGATCTGGCCATGCTCGTCCAGCACGACCACATCGGCCAGGTCGAGTTTGGGCACGGCTGCGGCAATCAGCCGTTGTATGCCGAGCGTCGCATTGTCCGAGAGCTTGGCACCGGGGCGCATGCGCACCGTTACCGACGCCTTGGGAGCGACGCGATCCTCGCGGAACAGACGATCTTCGCCCAAGGAGAGATGGACGCGCGCGGCATCGACGCCCTCGAGCGCCATGATCGTTCGGGCAAGCTCTCCCTGGAGCGCGCGCTGGTAATTGATCTTTTGCGCAAAGTCGGTGAGCCCCATTTCGGACTTGTTGAACAGTTCGAAGCCGACGGTGCCTTTGAGCGGCAGATCCTCTCCCATCACGGCAAGCCGGGTTGCGTCGGCCTTGTCCTCGGGCACCAGGATGGTGGTTCCACCGTCGCTCAACCGGTAGGGGATTTTCTGGCGATCAAGCTCGGCGACGATCGTCGCGGCATCGGCGGCACGCATATTGGAGAAGAGCGGCGCGTAATGGGCGCGGAGAGCAAAGAACCAAAGCAACCCGATCAGGATCGCAACCGTGACAACGGCTGCCGCCAAGGCTGTTATCTGTGTCGCCGGTGGCGCAGCACGAAAGCGGTCGAGGTAGCTACGCATCGCTCAAAGCTGCATGTTCATGAGCTGCTGATAGCCTTCGAGCAGCCTGCTTCGGACCTGCAACATCAGTTCGAACGACAGCCGTGCCTGCTCCAGCGCATAGGTCACCTGATGGACGGGGATGGAGTCATCGAGCGCGAAGGCCCGCGCGGTCGCGTCGGCTGAGCTGAGCTTGTCGCTGACGCCGTTGATGCCGTCGACCAGCATCCGCCCGAACGACGCCTGGGGCTGCATATAAGCTTGCGTAGCGGGTGCTGCGATCTCATTGGGCATGAGGCCGCCCACCGCTTGAACCGGCATGACGCTCATCACCGGCGGCCCAATTCGAGCGCTTTGCTGTACATCTGCCGCGCGCTGTTCATCGCGACGATATTGGCTTCGTAAACGCGCGAGGCCTTGACCATCATTGTCATTTCCGCAGCTTGATCGATGCCGGGATAGGACACGAAGCCGCGGCTGTCGGCCTTAGGATTATTGGGCTCGTGCACCAGATTAGGTGCGGCCCCGGTGAGCGCCACGTCCTTGACCTCGACGCCGCCGACATGATCCTTGAACGATCCGGCGGGTCCTGACACCAGCTGGCGCGGTTGGTAACCGGCACTGCTCGCATTGGCGAGATTCTGGGCAATGATCTCGAGCCGGCGCCATTCGACGTCGAGCCCGGTGCGGCTGATTTCCATCGCCTGCATGATCAATTCACTCCTTTGATGGCGAGCGTCTCGAGATCGAGTTGGCGGCTCAAAATGTCGATAAGCGCCGCGTAACGCAGCGACGTCGACGACGCCGTCGAGAGCTCGAGATCGAGCCGCATGTCACGCTGGTCCTGGCTCATCGCAGGTTGGACGGCGCGAACCGCGCCGGCGCCTTCATGGGCTGCGGCCGCAAGCGATTTTTCGAACGAGAGATGCCGCGCGCGATAGGAGGGCGTGTTGGCATTGGCGATATTGGATGCGGTGAGTTCGGCACGCGCGGTCAGTCCGTCGAGCGCTTTCAACATCACCTCGGTTGAGACACTATCCACGAGCTTGGCCTTTCATTGAACGATGATGTCGGCATGGAGCGCGCCGGCGGCTTTGATGCCTTGAAGGATGGCGATCATGTTGCGGGTGCCGACCTTGGCGCGCGACAGCGCGCCGACGAGGTCGGCGACCGTGCTGTCCGGCAGGCTGAGGCTGGCATCGCCTTGATTTTCGGTGACGTCGAGCTTCGAGTTGGTGACGATCAAGCTGCGCACGTCGGGCGCGAAGCCGCCATAGATATAAGGCTGCGAGGCTTCCCGGTCGACGCTGACGGTCACCTTGATATCGCCCTGCGCGATCGTCACGCTCGAAATCCGCACGTCGCCGCCGGCGACCACAGTGCCCGAGCGCTCGTTGATGATCACGCGAGCAAGCTGGTCGGGCGAAATGCCGACGCCTTCGACGCGTGCGATCAGCCAGTTGACGTCGCCGCCGCGCGTATCGATCAGCACTGCGTCAGCACCCCGCACCGCCGCAATGCCGGGTCCGACCGCTTGATTGAGGCCGTCGGCGATTCGCTGCGCGGTCGTGAAATCCGGATTGGTGAGGATGAAGGTCAGCTTACGATCGAGCCCCACCAGATGCGCTGCAACGGCAGCCTCGACCGTGGCGCCACCCGGCACGGTGCCTGATGTCGGATAATTTTTCTGCTGCAGGTTGATGCGGTCTTCGAACTGATAGCCGCCGACGACCAGCGACCCTTGCGCCAGCGCGTAGCTTTGCTGATCGGGGCCTAAGAGCGGCGTCATCAACAGCGTGCCGCCGACCAAGCTGCGCGCGTCGCCGATCGAGGTCACGGTGACGTCCAGCCGGTCGCCTGGGTTTGCAGATGGTGGCAAGGTGGCGGTCACCATCACCGTCGCAACGTTCCGGCTTTGGACCAGATCAGGCGGAACCGCGGCGCCGAGCCGGTTCAGCACATTGGCAAGTGCCTGGCGCGTTGCTGCATTTCGCGGCGTATCACCCGATCCGGCAAGTCCCGTGACGATGCCGTAACCCACCAGCGGATTGTCGCGCCAGCCCAGGAAGCGACCGAGATCCTTCACGCGAACCATGTCAGCCGCAGCAGGGGAGCCCAAGAGCAGTAGCAAAGCAAAAGCGATGGCGCGGCGCATTACATCAAACCCAGAAAGTTGAAGATCCGGGTGACGAGGCCAGGACGCCCGCTCCGGGTTACGAACCCTGCCCCGTCATAATCGATCGATGCATCCGCGATGCGGCTCGACAGGACCATGTTGTCGGCGGAAATATCGGTCGGGCGAACCCGGCCACGGACGCGGATCACAGTGCGTTCGCGATTGATGTTGAGACGTTGCGCTCCGGCAATTTCGAGATCGCCATTTGCGAGTATTTGCTCGACCACAGCGCTCATCTGCGCCACCATCTGACCCGAACGGCCGGTCGAGCCCTGATTGTCGCTGGCGCCCGCGAAGCTCAGCGAACCGTTTTTCGAAAAAGACGAGCCGGAGCTGATCTGACCGTCCAAGCTGTTCTTTTTCGCTGACTTGGTGTTGCTGCTGTTCGCGGCCGAGGCATTTTCGTAGATCAGGATGGTCAAAATATCGCCGGGGGCTGCGGCTTTGCGGTCGCTTGCCAGCGCCGACCAGCTGTTCGGCCGATAAAGATCAGCGGCCAGGGCTGGGGCGGGCAGGACCAACCATAAGCCAAGCATCAACCGGATCATGGCTTCACCTCTTCATATCGCACCGAGTAAGGTGCGCCGTCGGTGGCCCGGACGAGAAGATGCTGTCCCGGACCCGCTGCCTCCAAGGCCTCGACCGCCCGCTCGATTGTGACTGAGCCCTCGCCGGTGATCGCAGTCACACGCTGACCCGGCGCAATTGCCGGAAGAGTGGCAACGATATTGGAAGATATGCATTCGCGAGCGGCAATGGCGCGAAGCGTGCGCGTGGCGCGCAGCTGCGGTTCGTAGCGCAGCGCCGGTCGTCCCGCCATCGTGCACGAAGCGGCCACAAAATCGCCCGCGCGCACAAAAGCACCGGCGGCGATATCGTGCCGCGCTTGGGCAGTGGGCAAGGCAGCGGCCGCCAGCAGGGCAGGAACGAGACCGATCACCATTTTCAGCGCCGGAGATTGTTCGCGATCGACATCAGCTGATCGCCGGCCTGGACGAGCTGCGCATTGGCGGCATAGGAGCGCTGGAGCAGCAGCAAGGTCACCATTTCGTCGGACAGCTGGACATTGGATTGTTCGAGCGAACCCTGGACCAGCGCACCCTCGCCATCCTGGCCGGTATCCATATTATAGAGGTCGGCCGGATCGGCTGCATAATAGCCGCCGCCGGCGTCCTGGAGCTGATCGGGGTTTTTCGCCATCACCAGGTCGATGCGTCCGATCTCGCGAGTGCTTGTGTCCCCCGCCAGCTGGGCGGTTACGGTCCCATCGCGGCCGATGGTCAGGCCGCTCGCGTCCTGCGGCACCGAAATCATTGCGTGGAGCCGACTGCCATCAGCCGTGGCAAGATAACCGTCATCACCGACTTTGAGAGCGCCCCCGCGCCAGAGCGTGGTCTGGCCGGAAGCATCGAGGGTTTCGATATAGCCATTGCCCTGGATAGCGATGTCCATGGCATTGCCGGTGGCATGGAGGTCGCCTTGCGACCAAATCCGGGACGGAGCGTTGAGAGCGACCCCGCCCGCAAGCTGCGCACCCGCCTGTGGCGAAGTTCGATCGACCTCGCTGCTGGGAGGGGTGCCGGCAAGTTCCGAGAAGCGGATTGCCGAGCGCTTAAACGCCGTGGTGTTGAGGTTGGCGATATCGTGGGCAACGACATCGAGCGCGCGCTGCTGCGCATCGAGGCCAGTGGCCCCGACGTAAAATGCTCCATTCATATGCATCCCCGTTCCGACTTGACCCCCAAGTCGCTTCTTCAGTCCGTTCAAGCAAGATACCGAATAAGCGCTCAGTTGCTAGATATATTCGACACTAATTTCAGATTAACTTCTATTTATTCCGCTCTATGCTGACGATCTATATTCATCTCATTCAAATTACATCCAAATATGAGGAATTTATTATGGATCAATGCCAAGTAATTGGTGTTATTACTATTTGATATCGAATGCCGAAACGGCTTTGTTCATCAAGTCGTCATAGAGCTGCACGATGCGCTGTCCGCTTTCAGCGCGTCGGAGCGCCGCCATCAGCTCGACCATCTCAGTGCCCGACGATATGTTCGAACTTTCGATCATGCCCTGCTGCACATGAGGGTCTGCCACCGGCTCCGGCGTGGCTTCGGACGCTTCGAAACTCGTGCCCCCGACGCTCCGCAGCTTGGATGGATCGGCAAATCGGACAATGCTCAGCCTGCCGACGGGCACGCCATTTTCAGTGAGCGTGCCATCATTCCCAATCTGAGAATTGGCCGCGTTGATGGCCACATCGCCGTTCCTGCTCTGGAGGACCCACCCTTCGGGTGTCATCAGCAATCCATCCGAATTGCGCGAGAACTGGCCGTTTCGCGTGTAGAGCATCTTGTCTCCGGCTCGCACCACGAAAAAGCCGTCGCCGGTGATGGCGAGATCGAACGGATTGCCGGTCCGAACGAGCTTGCCCGTGCTGAAGTCGGTCGAAGAGCCCGAGGCGGCACTTTGGCTGAGATCCAGCTGTTCGGGGACAAGTTCCTGGGTGAAACTGCGCTGCGCGCGATAGCCTGGCGTCAATGCGTTGGCCATGTTCTGGCTGATGGTTGCCGCCTCGCTTTGCGAGCGGGTGATGATGGCGCCGCCGATTTCTGCAATGCTGCCCATATCGTTAGTCCAATTTGATGATGGAGAAAGAAGCCAGATCGATCGTGTGCGGGATCTCATTCACTGACAGGACCGAGAGCCGCGGAATGCTCCGGCGCGTGAACGTCTTGAGGTGCCTGCGAATATCAGGGCGGCACAGCAGGACCGGCGCAAGGCTTTGCCGGATCATCGTTTCGACGGCAGGCAAGAGCTTGCGGATAAGTTGCTCGGCCGTGCGCGGATCGATGGCAAGCGTGCTGCTGCTATCGGTTCGCCGAAGCCTGTCGGCAATCTGGCCCTCGGCACGTGGATCGAGGCTCAATACCGAGAGCTCCCGATTGGTGCCGCGCAGGCCGTGGCAGATACCATGGCTCAGCCTTTGGCGAACCTGCTCGGTAAGCTCGGCCGGATCCTTGGTCGTCCGCCCGAAATCGACCAGCGCTTCGGCAATCTGGTCGATGTTGCGGATCGAGACTTCCTCAAGCAGAAGATTTTGCAAGACGCGCTGAACATCCGACACCGTCATGACCGCCGGTATCAATTCCTCGATGAGGCCCGGCTGGCGGCTGCGCACGCCCTCGAGCAGGGTCACGACATCCGATCGCGCGAGCAGCAGTGAAGCCTGATCGCGCAGAACTTCCCCCAAATGGGTCATCAAGACCGTGACCGGGTCCACCAACGTATAGCCTGATTGGCGGGCCTGCTCCTGCTGGCCGGGCTCAATCCAGGTCGCGGGCAGCCCGAATGCCGGATCGCGGGTTTCGATGCCGGGCAGCTTAGTCTGCGCGTTGCCCGAACCGATCGCCAGCATGCACTCATTATGGATCTGCGCATAAGCATGGCGTGCACCCTGCAGCATGATCTCATAATCATGGGGCCCAAGATGATTGGCTTCCTCGAGCGACACCGCGGGAAAGGCATAGCCGAGCCGCTTTTCCTGCTGCGTGCGCAAGCCTGAAATGCGCTCGGCGAGCAAGGGTTTCAGGGCAAGCCAGGCGGACGCAAGCTCATGGCCGAGCAGGATCTCGATGGCCGGTGCCGGCTTGGCTGCCCCAGCGCTCGTCGGGTCAGCCTCTTTCTCTTCGAACAGCGCCTGCGTCTGCGCTTCTCGTTGGCGGCGCCGACTTGCGAAAAAGATACTGGCGCCGATCGCCATCAGGATCGCGATCGGCCATTTGGGCATGCCAGGCAGCGCCAGGAGGAGCAGCAACGTCACCAGCACGATGACGGGGATCTTGGGAACCGATGCCAGCTGACTGAACACTTCGGTGCTGAGCTGCCGGTCCGCCGAAGACCGCGTGACGATAATGCCGGTCGCAACCGAAATGATGAGCGCCGGCACCTGAGTAACGATGCCATCACCGATCGTGAGCAAAGTGAAGGTCGAGAGCGCATCGTTCCAGGCCATCCCCATTTGCGCGACGCCCACGATCCACCCGGCAATGATGTCGATGAGCAGGATGATGATGCCCGCGATCGCATCGCCTTTGACGAATTTGCTGGCGCCATCCATCGCGCCGTAAAAGGCGGCCTCCTTCTCAAGGTCCTTGCGCCGCCGTTTCGCCTCATTCTGGTCGATCAACCCCATGTTGAGATCGGCATCGATGCTCATCTGCTGGCCGGGTACCGAATCCAACGTGAAGCGCGCCGCCACCTCGGACACGCGCTGCGCACCGGAGGTCACGACCACATATTGGACCACGACGAGAATGAAAAAGACGACCAGGCCAACCACGAAGTTGCCGCGAACGGCAAAGCTTCCGATCGAGCCGATCACCTCGCCGGCATTGGCACCGGTCAGGATGAGCCTGGTGGCGGCAACATTGAGCGAGAGCCGGTACAAGGTCGCGACCAGGAGAATGGAGGGGAAGGTCGAGAATTCGACCGGCCGGTTCACGTAGAAAGTATAGAGGAGGATGGTCAGGCCGAGCGCGAAGTTGAGGATGATCAACAGGTCGAGCAGCAGCGGCGGGATCGGCGCGAACAGGACGAGCAGGATCGAAATGACCCCGCCGACCAGAATGAGATCCTGATTTTTGCCGAAGAAGTTTTTTATCATCTGTGCTGCTCTGACGAT
>JGI24739J22299_10000213_pt1 | contig 19370 bp, 15 predicted proteins | sample KBSCornC5_FD_22299 | JGI IMG/M metagenome (IMG submission 22299)
CCGCCCGGTCGCACAGATCGACCCGATACGTATCGGGTTCGATCGTGTCGGCCCCGTGCGTCGTGCCGAACACGCGATACCCGGCCGCCCGCAGCGACTCCGCGAGATAGTCGCCGGTAAAGCCGCCGAGGCCCGTTACCAGCGCGCGCGGGACATCAGAACGAGAAGCCGCGCTCATTTCGTCGCAAGTCCGCTTCAACCATCATCGCACACAGCTCCTCGAGCGTCGTCTTCGGCTCCCAGCCCAGCTTCTGCTTCGCCTTCTCGGGATTCCCGATCAGCAGATCGACTTCGGCCGGCCGATGGAACTTCGGATTCACGCGGACCAGCGTCTTGCCGGTGGCGACATCGACGGCGATTTCCTGCGCGTCACTGCCCTTGAACTCGAGGTCGACATCAGCCGCCTTGAACGCCATGCGCACGAAATCGCGCACGGTCTCGGTACGGTTCGTGGCCAGCACGAACGTGTCCGGTTCGTCCGCCTGCAGCATGCGCCACATGCCTTCGACATATTCCTTCGCGAAGCCCCAGTCGCGCTTGGCATCCATGTTGCCCAGTTCGAGGACGTCGAGTTGCCCGAGCTTGATCTTGGCAACGGAGTCGGTGATCTTGCGTGTGACGAATTCGCGGCCGCGCAGCGGCGACTCGTGGTTGAACAGGATCCCGCTGCAGCCGAAGATGTCGTAGCTCTCGCGATAGTTCACCGTGATCCAGTGCGCATACAACTTGGCCACGCCGTACGGGCTGCGCGGGTAGAACGGCGTCGATTCGATCTGCGGGATCGCCTGGACCTTGCCGAACATTTCGGAGGTGCTTGCCTGATAGAAGCGGATCTTCGGATTGACGATGCGAATCGCCTCGAGCAAGTTCAACGGACCGACGCCGGTGATCTCCGCGGTCGTGACCGGCTGGTCGAACGACACGCCGACGAAGCTCTGCGCCGCGAGGTTGTAAACCTCCGTGGCCCCGGTCGTCTGAAGCAAGCGAATGCTCGCCGACAGATCGGTCAGGTCGTATTCGACAAGATGGAGGTTCGGGTGCTTGGCAATGCCCAGTTCCTCGATGCGCCAGAAGTTCACCGAGCTGGTGCGGCGGTAGGTACCGTAAACCGTGTAGCCCTTGTCGAGCAGCAGCTCGGCCAGATAAGCACCGTCTTGTCCGGTGATGCCAGTGATGATGGAAGTTTTCTTAGACATAATGGTCCTACTTTAAGAATACGCTTCGTCGCGCGTGAGAATTTTTGCCAACTGGCGAGCACTCTGCGCCCAGGTCATGAACGGCATACCGCGAGACGCAGGCTCTTGTTGCTTCGCCCGAAGCTCCAGCCATGCCTTGATCTCCGTCGCCAGATCATGCCCTTCCTGCGCGGAAAAATAAAACGCATGCTCGCCCGCCACTTCACGAAACACCGGCAGATCGCGCGCAATGATCGCCAATCCGTGCTGAGCGGCTTCGATCAGCGGCAAACCAAAGCCTTCGCCATAGGAGGCCGCAATCAGGCACGAGCTTGCACCATAGATTTTCTCCAAATATACATCCGACGCATTCTCCAGCCAGAACAGATGGCGCCCCTGTTCGGTGTGCGCTCGCAACCGCGCGACCAGATCCTCGACCATCCACCCCTGTCGCCCCACGACGACCAGGTTGACGTTCTCGTTGTCGCGCCACAGCTGCTCGAACGCATCCAGAACCTGGGCATGCCCCTTGCGGGGTTCCAGCGTCCCGACCATCAGGAACGTCGGGCAATTACGCAGGTGTTGAAGTACCTTGCCGCCGTCGCGCGGGATTTCCGAAGACGTCGTGAAATTCTCGATGTCTGCGCCCAAGTGGAACCAGTCGATCTCGAAGGATCGTACCCGCTGCGGTGCATGCGCCGCCAGCCATGACGACAAGTCCGCGGCAACGGCCTGCGAAATGCACAATGCTCCGTCGCTTTCCGCCACGACATCCAGCCAGCCCGTAAAGCCATCGGCGGCGCCGGGAACGAAGTACTGAGGGAGCAGCACGCATAGCAAATCGTAGACGACAAACTTGACCTGCACCCCTTGCAATCGCATGTTTTGATAGAACGCCCGCTGTGCCGGAACGACTCGCGGTTGCAGATCCAGGCCGACGAACACGTCTCCCGCCGCATAGTCGATCGGTTCGTCCTGCAGCCAGCCGTCCTCGAATCCCATCAGCCTCGCCGTGAAGTCGCGCGCATAGCGATAGGAGTCCTTGGTGGTGGCATAAACGGGCTCAACCCTGAATCCGTCGGGCGGAGAATCCAGCCATTCCTTCAGCAGATTGCGCACCACCCGCTGGATCCCGCTTCTGGCATCCACCTGCACGAGCTCGGAGATGTCTACCAGCAATTGCCGTTTTTCGTTGCGGGGAACGAAGCTCCTCGCCACAGTCAGTGCCCACGTGCGCAACTGGTCGTCGCTCGCTTGACCTGCTCGAAGCGCGATTGCGCGAGACAGTACGATCGGATTCGCATTGGCCCGGAGATAGAAGCGCTCGATGGCATCGCGGTACTGTCGCGCACAGACGTCGGGCGCATGAGCGGTCACGATGATTTCCCGCGCCCGCGCGCCCATCCGTTGCCGGCGCGCCGGATCCGACCGCAGCGTCTCCAGCGCGTCGATCAGTTGCTCGTCGGAAAACTCGTCCGGCAGCATCCATACAGCGTCGCGTTCCAGGTCTGCCATGCTTCCATTGGCGTTGACGATCGTCGCCTTGCCATAGTTCATGCAATCCAGCACCGTTCCCGACGTCTCACCGCGCGACAGCGTCCGTAACTGGACGCCGACATCGACCGCCGCCAGATACTGGCGGAACATTTGCGCATCGGCCCAACCGGTAATGTGGACGCGATCCTTCGCGGCCATTTGTCGAATGGTGCGCGCGATTTTCTCGCCATATTCGGTCGGCTGATTTTCTCCGACGAAGATCAGATGACAAGCCCGATCGCGCGCCAGGGACGAGCGGCTCCACGCATCGAGCAGCCGATGATTCAGCTTGGACGGTCCGAGCCCGCCGAACGCGCATACCACGAAGTCGTCCTTGCCGATTCCCAGTGCATCGCGCGCTTCCTCGCCGCTCGACGCGGTAGTCGTATCGCGCGTGAGCGGAATCACCGCCCATTCGGCCCCATCCCCGCCATACCAGTGGCGGGCAAGTCGCAGTGAATTGGGCGAGTGAACAATCACGCCCAGAGCCTTCTGAATCACGCCAAGGCTGCACGGGTACTCCCAGACGGCGTCAGCGATGTCCGCGCTCAGATGGCGCGCCCTCAGGCCGCCATATCCGTGTGCGTCGTACAGCGCCTTGGACCACAAGTCGGACCGATTCCCATGGATGGCCATGTGCGCGAGGACGCCCGATAGAAAGAAATCGTGCAGCATTACCACACCCGGCACGGCTTCCAGTAGCGGAAACATGTACTCGTGGAACGACGAGTTCCCGAAATGATAGAGCACCCGATCGTACGAATCCGCATGCTTGCGCAGCCAGGCCGGCGTTTTCACCGAGACGTGCGGGAACGGACCGGACTGGATTTCCGTCGCTGCATCCCGGTCGACGATCACGTCGATATCGTAAAAGCGCGACAACTCCGGCAGCAATTCCGCGCTGTAGTCCGCAATCCCCGTGCGGGCCGGCGGCAATGGCGACACGTAAGCCAGTTTGGGACGTCGCGACTGGCCTTCCGGCTCGCGCGCTTCAGCGAGCCACGCCTCACGCCGCCGCTCCATTGCATCGAGCGCGCACCGTCCGCTGCGATCCCACGAGAACTTCCCGGCCTGGCGCTTTCCGTGTTCGATCAGTGCCTGACGATAGCTGTCATCCGTCAGGCCACGTTGCATCCGCTGCGCAATCGCATCGTCGGATTTGGGATCGAACAGCGCATCGTCCCAGCCAATGACCTCGGGAACGCTCGACGTATTCGCGCCGATTACAGGCGCGCCACAACGCATCGCCTCCAGCACCGGCAAGCCGAAACCTTCATGCCATGAAGGAAAGACGAACAAGCGGCACAAGTTGTAAAGGGCCAACAGATCCTCGTCGGGCACGAAACCCGTGCACACGACATCGGCCGCGTCAAGGCCTACTTGCTTGGCCAGGCGCATCAATGCATCGCGGCTCGCCGGCTGAATCGAGCATACGATCGCCAACTGGTGCGACTGCCGCAACTCGGGCGGTAACAAGGCGAACGCGCGGATCATGCCCTCGACGTTCTTGCGATGATCGATACCACCCGTATACAGCACGAACGGTTTCGTCAGACCATACTTGCTGCGCAACGCCGTTTCGCGCTGGGAAGGAACCTGCTCGGGACGGAACCACGCGTCGACATCGGCGGACATGTTGACCGACCATTCGGGGGAGAGATCGAGATGCTCGATCCCTTCCGAGCGCGACGATTCGGAGATGGCCAGCCACAAATCCGCGCGACGCAGATGTTCGATTTTCTCCAGGTACCAATCCTTGAAAAGAGGATTCTCCAGATAAGGCTTGGCATACAGATACGGAATCAGGTCGTACAGCGTGACCGCGACCGGAACATTCGTCTGAAGCGCGTGGATACTCGTAATCGAATCGTCGCCGAAGCCTTCGAAGTAGCTGGCGATATAAATGAAATCCGGCCGCAGGCTCGTCAGAAACGCTTCATAGGTCAATTCGCTGGACTCTCGGCGCCAGCGATTGGCTTTATCTGCATGGGCGACGGGGGCTGCCGCATACCAGACGTGGATGTTTTGCTTCGGCAGCAACGCTTCGAACTGCTCGCGCAGGATGCGGGCGGACTCCTCGAACGCGCCGTTGAGCGCCAGTACGATTTCGTGATCGCCGCGATTCCGGATCATCGCCTTGACGATGGACTCGGTGTAACGGCCCACGCCGCGATTGCGCGAATTGAGGCTCTGCGCCCCTTGCATGTCAACAACGATACGCATTATTCAATATCCCCATTGTCGGGCGCGAAAGCGGACTTCAGTGCCATGTACGCTTCGCGCGCGCGGGGTGTCAAACCATCATCGTCTATCGGTTTTCTACGCACAGACTGCATAGGAGCCCCAACGATGATCCGAACGAGTCGCTGCTTCACGCCGGGCATCGCGCCCAACGCTCGCACCGCCAATCGCCGCAGGCGGGGATTGCGGTTAACGTATGCGACGCTTTTGAACAGCACGCGCCTCACGCCGGCTTTGCACGTCCCTTTCGCGCTACGCGCGAATGTGACGGCGTTTCGCATGGGCGCAGTGATACGCCATGACGTGCTGCCATAGACTGCGTGCAATTGCCCGGCAGTGTGCTGTGCTTCGTCGTGGACCCGCTTCAGCTCGCCGTTCATTTGCCCCAGGTCGCTCCGGACTCGGCCGAGGTCGCGCCGGACCTGCCCCAGTTCATCGACAGCTTGCGTCAGTTCGCTGCGGGTGCGGGTCAGTTCTTCGTGGATCACGCCCAGCTCGCCATGAAGGCGCCGCACTTCGGCCTGGGTCCCCTGGATCTGTTCGGCGGCGTGCTCATGCTGCCGGGCAGCTCCGGCGTCGAAACGCGCGGCAAGCTCGGCCAACGACAGCCCATAATCCTCACGGAACGCTTCGTCGAACAATCCGGCCTCTGCTTCGCTGCAGGATTTCTGGGCAACGATCGCGTAATCGGGACTTACGCCGCCGAGTACATCGAGAAGACGAATCCGCGCGCCAGCCTCGTGCAGCGCAGGGGGTTCCTGCAGTCGAAGCTGCTTGACTCTGGCAAATCCGGCATGCTTGCCGAGGAAACTCAGGAGTTCAGAAGGAATCGGCCGATTGTGGCTGGGATCCAGATAGAAATTGCAGCCCGCAACGACGACATTTTCCGGATTCGGCGTCTCGAGGATCAACAGCCCGCCGGGCTTCAGTACGCGCAGCGCTTCGCTAACGACTCTCCGAACTTGCTCGAACGGCACATGCTCGACGACGTGAAACGCCGACACAAGCGCATGGCTATTCGAATCGAGCGCCGCAAGATACTCGATTGCGTCGCCCTGCAATACGTGCAGACCGCGCTCCCGACATGCTTGCAGCATATCGGCATCGAGGTCAACGCCCAGCGCGCTGAACCCCGATTCGACCATCAGCTCCAACCATTCACCGCGGCCGCAACCCAGATCGAACGCCTTCCCGCCCGGATGGAGCGTCGCAAGGGGCGCAATGAACGGCTGGTATTTCGCCAGCCGACTTTTGATCAGTTCCCTTGAGCCTCGATGCTGATCTTCAAACGCGCGATAAAAGCTATCCACTACGGCAAACTCCTCACCATCGTCTGCAGCCAGGCCACACTGACGAAATTATCCATCACCGGCAAGCAGGGCCGGGTGAATCTCAGCTTGTCGATCAGATCGACGTTGTCGATAAACCCGCTTCGGGCGCGGCCGGCAATTTTGATGCGATTGGTCCGCGGCAACATGCCTGCATACAGGTGGATGCTGTATGCGGAGCCGTTGTCGACATCACACCACCGGGCACGCTCGTCCCGCGAGTTGATCATCGTCGTTCAAAAACACCCCCAGCCGCGCCATGAAGCCCGGCAAGGCACCGGGCTTTCATCAATGCCGGCTCATGCCCGTCCGTACACGTCCTGGAAGCGAACGATGTCGTCTTCTCCCAGATATTCGCCGCTCTGCACCTCGATCATCACGAGGTCCAGCACGCCGGGATTCTCAAGGCGGTGCTTGTGACCGGCGGGAATGTAGGTGGATTCGTTGGTTCGAACGAAGATTTCCTGATCGCCGTTGACGACCTTGGCCATCCCGCACACGACGATCCAGTGCTCGCTGCGATGGTGGTGCATCTGCAAACTGAGGCTCGCGCCGGGCTTGACTTCGATGCGCTTGATCTTGAAGCGCGGGCCTTCCTCAAGCACCGTGTAGGTACCCCACGGGCGGCTCACGGTGCGATGCAATTTGTACGCGTCGTGATTCTGCTTCTTCAGCCGAGCGACAACCTGCTTCACGTCCTGCGCACGATCCGGATGCGCAACCAGCAGCGCGTCTGGCGTATCGACGATCATCAGGTCGGCGACGCCAACCGCAGCCACGACGCGATCCTGACTTTGCACGTATGTGTTCCGGCTATCGACGAAGATCGCTTCGCCGACGGCCCGGTTGCTGTCCTGGTCCGGCGCGACCAGCTCGCGTACGGCGTTCCACGAGCCGATATCGCTCCAGCCGAAACTGGACGGCACCACCACCACTTGGGACGAACGCTCCATCACCGCATAGTCGAGCGAGATGTCGGGCATCTTCTCGAACGACTCGGCAGGAATCTCGAGCATCTGTGCAGAGCCTTTGTCCGCTTGCAGCGACGCCCAACACGCATCGGCGGCCGCGGCAACGTCGGGAGCATGACGCGCCATCTCGTCGAGAATGACGCCGGCCTTGAAGCAGAACATGCCCGAGTTCCACAAGTAGTTGCCCGCCGCAACGTATTCGGCGGCCTTCACAGCGTCGGGTTTTTCGACGAAGCGCAGCGCGGCGCGGCCGCCACCGACGCTTTCACCGGCTTCGATGTAGCCGAAGCCTGTGTCCGGGCTCGTCGGCACGATCCCGAACGTGACCAGCTTGTCCTGCTTCGCCAGTTCGACCGCGCTTGACACGGCGGCCGCGAAACCTTGCTGGTCCTGCACCAGATGATCGGCTGCGAGCACCAGCATCAGCGCATCCCGGCCGTATTTGTCCGCTACATGATGCGCAGCCATCGCCACCGCAGGGGCAGTGTTGCGGCCGGCGGGCTCGAGCATGAATACACCGGACTGCTGATTGCCGAGCGCGGCATAGCCGAACTCGTCCTTGCTCATGAAGTAGTAGTCGCGGTTCGTGACCGTCAGTAGTTCTCCGCGCTGCGATGCCGCATCGCCGCCAACCACCGCTGCCGCCCGCCGGTAAGTTTTCACGAGCAAGCTCTCGCCATCGGCGAGCTTCATGAAAGGTTTGGGATGCCCTTCGCGGGAAACTGGCCACAGTCGCGTGCCAGCACCACCGGACAGGATGACGGGGATTAACATCACATACACTCCAGAGATTTAGTATCCGTTGGCAAGGTCAATGCCTTCGCCATTTGCCTCAATACACCACCGGCATCGGTGTAGGCCGGCCAAACCGGACCAAAACGCGAATTATAGCCGGCGAACTCCTTTCCCCGGAAACTGGCGGGCGCGCCGGATAACCGCCGGGAAAGGGCCTGACCTTCATGCGGGCCGCAGGCGGACGTCACCATGACCGCTCATTCGCTCAAGCACAACCGCAATGCATCGCGCCAATCCGGCATCTGCATGCCGAAGACTTCCGCCAGTTTCCCCAGCGCCATTTTCGAGTTGGCCGGCCGCTTCGCGGGCGTCGGGTAATCGTCCGAGGAAATCGGTACGACTGTCGGCGCATGAGAAGCCATGGCGATACCGAATATCGCCTCGGCAAAACCACACCAGGAAGTCGCTCCGGCAGATGTAAGGTGATAGACGCCGGCCCGGCGCGCCCACCAGTCGGTGTCGGCCGACGCCGCGGCCTGGGCGATGATGTGCGATGTCGCGGCGGCGATGGTCGCGGACCAGGTCGGCGCGCCGACCTGGTCCGCGACGATTCTCAATTCGGGGCGCTCGGCCCCGAGCTTCAGCATCGTCCGCAGGAAGTTCCTGCCGCGCCGGCCATACACCCAGCTCGTGCGCAGGATCACGTGCGCACATCCGGTCGCGGCGATCGCCTGCTCACCCTCCAGCTTCGTCGCCCCATATGCGTTCAAGGGATTCGGCGCGTCGGTTTCCACATACGCGCCCACTTTCGTGCCGTCGAACACATAATCGGTCGAGTAATGAATCAGCGTGCCACCGCTACGCGCCGCTTCTTCAGCGAATACGCGCGGCACATCGACATTCAGCCGCCGCGCGAGCTCGACTTCGCTCTCTGCCGTGTCCACCGCCGTATAAGCGGCCGGATTCACGATCAGTGCCGGCTTCAGATCTCTCGCGAAAGCACGCACGCGATCGAGATCGGCGAGGTCCAGAACCGAACGGTCACACGCTACCACTCGGCCGAGCCCCTGAAGCGCCCGCAACAATTCGAATCCGACCTGACCGGTTACCCCGGTCACGAGAATCGTGGGCGTGTGCCTTGTGTCCTGTTTCAAGCGTAGACCTCGGCTTCACTGAGTCGTGCCCCGGCGGCGTCCTTGGCCGCCAGCAACGGGTCCACATCGACCGGCCATTCGATTCCGATTGCCGGATCGTTCCACACGATACAGCGCTCGTGCTCGGGATACCAGTAGTCGGTCGTCTTATACAGGAACTGCGCAGCGTCGGACAGTACGACGAAACCGTGCGCGAAACCAGGTGGAATCCAGACTTGCCGATGATTTTCGGCCGACAGGACGACGCCAACCCACTTGCCGAAATCCGGTGAGCTCCTGCGGATGTCGACCGCAACGTCGAATACCTCGCCCTCCACGACGCGCACGAGCTTCCCCTGTGCATGCCGAATCTGGTAGTGCAAACCACGTAGCACTCCCTTCGCGGAGCGCGAATGATTGTCCTGAACGAATTCAACGTCAGCCGCCACGTGCTCCGCGAACTCGCGCGCATTGAAGCTTTCATAAAAATAGCCGCGCGCGTCGCCGAACACCTTCGGCTCGACGATTTTGACTTCCGGCAGCGCGGTTGCCGTTATTTGAATTGCCATGCGACCTGATCCGAAAGAAGGTGTTCGAGATAACGCCCGTAGCTGTTCTTTGCCAGCGGCACGGCCAGCCTGCGCAATTGATCTGCGTCGATCCACTGCCTGCGATAGGCAATCTCTTCCGGGCAGGCCACGACGAGCCCTTGCCGCTTCTGCAACGTTGCGATGAACGTCGCCGCTTCGATCAGCGAATCGTGCGTGCCGGTATCTAGCCATGCGTAGCCGCGGCCCATGATCTCGACGTCGAGTTCGCCCGCAGCGAGATAGCGGGAATTCACGTCGGTGATCTCGAGCTCCCCGCGCGCGGACGGCTTGATGTCGGCGGCGATGTCGCACACCTGGTTGTCGTAGAAGTACAGGCCCGTCACCGCATAGTTCGAGCGCGGCACCGCCGGCTTCTCCTCGATCGACAGCGCGCGAAAGTCCCTATCGAATTCAACGACACCGTAACGCTCGGGATCCTGTACGTGATACGCGAACACGGTCGCGCCCGACTGCTTCGCGTCCGCACGCTCGAGCTGTTTCGCCAGATCGTGCCCGTAGAAGATGTTGTCACCGAGAATCAGCGCCGACGGATCGTTGCCGATGAAATCCCGTCCGATGATGAATGCCTGCGCGAGCCCATCCGGCGACGGCTGCACCGAATATTGGATATTCATTCCCCACTGGCTGCCGTCGCCGAGCATTGCCTCGAAGCGCGGCGTATCCTGCGGTGTCGAAATGATCAGAATGTCGCGAATTCCGGCCACCATCAGCGTGGACAACGGATAGTAGATCATCGGCTTGTCGTAGACCGGCAGCAGCTGTTTCGACACGACGTGCGTGATCGGATACAGCCGCGTGCCGGAGCCGCCCGCGAGAATGATGCCTTTACGTGCCATCGACCATGCCCTCAAGTGCGTTGCGCGTAATTCGTCTCGACCCAGTTGCGATATTCGCCCGACACGACGTCGTCAACCCACGCCTGATTATCGAGATACCAGCGGACAGTCTTCGCCAGGCCCGTCTCGAACGTCTCCGCCGGCTTCCACCCCAGTTCGCGCTCGAGCTTGCGCGCATCGATCGCGTAGCGGCGGTCGTGACCTGGACGATCCGTCACATAGGTAATCTGGTCGCGGTACGAACCCGCCGCCTTCGGACGCGCGCTGTCGAGCAGGTCGCATAGCGTATGCACGACGTCGAGATTCTTTTTCTCGTTCCAGCCGCCGACGTTGTATGTCTCGCCCGGCACGCCGCGCGCAAGCACCTCGCGGATCGCACTGCAATGATCGCCGACGTACAGCCAGTCGCGCACGTTCTGGCCGTCGCCGTAGATCGGCAGAGGCTTGCCCGCAAGTGCGTTCGCAATCATGAGCGGAATCAGCTTCTCGGGAAACTGATATGGGCCGTAGTTGTTCGAGCAATTCGTCGTCAGCGTCGGCAAGCCGTAGGTATGGTGATAGGCACGCACGAGATGATCGGAGCCGGCCTTCGTTGCCGAGTACGGGCTGTTCGGCGCGTACGGCGTCGTTTCGGAGAATTGCGGATCGGTCGGGGACAGCGAGCCGAATACCTCGTCGGTCGACACGTGCAGGAAGCGAAATCCGGCCTTGTCCGCATCGTTCAACCGGCTCCAGTACGCGCGCGCCGCCTCGAGCAACGTAAACGTGCCGACGACGTTGGTCTGCACGAAATCGGCAGGACCATGAATCGAACGATCAACGTGGCTCTCGGCTGCGAAGTGCGCGACGGCGCGCGGCTTGTGCTCGGCAAACAGTGCGTCGAGCGCGGCCCGATCGCAAATGTCGACACGCGCAAACACGTGCTTCGGATTGCCACTGAGCGACTGCAGCGTGCGCAGATTACCCGCATAGGTCAGCTTGTCGACATTGAGCACAGGCTCGACGTCGTGGCGCAGCCACTCGAGAACAAAGTTGGCGCCGATGAAACCCGCCCCCCCCGTCACCAGGATCATGAGACTTCCTTTAGAAATGTGCGGCCCCGCCCGGGCGGGCGCTCATCGCATGACATATCACGGGCGGCAACGCCCGAGCCACGTCAGGCCCCGGATTTTAACCGGTCGCCATGATCGTCAATGTCACGAAGTGCCAATTTTGTGCGAGAAACAGGCAATTATAGGAAATTGCGGCAAGCAAGGCTCATGCCGGTAACAAATTGATACAAGGCCCGTCTCGTGCATCGGCGAAAAAATCGACCGGTTGAAGTGGCATTAAGATGGCACCCGATATAGCGTTCTCGGTTCTACCAACCCGCCGGCTTTGCAACGTGCCCCATCCCGTTCACTCGGCGTAAGCGGCGCCGATCGTTCAGCCACTGAGCGAACAAGCCGGAGTCGTCCCCGACACACCGGCCCCTGCTATCGTCGCGCCTCACTTTGACCCAGCAACTTGAGCCGTGCGTAAGCAATCCGATGAGTTCACTGTCGAAGTAGAACGGCTGGTACTTGCTCACGGTCTTTGGCCGGCCCTGACCAGTATGCCGGGAGCCGGCGTCAGGACCGCCGCCAGACTCCTGACCGCGGTTGCCCAAAATCTTCAGTTTCCCGTCTTCCTACGCCGACCTTACTCCCGTCATCCGGCGCTCCGGCTCATCGATACCCGGTGAGCAGCCGTCCCGGCGCGACAACAGGGTGCTCAAGCGCCTTGCTCCTGTCCGCCTTCCCTGCATTGCGAGACCCCGTCTCGGGGGATTACGACGCCAGCAAGTTCCAAGAGGGCAAGCGTCACAATCAAGCGCGCGTTGCGCTCTCACGGCGACGCTGCGATGTTCCGTCCACCATGCTGGGAACGGCACCATTTAGCAACCCAAGTCGACCCCGAGCGCTTGACGAAACATATAGCCCCCGCGTTATTGGACGAACGGGAATTCGCTAGGCATACACCAGCCACGACGTGATGAAATACGACCATTCAGTAAGCGTCGCCACTAAAGTCGCTCCATCCAGTTACGATAGGCCGACGCACGCGTCAGAAAGTACGGCCGAATCGTATAGCCCAAGGTATCAAAAATTCTTCGATGCCTTCTGTAGACACGAATGGCGTCTTGAGGGACAATCAAGCGGCGCCAAAGCCCGGGGCTTCCTTGCCATCCGTGCCGGTTCGGCGTCGCACGCATCTTGTCGATACTGAGGTGCGCCAGCCAGGGAACAACATCCTGGGCACTGCCCCCTAATGCAACGATTTCATTGCCAAGCACTACTTCAGGGTTCGCAACGGCATCTTCGTATCGAAGGCGAAGCACCTCGGGATCGTTCCACCATTGATAGGTGATCGAAAGCAGATCTTCGGCGCCCATGCCAAGAGCGTATTCAAGAAATTCGGGTGAGGACGGGCTGGCGTTCGCCAATTCCCCAGGCAATTTTACATTCCCCTCAAGCCATCGGCTCGTTCCCGGTTCGTATCGAATGTAGTGCAGCGCCGACACAAGAACGTCGAGCGGATGTCTTGCTACCGTCAATACCCGAAATTGATTTGCGCGAAGCCACGCTTGAAAGTTCGGCTCGCGATACCAATGGATCTGAAGAAAACACCTCTGCGGTAAAACGGCCGGAGCATCGAGATAATTGTGAATCGCGATCTCCTGCATGGACAATGCGCCAGCGAGCGTTGATCTGATCCATGAATTCCCGCTCCGCGGGGAACTCACCACCGCGATACGCAAAATTTCACTAGATGGGCAATCCTGAGCGTTGGTGGACAAACTATCTCCTGTAACTCGCATATATATTCTAGATAACGAAAGGTCTCGCACAGTCGCTTCAATCGGCGACGCACCTCCCCCACCTCATCCTGTACCACGACGGTGCACTGACAGCGGAAGTCTTGGCCGTAGCCCCGCAAGTTGCGTCGCTGCTTCCCCACGCTCGTATCGCCGGCCTGTGTTGGAATCAAACGTCCCGCGGCAACCGACAATCTGCCGACAGGCCGCACCGATTCGACTGACCGGCGGCACATCCTGCCGTGCGACACAGTAAGCGCTGATACAGCGTCACGCTTAAGACACAAGTCGCCAGATAGGTCTGGTGCACTTGTCACGCAGACCCACTAGCTTTGTCATGCGCACCGGCACTTGCTTGTCGACTCCACTTGTTTTCCGTCAGGCGCAGCGACCAAGCCCGGCGCGCGCTCCACGCTCCGCATGCCGCTCGGCGCCAAACGCAAAGCTGGCATTCAGTGACGTGCGGACTCACCCTCTTCGGCGGAACAAAAAACCAGTTCGATGTCCGGATTCATGTACGACACTGCTGTCGAAACGTTGCTGACAATGTGGAGAAGCACATTGCAATGCGCCATAGTCATCGCATCGCGAATCACTTCCCAAGCCATCCTAATGTTCCAGTTATCCGGATTTGCAGCGACCAAGTGTTGCACCTGAAAACCTTCTGCACGGCGCTCCTCTGCCCCCAATTGGTCGTAGCGCGCATCTTCAGCCTCGGTCGTTCGACGGACATCCTCGTAGCAAAAGATCTTGTCGCCAAATTCTTCCCTGAAGACATTGATTACTCGATCCTGATCCGTCGCTACAAATACCGCCCAGTCCGGCGAATCCCTTTTTAATCCGCGAACCTCGATCTGGCGCTTAATCCCGTCTATATACGATTGGATGTGTGCGATTTTTCCGTTCGGCTGCTCGATCACGTGACTCGGATGCTTGACGTGCGCCGCAATCATAAACTTCCCGGCGAAGTTCGCCCGGAATTCATCCAACTCGCGCTGGTATCGAGGGCGCAAGTGCACATGATCCCTGAACACCTTGTTGTATTGCGAGCGAATGCGAGAAAATTGACCGCTCTTATACAATTTATACGCGTGGACATAAGTAAGTTGCGGCTCACGTTCATGATTGAACACCGCGACAGGAGGACGCCCCTTTGCGTACAGGAAGCCCTCGTCGTCCATATCTGCGTCGCTGAGGCCGTAGAGCGGCTCGAACAGCTTGGACCAGACATTTCCCTCGTTCGGGCGCCCATAGCAAAAGCTCATGAATTGAGCCGTACCTAGGCGCTTGATCATGCGATCCACGTTCCAGTCTGGCAAGACCATGTGACACCGCTTGTCACGCTGGTCCCACACCAAATGACTCATGAATGAGTTGAATACCGAGAAGAAGCCCCCGTCATGAGACTGCACAACGGTACGATCAACACCAGGCAGTGATGCAGAACGATGTCCCAGACGCCGCTCTACGGTCGCTGGCAACTCGGCCGGCAATCTGGTAAAGCGTGAACCGCATTGCCGGGGCCGAAATGACCGAAGCTTGGTATCGATCAACTCACCGTAATTCAGCTCGAGTCCAGTAAAACTGAACTCGGCGGCGAGTTGCCGCCGCGCACGTACCGTCGTCGCGCTTATGCCGGACGAAATGTATTCAAACGCGTCCGTGAGTGCCATGCTGACGTCGTCGATGTCCGCAGCAAATTGCCGGCCGACGACGAGATTATCGATTTCGGGGTAGCGTGCCGGCATCGCAATAGTAGCCGGTATAGCAAAAACGCCGGGCGTCGAGATCAGATCGTTATGACCACCAACAGCTGTTATTGCAAGTACTTTCCCCAATGCCAGGGCTTCTCGCGGCCCGATGGAATATCCTTCACCGCGGGAGCAATTCACGAAAACATCACATTCCTCGATCAGCGAATTTTTCTCTTGATCAGTCAGGGCGGCACAACTGATGACAATATTCGTTGCCTTTCTAGAGTCGACCAGTTTCTTGACGCGCTCAAAACTTGAGCCGATCGCCAGATTTGAATGTATCGTGAGTTCCACGTCCTGTCGATCACCGAAAGCACGAATGAACCCCTCAACAAGCGCCTCAACACCTTTACGCGCATGAAATGCTGCAATCGAACAGAACCTAACCTTACCATCCGACGAAGCCCTATAGGGGCGGCTCAACAGTCCTTCAATGTCCAAGGCGAGTGGCAGTGTACCCACTCCTATCTCGACGCCCGATTTCCGAGCCACGTCTTCCAAGTGCCGGCTCATGAAGAGTGCAAAATCGAAGTTCTCGTTAAGCACTTTAACCCATTGAGACGGTAGCTCATCGGAGTCGTAAGCGATATGAGCAAATCGCAATGCACCAGGCGGAACCAGGGTGTAATTCAAGTCATATGCACCGTTCCACAGCACGTCCGCATAGAAGACAACCTTCGCCTGCGAAAGATCGGTGCAAACGGGGACCACCGTTCCATTCGGTAGTACGATTTCCCGCTCAGTACGGAAATGCGGCTCGGTCGGAAAAATGGAAACAGAATAAAATCGGCTCAACATCTCACACGCTGCATACGTCACAGCGCCGATTCCAGTTCCGAAAGTACAGCGACCAATGACGCAAATCGAATTCGATACCAAAATTTGCTCCATTAATACTAGGATCGGCGTTGCATCATGCGCTTTATGCATCGCAGCGGGCCGGTCAACTTCCACGATGTACTCCGAAGCACCGCATGCAGCGCGGCCGACACACGCTCCTCTTGTAAGCGGAGCGGACCGATCATGTGCTCAAGTTCGTCGACCTTCCCCTGCAAGCGTCCCCTTTCCTGGTTCGACCAAGCAACATGCCTGGATGACTCGTCGATCCTTTCCTGCAAGCGCACCCTTTCCTGGCTCAGCCAAGCTGCATGTCTGGATGACTCGAACAGCTCCTGGTAGGCCGTGTCGCGCTCGGTGCTCAGCACTTGTGCGGACTTTTCACTCTCGGTCAATCGCGTGCGCAATTCGGCCAATTGGGCGCGATGACTCTCGAGATCTCCCTCGCTTGCCGCAACCCGCGCCTTGAGTTTCTCGATCTCGCCTTGCGATATCTTGGAATTCTGCACGACACAATCTTGGCTTGCGTCTTTCAAAACAACTTGCGACGCCTGCTCGTCATGCGCATGATCGGTCATGTTGGGATATTTTGTGTTCAATCGCACCTCTAATTCTTCTCGTGCGCCCTTTTCCAAAGACCATCCCTCATGAGCCTCTTGCAGCTGTTTCCGCGATTCAATGAGCTGCTGCTCCAGATCCATCGCACGCCGAATCATGTCGGATTCCGATGCCCGAACAAATCCGTCAAACCAGTTTGGCGGAACCATAAAGGCGTGTTTCAATTCATCCATCTTTTCCGCCGACACGTAGAAGCGATTCAGACCATCGAAATAGACGAAATGATATTTCGCTTCCAGCAAAAGGGCTTCCCAGCCGTCATGCGAAGGTATCTGGGAATTCGGCTCCGTGGCCTCGACCAAGATGATCCAAGGGCGAAAGGTATTGAAATCAGCACTCGCCAGCACCTCTTTTTCGTTACCTTCAACATCAATCTTGAGGAAATGGACCGGCCTCTCGCCGACATACGTCGCGCATATATCGCGCAATGTCGTGACTGCAACGGTTACCTGACTGATGTCCCAGTTCGCGCTCCTATACCCTTCGGCAAGCCTTTGAATGCCCGTCGAAATCCCGTTACCGCCATCCACTGCGAAATACTGGGCGACCGTCTGCTTGTTCTCCACGGCAACTTGCAGATTGACGTCTTCCGGTCGCGCCTGGGCCAGTCGATCGAACGGCCCGGGCATCGGCTCGATGTTTATGCCACGCCAGCCACGCTCGTAGAATGCCGCCGTTACCGAATCTGCATATGGCTCGGCAGCGCCGACATCTATGTAGAATCCGCGATCGACTTTAGCGAGCGCGCGCCGGAGCATCACATCTTCATAGTTCTGCGCGTACGATACAAATTTCATCGATCAAACAACTCGAATGACCACACGTTAGAGAGATGGTGTGCGGCCCATTTACACGCAAGCACACCGGGAGCAATGCCACGCACTCACTTTCTGGCGGACGCGACGTTCTTGCAATACCAGTCGTAAGTAATCGCCAACGCTTCGTCGAACGAGAATCGTGGCTTGAAGCCCAACGCCGTCAGACGCGAGATGTCGTATGCACGCAGTTTTTGGCCATCCGGCTTTGTCGCATCCCACTCCACGCTGCCGCTGAAGCCCGAAATCTGGCAAAGCGTGTCGACCGTATGCCGAATCGTGTGCGATTGACCGGTCGCCAGATTGATTGCGCCCGTGTGATTTTCGGCGATAAGGCGAAGCGCGTACGCAGCGTCGCCACTGAAGAGAAAGTCCCGTTCAGCCTTCCCAGACCCCCAGACGGAAATGGGCTGCCCTAGAACAGATGCACGATAGAACTTCGACACAAGCGACGGAATGACATGGCCGAATTTCTCGTCGAACTTGTCGTGCGGACCAAAGAGATTGGTGGATACGCAAAATGCGTAGTCCATTCCGTATTGATCTTTGTAGGCCTCGAGCTGCGCAAGCATACCGCGCTTGCTGTGTGCGTACGGAGCCTCGGAATGATGCGGCGCCCCAACCCAGATTTGCTCCTCCGACATCGGGAGACGGACCTGATCAGAGTAAATGGCTGTCGAGCCCATGGCGACAAACTTCTTGCACCCTGTCTGACGTGCAGCCTCGACTACGTTGGTGTTGATTCGAACGTTGTCAAGATACGCGATGCCACGATTGGACATATTCCCCATGATGCCGTACACCCGCGCCGCCATATGGAAAACGATAGTCGGGCGCAATTCATCGAACATTTTTTCAGTCGCGCTCTGATCTCTAAGATCGATATCACTGCTCGTGATTGCGACGACGTTCGAGTAGCCCGAGTCCGCCAATTCCTGCTTTAATGCGTGGCCGATCACTCCACCGGCGCCCGTGATCAATACGCTTTCTTCAGATCCCGCCATTCCTAAATTCTCCAAATTTTTACCATTTGCTTCCCCGTCAAACACTTCGCGACCGCAATCGAGTTCAACGATGGATCGAACGTGATGCTGCAAACGTCAGTGCCTCAATAATTATACAGACACTACGCTACCGACGGCTCCGACTGCCCCAAGGAGACGACCGCAAGGGCGAGGCGTCGTGGATTCCTCAACACAATTGCTCGACGCGCGGCGGCGGGGCGAGGAAGGCGGAAGCCGTCAAGCTCCAAAGACTGTTGATGGATGCCGGCGGCATCGAGTTGCTCGATGCCGCGCAACGCAAAGTCGCAAACCAGCGAACCTTCGAAGCCGACATGAAAACCGCCCCTTCTCCGCGAACCGTTTGTGGAGCGCGCCCAGGCGGCAAAACATGCTCTGCGAATAGAAGAGACGCGAGTCCCACGCACATTCGAAATACGGGTCGTGACGAACGCCAGACGCATCTATCTTATCTTCGTCAAAATAAGTAAAGAATCTACGTCTTCGCCGCAATCGCGTGGACCATGATCACGCGGCAGAATCGGCAACTGTCCGGGAAACGCGAACCGTGCGCCGCCGACATCAAGCTGTCCGGTGACGCAGAGGTCTTTTATCCGCAATGCGGGGGAAATGATGCAGAAAGGACTGAATGAGGTAGCCGGGCACTGCGGACCTTCAAGGATCACTAGGTCGAAACATGCTGCGTGCGCAACGATCACGCACTCGGCCTCGGCACATCGCGCGGCGGCGACGACTCGAAAACCGCCGTGTGGGCGGCTTGGGCACGTCGGGCGCCGCCGCAACCTGCAATCTTGCGCGCACGCGTGAAGTACATCGCTCAGATATCGAGCAATTCGCTGTTCCGAACGCAGATGTCGGGGAGTATGGCCGGCCCAACACGATAAGACGTAGGGAGCCGATCGCACTCCGCCAGGAGCGGCTC
>JGI24739J22299_10000215_pt1 | contig 19290 bp, 27 predicted proteins | sample KBSCornC5_FD_22299 | JGI IMG/M metagenome (IMG submission 22299)
CAAAGAGCGCTACAACAAGCGCAATGCACTTTTTCATTCCGATTTCCTCAAGGAAAGCCTGTCGGACCGAACGCATATGAGTAGCGCCGACTGAGACGTTGTTGATCAGGCGAAGAGGGAGATACGTGACACAGGGTCACGCCGATGGACAACACAAGCGACAGCCAGCCAGATACTCATGCACACCCCCTTCGCGATGGAGGTCACGCCACGCGCAGGCTGCAGCCCCTGCACTGCCAGCGCCCACATAAACCCCTGTCTTCAACAGGATGGCACCCGCATCGACATCACGCAACCAGAAAAATCAGTCCGTTATATGTGGGTCAATCATACGCCTTTCTCGGCGCTGAAGCTGGCATGAATTAAAGAACACGGCGTGCTTGTGACCACAAGTTACGGCTTCGAGCTAGCGGCGCCCAAACCACCCTTCGCCTCTCTCAGCCAGCGGCTGCACGGGACCGCGTACAGAAGCATGAATTCACGTCCCATGTTGACTGATTACAGAAGGTGTCCAAAGGGCCCCGATCGGGGCCCTTTGCATATCAGCGACCACTCTCAATGGCCTGCTTTTACTCCGCCACGCTGGCCTGATATCCGACCGCCGTTGACACTTGGAAATCTCGACAATAACGGCTTCAACATAATTGAACCTCGATTCCAAAAGTGCCTGTCAAAGTGACTTTCTAACATCGCCACGGCGCGCAGCGCTAAGTATCAAGGGAATTCATTGGCGAAAATAAATGAGTGATAAATTACAGATTATAAAGAATCAATTCTCCAAATAAAAGCTATCGATTACACATCCAGTATAAAATATTCCTACGCGCTTATTCGTGATTTTTGCCGTCATGACAATAGACCAAAATCGATCCTTTTGTGCGTCGGTCGCGTTGCTCAGACTAAGCTCGCCACTTGGGCAATTTTGAACTCCCGTGAAAAATACAACTACTCTATTGTCGCTCACGTAGTTTTGAAGGCGCCAGTTGATTGGATAATCAAAAATGTTGTCAGCCATCGCGGGCGTTGCTCCGATAAGCAGAACAACAAGGCCAACCAGATATCGAAACAGCATGCTCTTCCCCTTCCGATGGATCATGGCTCGTTTGGCAAACAGTGAGCCAACTGTGGTGCGGTCAGCTAATTTCATTATGCAATTGAGCATGCCAGGGTAGGCACCTCTTAATCGCTTACAGAAGATACATTCCCAGCAAGTCAGTCCTACCTTGGCTCCTGCAGGCGACATTATCTGCGGCGTAGCGGATCACGACCCGTCGCTCGGTCGTCATGGCTGTAATCGTCATCGCTATGACCGCTTCGCGATTGAGGTCATTAGGTGCAATAATCGCCGGCCCGCCGTTAGCCAGATGGACCCAGATATAGGCGCCATCCCCCGCCCACATCTTTTCAACATTCGACTGGCACTGGGTCATGGCGGTTGCCTATGCGTGGGCGGAAACGGGAAGCACAGTCAGAAGCAGGGCGGACAGGATTTTCTTCATTCGCATACGGTTCTCCTGATCGTGGTTTGATTGTCCGGATTTTGCGATGTCCGGAGCTCAGGGCTGGCAATATCTGGCTCAGGGCTCCACGCTCACGCTGATGATGATCGGATGTGCATTGCCCAAAAGGCATCCACTGACGGTGAGGGCGATTTTTCGCCGTGCCATATAGGCGGAGATGATCATCGACTGGATCAGCCTGCTCGCCGGGTTTGCCGGATCGGTGACGTAAATCCCCGCTGTTGAACAGCCATTGGAAATTTCCGGGGCATTCGTTCTTACGGCCAGGGAATCCGTACTCCAGGCATTCCAGATGGAAGTGATGTCTGNCATCGGAATGCCCGTCTGGGACAGGGCCGTCTGCGGGGCGGCAAGACACAGACCGAAAGCCATCAGTGCGCGCAAAATGATGCTGTTTTCATGATCTTCCCCCTTTTCCCTGTCCCTTTGATGCACGAGAAACCCCGCCCTGCCAATATGCCGCCGTGGTGCTCACGGCGCCCTGCCGGCGTCAGGATTGCTGAAAGAGATGACTCTGGCGGATCCGGCCCGCTGGCAGCAGCCGGGTCTCCTGCCGGGACCATGAAGGACTGATGACATTACCGGTCGTCAGCAGGGCAGTGGCGTCCAGATCCTGCCTGTGCTGCCCGGACAGAATGGCCTGGGTGATTTTCGGTGACAGAAAGGCCAGGCGGAGAACCCGGGTCATCCATGAGGCACTGACATTCTCGCGAGCCGAGAGCGTTTTGATGTCGACGGGATCGTCCTGCAGGATCTTCCACCAGTGATGGGCTGTCACGATCAGCCGGACGAGCGGGAGGTCCATGCGATCGGCAGTCCGTGCATCTCCATCATGGACCAGTCGCAGTGCCCGTCCCGATCTGGTCAGGCGTACGTCGGATCTGAAGCTGACCACCCGGCTTTCGGTGCCGAATCCGATGTCAACATCTGGCGCCAGAGCACGGCAGCGGCAGTCCATGGTGATCCCGTCGCGGCCTACTTCAATTCTGGCCAGGAGGCTGCGCAGGGTGTCGCTGTCCCGCCGCCTCACGGATCCGGCCAGCGTCTCAAGGCTGGCGACGAATGCTGGCAGGTTGGCACGATCGAGGGGCATGCCGATGTCCATGGCAAGCTGCAGCGGATCCTTGCACAGGGTCAGGAGCCTCTCTACCACGATATTCTCCAGCTCCCGGGCCGGGATGCGCATGCCTTCGCCGCTTTCCCCATGCTGGAGTGCCCGGCTGACATAATAGCGATAGCGGATCTTGCCTTTCGTGGCATGGACCGGGACGAGCGGCTCGCCCCCTTCGTCAGTGACAAGTCCCGCCAACAGGCTCGGATTGACAGCCCTGTGCCGCGAGCGATGACCCTGACGGTTGGAGGCCAGCATGGCCTGAACGGCATCCCACAGATCCTGCCCGATGATGGCCTCATGCAGTCCGGGATGAATCGCGTCGTGATGCCGGACCTCTCCCCGATATGTCCTGCATCCCAGCATCAGATAGAGCTGGCCACGGGTGAGCGGGCGCCCTCCCATTTTCTTTCCGGTGGCGGTGCTTCGCTCGGGCGCCAGAATGCCGTCTTTCTTCAGGGCTTCGGCCAGCAGCCGCACATTGCCGATGTCGAGATAGCGCCGGAAAATGCCTTCCACGAGTGCGGCCTGTTCGGGGATGATGGCAAGCGTCCGGCCATCGGGCCGATAGCCAAGGGGTGGAATGCCGCCCATCCACATGCCCCGCGCTTTCGAAGCGGCGATCTTGTCGCGGATGCGTTCTGCGGTCACCTCCCGCTCGAACTGGGCAAAGGACAGCAGCATGTTGAGGGTCAGGCGCCCCATGCTGGTGGTGGTATTGAACGACTGGGTCACCGACACGAACGATGCGTTCGCGGCATCGAAGGCCTCCACCAGCCTTGCGAAGTCCAGCAGCGAACGCGTGAGGCGGTCGACCTTGTAGACGACGATGATGTCGATCCGCCCTGCCGCGACGTCGGCGAGAAGCCGCTGCAGTGCAGGGCGCTCGAGCGTTCCGCCGGAAATGCCGCCATCGTCATATTGCCCGGCGATCTCCGACCATCCTTCGCTCGCCTGTGACAGGATGTAGGCCGAGCAGGCGGCACGTTGCGCATCGAGCGAATTGAAGTCCTGCTCGAGGCCTTCCTCGCTCGATTTGCGGGTGTAGATGGCACATCGCACCATCTTCATGCCTCAATCCTCTTTTTGAGGCCGAAGAAGGCGGGACCCGACCAGCGGGTCCCGGTTATGGCTCGCGCGACTTCGCTTAGGGATCGCCATTCCCGGTCGTTCCAGCGGATGATACTGTCCTCTCCGATGGTGACAATGTGGGATATCCCGTTCCATTCACGCACGAGGCGCATTCCCGCCTTCGCTTCGCTGGTCCGGGTTCTGCCTCGCGCGAGCTGCGCAAGCTTCTGCCGGACCGGGGGCGATATTCCCCCCATTTCGGCCGCCTGATACTGCCATGCGAGGGCAAGGCGCATCATCGCCGGGCTTATTCGTGGCGCGGCCCGTCCCNTAATGCGCTGCCACTCGTTTTTGAGAGCCGCGGAGGACATGGCTTCGAGCGCGGTGATCTGCCGCTCGGCCCCCTTCATCAGGCGGGAACCCGGATATGCCAGCAGCCCCTGCCATCGCGGCTGCTCCGTTCGATCGGCGCGCCCTTCTTCCGCAGGCCGGTAAGCGACGCCCGGACCGTATGGGGCAGCCACCCGGTCGCCTCGGTAAGTTCGGACATGATCGCGCCCTGCTCCCGCTCCAGAAGTGTTTTCAGAAGGGTGGCCTTCGTGAGGCGCTCCGGCACCGGGACGGAGGGCAGAGGAGCAGAGGTCGCGTTTGGTACAACCGATATCGCCTGCATGCCGGCCTCCGTAATGTGGACGCTGTGGTGCCGACCGTCTGCAGAGCGGTATGATATGTCCGCACTCTCCGCTTCGCATTCCCCGATCAGCCCCTTCCTGAGCAGGGCGGATACAGCCTTTTTGAGAGCGGCCGGATCCGAAGCGCTGTCGGGCAGCGGCCACAGGCAGCCATCATCCCTCCGCGCGGCGCCGGAGAGGAGGATGCACTGCAGGTCGTTCAGATATGTCATGGTGGTCTCCTACGGGATGACGGCACGAGCGCCGTTCCCACCACCCAATGCCCCGATGCTGGTCAGATCGGGGTCCGTGACCGCGGGGGGCTCCGCGGATCGGTCACGCCTGTTCGCTCTGGTTCCGCCGCAAGTCGAGCGGTTTGTTGGCTGCCGATGAATTTTTCCGCGCGCTCGCAGCCTGAATGCAAAATTGCTTGCCAGGTGGAGATTTTGGTGCTTGTTCAAGAGCCTGGATCAGATCGGGGCTGGTCATTGGGGGGCAATGATGAACAGAGGTCAGTCCGTATTGGCGTCAGTCCTGTCATGGCAGCACACTCTGCAGGCCGTCAGCGGCCTGATGGCAGCGGGAGCGCTGTTGCTGGCGAGTCCGGCGTACGCCGGGGCCGGTTTTTCCACTGCGGTTGTGGTGAAGTCCGTCAATGCAAGGGACATCGGTACCGATGCCTATGTGCCCGGGTTCAGCAATCCCTTCGGCTGCACCAATGCGGAGTGGTTCCGGATCCTGAATGATGTTTCCAACGGAGACATGATGCGCGCGACCCTGCTTACGGCATATGCCACGGGACGTCCGGTGCAGGTCTGGGTCAATGGATGCGCGTCCGACGGGGTTGCGACGGTACTAGCCGTCTGGGCTTCGCCCTAAATCCCGACCGTCGCCCAATACCCGATCTGCAGCAGGTCGCTGACCCAGGTTTTCGGATGCAGTGACTCCAACAAGCCTGAGCTGGAGCACGTTCATAGTGACACAGAGACGATCACCCACGTTGAGGTCAGTGTCCAGGCTGCTGATTGCAGCCGGACTGGCGGCAATCCCTGCCATCGCTCATGCCGGCGACTGGACGACCTCCCAGCAGGTCGGCGAAGTTGTCATTGATGACGGCTTTACCACGGTCATCATGCCCGGGGTCGACAATCCCATGGGCTGCGGCACGCCCAGCTTCCTGCGGGTGGGCAAGACAGATTCCAACTACGAGTCCATGACGGCCGCGATCCTGTCGGCGCAGGCTCAGGGCAAAAGCGTGCGCCTGTATGTGGCGGCCTGCAACAGCGATAGTAGCGTCCGCTTCCAGGGCGTCTGGATACAGCAGTAACGAACGCAACGACAATTCTTCCACTGGCGCGAACGTTCAGCGCCGCCGGCTTTTTGTATAGTAAATCTGGAGAATGCGGGTGTCGAAAAAGCTGATTACGCTGCTTGGTGTTATGGCAGCCATGTACTCGACGACGGCGAAAGCGGATAACGAAATCTATGTTGTGCCATCGGGCTGGCGTCTTCAGAACTATATGGGCGGAAGCGGCCTTGTGGCCTGGTTCACCGGATCTACCTGTACAAATGGACTGCTGAGTTTTTCCAGCACCGCAACAGCTGATGACCGAAACCGGTTCTTTTCAGCGGTGCTCTCGGCAAAGCTGAGTGGGAAATCCGTCGGGGTGTTCTATGAGACTGCGTCAGGGAGCTGTCAGATCACGAGCTTCTACCTGCAGCAGTAATCTTTCCGATTCTGAATAATCCGGTCTGGATCTTATGTGCTTGAAGACCATGTCGTTTCACTGAAGGAGGCTGGCAGACGCCATGCTGCTCAGGCCGGTTGCCGGTCAGAAGATACCGATATTCACATAATAGGGATTGAGCGCTCCGTCGGCAGGTAGGCTCGCGACGTTACAGTTCGCTGGCGCACGGAACTGGAAATATACTGGTCTGCTCTGAAGCTGCGCCGTCAGGAGTTGGCTATAAACCGCCGCACAGTTCGCCGGGTTGACGGTACGCGGAGCATAGCCGTCATCGATGCTGGTATTGGCCCCCTGCTGGCAAAGCCACCAGTTTTTGTTTCCAAGCGGGCTATTGAGAACGACGTTCACCCAGCCATCGGACGAAAGCCAGAGATTTGCCACCGAAAAGCTGCAAAATACGTCCGCGTGGGCAGTGCCAGGATAGCAGGCGCCCATCGAGAGAATGGCTGCCACATGCGTCAGAAATCTTCTTATGCCCATATTCTTGCCCCCTCAATCGGAACTGATGACATCGTCGGCGGTCGCACGGGCCTCCAGCTCCGCAGGGCGCTTCGTGACGGAAGGTACCTGCCGCGCGGGCCATGGCCCCTCCGGAAAGGGCAGCTCCGGAACCCTGAAGAACCCGCCTACGCGTGTCGCCGATGGAGCACGCGCATTTTGGTCCGCTGAGGGGGCATGCGGCAGTGCAGGTCTGGAGGTCTCCTCGCTCGCGTCTGCCGACCCGATAGCGGCCGCTGCGGCGATATGCAGGAGCACTAAAATCACTCGCGAACATCCTTTCATAACCTGCATGCCCCGGGAAGTTTGGCCGGCCATTCCCAGACGTCGGCTGATCACCCTGCCCGTCACTCCGAAGACAATGCGAATATCTTCACTGCGCGATGACAAATGCAACGGATTCTCGCGGATATGAGGGTGGGCAGGTACCGGCACCTTCCACATAAACCTGCTTTCCCGATGCATACGCAGTCAGGATGGTGGCAATCATGGATTTCGCATTGTCCGTCGAGATACTCGTGATAGCCCAGTACCCATCTGAAGCACAGCCGGGCTGGGCTCCATGAGTTCCCGACAACATGAATACATATGGTCCTCCGTTATTATCGATCGATACCGCAGTGACCGTGCCAGTCTGACTTCCAGCCATAGCTGGCCCGGCCATCCCGGACAGGATCGCCAGAGATAGTCTGATGATGCGGGAGAAATTCATCATATTGCTGTCCTTTTTCAGATGTGGTCAGGGATCAACTGGTAGGCACGGCAAATTCAAGCAGGCGGCACCAGCCGGCAGCATCCTGGAAAATCGTCGCATTGATGGTTTGCCGCTGGGCCTGGGCGGAAAGAAGTGTGGCCACCTTGGCCTGATAATTTTCATCATCGACGTTCATGAACGTGAAGCCGCCATTGCAGCCGGAAAGGACGGCCGTCCCGTTGCTCTGCAGGGTCACCCGGAAGGCATAGTTATAGGGTCCGGACAGAAATACGCTTGAGATTGTCCCGCTCACCTGCTCGTTGGCGCGAGCGGGCGCGCTGATCCCGAGGACCGTCAACGCGATGACCATCCCCGCAGAGCGGGTCATATTCAACAAACGCATATGATCTGTTCCTTTCCGGAAAACTGAAGTTATCGTTGAAAGCGAATCAGGCACAGACACTGCCTGCCTTCCAGTCCAGGATGAGAACAGGGGTGTTACCGACCGGAACACTCCGCATGATCGCCGTGGCCGCTCCACCGCCGGGAACACTGAGTCCCACCCTGATCAGGGCATAAGGAGGCAAAGACTGTGAAACCTGTCCTTCGGGCACGAAAGGCTGCGCACGCCCCCCAAATGCCGTGAGCCGGTCCAGCAGACACCCTTTCACCTCACGCTGCGCATCACCAAGAAGGGCTGAGAGTGCGGCAAGCGAACCGATGCGTTCTCCTGCGGCCCGGGCCTCCGCGATGCCGCCCAAAGTGCGCAGCCGCGTCTGCCGCGACACCCCGGCAGCCTGAAGCTCGCCATCGATTGCCTCTGCCGTGGCATGGTTGATGTCCAGCCGCTGTTCTTCAGCGCCGATCGTTCCGCTGACCGAAATCCCATCCATGTCGATGCTGTGGGTCCCCACCATCATCCAGGGCGAATCTGCCGCTCCGAAGAGCCGCTCCGCAGCAATTGCATCCGGCGCGCCTTCCAACGCCAGACTTCCGCGAACGAGATCGCCCTGCTTTTTAACCTCGGCCATCCGGTCGGAAGCCCGCATCAGCAGCAGCGCCGTCACCGATCCTGCAAAGACCAGCAGCCAGATCACCCCGATGAGGGCGTAACCCCGCTCCCCTGCGTCAAGGCCGGGGCGCATGGCCACCAATCTGTCTCTCTATCGCCCGGTCGACCAGCGGGCGTGCCGCGTCGAGACTGTTGATCAGGTCCGCCGCAATGCCCTTCGCCTCGTCGGGTGAACGGACGACTGTGGGTGTCAGAAGGATGATAAGCTCGGTCTTGCTCCCGGTGTCCGTGGTACGCCCGAACACGCTGCCAACCACCGGTATCTGGCTGAGGATCGGCAGCCCCGAGCGTGTGCGGGAAATGCGGTCCCTGATGAGGCCACCAAGCGCCACCATCTGGCCAGACCGCGTGGCGACGGTGCTGGAAAGCCGTCGCTGCTGGATGGTGGGCGAATTGATGCCCGACGTGGTCGTCTCGGCAACATCGCTCACCTCCTGATTGATATCCAGCGTCACGGTGCCGCTGTCATTGACCCGCGGCGTCACCTTGAGGATCACGCCAGTGTCCCTCAGGTCGACACTGTTCACCACCGGCGCGCCGGGCGCCGAAACGCTCTGCGACTGCTGGGTGATTACCGGCACCTGATCGCCTACCTGCAGGGTGGCGGTCTGGTTGTTGAGGACCATCAGCTTGGGAGCCGAGAGAACGCGGACGTTTGTTTTTGACTGCAGTGTATTGAGGATCGCCTGCGTCGAACTGCCCAGGAGCGACAGGCTGAACCCCGGGAAACTCGATGCCGGCGCTCCGCTGCCATTGGAAACATTCGTGACTGTCGTGTTCCCGCTGATTGTCCTGAAATCCACGCCATAGCGCAGGTCGTTGTTGAGTGTGACCTCAGCAAGCGTGGCCTCGATCAGCACCTGCGCCACGGGCCGGTCCAGCGACTGCAGCGCCTCGCGGACCAGCTCATATTCCTCGCCATCGGCATAGATCAGCAGCGAGTTGATCTGCTCGTTGGGGACGATGCGGATGCCACCCTGCGCGCCTCCTGATACCCCCGCGCCAAAGGAAGGCGTAGGAGAGGACAGCGCAGACTGAGAGGAGGACAGGAAGCTGTTGGACGAGGGCGCAGTTCCCCCGATGCCACCGGTGTTTCCAGCCCCGTTGGAAGCTGCCGTTCCTACCGACTGGGTATCATTGACCGCACTCTCGGACGAAATGCTGTCGGACGAGGCTGTGGAAGCCGAGCCGCCCAGCACCTGCTGCAGGGCAGCTGCGATATCTCGCGCGCGGCCATTCTGGACGACATAGTTGTAGAGCTTGCGTTTTCCTGAAATCCCCACATCGAGACGCTGGATCCACGGCTCGATACGGGCAAGGTCCGCCCGATCGGCCGCGATCAGCATGATCGATTTGAGCCGCGGCAGCGGCACGGCACGGATCCGGGTTCCGAGGATATCGTAAGGCGGCTGGAATATCTTTTTCAGCTCCGCCACCATCGACCCCGGATCGACATTTTCGAGGCGATAGATCTGGTAAGCCATGTTGGCGAGGACATCGACGTCGAACCGGGCGATGATGTCGCGCGCAGCCTGACGTTCGCCTCCCGTGCCGGTGATCACGATCTGGTTCAGTGCATCATTGCTTCCGCTGACCACCTCTTCGCCGAGAAACTGGCCCAGAAGCTTCGACATCTCATTGGCGCTTGCATAGCGCAGCGTAACGATTTCCGAAGCATAGCCGCCCGTGGCGCCCCCGCTCCCCGCTCCCAGGGATGACGCGATGGGTGCACGGGACCGTGCCTGTTTGCGCGATGCGATGCGATAGCTTCCTCCCTGACGCACGATGACCGCATCGACGGACTGAAGCGCCTGCTCCAGCATCGGCACGAGCGATTCCTTCGCCACCGGCTTCGTCGTGCGCAGGGTTATGTTGCCCGTGACGTCCGGATCGACACTGTAATCGGCTCCCAGCATCGACCCGAGAATCGCATCGGCAACCCGGCGGACATCGGCATCGACAAAGGCAAGATTATAGCCGTCACGGACATCATACTGGACCTTCGCCGCCTCGCCCTGGGCGAGGACAGGCTGGGTCAGGGACAGGAGCGGCAGTATTGCAATGATGGGCCAGTGCTTCATGGCTGTCCTCCCCCGGCAGATGCCGACGTCCCGGCATCCTGCCTGTTGCCATAATCGAGCCTTACCACCTGCCTGTTGCTCCCCATCGAAAATGTAATGCTGTCGCGCCCCACGGCTTCGACCTTCCAGCCCGCAGCCTCGTCTCCCACCCGGACGACCGATGTCGTCCCGTCTGCCACACGCACAAGCGCGACGGCTGGTCCCTTCACCCTGCCTGCCAGTCCTACCAGCTGTGGCGGTGCCGTGGAGCCGGCCTGCGCCGCAGTCGCGGCACTGGCCGCCGCCAGTTGCGTCGAGGGGTCTCGGTCAGCCGAAAAAGGCATGGCCATGATTGCCCGCCCGATTGGGACGCCTTCCGGCATGCTGAGGCCAAATGGCACGAGCTCCGGCGGCAGCACCGGCTGGCGCTCTTCGGGCCAGAGGACCCAGAGCGGGACCACCACCGCCGCGACCGCGCTTACCGCGGGAAAGAGCCAGCGCTGCTGGACAAGACTGCTCATCAGTTACCTCCCCACAGGCCCATGACGACGCCGTCGGCCTGAAGCATGGTCATGGGCTGCGGTGCCTCAGCCGCATTGTCCCCAGCCACATTCTCCCCAGTCGCGGTCTGCGATGGTTGCGCCGCCAGTGTCATGGCATCGGTAAGATTGGGAGACTGTGGCGCGATGGCCGAGGAAGGCATCGCCGGGGGCAGGGTTGGCTGTGCCTGGCGTTGGAGACCGAGCTGCCTGAACCGGAGCAGCGGCTTTCCGGCCTCGATATCACCGATGAACGCGAGCACCGCCGCCTGCTCACCCCGGGCCGTAAAGGGAAGCGTGAGCAGGACAGGAGCGCCGGTAGCGGGCACGGCGCTGCCATTCATCGTCACCTGCACACCCCGGCGCGCTCCGATTCCCGTCACAAGCGCCGCAAGGCTGCGGGCTGCCGCCTGGCCATCCGGGGCATGGATCCATCCCTGCGGATCGAGTGCGCGGCCCTGCCGAGGCGGAGGAAGGGCCAGTATGGCTTCGGCCCTTGCCTGCTCGCTGCGCTGGGCATCCAGACGCCGGAGATTGTTCGAGATGCCGGTGCCGAGCGGAACGAGGACGAACAGCAGAAGGACAAGCAGCAGCAACACCAGCAGCGAAACCGCGATGAGGCGCTGCGCCGCCGGAGAAAAGCTTTTCAGCATCATCACCGCACCCGTGCCCTGAAATCAAGTGGTGCCCCTTCTTCGCCCTCCGCGTCCTCGCCAGAAACCTGCAGCAGCTGCGAGGCTTTCTGTATGGCCCTGCCCGTATCTCCGTCCACCTGCCCGGCCACGACGAAGCCTATGTTCTCACGCCCGGAGAAACGGAAATTGTCGAGATATGCGGTTTCCGGCAGGGCAACGGCGAGATCGTCCAGCACCGGCGCGACTGCGGCCTGATGCGTCAGCGGAGCGATCGCCCGTCGGCGTCCGTCCGCGATTTCCGCCCGCCTTGCCGCAGCGCTGATGGGTGCGACCTGGGCACGAAGCGTCTCCAGCGCGCGCCCGCCCATCCAGACGGCAAAGGCAGAGCCGGCCCATATGGTCAGGGGTATCGTGGCGAGCAGAAGCAGGCCCGCAGCAACCGCAATGCGCTTTTCCTTCCGCTCGGGTGACCGGAACCGCGCCCTGCCCGCTCTGAGAACCACAGGTCCCTCAGCGCTTGCGACCTCGATGGGTGGTGCAACGAGGCCGCGCCGGTCGAACATGTCGGTGATCAGATCGAGTTCCGCCTTCCTTGCCAGAAAGACCGCAACCCCGATCCGGTCGGCCGTACGAATGCCCGTCCTGTAGGCCCAGCAGACCGCCGATGGCAGAAGCGGGGAGATGAGCGGCAGCTGCAGTTCGATGGCGGGACGGATGTTGCGGACCGCTGCAACCGGCAGCGACACATTGGTCCTGAACACGCTCCGCTCCGGCAGCCGGATGCGGCTGACCGCATCCTCCATCAGGCCCTCAAGTTGCGCCCAGCCTGCATCGTCGAGCTGATCGAGCGGCGCGTCCTCCCGCAGCGTGCGCCCCTCTGCCCCTGTCACCACGTCGATTTCCACGCAGTCGCGGGCAGGGCGAATTGTCACCCGTCTTGACCGCTGCTCCACACGGCGCCGCAGATCATCGGGAATGCATGCGGAGAGCTCGTCCCTCCACCAGGAAAGGAACTGCATGGCATCCAGCCTCAGCCGGTCAAGGTCCGCCCTGATTCTCATGGGCGGCACGCCATGGAAATGAGATCGAAAACGCAGTCTGCCGCCGTGTTCACCCTCGTCAGCGCGACGAGACCGGCCACGCGCCCCGAACCCTGAAAATCGATCTTCATGCCCGCCGGGCCGATCGCATCGGCATCCCCTTCAAGTGGCAGGATCCGGATCCTGTCCCACAGGCCGCTCATGCGAAACTTCCGGGTGTCGCCTGCCTTCCCGCGGGGGGCCAGGCTGCCCTCGAGAAAACGGGCCCCGGCGCTGCCTGCCACGCCGATCCGCACTTCAGCCTCGCCCCCTCCGCCCATCGCCTGCGGCACCGCCGTCACGAAACGCACCGAGTCGCGGGTGAAGTTCAGGGCCTGCCCGTCTTCGGGGCGAGCGCCCGCGACCAGCGACCGGAGAAGCGGGTCGAATGCCGCCACCTCCTCCTCGGGGGCCAGGCGCTCAGGAGGGCCCAGCTGTTTTCCAAGGCGCGATACCGACCAGCTGAGGCCGGCCAGCAGCAGACCTGCAGCCGTCATGGCAACGAGCAGCTCGATCAGCGTGAAACCGGCCTCCGACTGTTTCACTGGACGGCCAGCCTGCGCAGGCGCCGGGTGGACGCGGAAAAGAGCCGATGTCCCTCGGGATCATTCACCCGGGCTTCGATCCGGGTCAGGGCCAGAAAGCCACGCGGATCATTCCGGACGACAGTTTCAATGGTGTTCCAGACGAGACCGCCCTGGCGGCCCTTTCTTTCCTCCGTGGCGTAGGGCTGCGCACTCCGCTCGCGCACCAGCTGCGCCGCCAGCCGGATCGCCCTTTCCTTTTCTTCGGCACTTTTCTCCCGCTGGCTGGCAGTGAGCGCGGCAGGCATCACGATCATCATCAACAGCGCAGCCACGACGAAGGCCACCAGCACCTCAATAAGCGTGAAGCCGGCTTCGGAGGGGAGTATCTCACCGCGCTGCATGGACGAACCCTGAAACCCAGTCGACGGCGAGCCGGGGCTTTCCGTCCACGAGCAGGACATCACCCGAGGCGCTGCCATCGGGATAGAAGATGAGATCGGTCCCCTTCTGCCATGCAGATCCGGGAGAAAGCCGGCCGGGCCCGACGGTGACCGGGCTGCCGCCGGCCAGCGCTTCTCGCCGTGCCATCCGAAGCTCGCCGCGAATCTTCATGATCCTGCCCGCCTCCGGCGAGACTGCAGGCGAGCGCTGCCACTGGATGGCCGCCACCGTGCCCAGAAAGCCGATGATGGTGAGGACGACCAGCATTTCGATGAGGGTGAAGCCAGCGGCCTCAGTGTGCGAAGATGATATCCCGGTCATCCCCACTCCCCCCTTCCCTGCCGTCAGCGCCAAGGGACATGAGGTCGAAGGATTTCGACTGCGTCCCGGGCGAACGATAGATGAGATCGCGTCCCCACGGATCCTTTATCTGGCGCGCATCCTTCACATAGGGTCCGTTCCAGAGCTCATTGTCCCGGGGAGCCTTCACCAGAGCACGCAGCCCTTCCTGCGTGGTGGGATAGCCGCCCAAGTCCATCTGATAATAGCCCAGGCTCTGCGAGACGGTTTCGAGCTGGATGCGCGCGGCCTTGTGCTTGGCGCTCTCGAGCAGCTTCATGACCTGCGGGATCGCGACCGCCGCGATCATCCCAATGATCACGAGGACCACCAGCATCTCCATGAGGGTAAAGCCCCGCTCTGCCTGCGGCATGGAAGTGGCGCGCAGCGTCTTCCGCCCGCGCCCGACACGCTGCCCTTCTACCATGCCCCCCAAATCTATCCCCCAAAATCACCGATCGCAAAAATACCCAGCATCACGCCCGCCATCAACAATGCCACCAGGCCGCCGAGCGTGACGATGGCAATGGGGTTTGCAAGAGCGACGAGCCGGTCGATTCGGGCACGCGAACTATCTGACAGTATCTCATGCGCATGCAAGCATGTGTCTGCAAGCTGGCCGGTTTTCTCTCCGACTTCCAACAGCCTGACCACCGTCAGCGGAACGAAATCGGTCACGGCAAGCGCGCGCGAGAAACTCATGCCCTCGCGCACATACTGCTCGGCCTTGCCGATCGCACGGCGCCAGTTTCTGCTTCCGATCGCGCCCGCGCAGAGCGGCAGTGCCCTCACCAGCGTGATGCCGTTCGACAGCAGGGCCGAAAGCGTGCCGGTAAACTGGGCAGCAAGATACTGCTGCCGCAGGTCCATGCCCGGCACGCGCCGGCGATGGCGCCAGATGAACCGGCTTGCCGCGTCCGAGCGCAGCCAGAAGACGGGAGCGGCTATGGCCCCCAGCCCCATGAGCAGAAGGAGGGAACCATGTTCCCGAACTACCTGCGAAGCGGCGAGAACCGCGACAGTCAGGCCCGGCAGGCGCTCTTCATTGCCGGCAAAGCTCGGTTCGAATTGAGGTATCACTACCGTCAGCACCAGGCCGAGCGCCAGCGCGGTTGCTGCCAGCACTGCGACCGGGTAGGTCAGCGACGTGATCAGCTGTCGGCGCGTCGCTGCAAGGGCAGTCACCCGTTCGCTGACGGATGTAAGCGCTTCCGCCAGCCGGCCGGTCATTTCCGCAGCAGCGATCACGCCCACGACATAGGCCGGGAAGAGCCCGCGTTTGCGCATGGCAGCGGCAAGGCCGCTCCCTCCCCGCACATCTTCCAGCATCGCCGCCAGCGCTTCGCGCCGGGTCCGCGAGGGAGACTGGTCCCGCAGAAGATCGAGTGAGCGATCGACCGGGAGGCCGGAGCGGATGAGCACCGCCAGCTGGGTCAGCAGCAGGGCCTGCTCGGCGACGCCAGGTCTACCGGTCAGTCGGACAGGCTGGCGCAGGCGCTCCTGCATCGTGAGCGGTCCCGTGCGGATTGCCAGTGGAGTCGCGCCTTCGGCGACGAGACGCGAGGCCGCGGAGGTTTCGCTGACGGCTTCGATCGTGCGCCATTCGCGTCTGCCGCTGACGGCCAGATATTCACAGCGATATTCCGCCATCAAAGCTGGACCGCGCGCTCGACCTCGACGAGGTCGGTCCGGCCCTCGGCGACCAGCATCAGGCCATGGCCGAACAGCGTGTCGGCGGGTGCCTGTCCCGCATCCAGTTCCTCGATCCGACCGCTGCGAATCACCTCGCGGGCCGCCTCGTCCACCTCCACGATCTCCATGATCGGGATGCGCCCCCGGTAGCCGGTTTCGCCGCAGGACGTGCACCCGACGGGCTCACGAACGGTTCGTGGCACTTCCATGCCGACTCGCCGGAAAAGATCGGTTTCTGTCGGTGTAGGTAGGCGTTCCCTTGCGCAGTCCTGGCAAAGGCGGCGGACGAGGCGCTGGGCGATGGATGCGATGACGGTCGAGGCGGTCAGGAAGGGTTCGATCCCGATATCCGCGAGGCGGGTGAAGGCACCGGTGGCGCTATTGGTGTGGAGGGTCGATAGGACGAGGTGACCGGTCAGCGCTGCCCGCATGGCGATGTCGGCGGTTTCGCGGTCGCGGATTTCGCCGATCATCAGGATATCGGGATCCTGCCGGAGGAAGGCGCGCAGCGCGTTGGCATAGGTCAGGTTGATGTCGGGGCGGACGTGGACCTGATTGATGCCTTCCAGCACCACCTCGACCGGATCCTCGACGGTCACGATCTTCACGTCCGGCGAGCGCAGGTGGTTGATAGCAGAATAGAGCGTCGTGGTCTTGCCGCTGCCGGTGGGACCGGTCAGCAGGATCATGCCATGCGGCTTTGCCAGCGCGCGCATGAGCTTTTCGAGGAGGCGTGTGGGCAAACCGATTTTATCGAGATCGAGAGGTAGCGTACTCTGGCCGAGCAGGCGGAGGACGATGCTTTCGCCATGGGCGATGGGTGAGGTCGAGACGCGGACATCGACGTCGCGCCCCCGCACGGTCACCCGCAGGCGGCCGTCCTGTGGCAGTCGGGTTTCTGCAATGTCGAGGCCGGCCATGACCTTGATGCGACTGGCGACGGCTGGAGCGAGGTTCTCGGGATGGCGCTCGATTTCTGTCAGACGGCCATCGAGGCGGAAGCGGATGGACACATGGCGGGCCATCGGCTCGATATGGATGTCCGATGCGCCGCGATTTGCCGCGGCGGTAAGCAGGCGATGGACGAGACGGATGACAGGGGCTTCGGAGTCAGCTTCCGACAGGCGTCCCAAATCGTCGCTGCTCTCGGTCGCATCCAGCGACAGAATTCCGCCATCATCATCGGCGGGATACAAGCGGGTCAGGGCATCCTCGATATCGGTGAAGGTCGCAACCGCGACCTCGACCTGTTCAGCCATAGTCGCGAAGGCGACCGCGTCGCGTGCCTCATCATCTTCCGGATCAGCCATGGCGAGAGTCAGGACGCCATTCTCAACGTTCAGGGGCAGAAGCTTGCGGCGATACAGAAACGCAGGATTGATACCCTCGATGACAATGGAACCGTGAGTCAGTTCCTGCGCATCCAGCAGACGGATGCCATGCTCACCCGAAAAGCTTGCTGCCAGTTCCGCTTCACCCACCATGCCAAGGCGGACAAGCATTTCCGCAAGGCGGGCGTTGGAAAGCACCTGCATCTCGACGGCACGTGCATGATCGGCTTGTGAAATCAGGCCTTTGGCTAATAGAAGTGCGGACATGTTTCCTGAATCGATCAAAGGAATTCTGGCTTAATCCCATCCCACCTATGTTGCCCTGTGTCCATTCGAAAGAACGGATCGCCAGCAACGGTGCTGTCAAAGGAACCGGCATTGGGGTAACGGTGGGCGTGAGCAAGCCCGCAGTTAATCCGTTCCGCTACTTCAACTCGTCGCCCGAGGTGATCCGGCTCGTGGTGATGATGTACGTGCGATATCCCCTGTCGCTGTGGAATCTGGAAGACCTGCTGTTCGAGCGCGGCATCGGCATTTGCCACGGGACGGTGCGGCTCTGGTGGAACCGGTTTGGTCCATTGTTTGCCGGCGAGATCCGTCGTCGGCGGGTCGACCAGCTGGACGGCTCCTTGACCGATTACAGAAGCCGTCCAGCTTGGGGATGTATCTCCACCATCACGAAACCTCATCAGCAAGAGCAGCAAAGCGCCACGCGTGATCCGCGATAGCACTCTTTACCATGTCCCAATGATGTGTCGCAACCAGACAGCTAGATACATTAGCGGGTAATCGGCTTACAGTCGTCAAAATACCAAGTATCCTCATTGAGGACAAAACCGCATTTTTCCTGTTCGCTCCCAATTTTCGTTCCGTTAAAATCGCTAAATTGAATCTCCGTCTCTACAGTAGCCTTCTTACTATCAATAGAAATTTTTATAATTCTGTAACCTGAAGGGCGAAATCCTTGCTGCACGACGTAGCTTTTGAATTTAATAATGCTACTATCATTCCCTTTTTTTAAACGGGGCGACATCATATTCCATACTGTTTCAATATCATTATTTTCCCATGCTTCCATGTATTCTTGGAAACGCCTTTTTACGGCACCGTCCGTATGAGCACTTGAGCAACTGGCCAGGGCAAATACGCTCACGATGAAAGCGCTTATCGCTAGGCGACCTTTTTTCTCAGCCATGGATTTACTCCAAAGGACATTCATTGCGTAGGAGTGGCCTCTATCTTTCGCCGATCTGTTTGCGAAGATCATCCAGTACTTGCGTCTTTGCGGCTGCATTAGCTGCAGCGTTGAAATTGTGAACAGCTGCAGCGATGTCCGAATAGGGCAGTGCTGAACCATTTTCGCCAAGCCGCCCTTTAGCGCCTTCCAACGTGGAAAATGTAGCACGCGCCATCGTGTCCGCCTTTGCCACGTCATTGAAGGTCTTATCGGGAGCATGCCCCGCGAATAGATGACCAAATCTCGCGCCGTAACCAGCGTGAGAATAAGAGTCCTGCTTTGCATGCAGATAAACCCCTAAATCCCCAGGCTTTCCAGATTTCTTAAAATCTGAGTATAGTTCGCTACGTCTTGCCTCCGAAGTGAAATGATAGTCTGCGCGAATTTGCACAGCATCACCTACCGGAGACATTCCCATCGGTGACGTTGCGGGATTATCGTCAACACCTTGGTCTCCACTAGCAATCTGTTTCGCAACCGGAGCTGAAATGCCAGCAGCAAGCGCAAGCACCTCTGTCAGATCGTCATGAACATCCTTCTCATATAACCCCGTAGGGTCGGTCCCATTCACCGGATCGTTTGCGACATAGGCGTATAGGTTTATCTGGTCATCATATCCGATGGGGTCTGTCTGGAGGAACCGACCGAGCGTAGGCGAGTATATCCGCGCTTTGTAATAGTTCAACCCCAGCTCGGGGATGATGATCTGCCCGGTATAGCCAAAGCGGCCAAAATTACGCAGGCCTGCGACACCATATTCATCATAGCTGTTGATGGCGATGCTGTTGCCCGCACTGTTGGAGATGGCGACGATGCTGCCCTGATGATCCGTCCGCAGATGCTGGCGGCTGCCCAGGCCTGAACCCATATACCAGACCAGCGGATCGTCCGTGCCGGAGCCGTGAATGTAGCGATGCACCATCCCATTGTTGCCGTCATATTCGGCAACAAGTTCATCACCATCATAGAGGAAGCGCGTCGTGTTTCCCGGCGCGGACCTGGATGCGTCCACCGTCTGGTAAAGC